>Ga0182738_1005095_pt1 | contig 14187 bp, 11 predicted proteins | sample eDN5th30CBELigMG_FD_128876 | JGI IMG/M metagenome (GOLD analysis project Ga0182738, IMG submission 128876) | Enriched Miracle-Growth compost microbial communities from Emeryville, California, USA - eDNA 5th pass 30_C BE-Lig MG (version 2)... ...
AATACATTTTTGCCCTTAAAAAGTTTTTAATGCTTTTAATCGAATTTCATTTTTCTCGGGATGAAATTAATACATCGATTATTCGATTTCGAAGAAAAATAGTAGAATTCTTCCAAAATTCAGGCTCTCAATGAATCAAAATTACAATATTAACTAGTTGTTAAACCTTAGATTAATTATTACTTTTCAAATCATTTCTTCGTTAAAAATGAGCAAATTGAATCGGACCTCAGCTTCTTCTGAAGAAAAAAAGGAAGAGTACATCAGATCTCTTCCGATCGTCAGCTCAGAACAGGCTCCTGAAATTGCTCCACCAGACCAAGAATCATCAATGTTAAGAAGCTCAACCCATCTCCGCAGTTCAGGATTGAAATGGGTCATCCTTGGGGTGACGACCCTCATCAATTTTTCGCTCAACTACTCTTCCAACAATCCTCAAGCGCTCCAGCCTGCAATGGAGGACTTCTTTCAGATGGGAGATGCAGAATTCAACATCCTGTATAGTATCTATTCGTTGCCCAACATTATTCTTCCCTTAATTGGAGGTATCCTAACTGACTGGCTTGGCGTCCGCTTTGCTATCAATGTCTTTGGAACCATTGTGGTTATTGGTCAAGGCATTTTTACCTACGGAGCATACCAAGAAAATTTCAATGTTATGATTGCTGGAAGATTTGTATATGGCTTAGGAGGCGAAAGCTTGACAGTCTCGCAGCTGCCATTCCTTGCTAAATGGTTTAATGGACCTCAACTAGCCTTGGCTTATGGCATCACTAAATCATCTGTGAGACTTGGAAAAGCAGCCAACAGTTTCTTCACTCCTCAAGTTTATGAATGGACAGATACTTTGTATTGGCCTCTTCTTGTGGGATTAGCGGTTAGTACTGCCTCATGGATTGGAGGTATTATCATCAGTATTATCGACAGAAGAGTTGATACACTCGAACAAACAAAGGACCCAACCAAGCATCAAAAGAAAAAGGTCAAATTATCAGATGTTAAAAAATTACCTTTCATCTTCTTCTTGCTCTTCCTAAGCTACGCCTTTCTTTTTGGCTCCTTCATCGGTATCTCCAACAATCTCAACAATATCCTTGATAAAAGATTTGGATTTACTGTCGAAAGCGCAGGTACCCTTGTCATGGGATATTACCTGATCTCAGCTATTGCAGGACCTTTTGTCGGATATATCATTGAAAAGGCTGGAAAAAGAACTGCATTTATGGTTGCTATGACAATCACACTCCTCGTCACCAATCTGGTGTTCGCTTTCATCAGCGATGGAACTCCAGAAAATCCCAACTACCAAGTTATCATTCCTCTTGCTGGTATCACTATCTTTTCATCATTCTATACAATCTTGTTCTGGGCTTGTGTAGCTATAGTTGTTGACAAAAAAGTTATTGGAACCGCAACTGGTATCGTTACCTGCCTTTCCAACCTGGCTCTCACTGTTATCCCCATTGTGCTCGGGTTTATCCATGATAACACCCTTAGTTTCCATCATGGTTATTTCTGGACCTGTATTGCGTTAAGTGGAATTGTAGGACTGGGACTCATTGTCGATATCTGGATTCATATAGAAGACAAGAAGAAAGGAGGTAAACTTCGTATACCTGGCCAAAAGGACAAACCCAAGAATCTCAGACCGCAAAATGAGCCTTTGCTTGATGATAAAGACAAAAGAGTAAATGCTGCCTAGTCTTTATTGTTATTTTGGAGTATTTACCTTCAATGTGAATTCAAATTCATTTTATTTCAGCTCTGTTGTTTATACTCACCTACTTATTATTTCAAGTAAATCTTCCTCAAAAACTAAAAATCCAAGACATCTTTTTCTCATAAAAGAAGAAAGTTTTTTTTTGAAAAAATGTAACTGAAGATGATATTATTCTTTTCCGCTTTCAATTTTGAACATCATCAAGAGTCTCGAATTTTGTCAAGTACAAATTTGTCAACAAAAATTTTCCCTCGTAAACTTGGGACTTAAGTTCCAATTTTAGTCATACTCCAGAAAAAAATCTCTCATCACATATCGTCCTTATCCTCCTCTTAGTGACCTCCATTTCAAGGTTGACGAGTGAAAGAAAATCTCACTTCTCAGGAAAAATATTATTTTGAATACCTTAATAATTGTTTTTAAATCACCCTAGTAGATGTTTTTAAATTTTCCCACAATTTCTGAATTCTCCGAAAAAATTTTATTTCATCAGAATATTCCTGTTATTTATTGACAATTTTCAAATCCAAAATTATTATTCTTTTCACCCCAATTGGCGATGCAGTTTCTTTATCGAAAGATATCACTTGAAGGTCATAATTCCTTCAAGACGCTTCTCAAGAAGAACTACAAGATCGTTCAAACTCTTCAAACTAAAACTCAAGACCCCTCATATGAGACTCCCCACCAATTTCAATCTCGATCAAGAACTTTCTCCAAACAAATGAAAACACTCTCTAAAAAATTGAAATACTCCAAAGAGGTCCAACTCCACCAAGCTTTGGAATGCTACCGCAGACATGAGATGCGCAGCATTATCAAGAGATTCCAAAATATCAGGTCAATATCTTTCAATCTTTTCATTCCTCATGGAAGTAAGCTTGCACAAGACTCTACCACATGGTTTAGAGTCTTGAAAAGACTCTCCAAACTCTGGATTGCTCTTGAAAAGAAGGCTGCTGATAATATCAGAAGGGATATCTCTCCAGATATGCTTGACTATTTCCTGAGGAAACTCCCTCGAGGAAACATCAGCACTTTTAAATTTTCATTTCAAACTCCTCCAAGAGAGGGGTTCACCGAGCTTCTATCCTCCAAAGGCTATTCAAAAAAGTTAAAGAATTTAATACTTATTCACCAACCAGCAGAAGATTCTCAACATGTCCCTCTTTCTCCTGAAATTCTCTCTTCTTCCTCTAGGATGCAAAATCTTAGATCATTGCAATTATCTGCTTTATTTTCGATGGACAATATAATTTCCTTGCTTAGCATGATTAAAAAACCTGAAAATTTCATCAGCATCCAGCTCAAACCTTTTCTCATGGAAACAAGCCCAACTCCAACACCAGAGAGCAATCTCCCAGAAGCACTGGCCAAGTTCCAGAATCTTACGAGCCTCAACTTGGATTTGCTTTATTGGAAAGGCAATGTTGCCAATATATTCGAGCAACTAAGTCCAATGGTGAAATTAACAGAGCTCAAAATGAACTTGACAGCAACCAAGTTCACAGATTTGTCCAAGTTGGCAGATGCTATGGAAAACCTCACCTCACTCAAAAAACTCTCTTTGAGAGTGAGAAGCCCCAGAATTACTGGCGAGGAAATCACAGAAACATGCACAGATATCTTCCAGACGTTTGCTGGACTTGAGAAGCTTCAAAGACTGAAAATCTTCTTCAGGACCGAAAACATGACGAGTCGCGAAACCTTTAATCCTGATCATCTCCTTTCTGTCCTTTCTGAATCACTTCTCAACTTGACAAGTCTCGAATCATTCTCATTTGACTTTTATAATTATATTCGCTCTTATCAATGGACAGATTTTTTCAGGAAAGCTCGACCAATCCTCATTAACCTCAGCACCTTGAAAATCCATTTCAAAGGTGAAAAATTAATAGATGATGATTACAATTCATTCCTGAACCTCCTCCAAAACTCAAGCCATCTTTCTCAGCTTTCTTTGAATGGCTTCCATTTCATCCTTTTGGAGCACTTTGAAAAAATGGCAAGTTGCCTCCTCAAAATGAAGTGCTTGACTAGGGTCACATTCAATGAAGTCTTTGGCAAACTTGAAAGAGGACCGTTAGCTCGATTCTTGAATGAAATTCTTGCTAAATCTGGATTCAAAGAATTTAAATCCGATATTGCCAATAATAATCAGTACATAATGAAACAAGCTTTTCATCATCGAGAAAGAGTTAATCTTAAAAATATTACGAATAAAAATTTCTCTCTTGAAAAAGCCTACACTCCCCTTGACATCTTCTTAGGGAATAATGACGTTGCATATTGGAAATGGCTTTAAGCCAGTTAATCTTTCATAAAATTATCATTCATAGATTTTATAAATGCAATAATATAGCATGATTTCCATCTAAAAATATGGTTTCATCAAAAACAATCTCCATACAATGGCTTTCTCTTATAAATTCAGCTCTCATTGATTTCTGCTTTTTATTTGGATTGATCAATGATGGATCAACTCCATATAACCTCAAACTGTAAATTCCAATTTTATCACGGAGTCTTTCCATCTCAGGATCCTGCTTTTCAAATTTGATACTCATCATAATGTCACCTCCATCTTGAGAATTTGAAATTTTTGCAATAATATTAAAGAAACAATTGTTTCTTATGCATTTTCTAGTCACGCTTTTTTCATCATATTTATCAATTCCCATTATCATCCCTTCAGCTACCAATCCCTCTTCTCCATTTTCCCTCATTGCTAATATTAATTGGAATTCATTATTGAGATCTTCTGTTCTGAGAACATTATCGACATTCTGTCTGTGGATTATGGAACCTGCTCTGATAAATAAAGGCATCAAAGAATCCAAAGGAGCTGGCGCAATTATCTCCCTTTGTTCTGTCCTTCTATCAATCACCCGCTCGCCTGTTGAGAAATCAAACCATGTTGTAGCCTCTGGGAAATAAACATTGACTTCAAGGACATCTGGAACAACCACAGGGGCCGCCATTAAGTTTCTACCAAGAAGGAATTGAGAACTGAATTCATCTTCATAATCAACATCTGGAAACTCGAAAAATAGAGGTCGAAAAATACTTCCAGTTCCTCTACTTGCGATGAATAAAGAATAATACCATTTCAATAATGAGTATCTCCCTTTGAGTGCAATTCGAGATGTTAACAAAACATGGTTTTCGGGATCGATATCTTGAAAAGCCCATGGCTCTTGACTTTGCCCAAAATTAATATGATGATTTCTTGAGAAGGTGTAAAAAGCACCGAGCTGCCACCATCGAGCGCATAACTCGACACTAGAGGCTTCTGTAAAACCGCAGATATCTGAGCCAACAAATGGGCCACCAAATATCTGAAAATTAAAACTATTTGCAATACTGTATTTCAGAAAACTCCAGTCACTCCCGATATCTCCATTCCAATTCGCCGCAAATTGTCCAATTCCTAAAAATGAACTTCTGCTTAAAACAAAAGGCTGCTCTGATTTGGTCTTCAAAAACTCATAAGTTGCCTCAGCTTCCAGCAAAACAAACAAATTATGAGCATCAAAATTTCTTATGTTTCCATAGTATTTTGCATCCAAACTCATAGTTTTTCTTTGAAGATCAACGCCACCTGGAGTGTATACCAGGTCTGGGGAGCCTCCCCGGTATTCACCGACTTCTCCTCCAATAAAGGTTGCAACCTCATTCATATCAAGCCAAATTCCTGAAAATGGCACCTTCTCATAAAGCTCTTGGAGCATATCACCCCAATAATCCGAGGCTTTAGGATTGAAAAAGTCCACAAAATAAACCAAGCCTGGCCAAACTACTCCTGTCAATGTACCTCCAAATTTATTCTTCACAAAAATGTCTTCCCTCTCACCCCAAGTGACAGCAGAACTTTTTACATCTTCTGCTTTGATCCCTGCATCAATAATCGGCACCCATTTTACCTTCTCTTTTTCAATCAGATGATTCATTTCTGCCAGCGGAAAGTTCTTCTCATCAATAGTAAAATCCTCTTTGGCTTCCATATAATCAATGTCACTCCACACGACATCAAGTGGGATATCATAGTCTTGATATCCTTGAACAACTTCGAGTAGTCTTGATGAATTATTATAGCCCCATCTTGATTGATGGAAGCCCATTGACCAAAATGGAAGAATTGCAAATTTCCCAACATATTCATGATATTTTTTTAGCGAAGTATCAGGATACTTGTCTCCAACAAATACGATTAAATCAATCACTCCTCCGACTATTTTAAATGTCAGACTGGGAGTCTCTTCGATTATTATGTCCATAGCATTAGAGTTTCTCATCAAAACAGTGTAGAAATTGCCACGGCTGGCTCGGAAAAGACCAACTGGTTGTTGACCATAAGTGTTTCCATTGCCTTCTCCTGTCTCAATCACTTCTGCTTCATCTCGAGCCCAAATTGTAAAAGTACCCGAATCCAAACCAAATTTATAGTTCCTCTCTCCAAATCCATAAACCTTGTTTGTTTCAAGCTCTGTAGTCAGTTCAAGATAGTAATTTGTGTAGATAAAGCGATAATTTCGCGTATCAAACAGTATTTCCCCGGTTTTATGGTTTTCAATATAAAAGGCAAACGCATCTCTATTGACGTTTACACTACAGCAATTCTCACTGCTTCTTCTTTTCAGAGAAACATCTTTCTTAAAATGTGGGAATGGATAGTATTCAGGAATTTCCCATCTTTGATGATGAGCGTCCAAAATTTTCACTCTTATCGTATCTTCATCAGGCATTGAAACAACAACATGTAATTCTTTGACAATTTTCGAGATTCCGCCGATAGAGTCCTCATGGCCTTTGTATCGGAGAAGATAATTCTGTTGAATATCATCTTCATCACTCCATTCTTTAACCACTTTGTAATCTTCAAGCGAATTTATTTCAGTTTCATAATCCTCTTGGACATAAGATGCAGCAACGGCTTGTTGATCTTTTATTGTTATTGACCAAGAAATGCAAACAAGACATTGTAAAACGAAGAAGAAGTAGTTGTAGGACATTTTTATAATTTAAATTGAATCAAAGAAGCTTTGCTTTTAGTAACAATCAAAAACGGTCTCTACAAATCATTTAAAATTTAGAATATTCGAATATTCTCTTGTTTTTCATAAAGAATAAGTGAAAATTTTTCTGTCCGAGTCAGTTCTCTATTTAATTAAGAGAAAGTTATTAATATTGGGATCAATGTTATTAATTATTGAATTATGTAGATAGAGATCTCATTTCAAAGCTCTCGATAAATATTGAATTAATGGCAAATTGGGTAAACTAAACCTTGAGCGAGTTTAGCAACCCCAGTGATACCAGCAACGACAATTTCTCCAACTGGACCTCCGGCAGCTCCAGCAACATTCTTGGCTCCATCAAATCCAGCCTTGGCAAGGTTCAAAATCTTACCAGCGCAGCTTTCTCCTTGGAGGCAGAGAGCACCGCATTCTTTGTAACCAGCAGGGCAAGATCCCCAGCAAACTGGGCCAATTCCGTGATATCCATTGCTACATCTAGGGTAGCAGAGGGCTCCACTTTGTTCAAGTCCATCAGCGCACTTTAATGGGCGGCCAGCTCCTCTTCCGTAAGATTTGGGGAACTTCCAGCAGACAGGACCAACGCCTTTATATCCATCTTTACATTTAGGATAGCAAAGGGCACCGTTCTTGTCTTGGCCAGCTGAGCAAGTGGTTAAAACTTTACCAGCACCCCTTCCGTGAGATCTCAACCAGCAGCCGCCGGCTTGAGTCAAAACAACGATAACAGCGAGGAAAATGACAAGAGATTTCATAGCTTAATTCGCAGATTACAATAAAATTCTGAAGGGAGAAACTTGAATTTAAATCCCATGGTTAATAACACAAATAATATTTTTAGGCAAAGTTAAATAAAAGAACCTTCATTTCTAATTCATTTACTATAGGAAATTATTTGAAATTATTCACACTATGAAACTATTTACCACAATCTCGATGTGCATCTCCTATCCTATCTCAAAAGAGTCTAGTCACAGAAGCATGATAAGATACGATTCCCTCAGACTTTTCTTGTCCGAGACTTTCATTGAGAAGATTAGTACACTACAAAATTTCAAGGAAAATGTCCTCCTTCAAGCTCTGCTCCATAAATTCAAAATTTCAAGTCCTTTTTCAACAGTTAATAATGTCAGTATATATTTGGAAAAACTTGTGGTAGAGGCCTAAAGTTACCACAAAGACTGAGAGACCTTTTCATCGAATCTCTATTTTACAAAATATGCAGAATAAGCAATAGGCTCAAGATTTTAGAGCTTCTCTGCACCCAATCGCCATTGAAGATTGCAAGCTTCAAGGGAATGAATTGAAACTTTCAAGCCAAAACAATACCAACACAGAAATGTTTGATTTAAATAGGAATTTTGGATCCCTTTCTGAATTTGAAAAATATCGCAAAACAATTTTAACCCAAGAGAACAAATGAGGTGAATAAAATTAATTCGGAAAAAATCATTGCAAGGTTGAACTTCATCTTCTGAATCAGTCTCAAAGAATTTTTAAATATAACAGAGAGGAAACTTTTGCCATCAAACCTAAATGCTTTTCATATCAAATTTCTGTATTGAATTGTTTTGCAGAGATGAAAATTCATATTATTTCCAAAACCCCCCAAAAATAAAATTCTCATCTAAACTCAAAACAACACCAGAAATTCCTTCCCCTCCAAACCCCTCATCTCTTATGAAACCACTTATCAAAAGACAAGTTGATATTGATGGAATCTTCAAATACAGGCAGTTTATCAAAAACAAAGACCAAGTCTATCGATTGAAAATTAACTATAATGATGGCAAGGTACAACATGTTCAGGAGAAGTTGGACAAAATTATCTTGAAATTTCTCTTCAAAGTTCGAAACTTCCAAGCATTAGACTTGCATCAAGGCCTTGTGGGATTTGACTTGATTCCGCAAAAAAAAAATTATTCAAATTGCAAAACTTCATTCCAGGATCCAAGCATTGTCACTTCCTTTCATCAAATCAAGAAATCAAACTTTTCAAGCTATTCTTCCACAATATATCTTGTGGCTTGAATATGCGTCGCCAAGTCTGAAGGATTTCTCTTTAATTTCCTTAGTCAATCATTCACCTAATAATGAAGATCCGAACTTCAAAAAATACACCAATAACTTTTTCAGAACTTTAAAACGATTTCCACAGCTTGAGTCTTTAACTATCCACCCAAAAAATCCTGACCAGCTTAATACTGAAGCATGGATCTGCTTTCAAGACTATCCTCCTGGGCTCAAAAAACTAAGCCTCAATTTCTCTACGAATATCATTATTGTTGACCCACAGAGAGATGATGATTTGAACTCCCTACCAATTCAAAATCTATCCTTGAATAAACTCACTAAGCTAACACATCTTGACCTGGCTCTTCCTGCACACACCTTGCTCTGGTCTCGGGTTCTCAGCTCGATACCCAAAATAAATTCTTTGGCTCATCTCAAGTTTTGCTACCACATGTATGGGACTCCAGATCATAACCTTGTAGTAACTCCAAATGATTGGACTTATATCTCTCCACAACTCAAGTCTCTCCAAATTCAATTTCACCAGTATCCTCAAGGCCTAGAAGGCTTATTTGCTCAGTTTGAAAAGTATAATCTAACCAGTTTTCAATTCATCATCCAAAATAAATCGGCCTTAAACTTCGATCTTAAATCTCTCTTGCACTTCCTTGAAAAACAAATGAAGCTTCAAGCACTTGTCCTCAAGCTTTTCAATGACTGGTCTTCAACAAGAGCCCAAAAGTTTCTCACGAAATTATATCTTCAAATTTCCAATTTGAAAACCCTTCAACAGTTAAAACTGCACTTCTATGCTGCGACACAGTATCAAGTACAATCTGAACCTTCTGTACAGGATTTGTTTAAAAAATCTCAATTTATCAGAATCTTTGAATATGTTCATGATAGTTCAAGCCCAAATTTGCTTCCTGAATTATTAAAGCTCAGTCAGCAGGTTGCTCCAACTCTTGAAGAATTAACAATTGTCCCCAAGAAAACGAACCTGTCAGAAAATGACCATCTAATCAAAGGAATATTTCTCCTCCTTGAAAAATTAAAAAATATCCAAGTCCTAAAACTTTCTCATATCAACTTTCAGCTAGCTAAATATTTTCTGGAATTAGTTCGCTACTTTAGTCGCTTTAAGGACTTGAAATATGCTGAACTCCCCTCCTTTCATAGCCTTGGCAATAGAGAATATTTTTTCACTGCTCTTCAAAATATTCTGTCTTCAAAAGGCATGGAGTCATTGACTCTCCCATTTGTGGAGTTCAGTAACTCAAAAACTAGAAATGAACTCAACTCAGTTCTTCAAAATATTCAAGCCAAAAATCCAGTCGCCAAAATCTGGAACGTCTATTATAAATATGCAGATTATTATGATGATCGCTATATGAGAAATTGGAAAAAAGTTGTTGATCAACTTGAAGAACAAGATGAATAAAATTTATTTCAAGTTGTTACCCAACGACTCTATTCATTGTAAAGTCTTCATAAAGAGATATAAACCCTTGGATAAAATTATTTATAATAAGCCGAGACAGTAAAGATATTACACATATAATTACCAAGTAAATAGTTTTTCATTGTTGGTTGAGTCCAGCCTCCAATTTGTCTGTAATCTTCAAAATTGGGATTATTCGTTAGACCTTGATACCAGAGTGGCAAACTTGAGAGCAAATCTGAGGATTTGATCTGTTCAGATGCTAATACAGCGTTCCATGAATAGTTGTCAGTAAAGATACCTCCAATCTTTAATCCATGATTTTTCAACTCCTTCACAACATCCTCAAAATATTCAATACGATGTCCTGCAGTGTTATTTCCAAAGCAAGTCCCGAAGCCAGCTGCAATCCTTATCCAAACACTGCCATCAAAATCGCTTGGAAGTCTGTCGGAAACTCCGCTTACAATTTGATCAACAGTAAATCTATCGCAAATTGTGGCATAGGTATCAACTTGATCCATTCCATTTGCTTTGGCGTTCTTGTAGTCTTGGTCAAAATATTGATTGTCTTGGCCATCAGAACCCCAGACCTCCATAATATAAGGACCAAAACCATTTGCTACATCATATTGAAAACATTCAGCAGTGGTAGGTCGGTCTGGACCTGCCTCAATCGAAATCGCAATTTTGCTGGCAGCAAAATAAACTGTCAAAGATAACAAAATGACTTTCAAAAGCATTTTCCGAAATTTAATTATATTCTAATTTTGGATCATGCCAATATTTAAAGCTTCAATAAAAAAATTCATATAGATATTTGATTATCCTCTCCCAACTTGACTCTTTGAAATAAAAACAGTTTTAATAGTTTAAACTTTTATTTTACATTATTTCTGCAAGAAAAATGTTCGGTCTTGTGAAGTTTGAAATTTTCTCTCGGCTTACTTGAACAATAAAATTTTAATAGGCATTCTTTCAATTTATTTAGCGCAAGAAACGATTTTCAGTATGAATTTTTTGTTGGAAATAAGAGGGATCAACTTGGGAACTGATTTTCTTCCCAAGAAATTTTTATCCATCTCCCTCAAATTTTTCCTCAAAAAGAAACGAAAAGACTTTTCCCAACAAAAAAAAAGAGAAAAAATTCAACAGGATTCCTGTGAAAAAAAAACACAAATCGAAAAATTGTTGAAAGCATTTCCCTCCTCGAAACTGAAAAAAATTGAAATCAGGCAAGAACAATTACACAGTATCAAAACGTCTATGAAATTATGTTTGGTTAAATTTTATCTTTGAACTTCAACTCTTTTTCTCAAGAAAAACTTATTCCATGATGACATTCATTCCAAAGCGCTCCTTTCCCACTTTTGTCAAAAAACTATTTTGAAGATCTATGAGAGAAATTTATCAGTGATGGGCTGAAGTTCCCCCCAAAATGGCCTTCAGAAAAAAAGCTTTAGGGGCTTGGGTGGCTTTAAAATTTCGAGGTCAGAGGCTTTGAAAGACGACTTTTCTTCCTGCCGCTCTCCCCTTAATTTTACTATTATCATAATCTGAGGGTTCCAATTTTCTCAATTTTTCATAGTCCAGTCCCTCGGGCTCAATTGTTGGAAATATTGAAATTTTACATGTGAGAAAACAAAGTCTGAAAAAAATTTTCAAGCAAAATTTTGATATCTTTATTTTCAAAGGAACACATCAAAGGAAAGTAGCAGATTCAAAAAGAAAATGGATTCATGTTTTGAAAACAAACAGTTTCATTTGTTTGAAAAACAACAGAAAGCAAAGGGAATCCGATGAAGTCGACGATTGAATGAAAAAAAATCCTAAAATTTTTTTTCAATCTCCTTTTTCTTTAAAAAGAATTTTTGATTGGGAAACTCAAGAAAAATCAATCCAACTTTTCCCAAAAATAGCTTTACCTCCCCAAAGCGGTCCAAAACGACTTTGAACTGCAAAAAAGGTTTTAAATCCCATCACTGCAATTTCTTTTTTTTGTAGAGTGCGAAAAAAATTCCCAAAATTTTAGAATACAAAAATCAAGACTTTAACAATAAATAACAGATTTTATGATTTTACAACGAAAATAAGAATATTATTACGAGGCCCCAAGATATCGGCTAGGTATCACCGCTTGGAAGATTTTCGAGAAATTTGAATTTTTCATCTAGCTCTTCTTTAATATCATTGACTAATTGCCGAATCTCTTCTCTTTGGCTTTTGAGTTTTGGCATGATTTCTTCTCTCTTCAAAATAAAGTTTTCATATGCTTGATTGCTTGTTTCTTCAAACTTTGTGACTTCAGCCTCAATATCTTTCAACTCTTTGTGCAAATCTGGTAAACTATCCTCATATGCTTTTTTATCTTTCAAAAAGTTCTCATAACTCTCTTGAAACGAAAGCTCTTCTTCAGGATATAAGAAAGCAGCTGCTGTTTTTGATGGGGTTGATGGTGAATGACTTCCACTTTGCATTTTTCGGATTTTCTTTTTTTAAAAAAGAAAAATTAATCACTTTGAATTTTTGAGATGAAAACAAAAATATTTTTCTACTTTTCAAGAGAAAATCATATTGAAACTTTGGGGGAAAATGTTGAACTTGAGAACAATCAATCTCCTTTGGTGTTGGAATTGGAACATGTCGAGAATGTTTCATCATCTTTGGTTCTCTTGGGCACTTGAAAGATTCACAAACCTTAGTTTTGGTCATTAGTATTCCAAACATCTAAATCAAGGTCTTCAAAATGGTTTGAAGAGAAATTTCCTTTTGTTCTTATCTTATTCCAAAAAGAAAGTTATACTTAGAGTCGTTAGAGAGGAGTTTCAAGGGGGATTTGTTATAAAAGTTATGTCTTATTTCAAGGGCTTATTGGGACATGAAAGCGAAACCATAACTTTGAAATATAGATAGCTATTACTTAAAATATGCATAGGGATGATTTTTGGAAAGTCATTTTGATCTATAAAATACAAGAAAGGGTTAAGTGCATAAGCATTGTTGGCAAAAGTCACCCAAGCAGCAGTTTTGATACTTTTTTCCTGAGCTTGATGTTTTTGAGCAATCTTCACATTCTCTGTTGGGAAGTCTTGGGTTACAGAGATTGATTAATTTATTCTTTGAATAAGTTTGAGCTCTCAAAGTGTTTCCGAAACAGGCTAAAAGGAAAACTGAAAGAAGGAGAAGTTGGAAGAGGGCCTTCATGCTTGAAAAATTTTTAAAAATCAATTATCCGTTTGCCAAGTTCAAAAAGGCTTAAATAATAAGATCAGCAGAATTTGAATTTTTCATAAATGAAAGTTCGTTCATTCTGCGTTCAAAAAAAAAATCGTCGTTATTCAGTGTTTGAAATTCTTTAAACAGCAGAGATTGGAACAGGATGTTTCAGTTGGATCTTGAGAAATAAAATGAAATAGTTAAAGAAGCATTATGAACAGAACTTAAATTAGTCGTTTTATCAAACGTGCAAATTATTAACAAGATCTCAAATTTATTCATTTTTCTTGAGTTATCCAATTTGAAAATTCAATTCAGTGCTCGTTGAGAATCAAAAAAATTTGTTCAATCTAAAATAAACAGTCTTTCCTCAAGAACTGGAAAGTGAGGTTATTTTCTCTAAGAGGGTAAAAATTCAAGGAAAACTCAACAAAAAAATTTGTCAATGATTCATTTCTCTAAAATCATTCAGATTTTTCTGCGACTCGACGAATTGACAAAATAAAAGACTTTTTAAAATTCCCACCTACTAATTCAAGCTTTATATTTTATTTCGCCAGATTTTATAATTTATTATTACGAAATCTTTTCCCCTCAAAATCCATGCTTAAACTCTTCGTCGCACTTTGCTTTATCTTCAGCTCCGCTTATGCTGCTCATGGCGTTGACATTGCCACTTTCATGGGTCCTTATAGCGTTTCTCAATGGCAGTGTCTCCATAACACCGGTATTGACTTTGCCATTATTGAAATCTGGAGAGG
>Ga0182738_1005096_pt1 | contig 14187 bp, 7 predicted proteins | sample eDN5th30CBELigMG_FD_128876 | JGI IMG/M metagenome (GOLD analysis project Ga0182738, IMG submission 128876) | Enriched Miracle-Growth compost microbial communities from Emeryville, California, USA - eDNA 5th pass 30_C BE-Lig MG (version 2)... ...
CTCCTCCCCTAAAGAAGATTATGACGAACTTAATTTCAAAACCGATCCTTCCGTCCAAAAGGTCCTTGCCGTTAACAACGGTATTCTCTTCACTCATTTCCCTTTAGAAATCCTTCTTTTTAGAGCAAGTCATCTTATCAACACTTCTTTACAAATACAACAAAAAGTTCAAACGTCAACGGCGAAGCATTCTAATCACCAATAAAGCCATTTACAACATCCATGAAAAAGGCCTTCTCAACACTTTAATGTCCGTTTTCAACAAATCCTTCAAAGTTAAACGAAGAATAACCATCAATTCTATCGAGGCTATAAGCATAAGTAATATCAGTTGTGAATTTGCTCTTCATGTTCCTGGCGAATATGATTACCGTTATGCTTCTACCGATAAAAGGGACCTTATCCTGACGACTATCTGCAGAATTTACGATGCTAATAAAACATCCAAAAACCTTCAATTCTTCTTTAGAGTATTGAACTTTCATGTTAATCCTTTGTAAGATTTTTCTTCAGGCTGAAGTCAACCTCATCAAATATACCACCACAAAGCATGATAAAAAGATTGGAATCAACAGATTTACCATGTCTGGAAGCCCTCAAGTAACTTTTCCTCTATCTATCATATCATTTATATCCATAGGCTCTTGATGAAAAGGGACTCAAGGTAAAAACTCTCATATGGCAAAAGGCTGGAATATCTTTGTATAGGCTGAGCTAGAAAGAAGAAAATTCTTTAAAGAAAAGGAGAAGGAGAATACCCAGACCGTCTTCTCACAGAATAACAACTCCCAAAAAATCACTCTTGATGATTTCGAGATCCTCAAAGTTCTTGGTGAAGGTGCTTTTGGCAAGGTATAGACCCAGTTATTGAATAATCTGATCCTTATTTCAAGGTGAGGATGGTAGAGAAGAAGGATACGAAGCAGATTTACGCAATGAAGTCATTACAAAAGGGTTATTTGATAGCGAAAGATCAGATAGAACATACAAAAGCAGAGAGATATATCTTGGAGAGAAGTCAGTCGCCGTTCTTGGTAAACCTTGAATATGCGTTCCAGACTCCTGATAAGATCTTCTTTGTAATGAAATTCATGGTGTAAGAAATGGCTTCTTGAGGAGATTGTAATGGTTTTGTAGTGGTGGAGAACTGTTTTCGCATTTGAGAAAGGCTCGAAGATTCGATGAGAAAAGGTATAAAAAATTGTTTCCTTTTATTGAAAAATATCTATGAATTTTTCTTTGGGAGTATTGTTAACACTGAAATAGGGCAAAATTCTATGCAGCAGAGATCTTATTAGGCTTAGAATATTTGCATAAACTTGGAATTCTCTACAGAGATCTCAAGCCAGAGAACATTCTCATGGATGAAGAAGGTCACGTTTGTCTCACAGATTTCGGTACTGCAAAGCTTCTTGACGATGATCAGGTCGCCACATCTATCGTAGGAACCCCTGAATATCTCGGTTCGACCAAATCAAAATCACTTTATTTATGAATAATTAATAGCTCCAGAGATCCTCACCGGTGTTGGGCATGGAAAACCAGTCGATTGGTGGACATTCGGCATATTAATGTAAAGAACACTTTGAAAACTGGAGCATAACTCTACAATTAGATATGAGATGTTGGTGGGAAAATCACCATTTTACAACAATTATCAAGACACTAAAAGGATATTTGAAGATATACAGAACGCAGATGTTATGTTCAACCCGAGTATAGTCCTGAGCATAGAAGTCCAAGATTTAATCACCAAGGTACTTTCAACATTCTCGAGTTATTTAACGTGATTGTTTTCAGCTGTTAACCAAGAATCCTGAAGAAAGATTAGGGTATAATGGTTCAGAGGAGATTAAAGAACATCCTTGGTTCTCTGATATTAACTGGAAAGATGTCTATGATAAGAAGGTAATTTGCGAAACTCTCAAGCTGAAATCTTAACAGTTTTTCAAGCTGATCCCACCATTTAAGCCAAAGGTTCAAGATAAATATGATTTGGAATATTTTGATGAAGAGATAACAATGGAAGGTAAGAGAGATTGAGGAGAATAGTTTTGTAATCCTATGACATAGAACCTCAGAATTCTGTAGTGCCAGAGTTGTATCATGATTTGGTGAGAGGACATCAACAGGAATTCCAGAACTTTAGCTATTATCCTAATAATGATTTGTTGAGTAAACAATTGGAATAATAAAGTTGATGATTGGAAGAAAAGCATAAGCTTTTCTTGGGTTTTTAAAAAGACCTTGATTTTTTAAATTGGTGCCTGTTTGTTTATAGATTGATATTCTTTGAATTTCCCGTTGTTATGGTTATTGTTCTTGATTCATTGTTTTTTTATAGGTATGTCAAGCTCACTCAAAATATTTGAATATAAAAAATTCATTATTTTCTTTCTATGTTATTTAATATTATTATGAAACACTTGAAGTCTCTCTCCTTTTTTAAAAAAATCCCATCGCCACTTTTCTCTTCTCTTTTTCTTGATAGATTCCCTTTTTTCTTCTTCAAACATAGCAGGTAAAATTCTGAAGGAATTCGGAATTCTGACAAATTTTTCTGTGTGTGAAAGATTTCTCGACCAAAGGATTACTCTATCAATTTTCGCTTATTAAATCACCAAAGACAACCAATTTTCTATGGATTTTCTTCCTTATTATTCCTCTTGTTTATTTTCCCTATCCAGCCCGCCCACTAAATCTTCAATAAGCAATAACTTCTATACCTTAAATAGGAAACAAAAATTCAGATCGCCTATTTCATTGTTAGAATATGTCAGTTAGAGCCCTCTCACAAGATCTCATAAAAATGTGAAACTTAGGATATATTTTCAGCATTAATACAAAGAAATTCGTTACTTTATTTCCCTTATAATTTCAGCATCATCATTAATACTGAAGCAAAACTCCCTTTCAAAATTTATTTAATACGTTAAATCTCCCCATTATTTCTCTTTTTTCCTTCAATCTCTATCCCAATTTTTAATGTACTTCACTCAGTCTTCTCCTATCACACCCCTTTATCATCATTAAAAAAAAAATCTCATAAACAATATCATCACACACCATGACAGTTAGCGTGTTTTTAATTAAAAATTTCAAGTTATATTTTCGCACTAAACAGAAATCTTTCTGTATAAAAGCTCCGGAATTTATCTGTTTATAAATTATTAATTTAACAACTCCATTCCCTCAACCTTTCCCAGACATCCCTTCCCTCAATGTCTCAAGGTCAAAACCACACCAATAACCTTCCGGTCAATGACAATGACTATTTTGAAGATGAGAATCTCGCCTTCTTGCCTGCCGATCATGTATAATTCTCCCCTTCTTTATCATTATTTACCCTCTCTTTAGCCTTTGATGAGCAGAGTTCAAGTCGCCTTGAAAAAAACTCTCGAAGAAGATCACGAAAGAGTCCATTTACAACTCAAGGAAAAAGAAGCAAATCTTAAGAAACTTGAAAGAGAAAGAGAAGATATCGCTGTTCAGCTTTATGAAGTCCAACAAAATCTTGCCGAAATGCATCTTACTCTTGAACAAACCCATCAAAACTACAACCTTATCCAACGTCTCAGGTAGTCCTTTGTCTGAATTGAATTAGTTTATTCACAAAAAAATAGAGTGGAAGCTGAACAAAAATTGACCATTTTGAACCAAGAACATCAAGGAAGAAAAATCCAAATGGAACAGCTCGAAAAGAACGTTTTCAAGACACAAGATGAGTTGTCAAAGCTGACCAGAACATTGAAACAAATCGAGGACTACAACGTTCAAATGAAATCAGAAATCGCTGTCACAAGGAGAACAACATACAGAGCCGAAGAAAACATTGGCTTACAAGAAAAAATCAAGAAGAAGCAAGATTTCCTTTTGGATCATCTCAATGAACAAAAGAAGAAAGCCAATGAACAAATTGTTATCCTTGAAGCTCAACACCTGGCTCAAAAGGATGAAACAAAGGCTGCCAAGGATATCCTCAAAGAAGCCTTTATCGAAATGGAAAATATCATTGCCAGCAAGAAGAACCTCCTTGATAGATGGCAAAAATCTCTCTTGGAAATGCAAAGAAGAGATAAAGCTTTACAAGTCGCTCGTGAAGCTCTCAAGTAAACTATCCTTTTTATTATTAAATAACTCACTCCTAACCCAGGGTACAATTTGAAATAAATGTCCAATTGACAGCAGAAATTGGAGGAGTGAGTAGCGAAATCAGAAAAGAAGGAGGCACATCAGAAGCCTTGGCTGAAAATCTGAATAGACTTCGTCTTGAAGAGAAGAGATTGGAAGAAGAATCAGAGAAATTAAACCATTCCCAACAGAAACTCAACGCTCAAATCAAGATCTTACAACAATCTCTTCAAACAACTGAAGCCTCAGCAACTGTTGTGCAAAGAGAAAACAGAAGAACAGAAGACCAAATGAATATTATTGAGGATAATATCATGAAGATTCACACCCAAGCACAAAGCCTCTTTGAAGAAGTCATTCACAGAATCAATGAGCACAAGACTCTTGAGAAAAAGACTGCCAATTTCTTGAAACAAGCCACCAGTATTCGCCAAGAAATCGATGAAAAGGAGATAGAAAGAGAAGGAGTTGAGAATGAAGTGGCAAGAGTGGCTATTGATGCATTAAATACCACAAGCCAAATTGACGTATTGAAGCAAAAGAAGAGAGAAGTTTCTGAAGAAAGAAAAAAGAAAGAAGAAACTGTGGCTACATACGAGCTGGAAATCAGACAAGGCCATGATATTAACGAAAAGAAGCAAAGTGAAGTTGGAAAACTGAACAAGTTACACGATGAGATTATGAACAATGCCAGTGAGATGAGCAGAGGGCCAATGGATGCTCACAGAAACCATTTATGGCAACAAATTAAAGAGAAAACTGAAGAAGTCGGAAGACTTGAAAGAGAATGGATCAAGAAGCAGACTGCTTTGGTGAAGAACCAATTGTCATTTGACAAGATAAATGATGAAATCAGCACATCAAGCACAAAGAAGACCATTTTGGAGCAAAAGAAAATGAGACTGAATACGATTTACAAGAATCATGAGAAGGAAATTCGTGCGATAAAGATCGGATTGAAGAACTTGCAGACTGAAATGAATAAGCTGAATGATGGTATAGCCAGAAATCAACACTCAGAGACCAAGCTTAAGAACGAAAACTTCCATATTCAAAGCGAATTTGTCCAGAAACTAAAAGAACTTGAGAGCACCAACGTCAAGCTTGAAGTCGGTATCGACAGCCTCAAAGAAGAAAAGGTAATTTGTCTTATTATTTTACACACTAAACTCTTCTTAAATAGGCTGAATTATTGCAAAATATTGTTGAAGCCGAAAGACAATTGCTTCTCTGGGAAAGAAAGATTCAACTTGAAAAGGAAATTCAAGAAGCTTTGGACCCTGAAATCGGTCAATCAGAAATCAAGCTTTTGAAGAAAGATCTTCATAGAATGGAATTGAGACTTGATGAATTGAGAAAGAACCAAGAAAAGACCATTCAAGAAATGGAAAGAGCTGTCTATAAAAGAGAAACTATCCAATTAAAATACACCAAGAATGATGACATTACCGCTGATAGGAAGCTCGGCAAAGGTAAACGATGGCTTAATATCGGGAAATCCTAAGGTCTTTGTGTAGAAAATAAGCCTCATATTCAAAAACAAATCCAAAATCTTCGTGGAACTTTGGCTCAAACCACCAAAAATGCCAAGGAATATGACAAGAAACTCGCTCAAATCAACGCTGAAATCCAACAAGTAACTCACTTCAATCTTAGCCCAATCATATTTACCCCTTCCTTGTAGAGAAATAATCACATCGTCCAAGCTGAAGCAGCAACATCAAACCAAGAAAGAAACTTGTCTGACATTCTTAATGAGCTTAACCAAAGAAGAATCGAAAAGTTGATTGGAGTTTTCGAGATTGTTAGTGTGCAATCACAATCTAAGGCTTTTGAATCTATTGCTGCCAATAGATTTAGAGCTGAGGTCCCTGAAGCCGCATTAAGACAGTAAGAACTTTTATTGTAAAGAGGAAATTAATGTTTTACATAGACGTCTTGAGAAACAAAAGGAAATGAATGGAGGTTTACTTGATGTTTTGAGAACCGTTTATGAAGAAAACCCACAATATGCTCAAATCATTGAAGGACTTATTAGTTTCTAAACAACTTTTTATCCATCTCTCTGAGAGATTTTTCTTTATTTTTATGATCTGTCGACAGATTTCAGCCCCTTACTTATTGACCCGTTTTTTTATTATTGTATATTTTAGCATCTTTTTTATATATCAACAATGGACTCCTGAACTTTCATAATACCTACTCGAAAAAAAATCCTTTTCTCATAGTCTTGAAAAATATTAAAGATGATTTTTGATCGTTTTGTTATAGAAAACTGACAGAAACTGCACTTTTGTTGTGAATCAATCTCTTTGCTCCTTTTGGGTGGTAAAACCATTCTCAGAAAAGGTATTTTTTCTCAGTTCAGACAAAGCTTTCCACAGCAATGTTATTGATGAAACAAATTTAAATGTGATCAAAGGAAGATTTTTTTTCCATAATTTTTTTCTTTCTCTTCTTCAAAGAAGAAAATTCGATGATTAAAAAAAAGTTTTTTATTAATTTTGAATCAAATATCTTCTCCTGACTCTCCTTGAGAATTTTGTCACACGCAATTTTTTCCTATTCACAAATTTTTCCAGGTCTTGAAAACAATGAGAGTCAGTAAGTTGCACTCGAAACAATTGCAAAATTTTTTTTTCTAAAAAAAAAATCTCGCTTTCAAGTACATATCTGTTGACCTTAAAAAAATGAAATTGAAATTTGCCAAAAATACATATCCTGAGAATCTAAATATTTCCCGATCGATAGCCAGAGATACTCTCTTCGCAAGATTTATTCAATAAAAATTATCTAATTTCAATCAAAGAGATTCCATTTTGTTCCTGAACAAATCTCTAATGTAACCCCTTTCAAGTCTTCAGTAATCTCAATAGGAAAAGCCTTTTTCATCTTCCATTCAAATCTACCTTCCGCTTCTCCAACTTTAAAAACACACCCCTCAATAACATTCTCATGGATTACAAACATAAAAAAGGCAAAAAATTCAAGAACCTCGCTGTACAAATCTCCTCTCATTTCTTTTTCTTTACAAGTCCCTTTATAGCGCCCACTTTCTGCAAACTCTAATGACAATGTCGAAGTGATCGAAAAGAAAGTCAAGCCAAGCAAAAGAACTGAGAATAATAAAATTCCCATCCTTGAAGAGTCAATTGAACGCATGAAATCCGTCATCCAGGCCCTCAAACTCCCTGATATTGAACCCTTCTTAAATGATAAAGATCGTCATGAATGCCCTAGTTGCCATAGAAACAGAAAGTATATTCCTCTCCCCATAATAATCTTCTCATACCTTCTCTTTTAGATTCTATTGTCATGATTGTTTGGTTCCTACGACCCTTGCTGAACACATCCCTAAAGTTGATCTTCCTATCACCCTTACTATGTAAATTTTGTTCTTTGAGCATAGCTTTTTTCTTTTGAAAACTTTGTGGGTATTATTGGCTGGTTGATACACGAGCTGGCGGGGGTGTTTCATGAGCGTTTTCAGCGAGAAAATTTCTGCAGCTCTTGAGTGAGGAAATTCTCTCCAAAAAAGCCTTTTCTTCATTAAAAGAGCTCAAATTTTATTGTTTTTCAATCTAAACACACAGAACAATACCAATGATATCTGCTCTCTGAGAAATTTTGAATAAAGGGCAGAAGCCAATTTTTTGGATGAGAAAGAAGACCCTGTGGAATTATTTTTTTAAAGCTCACAATCGTTTGAATGAAATCCTTTTGAAACTCTTGAAAGATCTCTTACTCTATTTTTTTCTTTTAAAATTTTTTTCTCTTTTTAACTTTTAATATAGAATACATCATGAATCAGAAAAGAGGGCAAAGAGCTCAGCATTGCCTTTAAAAGTGGTCTCACCCGAACAAATTGACGTGATGGATTCTGCCAAAATTATCGTATAGACTCTTTCCTTCTGACATAATTAATTTATTCAAAGGGAGACGATTTTGATCCAGAGACCACATTGATCTTATTTCCCAATGATAAATCTGTAGAAGTGAAAGATCTACCTGAAGACGTCTTATTGAGCACAAAAAGAGTCGTTGCTGTTGATTGCACATGGTTCCAAACTGCAGGAATTTTGAATAGACTTAAACAAAAAGAGTATAAATATGTGAAAATTGCTGATTATGATACAACCTTCTGGAGACATCAAAGACAGAGTTCCAAGCATCTGGCAACTTGTGAAGCTATTTATTATTTCTACAAAGAATATAAAGAGAGATTTGAGAAGGTTGTCAATAAGAACGAGAACTATACATACGCTGGAGAATATGATGGCCTTTTGTTCTATTATATTATTCAATACATGCAAATTGAAAGAGGATATTTAAAGGGACTCCAAGGTAATAAAGAAGGCCAAGAAGAGAAAGAAGATGGCGATCATGATGAAGAAGAAAAGGATCAAGAATAAATCATTTATATTGAGTGAATTTGATAAGAAACTTACTTACAAAGAGGAAAACATTTGTATTTAATCACCGTGATAAGTTTTCAATACCAGTAGTGAGCTTTTTAACAAGAATCAAGGCATTAAACCTTTCGATTATTCTTCTTGAAAGAGCGATTTTTTATCAATCTGTTATTACATCAACAATGAATAGTCCGAAAAACAATGAACTCTGAGGTTCATAAGCATCTCTCTCAAGAGCCTTTTTTCAATTAAAAATCCAGTGATTTTGTGTTGAATTTCGTCTTTGATAAACTCCTTGTCAGCTTTTTAAACCTTACTGATTTTTTTATTCATCACTGGTTAATCAAATCAAGATTCGGTATTTGCCTGATATACCGCTCCAGAGACCTAGAAATATCTCCACTGCCATAGCTCAGAAATGCTTCTCAGTGATCGAGAAGATTTTTTCTTTCAATTTCAAGAGCAGAAAAGAAAATTAAAGGAAAAATGAAGAGGTGATTTTATTTGTTTTTCTTTTTAATTCCAAAGAAACGAAGCCATAAAAAGTATGCTGAGAATATATCCACAATATTAAATGACAGGTATCTCTCTCAATCAATCTCTTACACATACACAAAAAAAAATCGAATTCATAGCAATATTTTTCATTCATAACTTTAACGTATGTATCAATTATTTTGAGATCTATTCACAGAATAAACTTTTCACAAATTTAATATAAACAGAACAGCAGAAAGAAAATAAGATTTTTAATATCCTGGTCTATCTCACCAGAATGGAAAAGGTCCTTTTTCCCATGAAAAATCTCTTAATATCACAGAGAAAAAGGTATTTAGTTTTCAATTAGAAAAATGTTCTTCTTAATCATCATGGCTTTAATTCTTCTTCTCACCTTCGATCCAGCGGATTCTTTTGCCTTCGAACCATTCGCCAATCTTCTTATTTCCGTTGGCAGAGATAAAAGTGCCTCTTCCATGCTGTTTATTATCTCTCCAGGGCCCTTCATATCTTTTTCCATCAGGCCAATACAGGGTTCCTTCACCATGTTTCAAGTCATCCACAAAATCTCCTTCATATTTCTTGCCATCTGGCCACTCCATCTTTCCTTTACCATTCTTCATATTTTTTCTCCATTGGCCCTCATATTTCTTTTTATCAGGCCAGCAATAAACGCCTTGCCCATGTATCTTATTATTGTAAAACTCTCCTGTATAAACAGCTTCGTCAGGAAAAGTCAACACTCCTCTTCCTGCTTTCATCCCTGTATAATACATTCCTTGATATTTACTTCCATCTGGCATCATTTCTGTGCCTTTTCCATGTGGCTTATCATCTTTCCACTCTCCTACATATTTCGTTCCATTTATATGTAAATAAGTTCCTTGCCCATTCGCTTTCCCATTGGCCCATTCTCCATCATAGACATCTCCATGCACATGAATAAACTTTCCTTTCCCATGTGCTTTATCTTCTTGCCATTCTCCATGATATCTTGATCCATCTCCCCAGATCTGCTCTCCATATCCATCTCTTTCTCCATTCTTCCATTCTCCTTTATATCTAGTCCCATCTTCCAACGTCAATGGCGACAGTAATTGTCTCTCATATGATCCCACGGTCATCTGGATCAATTTACTAGATTCACAGGCCGTCAAAAAGTTCCCATGGACCTTAGAAATCGATCTATTATTTGGAGTTTCGCCCCCTGTTGTACTTGTAGGAGTATTGTTCCCACCAAAAGCCCCTACATTGATCAAAAATGAATGTCTATGAGGCTTTGTGTTGAAATCAAGAGGCTTAGCGACGGCCACAGCCTTCGCAGTTCTTGAATAGTTGATTTTATTTTCTTTGTGAACCGCTTCAGCGAAGCGTGAGAAGTTTGGGACCATCGAAGATTTTGTCTCGACTTCAGCTAAATCGCCAGAGGGAGAAGGAGAGATCTCTTTTTCTTTGTAGAGATCTTCACGGTTTTGGGTTTTTGGTTGAGAGTCTGCGGTTTGAGGCTCTTGGACATGCTTTTGACTTGAGCTACTAGAGCACACTGACCCCATGGTATGAGTTAGCTTGAGATGAGGAAAAAGTATTAATGAGAAGTTTAGGGTTTTTTATTATTGGGCTTTAAATTAAAATTTGGGTGAAAAGGTCAATCTTAAAACTTTATTTGCTCACCACTTTTTTGAACCCTTTTAATTAGCAAACAAGCCTGATATGACTTCGCAGAAAAATTCCTTTTATCCTTCCATTAATTCTCCAGCTTCTGAAAATTGCGTTGGGTTTCTAAGATGAATACTGGCTCATCTATCCGGAAATCTCGAGAGCAGTTGTTGAAAAATTTTTTTAAAGGGGATGGAAATATCATACCACTAAATTTAAATTCAGTAAGCAAAACAATTTTCCTTTGCCTGATTGAACCATTAAATTTAATTTTAAGGAAAAAAATTTACGACAAACACACAAGAAGTCAAGATTGATCACTCTCGCCTTTGCGCACTTTTTTCTTTTTCTTCAATCTAAGAAAAAGATCTTGCTCGCTAGAGCAGTCTCTTTCTTTCAGAAAACTTGAAAGCCCTGCGAGGACCTTCAAAAGCAGCTTTTTTGTGGCTATTTTACTCAGATTCCTCCTTCTGGTTTTTAATATATATAAACTCCAAAACTCGGCGCGCACTATTGGCTTCAAATTCATTTGCCTGTAGGGATTGATTATTAGGCCTTTGGGAGTGATTCGCGAGAAATTGTGAGTTTAATATCACTTTAATCGATCATCCCAATTAGTTAATCCCTAAAACCTCAAAACTTTCCTCGCAGGTTTAAACCATTTATTACTGTCGTAAAAATAAAGCGCACGTATATGTTTCGTGAAAAACCATGAAAATGTTCCCATATAAAGCTGCAAAGCCTGAGGAAGAACATTAAGAAAGTCTGTTGGAAGCTTTGCAAAAGACAAGCCTTTTGGATTTCTGGGATTAATATAAAATCTGTGACTGATTCTCAGAATTCTGTGATGATTAATTAAAACAATAAAGCTTCTCATGTACTGATTCTGAGAAATCAATCACGAGTTCTAATTTGCTAAGTTAGCACCACAGCCTTTAACTCCTCTATCGAAATAGCTGGTTCAAATAATTTTAACTCTTGTCTCATAACCTATTGTTCTCTTGAAGAAAAAGTCAGTCTAATTCTATTGCCTTCAGGAGAGAAGAAAGAGCTCTATTTGTTCTTTCCGAGAGTCACGTGGTCTTTAGCTCAATCAAGTGGAAAAGCTGCAGGAATTGGTCAAATGGAAACACTCTTTTAAAACTCAGAGGGTTTCAATTCAAGAAGTTAAAACCCTAATTTAGTAGTAGCTAGCTAATAAGTTCTGATCGAAATCGAAGCAAATTACTGGCGCAACGCAATCAATCGAGGAGAGCATTTTGTCTCAATCGATTAAACCAATCAATTGTGCGGTTTTAATTAACAACAAAAACCACGAAAAACTCTGAATATCACAGGTCAACTCTTTCACATCAATTTCAGAATGAAAACTTGCTTCAGAAGCTACTTGCTCAGCAATTAGAATGTGAAGATTTTCCTTTTGAAGAAAAAGAAAATCGCTCTCTCACAATTTTCTCCGTCAAAAATAGATCAAAAGATTGGCACTAATTTATGTCCTTTGGTCTCATCACGTGTCTTACGATTGGGAAGTTAATTAGAAACAGTGAACTACTGGCTCATGTAGTTCACAATAAATTGGCTAAATCAAAGCGGAAAATTTGGATGCTAAAAGACCCACTACTAATTTTAGGTCATAACTCCTCAGTTTTTTATCACTATTATCGACATCATACATTCAAATGGATTTTTTCTTCGGTTTGATGAATTCAGAGCTTTCTTTGCCTTTGCCAGTGTGAGTAAATATCCACTCCCTCAATCAATAAAATTTAATCAGTCATTTGATTTTCTCATCCTTCAATCCTTTTATCTTGACTTTTTGTTTGTCTTCAGGCTGATCAAGAGACCTGAATCGAGATTTTCAGAGGAAGATCAACCTTTTGAAGAGCCGACTCATTCCTTCCTCAAAAAAAACTTGGCTATTTTTGGGTATCTTCTAATTCAATGCAAAAAAAAAATTCCTTTTGATTGGCTGAGAAGTTAAACCTCTTATGCTCAAAAATTTTGAACCTAGGCAACGTTTCCCAAGGCGCATATTTCGCCCGACTTTGTCTCATTTTCAAACTCATTTTGCGTATTTTTAGCAAACCCACTCGCTCTTTTCTTGAGAAATAAAAAAAAAAAAGGAAAAATCTTCTTCAGAAATGTTTTTAGAATTTTGTTTCAAGTTTTTCTGAGGAAATTCTTTACAAAAAAATTATTTTTCTCCGATTCTTTTCATCATTTTAGAGATTTCTTTCCAAAGTAATTTATTTGTTCGGATTGTCCAGTTTTATGGCTCATCCAGTGATGCAGAGCCCTTTTCTCCAGTCCAAACTGGTCAATTTTGTCAGTTCTGGTCTATTTTTGATCGAGGTCAAAGAGTCCAAAGAAAATATATATTTTTTCAAATTGAGAGAGAAATCCAAACAAAATTTTCTCAAAAATTTCAATTCCCAAAATTTAATCTTATTTTAAGAGTTCAGGGGTTATGGGTAGTTCTTTGATTACCTTTTGTTTCTAAAATGGTATATTCTAGCACATTTTCACTGAAATCTCTCAATGAAATAAACTGTGAAGATTGGTCAGATGAAGAAATACCCTTCCATCTATCAAATGAAGACAAGTGAGGTGTCTATTGTGACAGGAAATCCTTTCCTCACTTTTCGGAAAAAAGACAACAAAAGTTTTTTCGGAGGAAGCAGAAAGATTTTTGAAAATATCAGGAAGACTGAAAATATTTTCCACCAAGTTGAGGAAAAATAGAATTTTCTGTAGGCAATACTGAAAAAAACTTTTCGACACAAAAATACAATTTTTCTTGAAACTTTTTAAAACTTTTTTCCCTTTTTTACTGATCTTTCAGACTTTTTATTACAAATTTTTTTCTAATAGAGTCTCAAAAGATCATCCATGTGAAAACAAAATCTCAAAAAATTCAAATGTTATGTTGAAAAAGCCAGTGTGAAAATTGTTTTCCAAACACAATTTTAGTTAAGTTTTCAGTCATTTCTCTCAGATTCCTTCCTCAAAAAACCTTTTAATGGAATGAGGTTGAAATTTTTTTCCCTCTGAAAGAACAATGCACAAAACGTTTAAATGATTTACTTTCTCCAAGTCTAGATATATTATATATCTAAACTCAAGCAAATATCAACGGAGAACTTCTTTTTTCTTGATTAGTCATTTCCAAATCAACCTCAATTCAAAAAGTTTTCTGGACAAAAAGACACCCCAAAACCAAGAAAAAGTCCTTTCATAAAAATATGCTGAACCACTACTTTTGTTGCGAAAGAAAGCTTGAAAAATCAAAGTAAATTGCAAAAAAAAAAAAAAATGTGATGAGAAAAAATTTATTAAAGTGAAAAATTCTTTTCGAAGAAGAAATTTTTCTGAGAAGAAGAACACTCGGAAATTCCGAATTTTCCTTTTGAGGTCAATCTGTTTCTGGATGTTTTGAAAAAAATAAATGTGCTTCAGAATTTTCTGTCAAGGAAGTATCACTGAAGATCCC
>Ga0182738_1005100_pt1 | contig 14176 bp, 5 predicted proteins | sample eDN5th30CBELigMG_FD_128876 | JGI IMG/M metagenome (GOLD analysis project Ga0182738, IMG submission 128876) | Enriched Miracle-Growth compost microbial communities from Emeryville, California, USA - eDNA 5th pass 30_C BE-Lig MG (version 2)... ...
GTATGCTGGTCGTATACTGGTCATATGTTAGTCGTGCTTGTTTTTCCTTGGTCGTATTTTGAGACTGTCGTATTTTAAACCACCCAAAATAAATCTCTAACTTTGTTATATCAGAACGGTGGAATAATGCAGAACCACCATTTTCAAAAGATTTACTGTTTCAAAATATTTGCAATACGGAGAACTGGTTATCTCAAACTTTTAAGACGAAAACTGATTTTCGGAAAGGGTCTCAAAAGGAGATCCTAAGAAATCTCCAGCATTTGTCCGAGACAGCAAAAAAAAAAATTGAAATTCTCTTTGCAGATTTGTAAACAGTTTGATTGACTGGAGAAAAGTTTGTCTCGGGCATATCCCAGGCAAACCTAAGCACCATTAACTAAAGAAGTACCAAGTTTCAACTATTTTTACTATTTTTATTTTCTTTTGATTTAAAAAGCGCATCGAAAAAATCGAACTTTCTTGAAAAATGAGACAATTAATTTTTGCTTGGATTTTCTAAAAATAGAAAAAAGTCTTGACTTCATGCGAAAAACCATTTTGACAAAAAGAGAGTTTTAGTTTTATTCATCTCCTTGATCGATAAAGTGGCTCATAAACAACCAAATTTATTCAATATTGAACTTGAAAAAGAACATTTTGAATAGATTTCTCATTCTGAAACGAGGATATTCTGAAAGAATATTTAACAGTCCAATTGTAAGGCGAGTCTTGATTGGCAAGAAAACCTCTCAAAAATCTTTTTAAAAATTTTTCTCTTGATTTTGGACATTCTCGATACATTCCAGACAATTTTGCTTCTTGCCACTTTTTTTCGAATTATTTGATCACTACTGGCTTTCAGGATCAACAAGAAATCCAGATATCTACTTATTGAAAAAGCTCCAAGAGTTTTTAATGGTTTTCCTCAAGAAACTATCTCTCCATTAGCTTTCCGCCTAACCTCAAAAGAAGCCAGAAGCTTTGAAAGGCATTAAATAGATCTATTCCATTTTTAATTAGCAGCAATTTTACAAGAGTCGAAAATTTCTGATTGGATAAAAGACACAAGCACACACATACAAATCTTTTTTATTAGGGAGTTCTTTATTAGGATTTTTCTTCTTGTTCCAACTTCACGTAAAAACTAATAATCCCTTCAGTCTATGTCTATCCCTTACTCTTACGCTCAAGAATACCTTCAAACCAAAGCCCTTAACGTAACATTTCTCCCCGAATTCCCCTTTAATCCATTTCTTTTAGACTCAATCCGTTAATTCGATCATCCAACTTTCCAAGGCCCCTAACCAAGACGACTCTTTCTTTGATCTTTACAAGGCCACTCTCTGTCAAAGCGGGCTCTCAGATCTCCCTTTTGTGCAACGGGTCCAATATTATCCGACTCTAAATAAGCTTTATCAGATCGCATCGAGAAATATCCATGAACTATCTACAATGTACAATGAAGATAAGATAATCTCTCAAATTTCGATGCGGAATTTGCTTCAATGTCTTCAATGTGAAGCTGATATCCTATTAGTTTGTACAGATCAGCAGTCTATCAAGATTACTCCAATATTTCTTCATGTACTGGACTATTGTTACAATTTCCAGCATCTTGTTACCCTTTATTCAAACGCTGCGATTCACTTCAAAAATACAGATATCCATATTGATAATATCCAACAACACACCTCGATAATTCTTCATGCTATCCCCTTTATGAAAATCTTTGAAGCTTATAATTACAATATTTCGGCCATGATGGATGAAGCAAAGGAGAATTTGAAAAAGAAAATTCTCGAGAAATTGAGCCATAGTAACATGATTCTAAGCTATTTGGAGAATCAGAAGAGTTGTGGGGAGATTGTCCCCAAATTCTTTGCGGACCAGTTGATAAAATTTTATGGGCTAGCGATACAGTCAGGAAGCCATGAATATTTTACAATGATTGGAGAAATAGTGATTGTCCATTATATCCTTTCAGAAAAAATTCAAGAGCTCATTGTATTATTAACCTGTGTGCAAAGTTTTTTCGGAGTGTTTTATTCGAATTCGAAGCTTTTCAAGAAGCATTTTCAACAATTAAGTTTGCTTGCTTTTCAAAATCTCAAGACGTTTCAAGTTTTACCCGATTCAGGAATCATCAATATTATCCAGAATTTTTATCAAATGGTTGAGTCGGCCCAAGATAAAGACATCAAGATTCATTTATTAAACAGCTTAAATGCTCTGCTTAATTCAATTGGTTTTACATTGAGTCTTCCTATCCAATTAGGATCTCAAGAAGAAAATCAACAAAGATACAATGATCTCATTGACAATCTCTTCTTATTCAAACCCTTGAATGGGAAGGAAGAGGAGGAGGAGGCCTCTTATCCAAGAATTCTTGATCTTTTTGAGCAGAGTATCTCGCTTTTAAAGACAATAGACAAGTCCTTCGAGAATCCTGATGAGGTTACTATCCTCAGTAATCTCGTGATGAATTTCGAGACCTATTCGTACAACAATTTGGAGAAGCTAATCAGGATCTTTTTGAATACTGGAATTCAGCTTAGAATGAGAGGAGAAAGTGTTGTATCGGAATTGAGCGGGATCTGGGCAGGATATAGATTGGCAGAAAAGACCTTGGACGATTATTTTGTCAATAATATTTCGAATTTTTCATTGTCCAAAGATACTGAGAATTCTGCGTATATGACTTATCGAGAATTGGATATTTGCTTATGGTGGGCTTGGTCTGTCAAAGATCGGTTTGATGGAAGCTTTTATGATTATCTCATGCTTTGCTTAAGGAAATTCGCAGGAGTTATTTTCCTTTTGCTGGATCAGAAATTCTTTACAAGCGCCCTGAATTCAATAAAAGGTACAAAAATTCGGCTCTTTTTACAAAATTTGCCGAAACAGGCGATTTTAGTCCTCAAAACCTCTGAGCAATATAACCCTATTTTTCTGACGAAAATGCAACTAACCTGCCGAACTTGTGGAATCCTTCCAATAATCCAAGGTAGAGTCACACCAGTGACAACTGAAGAGAATGAACTCTCAGAAATGCAAAAACAACATCGAGATTTTGAGAATTTTTACGTGGAAGAAATTCTGAATCTTCAACTTACAAATCTTTGCAGGCTATTCGAAGAAATTCAAAATAACCCTGAACTTAAGAATATGATTGAGATAACTTATCAACTCCTTGTGAATCACACAAACAGGTCCAGACTCTCTGAATTAAGTGGACTTTACTTCAAAGTCCTCCTTAATAACAAGCTTCTGCCCCAGGCCTATCAGCAAGTGCCAAAACTGATTTACAGGGTTTTATTTGAAGTTTTTGCTAAACCTCAAGAGTATAATACAGAAGATTCTAGAAACAATCATGCGAACCTTACATTTATGTTCCATCCAGTTTTCTTGACGATTGATATTAATAGCTATCAGAATGACCCTCAGGGAACGGAGTTTGCCGTTGGATGTATTACTACATTAGTGTATAAACTTGGGGAAGCGATTCAGGTTTTGATGAAAGAAGTGAAAGAATTTGAGTTTAAGAAAAATGAGAGATTGAGAAATGAAGCGATGTTATTGGGACTTTACGGAAAAATGTTGAGATTTAGCGAGGTATTTCAACAGATTTTGCCATATTTTGGAGATTTGACCAATTTGTTGGTGTTGAGAAAACAAGAGGACAAGTTAAAGAAATTAAGCCAAGCAATAAATCTGATTGTAATGAACCCATTATTACAAATGATCTCTCCAATTGCAGTGAATTATATTCTTTCTGTAATGAAAGGAATTTATGCTGTGGATTCTTCGACTTTCTTGATCACAACGACAGACATGTTGATGGATAATTTTATGAAAGCTATTGCGAAATTAGGAGAAACATTTGTGAAACTGAAACGAGAAGGAGATCATCAAGGGATTTCTTGTTTGAAGAAAATCATTTTAAGACAAGATAATTTCTGGCAAAAAGTCGTTGATCATCAATCTGAAGCTTTTGAAAACCTTGGCCAAGAAGCAGTTTTTGCAGTATTTACTTTGCATATTATCAATCAATTCCTTGAGAAATACCTGATAAATCTTCCGATCTCCAACGAAACGTCATCAAAATTAGTGAAGAGCCTTGACCAAATATTAAATGTCAATTCAGATCTCGTTTTGTTATTAAATATGGAACCAACCACAGAGTCATATTTAGAGCTGAGTCTTGATAGTCAAGACAATCTTTACACAAAATTGGTCCTGAATAATATTGTGCCACTCTTGCTGATAATAAAGTCCAACAATACAAACCAAACTTTGCAGAGTTACCTTTCACAAACTCTTGATTCTGACAAGCTTTTAAGTGTTGCCATGAGAGAAAGGTTTGATTTATTATATAAGCAATTATGCTCATTGGATATGGTGCTCAAAATCTTTGTCGAAGGTCAAGCATTTTTTGAAGTGTTTGTGATTCAAAACAAACTTCTCGTTCCCACTTTAGCTTGGATCAGCAACATTTTATTGAGATATAAAGCTATTATCGGAGAAGAACCAGTGAATATCCCAATACTTGACAAAACAATTGGCCATTTTGTCAGATTAGTAAATATGAACCTGAGATCATTACATGAAAGGTATTCTGAACTCAATAAAGTCACAGCAGTTAATCAAGCACGTCTTAGTGAGCGATACTACATAAATTTCTTGAGAGATTTATTTGCTGGAGGACCTTGGTTCTATGAAGAATGTTACCCGAATTCCTATGTCTTGGAAAGTCTTTTCAGAGGGTTGTTAGGAATTGCAAGCAAGATGCTGGATTACAAGCCGTTATTTGATTCTTCGTTACCAACAGAAGATCAAGAAAGCAGAAGATTAGAGCTGAATGAATCGGATTTTAAGGACCCAGAATTGTTTAGAAGAGTGAGATTTTCAGTGAAGCAGATGCTCGAACAATGTATGTCCTCTCCAAGATTTATTCAGGAATTTCTTCCACGAAGAAGAATTCTGGATATTTTTGAAGATAATGACCTGGATGAGATTAATGGTTGGCTCTTGGGTCTGATGGCATCCACGTTTAAGAAGATTACACAACAGATTGAGACTGGCGTTATCCAAAACCAGAAGGATCTTTTTATGGCATTAAATTTAATGAATCATCTGATGGATAAGTCGATAAAGATTCCAAATATGGCAATACTAATGGAAGGATTTGAAGAGTTTAATTCTCAATTTCTCAAGAACCTTCAAGAAGTGACAAAGGATTTTATTGAGTCAATTTCTTTTGAGAAGATTAAGAATATGAAAGAGAAATTGTACTTTAGGCCTTTTATATCAAGGTATTGGGCGTTGGTCGTGAGGTTATATCGCAATTTGGAGACAGTATACAAAGGAGACGAACTTGGGAATATTGACAACAAAACATCAGAAAAATTGATGCAATATTTGGAATTAGGAGTCAGTCAATTTGATTTAATGAGCCAGCTTGATGTTAGAAGGCACATGGAAGGGCTTACAAGAAGCTTGTTGCAGCAGATTTGTTTGTTTATGAGGTTGTTGTGGAGACGTGGAGAGCGAGCCTGTCTTGCAAAAGTCATTGAGAAACCGACTTTCTTAGTTTTACTTCTTGAGAATTTCGCCGATGAGGCTGGTTTGGAATTTTTGGCGTCATTTTTCAGTCTCCACCTGATTAATGCTTTTCCTTTTAAGGAGCAGGTTGACATGTTGATCAAAGGAATGAGACAAGCAAATATATCAAGGGTTGAAAACAATTATAGAATAAGAGTGTGCCAGAATTTTCTTCAGAATAAAGATCCAATAGAGTCGTATGTCACAGAAAAAGAAGCGTTTGATATGCAATATTTAATGTATGGAATGAATTCTTCAATAAAGAGAACACTGGATCGGTTTATTGAAATCTATTTGCACTGGCTTGCTGATGATATTCAAGAGATCAGTCAAGGGAAGCCGAGCAGTTCAAAGGCTGTTAGGCCATTTTTCATGCTGATTTTATTCCTGAAAAAGCTCCCAGAATTGTCCCCTTATATTCTGTCTTATCCTATTCATTTAAAGAAATATAACTTCAGTGGTCTTTGTATCCCAGGGGATTTTCCAGACTCTGTGAATTTCCTTCAGTTTATTGCACATTTTCACTTTTTTGCGTATCCTTGGCTTGGGTTGACCGAACTGGCTGTTTCAAGAGCAACTGATCAGTATATTCTAGTCAAACTTGAAGAACAAGAAAAATCTGTTTTATTACAAGAATTGATCCCTCAACTGTTTTTAAATGAATTTGTAAAGGTGATTGATTCAAGATTGAAGAATGGGACTCTGAAAGATCCTGAGAATATTTGGAGATTAAGCGTCTATATAACAAAAGCGTTGGACTTTGCTATGTATAGTGGCGAGAATCATAACCCAAGCTCGAGTAAAGTTCACAAAGAAAGATTGCAGTCTCAGCTTTTGGAGCATTTTTTGAGCTGGATCAGGTTAATGGGAAGAGAGTCTTCATTAGGAAATCAAACGATGATGAGCTATTTATTGCAGAATTTGAAGAAACTTATTGAAAGTATAATGGTATATGAATACAACGTGAGAGTGAAAAAATTGAAATCAAATCAATACTTGCGGTTGGATCCTGGAAAGACGCAAACAACCACCAAATTGTTAAAGTTCTTGAAATTAATAGCTAAAAAGTCAAAAGTGGGTTATTCAGGAGAAGAAGATGATGAGAGGAGTCAGGATGGAAAGAAGAATCATGAATTCATGGAGCAGATTTTACAAAGGAAAAATCCTCCGGCAGAGTTCTTAGCACATGATGTAAATCAATTTGAAATTATTCGTAAAGGTCTTGAACAAAGTAAATGGAAGCCACAAGGAGGAAAAGCGACTACAGGAGGAGGAGGAGATTTATCATCAAATTTTGAACCACTGAATGGAGTCATTGAGAAGATAGATAGTTTTTGGAATGAAGCGAAGAGAAATAAGGAATTTAGAGAGTTTATTGGAGGAGTAAAAGAGACAGATAAGATGAATATGGGCTTAAAGAAACAGCTTCGGAGATATATTCTATTGAGCTGGAAGTCGGAATTGACACAACTGACATCACAGGATTTACAAGAAAGAAGAGGAGATATTTATTATCCAAATAGTGGGCCAAAGAAAGAGAGAGGAAATGAGCCGATATTGGACGTGACAAAATTGAAGACAAGAGAAGAGGAGGATTTCGAAGAGATGGAAGGAGTGAAGAAAGCTTGGGAAAATGAGACAACAAGGCAGTTGTATCCAAAGAGTTTTATTGATAAGGTGATAGAAGTGATATCCATGGGCGGATTGGTCGTAAAGAGAAGAGCATTTAAAGAATTGGAAATTGATGTGCTGAAATTATTGCAGAAAGAGCTGAAATTTTTGAATAGTTATGATGAGATTTACGGAATTGAAGGAAAATGTTTTGAGATGTTTATTTCTCGACTATCGGAAGTACATAAATTTGCCACGTTTTTCTTGTTACCAGAAGAATCTTTGCAAATATTCTCGCCTAGTTTCCAAGAGAAGGTTCTCACATTCAAGAAAATCCTGACAGAAGAGATGCAAAGAAGAGTTCAATTTGTGCAAGATCAAGCTGGAAGTATTAGTTACACTTTGAATAGAACTGAAACAAACTCTGTTACTGACGAGTATGGGGAAGAACAAGATGAAGAATTTAAAGAGGAGCGACACCAGTCAGCGAAGAAGGTGGCAGAACGTGGGGATTATTTTTCAGAGGGAGAATCTGATCAGTCCCAATCACACTCCCAAACAAAGAAGGAGAGAGTTTCACCAACAAAGAAGGGTAAAAGGGCGACAATAGAGCTCTTGAAGGATTTAGAAAATGAAGAAGATAAGATATTATTCCAAGAGAAGGAGTCTCCACAGAAACAAGCTGAAGCTGTGGCGACAATAATAGATGATTTGATGAAATTAGAAGTCGTGCAGGAAGAAAAAGAATATGATGATAGTATGTCATTTTGTAGTGATTCTTCAGAAGATGAGATGGAGTACTTGAGATATGAGCAGAGAAAGGAAGATGAAGCAGAAGAACTTTGTGAATTTTACAACAAGAAAATTTCGGCAAGTGAAGTGTTTGATGATTTTTCAATGGCGATTGTAAGGATTCCTGAAACAAGCTTTGTGGATATTCTGGGATTTTTTGTGAGTGATAGTCGCTTTGATCGAAGTCATCCGTTGTACTTGGAAGTTTGTCTGTATTTTAAACATCTCGAATTGTTGATGATTAACCCAGCTAATAAAATCAAATTACTTCAGGTGTTGTCTGTGGTGATTAATTGTGACGTTGACAGGGTTGATGTGCCAGGATTGAATAGGGAAAATTATCCGATATTTATCGCGAATATTTTGAAGTTCCTTCAATACTATACTCGAAGCAATCCTGATGTTCTAGAAATTCACTTTGAAAGATATCGCAGTGAAGGATTTCTGATGATGCTGAGAAAAGTGATAAAATCAGGAGATAAAGGAAGAGTTTCTGTTGTTGAAAACTTACTGCAGACTTCTCTGGCCAGCAGAATTATTTCTTGTTGCCGCCAAGTTCCTTACTTGGATGAGGAAGAAAACAAGAATTCTCATCATGGCCTATTTTGGCAAGGATATATCAATGCAGGTGCACATATCATCAAGTTAATAAAGGGAAAGAAAATTCAATTCAATCTCGATCAAAGTGTTATCAATGTCTTGGGAAACTTATTCAGAAGCAAATATGGCTTGAAATTCGCACATTTCCGCAGAAAACTTGGTCATATCATCCATTATATCAAGTCAGTGACAATAAATAAAGAAGAACTTGTCTCCATAAAAAAGGATATTCTCAATGATTATCTCGTCCCTTTTGCCCAATCTTTACAAGCAAAATCTCAGCAACAGCAACATATGATCTTGATTGAGAGAGATAATGAACCATTTAAACATCTCAAATTAACAGATTCTTTGGTTCATCTCGTGAGAATTCTTTATTGTCCAGGCCTTGAAGGACTTTCTGACACATTAAAATACTTTGCCGTTCACCATAATGTGAGGAATCAAGCTCCGAATAATTCAGTAAAAGAGGCTTGGAAGGCTATAATGAGCATCTTGGTCAATCTCAACAGCTTAATTGAAGGCCAGATTCGATCTTTCCGTGTGTTTTCTTCAGTGATTCAGCACTATATTTACTGCTTAATCGGGTTGTCAAGCGACCTGAAAGACTGTTTTTCTGTTGTGGATGAAGTCTCCAAACTCCAAGAACTCCTCAACTTTATCTTTGAATTTAATCAACAAAGTATCTGTCAAGATCATGCTCTTCTTGAAAGTTTGAGCAAGAGTCCTTTAAAGTCTCTTATTCATTTTGAAGTCAAAGAAAAAATTCTCAGGTAATGTGAAAAATTCATGAACCCCCTCTTATCTCCTATTAGGTTATACTTTAATTTAGCAAAGATGAGCCAAGCATCAACGATAATCCCAATGCAAATTCGAAGGGACCACGCGATATATGATACAGCATTGGCTTTAGAGTATAATCGCAAGAAACTTGGTCGGCCAACAACACATCTTCAAGTGGTATTTTCGGGTGAGTTGGGTATTGATCAAGGTGGGCTGAAAAAAGAATGGTTCTCTTTGATCAATGACGAAATCTTTAATCCTCAGTTTGGACTCTGGAGAACTTCAAATAATATGATGTGTTTATATCCTCATTCTCAATCTTTCCTGTTGGTTTGTTCGCTCGTTGGCTTCAGAATGGCTGGAAATATGATCGGGCTCGTAAGAGAATTTTTGGGGACTATTTTGTTCATATTTTCATCTTAGAGTATAAAGGAGAATGTGACATCAGGGATTTCATTTACAAGAGGCTTTATTAAGTTAATTTTAGGTGACCTTTATTCTAAAATGTTTTCTAATAAGTAAATCCAAGATTTGGAGCAAGATATGAAGGATTTGGAAGAAGTGGAGCCAGAGTTGGCGAAATCATTGGAGTTTATACAGAATAATCCGATAAACGAAGATTTGGAGTTGCCTTTTACATATGAACTGAATATGTTGGGCGGGAATAAAACGCTGGATCTCAAAGAAAATGGAAGCAATATCAATCTTAGCGATTCAAATAAGCAAGAATATGTTGATCTTCTTTTCAAGGCAAAGATGTTTAACGAAATAAAGAACCAAACTTTGGCCTTTAAATCTGCGCTTTTTGAGTTTGTCCCTGAATATCTATTGAAGATCTTTGTGCCATATGAATTGGAGCTGCTTATTTGTGGGCAAAAGGAAGTTTGTATAGAGGATTTCAAGAGAAGTGTCCAATATAGAAATTGCTCAAGTTCAGATCGTCTGATTGGATGGTTCTGGGAAATTGTGGAAGGGTTTACACAGAATCAAAGAACAAGCCTTTTGATGTTTATTACAGGATCAGGGTCAATTCCATACCGTGGAATTCAAGAGTTTAAAATTGTGATTATCAAAACAAATTTATCAAGTCAATATCTGCCTATTTCCCATACATGGTAAGAGTTTTTATTCAGAGGAGTATATATTAATATTTTTGAATAGTTTTAGTGAATTAGAGTTGCCGAATTATAAGTCAAAGGAAGAATTGGAAGAAAAGCTGAAGTTTGTGATTGCTGAAGCAAAAGAAGGGTTCCACATTGCATAAAATTAGGTGTCTGTATATATCGTTGTATTATTGTAGGAATATATTTTGATTGATTGAAAAGAGGTTTTCTTGTTGAGAATATTTGTTGTCTGAATCTTTGTTTATGAGTTGTAAGATTTTAATGGAGTCAAATATCGATATCTAATCAAGTTTCAACGAAAAGTAAAAAATTTTTGGACTCTCAAACAAAGTCTTTTCAATTCAGTTATCAGAGGAGAGAATATTCAAGAATTCTCTAGTATTTTTTTTTAATGAATTTTTCTTCGAGTGTTGAAACTTGAAAATCTTTTTCTCGAAAGTTTTTTTCACAGTTGGAATCAATAAGAGTTTCGAAAAAAATTTTGTTTTCAACTCAAAGAAATTTTATCCAAAATACAGTAAATCTTTGAAACTAAGAAATATTCATGTCTCTCTCTTAGCTTTTATAATATTTTCTGAACTAACTAATTTCAGCGCAAATTAAATGAATCTCGAAAATATCAAGCCATCTTCTCTCATGTCGGTCAATGAGAAAGATCCACTCTTACCAAAAGCTATCCCAAAGCATAAACTTCATAGTGCATTCATATCACTATGGCAGAATAAAAAACATATCAAGAAATATTTTGGAAGAAAAAAAATTTATGCTGAGAATCGCGCAGGAAGGACCACAGCTCTCCATCGCTCTAAATATTTTCTCAAATTCAAGTTCACAAACACAAGAATTTTCGCTGCTAAGTTCAAGTCTCTCGGAAACTTGATCTTTTTCGCTACAGATCTCATTCTCAAAGGTGACAGAAAAGTTTCAATATATTCGAGGATTTATTACTCCAATAACACCCATCTGATCCCATGGAAACGGGCTTTTGTGTATTGTAAGCAGGTATATTCCACAGATGAAGTTTCTCTTCGTCAGAAATACATGTTTTTCTTAAAGTCTCTTCGAATAAAAATTTCTCAGCAGAAACAGCTCAATAAACTCACCAAAGTGATTCCAAATCTACGTCTTTTAGAGTCAATTACCCTTGAATACACCACAGATGTGGATTTGCAACCTGGTGCTGTTGCTGGAAACTGTACTTTTTTTACACACCTCAATAAACTCCCTCGGCTTCAGTCGTTTTATTTCGACACAGCGATTCCAGTTCTTCAGAAGGAAGCTATTCAAAAAGATGTTCAAGGCTTTTATCTGAAACTAAAGATCCCTATCGTCCATGTAACTATTCAGCGACGTGTTAGCTTTTCTGAAAAAGGCATCAAAGCCCTTGAATGTCTATTAAAGAAAGCAGATTGTTTATGTCTCGAGTTCAGCAATAATAATTTTTGCTGCAATGAAGATTTTTCAAAAAGATCAAACAATCAAAGACAAAGATTAGTCTCACAAAGCAAGAGGGCGGTCTATTTTGCAGACTCCTTTTGGCCTCAAGATAATGTGAATATCAATTTGGTTCTTTCAAATTGTGATTCCTTGAAATTTCTCTACATGAAGATGTCCACTAATCTAAAGTTCTGGATGGAAGTATCTCCCCTCAGGCCTGAGATGAGTCAATGGTGTCAGAGCTTGCAAAGTGTAGTGCTTGATTTTGGCTTCTTTTACATCAACCCTGTGTTTAGCGTAGATATTCCTAAAGAACATAGAGGTAGGGTCTACGACGTGCTATTACAAGAAAGAGAAGACTCGAAATTAATTTCAAAACCAAGCAAGCTGTTTTTTACCAGTCCTATTCTGAATCTGATGCATCAACTAAGAGAGAATGCAGTTTCTTGGGAGAATTTGAGCTTATCCCTTTGCCTCTCAAATCTTGACTCCAAGAATTATAATTTAGATAAAGGGATTGCAGGTTTTTTTGAGACCGAGAAGAAAAGAATTCTCGGAGAGTTTTTGGAGGAAACTTCTCTGGTGAACAAGCTGAGAAGACTTGATCTTTGCAGCCGAGGCAACATTTGCGTTTTTCCTTTGAATCATAAAAGTCTATCACTTGAAAGCCTCGAAAGGCTTCGCTTCGGATTTTGCAAGAAGAAAGAAGCATATTATTCAAGCCAAATTGGGAATGATAATGTGGAGAATAATTGGGATCAATATCTTGGCTTAAATAATGGAATTTCTTATATTAAACAGCTAAAAATTGAGACCTCACGATCTCTCAAGATTCAGCCTTTTGGAACCCATCTTGTGACCGCTTGTCATAGTTTTCAGAATCTTCAGGTCCTTGAAATTATCGACTGGAATAAAATGCCCATAACGTTCGATTTAGTCTATGGCTTGCTAACCAACGTTCTCAAGTCTAAAAATATCAAAAGAGTGTTGATCAGTACAAGTGTCACCAATGGATTTTACTCGAGAGATTCAAGTGTACTATTTCCTCAGCAGGTTGCCAGTTCTCTTCAGCAAATTGAAAAAGGTTTGTTTGCACAGTTAGAGATGAGAGTCAGGGAATTGACTGAGCTGAAACTTGAAGAGATTACGGTTGGGAGGCTTACAGGCTTTATAGCTGATTATATTTTATACAACAAAGATTTGGGTAGAAATGAGAAAGTTCTATGGACTGAAAACGAGTTTCAAGAGCTGAAGCTCGGAAGATTTCCTCGGTTTGGTTATTATTTGAAGATTTTGGGATTCAATTCTTCTGAATCTCAAAATGAGGATTTGGTTTTGGATGATGACGAGATTTGGTGAGCTGGTCGATGGAATTCTTGTTTTGAGGAAACTGAAAGCTCATCAAATATTTGAGTTTGAGAAATTATGATGCTTTGAATTTCATTTCACTTTACTTAATGATGAGAAAAATAAATAGATCTCTTGAAAAAAATGAAGAGGGAGATAGCATAAAAACTGTGTATCCAGTATATTCTCTATTGATGTAAGGCATTGCCTTCTCAAAAAAAAAATGACTTTATAAAAAGTATGAAAAAATTTTGGGACTGGAATGACAGTATTTCTCAAAATCTTTTCAAAAATCTACAAAGTTTCTCTGTATTTTAATTTGCAGGAATCTCTTTTTTCTAACTCAAAATGCAGAATGGCGAAGCTTAGTTTGTGAAAATTAGAATATTCCAACTCAATTATCTTTTCATGAAAATTCAAGTTATTTTTTCTCAAAGAAGATCATGAAAAAAAAAGGAGAAGATTTTTCTCATAATAAAGTATTTTTTTGTGTGCCATTCTTTAAAAAAGTAAAAAGTTACTTGGAGAGAATTGAGTTCAGAGCTGGAAATTTATGAATAAAAAAATATGAGAAAAACTTTGTTATGTTTGAAGAAAAAAAATTTTTTCAATCTCATGGTTTAAAAGTTGAGAAGCCATCAGGGCTTCCCAAGGTACAGATTTTGTCCGACTTTTTTGGACTTTCAAACTTGTTTGTTTGATTTTTTCGCAAACTTCTCTGATAGATCTGCCGAATTTTACAATTTCTCTGAAAAAGAAAGAAATCAGAAAAATTGAAATTTTTTTAGAATTTTGTTGAAAATCTTTGTGGGAGAGATTTGTGACAAGAATTTTTTTTCTCACACATTTCATAATGATTTAAGGAGATCCTGAGGTTGAAAAAAACTATCTCCATAAAA
>Ga0182738_1005101_pt1 | contig 14175 bp, 16 predicted proteins | sample eDN5th30CBELigMG_FD_128876 | JGI IMG/M metagenome (GOLD analysis project Ga0182738, IMG submission 128876) | Enriched Miracle-Growth compost microbial communities from Emeryville, California, USA - eDNA 5th pass 30_C BE-Lig MG (version 2)... ...
ATTTAATATATTTGTTGAGTAAATGCAAAACGGCTCTCAAATTTAATTTCCTTTTTCTAGCCAATCGAAACTCTTGAAATTTTCCTCTCTTACTTGCATATTCAGATTACTCTGATATCCAAACTCCTCAAGATATCATAAATTTTCAGATCCAGTTTCGCCCAAAAAAGTCAATTTTGCAGCGTGCTTCCCATTCGTAGAAACACTTAACAACCACAGTATAAAAAAAATTCATTCCAATTTCATCCCTTCAATCAAAACTAATTAAATAATTTCTCTTTTATTTCCGCTTTCGTGACCCCTAAAAACAGAAATGGAGGATAAACACCTCGATCAAGACATGAAAATTGAAGCTCTCAAGGAATCAATCATTTCAGTCACTGATGAAAAACTTTCTTGGGAAGAAATTAAAAGACGTGTCGCTCAAGGAGATATTGTCTATATTATAGCTCTGAATATCGCTAAAAGAAAAATCGATGGTCTTTTCCTCATTCCCCCTTTTCCCTTTTCTTACATTTTCTTTAGAACTTGAAAATAGAAAAAACACCCCTAAAGCAACTCGTTATTCATCAATTTTCGAAGCTACTCGGCTTATTTCATACGCTCTTATCACTATTTACATGGGCCTCAGCTTTTTCCAAAAACCTTCTTGGTGCCGTGGAGATCCAGTTTACCAACCCGACACCAACACTTACACTGTAAAAATAAATAAGCATTCTCAAAAAAACTTAATTTTTCCAATAGGCAGATTGTAGAGGAACAGCTTTAGAAGGACCTGATGTTATTCCGTTGTCCAATTTGCCTTATTTGGAATCATGGCAGTTGATTATTCTGGAACTGGTCTGCGTTACTTTGCTTACTCTTAGACGTTATGTGAAGCAAGTCGTCAAGAAAAAGACGAGTTTCACATTGTTCTATTCAGTCTGTGGTGTCACTATCTTGATCTATCTCAGTGAAATATTGCAATATGGCATAGGAGTCAAATTCCCATTAAACCAGTTCCTCAGACCAGTCTACTTCATCTTATACAGGTAACCTTTATGGTTAATTTTTATCTCATCTGTCCATATAGTAAGGCTGTGAGAGCAAATTTGAGATTATACTGCAGAATTTTTTGGAGAAGTAGAGAAATTTTCATTGTTATTGGTGGATTATTTCTCTTCTTTGTCTGCCTTGCTAAAGTCCTTTTCTATCGTAAAAAATTGTCAGAGTATAGCTTTTAACAATATTTAGAGACGAGCCAAAATGCTCCAGGTGTAATGAATTTTGATACATTCGGAAACACAGTGTACAATCTCTTTGTTGCTTTAACAACTGCGAATTATCCTGATCTCATGATGCCTATCTTCCAAGAATACCGCATTGCAAGCTTATATTTCATCATATTCATGATCCTTCTCTACGTCATTCTCCTCAATATCATTCTTGCTTATTTCTACTTCAATTATAAAGAAGAACTTATCAAAGAAATCCGCTCCTTCCAAAAAAGCAATACCAAGTCATATTTCTTTGAGATAAACTTCATCTAATCAACTTTCTCTAGAATGATTGGAACTTTGTTTGATGTCGGTAATGTTAATGCCGAAAATTCCCCTGCTGCTAGTGTGGAAGGAACCGCCTTATTGTAACTTTCTCTTTTTAAATTCCTCCGCTAAACCTCGCCCATAGGAACAAGCAAGATACCACCAAAATCTTTGAAGAAATAGGAAGAATTCATCATCAAGAAGTCAAAAAGATCTTTAGTGATTCCAGATGGAAGAAGGTTTTGATGGAAACTCTTGAAGCAAAATCTATTAGAGCTCTTTTCGCTCTTGGAAGTCTTCTAGTTTTCATCCTTCTTGTCATCCAAAGTTGTGTTGTCAGCCCACAACCTCAATCCTCATACACTCCTGACCAAATCGCTCAAAACAGAAAATTCAATGAATTCTGGCTCATTATCGAACTTTGTCTCAATGCTTTCCTTTTAATTGATCCTCTCGTTCGTGCTATCACCATCGGTAACTTTTTTAAATGAAATTTCCCCTTAATCATTCTCTCTCCAGGTTGGAAGTACTTTATTGAAGTTTGGTTTTATGTGTTTGAACTCAGCTTGTCAATCATTATTCTTATCCTTATTGTCACTAAACTCTGGATTGATACTGACTTCTCAATGACTGTTGTCAGAGTCATTCTTATCTTCAGAGTGCTCAGGTTCTTCCGATGGGTGGTTTCCTTCGAAAAATATCACTTGATTTATGATACACTCGTTAAACTTGTCCCATTGTTCCTTGATCTTCTGGGAGTTCTCACCATTGCTTTCTACATTTATTCAACATTGGGCACCGTGCTCTTCGGTGGATATATCAAAACAAACCTTGATATCAATTTCAGTCAATATGGAGATCCTCCATATTATGTCTATGTGAATTTCAACGATTTTGCTCAAGGATTATACACTTGTGTCCATCTTCTCATTGTCAATAATTGGCTTTACACAGTAAAAATTTTTCTTGAAGAAAAGATTAAAAATATTTTTCAATAGGTGGATGTCCATTGCAGAACACTTGGAAGCTTTTCTTACAGAATTTTCTTCGTCAGCTTCTACATTATTGTGGTCATTATTTGCCTCAACATTATGATCGCTTTTATTTTGGATATCTACGTCACACAAATCTCTATCAAACATAGAAAAATGGGATTATCAAGCCATCTTGATCAACCAACTTATGAGAACTTTGATGAGCAAGGAAGGACTCCAACCTATGCTGCGGGTCATATTCAAAACAATAATACCTGGAATTTCGAAGAACAAGCCAATGAAGATTCGCCCTTTATAAAGCCAAAAACTAAATCGAATAAATACACAGAGTTATCTCCTACTTTCCGTCAAGATGGAGATAAAAATGATGAATAATATTGATTTATTATGATGGTGATATTTGTAAAGTCAAGCTATTTGTTCTCAAAAGGAAAAAACTCCTTTTATAGCTTGGATTTTTACAGTATTTTCAAATCCCAAGTACACCATATATTTGCCTGTTCATAATATATGAACGTACGATATCTCATATATAATTAATCTTACCCCTTTAGAAACTCCTCTCTCTATCCAATAATCCTATGATGTCAAGAAAATTCAAAAATTCAATTTTTTTATCAAAAAGTTTTAATGACAAATTTATACCCTCACCGTTTTCCTTTTTTCTCTTGGAAAAATCAAATTTTCTCTTTTCAAAATATCCATTTTGGCCTCCAAAGAATCAAATCAAATTATTTTTTGCCTTCCCATAAAATCTTCCCACTTCAAACCTTTTCGTTCCATCATTTTCTTAAAACTCAAATTCAAAAAATAAATTAGTTGAATCTCAACGGATTTAGTTACAAACACTTTCAAATATTAAACCAATAGGTTGCTTCAGAATCCGACGAAACATATTGAAGTCAGAAAGCTGTACTAACAGACACTTTCTAAACTAAAATCTGTCTACAAAATCATTTACCCTCAAATTTATGCTCAGAACAATTTTCTGATTTTCTCCAATCGCTGAGAAATAGAGTCAATATAACTCCTTGAGAGACAAAAACCTTAAATTATTCTTACAAAATTAACAATTATCACAGTATCCAGAATTATTTTCCAGAAAATTTTACTTTATTGAGCCTAAAAATCTCAACAATAAGAATAATCTTCTCCTTCCTTAGCACTCGATAAATAGCTCTTATCATCTTAATGCTCTCTTTAATTAGTCCAAAAGTATCAAGTTTAAAAATTAATGACTTCGATAAATATTCAACAGGAGCAAACGCTGATCTTCTTATCAAAAATACGAGCTCATTCCCTTCAATAATCAATGAGTTCCCTTCAGGATACTTTCCTGATAATCATACCACAGGAGGACACCTCACTATTATCAATTAATTCTCAAGAGGAATTTAAAATTTTGTAATAAACTAACTTTATGAGGTTTTTTTTTTGTAAACAAAATAAAACAACAAATAATAATAAATATTTATATCCCTTTGAGTCTTCAAAAAAAAAAAGACGATTTTTAACTTAAACGAAGATGATACCCGTCCAGAAATTCCAAGAGATCTCTTCTAAAACCAAACAAGCTACCACTTCTCTCGTCGAAAAACTCTGGGATAATAAATGGATCATTATCCCTTCTCTTATCCTCGTTTATGGACTCATTCAAAAAAAAGGATCCCTTAAATCTCTATTCAAACCTAAAAAGGCCAAGAGTACTAGAAAAGAAGAACAAAAAGCACATCCAAAGGCTCGATCAACCTCATCTAACGATAGAAAAACACAAAAGAACCGTACTCCTGCACAAAATGTCAAACTTCCCCATAATAAAAATTTCAAAGAAGAATTTCTGACAGTTGAAGACCTTTCAACATCCTATGCTTCTGAGAAAGATACTGGCGTTGCACGTTCTCCTCCTACAAAGAGCGCGAATAAAAAGAATGTTTATATGGGATATACATCAGATACGGACTCTATTGTTCCTGAGGAAGATAGCGTGAAATCTGCTGCAAAAGCAAGACATATCAAAGCCACTTCAAATCCTGATGATTTGTTCTTTACTATTTATCAACAGTTAAACTAATACACTAACTGAACTGGGAAGGTTGTTTTTACGCATAATCTTATTTGGTTGTAAAATATAAAGAATTCAATAAAGTATTGTTGATTTTCAAATATCTACTGCCTTTGCCTTTATTACTCTCCATCAGATAAATATTTGTTTTTGAATTCCTTATCAAGCTCTCGTTTATTTTTGAGCTTCTATCAGTGATATTTCCCTCCTTTATGCATTGTGCATAAAAAAAAAAAAATTTATCATACAAACCAAAACATACAGTAAACCTGAACCTGATAAAAAAGTTTCCTTTTTCTCTAAAGACATTTTTCTTTTTTATTTCTTGAAAAAGAGAAAAAAGTTTTTGTCAAAAAGTCAGTTTTTCAATTTCTTCAATATGGTTTCCTTCTTGAGACAATTCTTTTGTGCAAAATTCCAAATTTCTGAGTGGATATTTCAAAGATTTGGAAAAAATAATAAATCTAAAATAGAGGGAATAAAATAATATTTTGCGGCCATTTTTGTCTCACTTAATTCAACAAGGTTTTTTTTTTGTCTGATATTTAGATTTCTCATCTTCTGAAATTTATCACAGATTCTCTCCAAAAATTATTTATCGATAAAGTGATTTCATATAACACTCGTCCAGATCTGACTTGAAGAAAACTTTTTCTAAATCTTTGGTGAAAGGAATCACTCATTGTGAATTTTTAACCTTTTTCTTTTTCCTTTTTGAAAATTTTTGTTGAATCTCTCTCCTTCCCAAACCCTTTCCTTTCTCATAATAAAGTCCTTGATCGTTTTTTTTTTTCTCAGAATCACTCCAAAATCACTTTCCAACACTTCTTCCAGATCCCTTCATCCTCACCGCTTCTTTCCTTAAATCAGCCAACCTTTATTTCCATATCTCTTTTCCGAGAAAACTCGACTCCAGAAACCTTCATTTTTCCATCTCAACAAATTATAACTTGCTAAAACTTCTCAAGTTTACTATGGTTTTACAAAAATACCCAAGTCAACTAAAAAAGAATATTGAAACTTTTTAATTTAACTTTGCTTATTTGATACAATGATTCACGAACCTCAAAGAGGCACAACCGAACGAAATACTAAGGTCAGTCCTCAAAGGATCAATAAATCAGATTCTGCCAACAAGGGTCTATTAGAAAGTCCTCCGCGTGAACAACCTTCTGATATCCTTTTAAAAAATTCTCCAAGTAAACAAAAGTATATCCCTTCCAGATATGGTGTTAATGAAGCTATGCAGTCCAACAACACACTCTCCAAAAACACTTTATTGAACGATTTGCAACATCAAATGGAAATGGTGGATGACGCCATGAGCAAAATGACTCCAGAAAAGATCAACAATAGATTAAAAGAGATGAAATCTTATCATCCTCCTTCTCGTTCTTTGAAAGTCGTGTCTGAATTCAAAAGCAAGCCAATAAAGAAAGCAGAAAATGACCTGTTGATGTTTAAAGAAATCTTTGTTGCTCCCAAAGAAAAAGTTCTCCATGAACTTCGAGATAAAGAAAAGAACTTCAATGATTTAGTCCACAATAGTTCAACTAAACAATACGACAAGATTGTTGGCGTTCAAAAGGACGAATCCAAAAATATCTTCTCCACTGACTCCAAACTCAAGCGCGAAAAGGTCCATTTCTCCACTCCCAAACTCCCTTCCAATGAGCTCGCCACCAACACTCTTTCCAACAGAGACATTGGCCTTGCTGGAACCGTCGGTTTAAGCAAAGATAAAGCCAACATGGCAAATGTGTATAAATCTCATGACAAATTACAAATCCCTCCTCTCAATGAAGATGATCTTAATGGCCCAGAACATGACATCAATAAAGGTCTTTCCAATGAAAGAGTCTTCTTTGAACAACAAATTCAAGTTCAAGCCCCAGATACTCCTAATTATGCTACCGCATCTCCTTTAACTCCAGGTATTTTGGTCTTTCTTTGCTAAGGGAATAATAATTATTAGGCAATGGATGGGCACCCAGTATCCCTTTGATCAGAATGATTGACCCTGCCAAATCTAATGTAAAGGATTTGTTAGTGAGAGCCAAGGCTGGTATGCAAGCTGGTGATGTCCAAAAAGAAGCTCATTTGAGTTTCTACCTTGGTATGGTCCATGAAACGAAAAAAGAATATCGTCAAGTAACTTGACACTTTATCACAAGAAATAACTTTTCGCAAAAGGCAGTAAGAGCCTATCGTAAATTTTTGACATGTGCACAAAGCATGGAAGATAAAATTGGAGTGGCACTTGCTTTGAATAGGTTGGGAGTCAACTATTTCAATATTGGAAGAGCTGACAAGAGTGTGGAATTCCACTTGAAAAATCTTGAGCTTTCTGATAGAGAAAATTGTTTCGCAGCTTATTATAACCTCGGAATTGCTTATAGAAGCTTGAAAAATTATGAAGAATCCTTGAAATATTTCCAAGGTGGCTTCGATTGGGCCCAGGAATTCAAAGTAAGAGAATTAATTATTCATTTTCTGAGGTCTTTTACAGGACTTGGAGTCAGAATGTTTGTCAGCTGGCCAATTAGGAATCACTTTAATGGAAGTTGGTAATTATGATATGGCTATGGAGAATCTCACAGTATTATTCCTCTTATAATACCCCTCTAACTCATGCGCCCAGGAATGCCATAACTTGAGTGCAAAGTTGGGGAATATGAAGCTTCAACTTGATTGCCTCTTGAATATGTCAAAAATCTCAAGGATTTTCCAAGAAGAAGAAGAAGAAGCAGCTGGCCAAGAAACAAAAACTTGGGCCATCTTTGAAAGTGCTTATGATGTATTTATTCTATTTTATTTCTTCTCATAATAATCCCTTCAAAGTGTGCGAAAGGACTGGGAGAGAATCAGACAGCGAATCTATGCCTGTGTAATATGGGAGTTCTTGAAGGATCCAAGAAATTTGATGAATTTGCAAAGAATTTCGATTTTGGAGGATCTCAATAGCTCAGCAGAAAGAGAGTGTAATTTTCATTTGGGGTGCAAATCTTGGTTTTTATCATGTATGGAGATATGAGGGTGGTATGTATATAAAATTATACACATATATTCAAGCTTTTATACGGTATATATTGACTAAATAGATATATCTATAGAAAGAATCATACTACTCTTGTATGTATATTTTATCCCTTTTTAAAAACTTTTTTTTACTTATCTTGAATTTTAATGCCAAAATTTGTAAGTTTAAGAAGCAGGAGCTCTTCCTTGTTGTCTTCCGGCACCAGCGCCTCCCAAGAAGCCTCCGAACCCACCAGACTAGTTGAAACGATTAAGAGATTATTCAGGAATTTTAGTTATACTCTTCTTTGGTTAAGGGCAGCCTTTCTCTTTTCGATTTCTTGCAAGAATTTCTCACCAGGATTGTGGTTACCATATTTCTTTAATTCTTCTCTAACATCCTTAACTTGAGGGTGGCAAAGATCTATCGAAAAATATTGAGAGGGAATATCACAAAAAAGAAACTTACATTCAAGGAAGGGGATGAGTTTAAAGATTTCAGTATCTTCGACATTTCCTTCGAAGGTAGGGACAAAAATACCATTTTCAGGTTGAAGAGGAAGTCTGCTGGGGTCATTTTCAAGGACAATAACCTTTCTGGGATCTCTGTTTATATATTTCAAATCCTGGAAAATTTATCATCAATATTTGTTATCAAAAGCTCAGTTACCTTGATTCTTTTACCACCTTCAAGGGACATAGATTCAGAACCGAGGACATAACTTATTCTCTGTCTGGTAGGATCTAATTTCATGTACAAGTTTTGTAAAAGCTATCCATCTTTAAAGAAAATTCTTAGAATCCAACTCCTTACATAAAGATCATCATCGGAGAATATAACAATTTCGCATCTTTGACTGAAAATCTTGATAAGCTCATCAAGACCGGGTCTCTTTACCAATTCTCTACCCTTTCCCATTTGGAAATTAGAATGGATAGTGGTTCCACTCAAGTTAATCAAAAGAGTCTTGGGGAAATCGAAGCCAGGAGGATACATTTCGACAGGGATTTCAGGAAGTAATTTATCACTTGGGGGTTTAGTGAAAAGCTTTGAAAGAAAATTAGATCCCAATAAAATTGTCTCCTTACATCAACGACTTTTCTATATGATTTATCGACGTATTTAGCTCCTTCAAGGAAATATTCATCGACAGCTATTCATAAATATTTAGAAGCCTGAGAAAAATATTTGATTTTACTGTTAGTGGGCTTCTTATCAGGGTTGGTCTTGTAGTCATAAAGAGTGTATGCCAAATAAGCAACGGAACCCCACCAGACAAGTCTAAATCCAGCGGAAGCAGCATTGAAACCCTTCTTAATAGGGGAAGCTATTGAAGAAAAATTAGCTCAGAGATCTCCTTAGTAAATATTTCACCTTGCACATATTCGTTTTCGTCAACTTTAATGTTTCTTCCTCCTCTTCTAATTTTTACATCACCATAATCTTCGTATTTGCTGGGATCCTCTTCTTCAGGAATTTCTTGTTGAGGGTTGGGTTGTTTGGGAGCTTCAGGTTTTTGGTCAGAAGGCTTGGGAGTCTCACTCATGCAACGGATAGCATGGTTAGTGAGATTTCTACTGTTTTTAAGAAGATAAGCAAAACGACGAATCATTCAAACAAAAAAATTAAATTGCTGTCTCAAACTAAAATTAATTTTACTCCGCGAAGCCATGCAACATCAAAAAAGGATATTGATGTGTATCTTGTCTGGGGCTTGTATTCAATTGTATCCAAAATTATCTTCAGATATTTTTCCCATTCTAATAAAAGAAAATTCTTCATTTGACTCCTCATCTTGACGTATTCTTCCCAGGCTCGTTGTGAGAACACGAAATCTCTCTTCCTGACTCTTGATAAAGTTTTAAACTTCAAGATTTTCAAATGAAAATATTTTTATAAAGATGAATGATTTTTCTCTTCCTGGCTTTGACGACAAAAGCAGAACAATGACTTGGACAATAAGTTCAGTTCAAAAATTTTTTAGGGATATTTTTTTTTGAGTCTTGTTAGAATTTTATGGAAAGCCAAATCTTGCAATTTCAACCTCTGAGCTTAACCTAAAAGAAGAAATCTGACAACAATTTCATTCTTCAAAATATTTTTATCTTCAAAATTTGTTTTCAAATAACAGAAGAATGAGACTAATTTTTTCCCTTTGGATTAAACAAGGTTCTAATTTTTCAAAATCTCCCACGTTCTTTTCTCATCAGACTCGTCTCTTGCAGGATCCGACATAACAAAACAAATTTTTATCTTTCTCACTTACCGGGTAAATTATATCAATCTCAACAATAATTCGGATCAAAATTTTTTTTATTAAACTAACAAAAAAATCTCTTTCAAAACTTCACTACTTCTCAATGTTTTCACTTATAAAGGGATTCTGGACTACTTGTACTTCAAAACCAAACTATAAAATCCTCATCATTGGAACTGAAAATAGTGGCAAAACTGTAAACCTTTTTCCTCACTTTTCCTTCTAATAACGATCTCCCTCTTTTTTATCTAATGTCGACTAGACTTTGCTGAATCAATTAAAAGCAATGAGTGGCCAAAAGTATCATGCATTTGATAGAATAACACCTACAGTCGGCTTGAACAGTAATGATAATTTTTGAAAAAGGAATATTAACATAAAGAAATTAGTCGGAAAAATTGAACAAGGTTTTCTTCATTTTTGTATTGAGAGAATAATAACCTAATCCATTAACAGTTGGATTCACTGTCTTATTATGGGATCTCGGAGGCAAAGATATCTTGAGACCAATCTGGAGAAAATACTACCCTGAATGTTTTGGAATAGTCTTTGTTATTGATGGATCTAATGAAGAAAAACTCGAAGAGTCTTTATCAGCATTGGGTAAATGAATCCTTTCCTATTTTAGCTGAAGGAATAGGTGATGTGATGCATAATAAAGATGTGGAAGGCGTCCCAATATTGATATTAGTAAATAAAAAGGTATGATGTCGTGTTGATTTTTGAACTAAATTTGATTCTGGAAAAATAGGATAAACCAAACTTTTTTGGAAAAGAAAAAGTTCAAGAAAGCAATCATGAAATTGTCTCTTCAAAAAATCGCAGTATATTCATCATTGAAGTCTCTGCCTTAAATAAGTAATAATTCTATTCTGAGGGGCTCTTACTTTGTTTAGGGTGAATATTGATGAAGCATTCACATGGTTATATGAAGCGATCGGTGATTTCTATGCTAAATCTCTTGCTACTCGTGCTTAGTGGTTTTCTGGTGCGCATCGAGAATAGAAAAAACTCAAAGACGTTTGAGGTTGATTTTTGTGTAAAATTTGATTGAGTTGTACTCAGATATCGAACATATCAAATTTGTTTCATAAAATACTTTTCATCAGTTTTTTTCAAACTGATCAGATCTGTACTTTGCATCTCATGAGCTTTCTTTTATCGAAAAAGTTATGACTGGTTCCAAGTATCTCAATTGGATTAAAATAAATACAAAAAGGCTATAATATTACAAAACGATAACAGTTTTATATTTGTCAAGAAAAACCATCAATTTATCAACAAATTTCAATTCACACCAAAATCACCCTGCAAAAGGCTCTTTGTGATTCGCTTCTCATATCCCACTCTTTTGAATTTTTCTTTCAAGATTCTGGAATTTTATTATGGCTTTTTTCTCGTCTACTCTTTCGGGAAATTTTGACTGACTCCTGATTCGCAAACTCTTCATCTGTCCTTTTTCTCTCTCAAAATCTTAACATAAGGAGAAGCATACCACTTTTCAAAATTCTCTACTTGAATTCTAGAAGAACTTATTCTTATCATCAAAAATTGAAAACATACTTCTCACTAAATTTATTATAAAGAGACCTTTCTTGTTGAAACACCATTTTATTTTCATGAAAAAAATTTCTCACTTTTCCTCAGTTTTCTAATACACACTCTCTCCATTCTCTCAAAGGAATAACTCAGGAGGAATGAATTTGATGGATGAAAAATTTTTTCGGCAAGTGATATCAATATCTTTAATTTTTCACGAACAAAGATAGTATCAATTATTTTTTATTTATAAATGAGTTTGCCTACTACAAGTAACTAATTTTCCTTTCTCTTTTCCTTCTATATCTCTTTTCTCATCGCTAACTAACTTTTTAGATGAAGCTACTTTTTTCAAAGGGTCTAAAACCAGAAAGAAACGAGGTGGCTTACATGGTTCAAGTTCTCAAAACCTCTTTTTCTTCCAAAATTCTCACTTTTTCTCTAGTGTTAGCCAGTCTTGACAAGCAAAGTGTTCGAGATCCCAAAGTCTTTGCACAGCTCATCAAAAATAGCAAAAGACACAATATCCCTCTCCTCATGAAAGAACTCAAAGAAGATTTTCACAATGGAAGTACTTTCTCTCCATTATCTCAGATTAATCATCCTCCTAAAGTCGGCTTCCCAAATCACAATTCTGCCGCAATCTCTCACCCTACACCATACTCCTCTGAAATAAAGCGTAAATCACTTATATTCCCCTTCCAAAATATGTTTTTAGACGAAAAAATCTCACATATCGAAGTGCCGAAAGAAATAGAAGATGCAGTAAAAAATAAACCTTCTTCATAAAATCTCAACCTTCGGTTTAGTTCATCGCGGATTTCCAACAATTTGTTCACCTTCATAATCAACATGTTCTAATGAATGGCATTGAGAATATCAAGAGATTTGATGAGTCTTTTTACTCACATCCAGAAAATCTTCAACTTCTTTCCAGATTATATTATCTCTGTGAACAAAATTACTATGAAGGTATTCTTCACTCTTTTCTCTTCTTATTAAAACTATCAGCTAATGCCCTTCAACTTTGGACCGATCTCAAAGGCTATTTTTCGTCCCAACAACTCAAGATCATGAATAATGAGTAAAACAAAATTTTCCACCCAAACATACTGATTCACTTCTATAGCCCTAAAGCTTTCTATAAACAACACTTATTTCATTACGACAGATTCTCAAAGGTCAGAATGTACACACAAGATCCCACTGAAACTCTCAAACTCAAGCCTGACAGTCTTGTCGATCCTTGCATAAAATTAGCCAACAACATTCGGAGGACTCAACTCAGCACTTCCTTCTTCGATGAAGTACTTATATAGAATATTCTCTTGTCATCTCACCAACCTTTTAGATCGCTAAATATCAATGTGTTCTTTTAAAAGGCTTTGTGAATCTTCTGGGGGTTGACTCTGGACTCTTTTGTATTGGGAATATTCTTAAAAGTCATCCTGACCAGCTCATCAATGTTGCATTACAAAATCCCGATATCTATGGCCTGTCTTTTGACCCCAAACAGTACAAACCTCAATAAAATACAGTAATTTTTATCTTTTCATAGAGCAATAAATGGGAATATTGAGATGAAGATCAAAAACTATGGTGAATATCAGCGAGAATGTGTGAATAATATTCCTCAGAACATCCGTGATCAAAACGGCATGATCAAATCTGCCTTAAACATCGATATCACCAACTGGAAACAACATATAGACCACCTGACTGCTCAAATTCCTGCCCAATTTCTCTTCAAATCGAACTATGATGCCCTCAGTTTCTTCAAATCTGATATCAAAGGATTAACCAATCCTCAAATCCATCTCAAAGTTGAAGGATCTTGGAGCGGACTTCATGAAGAACATTTAAGACTCAGGACTGTCAATCTAAATCATGGTAAAGGAATTATCCAGGCCCTAGAAACTTATCTATCTATGAAAATAGGTCCGAATACATGCTTATGGTATGCGATAGGAGGAGATCAGATTCCAAAATTCCAACAATTAGTTCAAGGTTCTTATAAGATTGATATCTACAAAGAGAGGGGCTCATATTTCCCAGATATCGACTTTTGCATCAAGAATGGAATTAAATTACACTATTTTGCCCAAGAGCCAGGCGATATTGTTTTACTGGGCCCAGGTTCTTGGCATTGGGTGAAATGTTCAGGAGTAACCATGAATACTTCTTGGAATTTCTTTGGAAAGGATATCTTGCAGTTCGATCAAGCTTTCAAAAGACAAGAAATCAATAAGATCCTGAGCATCAAGGTATTTTTGTTAACAATTTTTTTCTAATAAAATAGAATCTCCTTCCTGTGAAGTACCTTGCATTACAAGTCTTGCTGAATGATACTTTAAGTCTCACGATAGAACTTGCCATGTAATCTTTCAGAAAGACTCCAAAATGACTTTACAATTAGGTTCCTAGCATTGAGTCTAGCAAAATTCTATCAGAATGAGCTTATGAATTACAATCGATTTATTCAGGAACATCCTGAATGTATCTTTCTTAAACCAAATCAACAAGAAGATGTAACCATCTCTTTATTGTCTCAGCAGACTCACGTTAAAATTCAGGTTCATCAATGTATCATCTGTAATTCAGAAATTCTCAATTTTTACGCTCATTGTCCTGCTTGTACAAGCTTGAAAAACAAAAACACTCCGGTTATCACCTGCTTAGATTGCTATGAAGTAATCAAATCCGCCTCTTTGATTTCAATTTATCCTCCTAAATTAGGAACATACAAGAGATTGTGCCAATGCAACAAGGAAACTAATCAC
>Ga0182738_1005102_pt1 | contig 14174 bp, 12 predicted proteins | sample eDN5th30CBELigMG_FD_128876 | JGI IMG/M metagenome (GOLD analysis project Ga0182738, IMG submission 128876) | Enriched Miracle-Growth compost microbial communities from Emeryville, California, USA - eDNA 5th pass 30_C BE-Lig MG (version 2)... ...
AGCGGGTAATAGCGCGAACATCGGCCCGAACGGTGTGGTGAGGTTCGAAGGTGATGACAATCTCAGCGTGGCTCAAACAGGTGCTGATCAAAACGGTGTGATCGCGGTCAGCCTGAACGAAAACATCGATCTGGGCGCAACTGGCAGCGTCACCACGGGTAACACGGTGATGAACAACGATGGTCTGGTAGTCAATGATGGCGCCGGAAACGTAACGACGACGAACGCGACGGGTACCCGCGTGGTTGATGGCGCGGGCAATTCGACTGTCACTACCGCAGCAGGCACAGTCGTGTCCAACGCGGCAGGTGATACGACCACGCTTGGTGCAGGCGTGATTTCGGTCGCTGACGCGAGCGGTACGACAGCGATTGGTGGTAACCAGATAGTGGTGGGGGGAGCTAGCCCTATCACGTTGAGTGGTGCTGCCGGTACGATTGAAGGCTTGACCAACAAGAGCGTCGAGTATCCAGAGTTTGCCGACGGTTCCGGCCGTGCTGCGACCGAAGAGCAGCTCAAACAGGTCAATGATGTGGCTAATGCCGGTTGGAATGTGACCGATGCAGCAGGCAATAGCGCGAACATCGGCCCGAATGGTGTCGTAACGTTCGAAGGCGATGACAACATCAGCGTGGCCCAAACCGGTGAGGATCAGAATGGCGTGATTGCGGTCAGCCTGAATGAAAACATCGATCTGGGTGCGACAGGTAGCGTCACCACAGGCGACACAGTGATGAACAACGATGGTCTGACAGTCAATAATGGCGCGGGCAACAGCACGGTGATCGGTGCAGGCTCAATCGCTGTGACGGACCTGGATGGCACTACGACCATCGATGGTAATGAGATCCTTATCGGTGGCCTAAGCCCGATCGTGATCAGTGGCAACACCGGCACGATCGAGGGTCTGACTAATACCACGGTCAACTACCCCGGCTTTGGAACCGCCGGCCGTGCTGCGACGGAAGAGCAGCTCAAGCCTGTTACCGACTTCATAGGCCTGAACGATGATGGCAAGTTCAACTACAACGGAGAACAGTACGCATCGTTGCAAGATGCATTAGATAGCATGCATTGGAACGTCGAAGCCCCCGCACCGGATAATTCTGGAGAAGGCTCGGGTGATACCGGCTCCAATGGTGGCAACAATGGCTCGGGCGGTAACGGCTCTGATAACGGAAGCGCCGGTGGCAATACCTCCACACCCATTCACAACGGCAATACCGTGGGTTTTGTCGAAGGCGACAACATCGTCATTTCGAAAACGGAGCGGCCCGATGGTTCTGGGGCTGACGTCAAGGTATCTGTGGCCAAGGACATCAACGTCAATTCTGTGACGGCCAAGACCGTGAATGCGCAGGAAGTCAAGATCGAAAATGGCCCGACGATCAACCAAAATGGTATTGATATGAGCGGCAAGAAGATCTCCAACGTGGCTGCTGGCACGGACTCAAGCGACGCGGTCAATCTGGGTCAATTGGAGGCTGCGACCAGTGGTTTGCAAAACCAGGTCAATCAAGTCCGCGGAGACCTGAGCAGGCTTGATAACAAGCTTAGCGCTGGTATCGCTTCGGCGATGGCAACCGCAGGTTTGCCCCAAGCCTATTTGCCAGGCAAGAGCATGATGTCGCTGGCCGGCGGCACCTATAACGGCGAGTCCGGTTTTGCGATCGGGGTGTCGACCGTATCCGATAACGGTAGTTGGGTCTTGAAACTCTCAGGAAACTCTAACTCGCGTGGCGATTACGGTGGCGCAGTAGGCGTGGGGTATCAGTGGTAATTCGTCATCATTGGATCCACAACCCACCGGCCTAAAGGGACGGAGAGCATTACCGGTGTGGCATGTCGCAACACCGGTAATAAAGAACCTGATTGTCGTATGCAAAAGGAATGATTAATGAAAATCACTATGACCCGCCGCCTGCATTGGGCTGTTCCGTTCATGGCTGCCGTATTGTTGGCAGGTTGCGGTACGCTAAGCAGCGTGAGCCGCGACGGAAAGACGGACGAGCCCGTATTCCCGGATCGAGACGATGTCGTTCTGTCTGACGGCACATTCCCGAATTTGGATAACCTAGCTCAAGTTCAGGAAGGCGTGACGCGAGACCAGATCTATAACTTGATCGGCCGCCCACATTTTTCTGAAGGCTTCTATGTACGTGAATGGGATTATCTGTTTCACTTCCGTACGCCGGATGGCATACGTACGTGTCAGTTCAAAATTCTGTTTGATAGCGACAAGATCGCACGTAGTTTCTATTGGGCGCCCGAGGATTGTCGTCCAGGTGAGACACCAGCTTCACAGAAATACACTTTGAATAGTGATGTGTCTTTTGCGTTCGGCAGCGCGACGATGACCGCTGTTGGTCAGGCTCGAATCGCTGAAATTGCGGGCGAGTTGCGCGATAAAAAATCGATTGATCAGCTGCAAATCGTAGGGCACACCGATCGCATCGGCAGCGATGCCAGCAACGACGTGTTGTCGCAACGCCGTGCAGAGGCCGTGCGCCAGACCATGATCGACAGTGGCGTCCCAGCCGGTAATGTGCGTGCCATGGGCAGAGGCGAACGCGATCCATTGGTGCAGTGCGACCAGCACGATCGTAGCAAATTGATTGCCTGCCTGGCGCCTAATCGCCGCGTGGAAATCATCGTAAGCGGTACGCGTTGAACTGACAGTTCATCCGGTAAATCTCAGAGAGCCGCTCGGTACGCAGTGAGCTGCTATTTGATCCATGAAGCATCAACGGTCGTGCTGCCATAGCAATAGCAATCTCATTGTTTCTGCCTTGTCGGCAATTTTCTGTAATTAAGTTATCCAGAGCTAGTAATCAACATGACAGCAATTTCTATATCCAGGGTGTTGCGCGGTTTGGCGGTGGCCAGTTTGATGTCGGTGGCGGCATGTCAGGTGCCTCCCAAGCGCACAGGTACTGAGGCGGCAAACCAAGCGGCGGCAACGCAGCCGGCAACTCAACAAACCTCGCCGCAGCAGCACACCGCTAGCAGCGCGGCACCGTCGATTACGTTTCACTTGGCCCAGGCCGAGAACGCAAAAGGTCTGGCGCGTATTCAGCTGAGCTCGAAAAACAGCCTGTATGTGCTGCCCCAGCCGGTGTTTACCCAGGCGGATCTGCAGCAGATTGTGCCGATGAAAAATAAGAATGGCCAAGTGTACTTACGCTTTGACTTTACGCAACAGGGCGCGGCGAAGCTGGCGCAAGTGTCCCGTCAATCGGTGGGGCGTTATTTGATCATCAGCGCACATGGCAAGCTGGTTGCCATTCCGCGGATTACAGCGGCCTACGAGGACGGAAAGTTGCCGGTGCCTGTAAATAGCGTCGAAGAAGCACGCACCAAGGTGCAACTGCTGCGAGGATCCGCAAACTGAAGCTCTTTTCCACTCAGACCGTTTGTCGTGCAGTCACATGATGTCGAATCGATTGGTAGGGTAATGATGGAGTAGGGGCACCTCATTGCGTGTCGTAGAGAGTGTCACTGAATAGCGATCTATCGCGGCTAGACCAGCGGCAGATTGGACCAAAATGCATGAGCGAAGACGTAGTGAATGGTATGTTGACTGAACGGATTCTATTGCTGTACGACAATCAGGCGCTGCTGCAGAAGGTGATCGCCGAATCGGGCATGTGGAAGATCTCTATCCTGGAATGCGATCCGATGGCTCATTTGTCATTCGGATCGCTAGAGGGCTCGGGGGGCGACACCGTCTATGCGGTGCATTACCAGGCGCATACGATGCTGACCTTGCTCAATCAGGCCCGAGCAAAGTTCCCTGCGGCAGGGATCATTATTCTGACGAGCGAGAGCGTTTCCGGGCCGACACGTGGGCTGCTGCTTTTGTCTGGTGCCGATGCCTGCTTTGATGAAGGGGTATCGTCAGTGGAAGTCATCGCCACTATTCAAGCGTTGAGGCGGCGAGAAAGTGCTTTTTTGCGTAAGAGTTTCGACGCAAAGAAAATTGACAAGGCGGGCGTTGTCACTACCGAGCCGGTAACCGAGCCTTGGCAACTATGCAATGATGGTTGGAGTCTGCAGACGCCTCGTGGCCATTCGATCTCGATGACAGGTAATGAGCGATTCATTATGCAAAAACTGCTCGAGAATTTTCCGAAAGTGGTAAGTCGTGAAGCGTTATCCACCGAACGGGAAATGTCTGAACGATATATTTCGTTGCTCATCAGCCGAATGAAGCGCAAAGCGAAATTGTTGGGAGAAGACCTGCCCGTACGTGCAATACGAGGGCAGGGATATGTTTTTCTGGGTATGAACCAAGATTAGCGGCCGTCCTGGATACCCAGGCGGCCAGGATCGTGCAATCTGCACGCCTCCGTTCCTTGGCTCATGGCAAGCTGTTTAAAAATTTCAAGCTCATCAGCGTGTCCTTGATCCGGTTTGATTCTTTGATACCAAGGCTCGGACGCTGAATTCAGACGACGTTATTTCTGCAATTGAATCTTGGACGCAACTTCGCGCATCATGGCGTTCTCGCGGTCCATGCTGGCGGCAAAGGTGGCTGCGTCTTCGTACGAATTGGTGCTGAAATACTGCTTTTCCATCGCCTGGAGCAGAGCGGGCTCTCGCATGATTTCCGCCGTTGCCCGACGCAAAGTTTCTACCACATTGTCGGGCGTGCCGCGCGGCACGGCCAGGCCGCGCCAGGTGCCCAACTGCAGATCGATACCTTGTTCGCGCAGCGTTGCGACATCGTCCAGGCCTTTCACGCGTTGTGCCGACATGACGCCGAGCGCACGGAGTTTGTGACCTTGTACATAAGGAATGACCTCGGGCGCGCTGGCGATCACGGCATCAATGTGCCCACCTAACAGCGATAGCAGCGCGGGCGTGCCGCCGGTAAACGGGACATCATTGAATGTGACACCGCCCTTTTGGGCTAGCGCCGCCGCGGACATATGCCACATTGAACCGTGGCCGGCATTCCCCACGCTGATCGTTGCGCTGGATTGACGTGCCGCGGTCAGCAACTGTTCTATATTCTGGTAGGGCGAATCCTTGCGTACGACAACGACTGCCGGATCGGCATTGAGTTTAGCGATAGGGATAAGATCGCGATGGCTAAAGGAGGCGAGGCCCAAGTCCTTGAGGAAAGTGATTTCCACTGCGGTCAGTGCGACCTTGTAGCCATCCGGCTTGGCACGGATGACTTCGTTCCAGCCGATAGCACCTGCGGCACCTGGCTTGTTCACGACCACAAAACTTTGCGGCAGATGGCCGCCGGCCGCGCTGGCAAAGGCACGCGCCATGACGTCGGCGCCGCCGCCTGCCTGGTACGGTACGATGATTTCGATGGGCCGTTCAGGCCATTCTGCGGCAGTAGCCGTAGCGTGTACGCCGGTTGCCAGCGTCGTGGCGATAGTGAATGCAAAGCAGATAGGACGCAGAGTGCGCAACATCAGTCGTCTCCTTCTCCCCTTGTGCGCGGGGCAGGTTTTTTTGTGGGCCGCGTCAGCGGTCTGGGAAATGCGTTGGTTTATTTAAGCAACCAGCGCGCTTGGTCAGGCTAATTCTTCTCGCAGTAGTACGCTGGTGTCGATCTGGCCGATTGCAGTGCTGCCGCAGAATGCCATCGTGAGATCCAGCTCTTTGTGGATGATTTCCAGGGCACGCATGACGCCGTTCTCGCCCATGGCGCCCAGACCGTAGAGCATGGCGCGGCCAATGCACACGCCCCGTGCACCTAGCGCGAGCGCTTTGAGCACGTCCTGGCCGCTGCGCACGCCGCTGTCGAGGTACACCTCGGTGCGTGTGCCGACGCTGTCGGCGATGGCGGGCAGGGCACGAATGGTTGACGGTGCGCCATCAAGCTGCCGGCCACCATGGTTCGATACGATGATAGCGTCAGCGCCGACCTGCAGGGCTTGCCGCGCATCTTCGGGATCGAGGATCCCCTTGAGGATGAGTTTGCGATCCCATATTTTGCGGACCCAGGCAATGTCGTCCCACGTCATGGACGGATCATACTGGCGCGAGCTCCAGTCGGCCATCGACGCCATGTCACCCACACCCTCGGCGTGGCCGACGATGTTGCCGAAGGTCCGCCGCTTGGTGCCCAGCATGCGTAGGCACCAGCCGGGTTTTCCCATCATGTTGAGCAGATTGCGAGCAGTCAGGCGTGGTGGCGCTGTTAATCCGTTTTTCAGATCTTTGTGGCGCTGGCCGCTGATCGGCAGGTCCAGTGTCAACACCAATGCATCGCAGTTCGCATCATGGGCGCGGCGCACTAACTGTTCGACGAAACGTCGGTCGCGCATCATGTAGAGCTGGAACCAGAAAGGGTGTCCGTTGGTAGCCTCGGCGATATCCTCGATGGAGCAGATGCTGACCGTCGACAGTGTGAACGGTATGCCGAAACGCATGGCGGCGCGTGCAGCCAGAATCTCGCCGTCGGCATGCACCATTCCCGTCAAACCGGTCGGTGCGATGGCTACCGGCATGCTGACGTCACGACTCAGCATAGTGGCACGCATGTTGCGTGTACTTAAGTCCACGGCTACACGCTGACGCAACAATATGCGCTGAAAGTCGGCCTCGTTGGCACGATAGGTGGATTCAGTCCAGGAGCCGACGTCCACATAGTCGTAGAACATTTTCGGTACGCGACGACGCGCCAGGACGCGCAAGTCCTCAATGCAAGTGATGACAGTCATGGTTGGTTGGGTGTGCTGCGTGCAGTGGTGCGAGATTGTTCATGCAAAATGAGAGAGCGCGAGTCAGCCTGGCCGCCGCCTGCACCGACATAAGCGAGAAATCGCGTTGCGGCCTGATCGGCCATAGGCGGCACGTAATCTAGATCCTGGCCCATCTTGCGTACTGCTGCGAGGTCTTTCGCGAGTTGGCGCGCATAACCGAGAGGAGGTTCAAAGTCGCGTGCGGCGATAGCTGGATAGATACGTTGCAGCAAAGCGCTGTCGGCGAGGCCTCCCGACAATGCACGTGGCAAGAGCGTTGCGTCCAAGCCGGCGGCTTCGGCCAAGAGCACCGCTTCTGTCATCAATGCAAAGCCCGCGCCGACGATGGCTTGATTGATGACTTTCGCTGTCTGGCCTGCGCCTACCGGTCCCATGTGAGTGACATTGCCGCCGAGCGTATGCAGTACATTGTTGGCCTGTGCTATCGCGGCAGCGTCGCCACCGACCATGATTGTCAATTGACCTTCTAGCGCAGCAGGTGGGCCGCCAGAGACTGGTGCATCGATCCAGTTCAGATTGTGCATGGCTGCGCGCGCGGCCATCTCGCGAGTCGCTGCCGGGTCTACCGTGGAGCAATCGATGAGCAATGAGGCGCGTGGCTGTGGGGCGTGCAGTACACCCGCTGCGCCAAAGACGCATTGTTGGACTGCGTCCTCGCCCAATACACACAGCAGTACGATGTCGCTGGTCGCCGCGACATCCGCGGGGCTGGCGGCCAGGACGGCACCATGCGGGAGCACGGTAGACAGTCGTTCTGGCTCGCGGTTCCAGACCGTGACGGTATGGCCGCGTGCCAACAGGCGCCTGACCATCGCTTCGCCCATGAGGCCGATGCCGATAAATCCCAAGCGCAACGGCGTCATGCTTTTTCTCCGAGTGTGTCGGGCTTTGTGGGGTGATCGTCGTTGGACGGCGCAATGGACAGAATTTGGCATCGATTCATCTCAGTCTCCTCTTTATCATCATTATCTGCCGCGTCGCCTGTGGGTCTGAACAGCGATCCTGCTGCAGGAAAGTGTAGGGAAGCAGGCAGGTAAGCCGCAACCTTGAAATATTTGAACCAACGCTGAATTTTTTTCACAGTGCCGCAAGAGTTTTTCTTGAAAGACGACGCAGTATTTCTCGCTTGGCGTGGCCAATGGGCTGTTTCTACACTTTGGACTCCTGCCGGGTAATTCACGCCGGCTCTTGAACGAGAAGCCTATGTCCCTTCCCATTATTGTCGAACGCGATGGTGGCATCGCGACCATCATTCTGAACAATCCGGAAAAAATGAATGCCATGAACCTTGCCATGTGGCAAGGCATGATCGACGCGATGGAGCGTCTGTCGGCAGATGATAGTGTGCGTTGTGTGGTGATACGCGGCGCCGGCGATCGCGCCTTTTCGGCTGGAGCCGACATCGAAGAATTCCCTCGCACGCGGTTGAATAAAGAGGCCGCCCGCAGCTATGCCCAGGTGACACATCGCGCGATGCGGGCCGTGGCCGACAGCCGTCATCCGACATTGGCCGTTATTCATGGTGCATGTGTGGGTGGCGGGTTGGAACTCGCCTCTGTGTGCGACATGAGAATCTGCGGCGTATCGAGCCGCTTTGGTGCGCCGATCAATCGGCTGGGCCTGGTGATGTCTTATGGTGAACTTGGCGGCCTCGTGGCGTTGGCCGGCCGAGCGGTAGCACTGGAGATTGTGCTTGAAGGTCGCGTATTCAGTGCAGAAGAGGCTATTCGTAAAGGGCTTGTCAACCGCGTTGTGGATGATGGCCAGGTCGACGAAGAAGGATTGGCGGCGGCGCGCCGCATCGCTGCGGGAGCTCCGCTGGTAGCGCGCTGGCACAAGCGTTTTGTTCAACGGTTGAGCGACCCCCGTCCGTTGACGGACGCCGAACTGGATGAGGCTTTCGACTGCTTTGATACTGAGGATTTTCGCATCGGTTATCAAGCCTTCCTGACCAAGGGACGTCCCGCTTTCGTTGGCCGTTGAATCACCACTCTTTCACATAGCAATTCGAGGAACATACGATGACTCTTCCGCTCGCCAATCTGCGCGTTCTGGATGTCAGCCAGATCATGGCTGGTCCCTATTGTTGCATGCTGTTGGGCGACATGGGCGCCGACGTCATCAAGGTTGAAGCGCCAGGGACCGGAGATCAGACCCGCCGCGCCATGGGCTTTCGTCTCAAAGGAGACGACAGTGGCGGTTTTCTCGCGCTGAATCGCAATAAGCGCAGCGTCGAGATCAATCTTAAACACCCTGACGGCCGTGAGGCGTTTTATGAACTCGTGCGCCAAGCCGATATTTTGGTCGAAAACAACCGCCCCGGCGTGGCCGCGCGTTTGAAAATCGACTTCGATACCTTGCATGCGATTAATCCACGGCTTGTCTATGCCAGTATCTCTGGTTTCGGCCAGACGGGTCCATGGTCACGGCGCCCGGGATTGGACCTGATCGCACAGGCCAGTTGCGGCGCGATGAGTGTCATGGGGGAGCCAGGTGGCGCTCCTATGAAGTCAAGTGTTCCCTTTGCCGATCTGGGAGCGGCGTTGTTTGCTGCTTATGCCATTCTGAGCGCGGTGATCGGTCGCGACACTACTGGGCTCGGTCAATACATTGACGCATCGCTTTATGAAACTGCACTGGGTCTATCGGTGTGGGAAAGTGCGGAGTTTTGGGGGACTGGCCGATTGCCGACGCCCCTGGGGAGTGCCAACCGCATGAGCGCTCCTTATCAGGCTGTGCGCGCGGCAGATCGGCACATGGTCATTGGCGCTGCCAACAACAAACTGTGGAAAGCGCTGTGCGATGTGATTGGTCGTCCGGAGCTGCCCGACGATCCGCGTTTTATTGATAATGTGGCACGGTTGGAAAATCGAGGTGAACTCATTCCCATCATCGAAGAGGCGCTCGCAACGGCATCGGCAGACATGTGGGTTGAGCGGCTGTTGGCGGCTGGAGTGCCTGCTGCCCCCATTCTGAATTACAGTGAGGCTTTGGATACAGAGCAAGCGCGCGCGAGAGAGATGGTCATGGAAATCGATCACCCGATTGAAGGCCGCGTCAAAGTGCTGGGATTTCCGGTCAAGCTCAGTGGCACGCCACAGCAGGTACGTCATCCGGCGCCGTTGCTGGGTCAGCACACTGACGAGGTGTTTCGCGAGCTGGGTACTACCGGAGAGCGATTGGCGCAGTGGCGGGCATCGGGTGCATTCGGACCGGCGCGCACACCGGAGCCGGCATGACAGACAACTCCGCTTGCGAGCCATTCATCGACGCGCACCATCATTTTTGGGATCTGCAGCACAATCCGTATCCGTGGCTGCAGGATGAACCGCTGGCGGCGTTTCGCTATGGCGATTATGGTGCGTTGCGGCGCGATTATTTGCCTGGAGATTTCGCTCGGGATGTCGGCGATGACGCGCCTGGCGCTACCGTGCACATTGAGGCCGAGTGGTCGCGCGCCACGCCAGTGGACGAGACGCGTTGGCTGCACACGTTGAGCGATGGCTGCGGTTTGCCCACGGTGATCGTGGCGCATGCCCAACTGGATGCTGACGATGCCGCCGATGTATTGGCCGCGCAAGCTGCTTTTTCGCGCGTACGTGGCATTCGTCACAAACCCGCTGTGACGGCGGATCCGGCAGGGTTGATCCGTGGTGCATCTGGCTCGATGGACGATGTACGCTGGCGCAACGGCTACGCACAACTCGCTGCGTATGGGTTGTCTTTTGACTTGCAGGTGCCTTGGTGGCACCTGGAGCAGGCCGCCGAGTTGGCGCACGATTTTCCAGACACGACCTTGATTCTCAACCACGCCGGCCTGCCGGCTGATCGCAGTGCCGACGGCTTGGCCGGGTGGCGTGACGCGCTTGCTCGATTAGCCGATGAGCCCAATACGGCGATCAAGCTTTCCGGAATGGGTGTGCGCGGTCAGCCGTGGCCCAGGGCTGAGAATATTCGTTTGATGCGTGAGGCCATTGATATTTTTGGCCCTCTGCGTTGTATGTTTGCCAGCAACTTTCCGGTCGATAGTCTGGTGGTGGCGTATCCGGTTGTGTTGTCGGCGTTTCGCGAGGCGATTGCGCCACGCCCCGCTCATGAACGGGGCGCATTGCTGCAAGGAAACGCTCGGCGGATTTATCGTATCCCTCAGGTGGCGGCCTGATCTTGTTCCATCGCTCGTTCCTCCCGCACCCAGGTCGCGAATGCCTGGATACGCGGATCATCGGCGCGTGATTCAGGATAGACCAGGTAATAGGAAAATTCGACAGGTAGCGTCAGGTCTGGAAAAAGTTCGACCAGGCGTCCGGCAGCTACGTCGCGGGATATCCAGTTTCGTTTGGCCAGCGCGACACCCAGGCCATCAATCGCTGCGTCGATCACCAAATGGCTGGGCCAGAATGACGGCCCGCGGCCGGCGTCGATGTCGCTGACGCCGGCGTGCTCCAGCCAGGTTGCCCAGTTTGGATTGCTGACATCGTCGTAGGTGCTGTCATCGTGCAACAGCATGTGGTGGCGCAAATCGTCGACCGTTTTCAGTGGTGGACCTTCTGCCAGCAGGGCGGGGCTGCATACTGGCGTGACGGCGACGGGTAGGCAAAGCTCGGTGTGCAGATCGGGGTAGTCGCCCCGGCCGTAGCGCACTTCCACATCCACATCGTCTCGGGCGAAGTCCGACATGTGCTTGGAGGTGGAGACGCGCAAGTCAATATCGGGATGGGCAACCATGAAACGTCGCATGCGGGGAATAAGCCATTTGACGGCAAAGGTCGGTGGCAAATTGAGTTTGAGTGCAGGTATTTCTCGTTCGCGCTGTACACGGTAGGTGGCTTGCACCAGTTGTCGAAAGGCCTCTTGAACACCCGGTAGATAGGCTTTGCCCGCGCCTGTCAAAATGAGTGACTTGGTATCGCGTACAAACAACGCGATGCCGAGGCTGTCCTCAAGCACTTTGATCTGATGGCTGACGGCCGATGGCGTGACAAAGAGTTCTTCCGCGGCACGAGTAAAGCTCAGATGCCTGGCGGCGACTTCAAAAGCTCGCAGGGGGTTCAAGGGAGGAATCGGACGGGGCATGGCTAGTTCTTGTAAATGTCAAAGAGGACAGCAACGACGGCTAGGACAGTGATTTGAGCGATGCCGAGGCTTGCACCGCATATTTGATCAACTCCGCCTGGCCTTCGATATTAAGTTTGCGCTTGATATTCAGCCGATGGGTTTCGACGGTGCGTACTGATAGGTTCAGTGCCTGGGCGATTTGTTTATTGGCGTGTCCGTCGGCAATGTGACGCAGTACGTCGCGCTCGCGTTGGGTCAGCAGCATTGCCGGAGCACTGGTCTCAGACAAACGGATCGTTGCCGTCGCACTGAAATACATGCGGCCAGCCATGACCGCGTGAATGGCGGCGACGATTTCCTGGGCGGGTTCGTCTTTGAGCAGATAGCCTCGAGCTCCGGCCTTGACGGCCTGCACGATGTACTCGCCACTGTCGTGCATGGACAGGACCAGGACGGCGATCTGAGGATATTGCTCATGCAACTGGGCGATGAGCGACAGACCGCTCATGCCCGGCATATTCAGATCCATCAAGATGAGGTGGGGCAGAGTGCCGCCCCGGGGATCTCGTGCGAGACAGTCTTGTAGCAGTGCCAAGGCCGCCATGGCGTGGCCGGCTTCCCCGATGACATCCAGACCTGGTACGGTTTCCAGCCGCAAACGCAGTCCATCGCGCACCAACGGGTGGTCGTCGATCAGGAGGAGGCGGATGGTATCGGGCGTGCGGATCATCGTTCAGTGGCAGTGTGGGCAGGGACGGCAGCATTGTCGGCGGGGATGGGAAGCCAAGCCTGCAACGAAGTGCCTTCGTCGCCGGCATGAAACGTCAGAGTACCGGACAGTGCCGTCATGCGTTCGCGCATGTTGCGCAGTCCAATGCCGAGTTTCGGGTCTTGTTGCACCTCCGGGACATCAAAACCTATGCCATTATCGGTGATTGTCAGGCATAGGCTACGTGTGCCGTAGTCGAGCCTGATGTTTGCGCACGTGGCATGAGCATGGCGGATGATGTTGGTCAGCGCCTCTTGCGCGATGCGGAACAGCGCGGTGGCATGAGTATCGGGCAGGGAGCGAATCCTGCCCATGGTCTGCAGATGTACCGCCAGGGGCGGGGTGCCGTCTTCGTGAGGGGTGGCGAATTCGCGGCCCAGGTGTTCCAAGGCCGCAGGCAAGCCCAAGTCATCAAGCAAAGTGGGGCGCAGGTTATGCGAAATCCGCCGCACTTCGCCTACTGCCAAGTTCAGGCGTTCCAGCGCGCCGGAAAGTGGCCGGTCTACCAAAGCGAAGGTTTGGGGATCCTGTCTGTGAGTTTGCAGGCGCTCGCGCGCGGCTTCCAACGAGAGTTTGATCGATACCAGTATCTGGCTGATGCCATCGTGCAATTCACGCGACAGTCTGGCGCGTTCGTCTTCTTGCGAGCGCACGACTTGCTGTGCCATGAGCTGCAGTTTGGCGTCGGATTGGCGATGGTCGCTGATATTGAGTGCCAGGCCGCACGCAGTGACGCCCAGAATCGCGACGGCAATGAGGCCCCCCAGCCAGGCGAACATCTTGCGGATGTTGTTTTGAGCCGCCATGTCGATGTGGGCCAGCGTCTGCTCGACATCGTCCAGGTAAATCCCCGTGCCTAACATCCATCCCCAGCGTTCCATGACGGCAACGTATCCCAGTTTTTCGACGGTTTGGCCGGTGGAGGGTTTTTCCCATAGATAACGAATGGCCTGGCCTTGTTTGCCTGCGTCGCGAGCAGCGGCCAGTAGATTCTGTATGACGGGCTGATCTTTGGTGTCGCGCAGATCCCAGAGATTGCGGCCGACCAGTTCGGGTTGGCGCGGATGCATCAGGTTTTTGCCGCGCAAATCATAGACAAAGAAATAACCGTCGTGCCCAAACTCCATCTGTCCCAGTAGCGCGAGAGCGCGTGCGCGAATGGCCGCGTCGTCACCGATGTCTTGCATCGGTGCGACGGCACTGTAGGCAAGGCTGACATAGTGGCGCAGTTCGCTTTCTTTGCTGGACAGCCAGGCTTGCTCGACGACTTGTTTTTCGCGATGGGCAAGCTGCATGCCTTGTACATATACGGCGGCCGCGATGGCGGCTAACGCGATCAGCAATGGCACTACGGCCAGTAGCAGAATCTTCAGGCGTAATTTCATGAAGTGGAGCAATGATTGATGCAATGCACAATCCGTAAAACCCTTGTCGGCACAGGCATTGACGCTGCTATTTTACGAGTTTCGTTAAATACTATTGCATTGCGGTACGTAATAGTACGTAGTTAAAATGCGTAGTTCCTCGCTTGTTGGGTCTCCGCCTAATCGAAATACTACGGCCTGCGCTGAAAGTGCGCAGGGCAGGCCGTATGCGCCTGCCTCGAGACTACAACGAGTCTG
>Ga0182738_1005105_pt1 | contig 14166 bp, 2 predicted proteins | sample eDN5th30CBELigMG_FD_128876 | JGI IMG/M metagenome (GOLD analysis project Ga0182738, IMG submission 128876) | Enriched Miracle-Growth compost microbial communities from Emeryville, California, USA - eDNA 5th pass 30_C BE-Lig MG (version 2)... ...
AAACCCTTCTTGAGAAATCCGTCAAAATCTGCAATTTTGACCTCAATACCATCGACATGAGCCCTATTAATAACGCCTATATGCTTCCCCAGCAAACTCTTATCCCAGAACATAAATATCGATTCCCTGAACAATATCTGCCTCTCCCTAATTTCCCCCAACAAGACCCAAATGCTCCGGAAAATCGCCCTCCAAGCCCTATGAGAGGTTTAACCCACAACTTTGATCAGCTTCTTTTAAATAACCCGAAACTTCACTTTGGTGAAGATAATCCCAACATTTTCCCGACTCATCATCTTTCTCGTGATGTCCCAATCCCCTCTTTCTCTTCAGCTGGTTTCCATGAACATATTCAGCAGCATATCCCTCCACAAATTAATTTACCACCTCCTGAAAGTCACATTGAAATCCCACTTTTAGACATAAGAAATGATCCTCATCCTCCACAATTTACCACCCATTTACCTCTCATGCCCACTGAAATTTCAATAACACAGCCAACCATCAATCCTCCTACGACAGTACCTACAGATATAAGCAATCCGCTTGAGAATTTACGGAATCTGGATAATTTCTATATGAATTATTCCAACTCCCCGCTTTCTGGAGGACCCAATTTTATGAAAGAATGCTACTCAAATCCGGGAAGTCGAAGTTTTTATCAAAACGAATTTGAATCCTTTTCTGAAATGCTCAATGCTATGCAGACACCAGTGAGACATTTAGAAGAGAATCGCCATGAAAATTCTGGAAGTAAATCTCAGAATATAAGAGGAAATTTGCCTCAGCCGCTGAGTCAGAGAGTGGAAGGGAGACAGGAAAATTATGAAGTACCTCAACAAAAGAATACAGAGACACAGAATTTGAATGTGAAGACGCAACAAGAGAAGCTAAATTAGTAGTTTCAGTAAAGTTAACAGCTGTTGAGAAAAAAGCTACATGGAATTCAAGTGGTAATGCTAAGTCTTTTCAGGGCTTATGGCTTTTATCATATCAAATAAAAGGAAATTTTTGATGAATTAAGAATTGAATGTTTATATAATAGACCGATCTTGTAACATTTATTATCGGACTGTATCAGTTATGGTGCTTCAAATTGTATGCTTGATTCTTTGAAGGTTAAGAATAGAGATTGAGAATTTTTATTTAATGCTAGTATTTTATTCATTCAATTTATAAACCAATTCAATATATAAAGATAAAAATTGATATTATTATAATTATTACATTGCTGCTAAATCTTCTTCTTCTTCTTCACCTTCAAAATCAACATCAAAATTTTTTCAAAGATAATTTTGATAGAAGAAAGGCTTGAATCAATCATGAAATAATGATGTTCTAGAAGAAAAGGAATGTTACGAACATAAAAAGATGACTTTTAATTTTAACCAGAATTTGAATTTCGAGAGATGAAATGATTCAGTTGGAGAAATTAAAATTAGTCTCTAACAGATTCATATGCCTAAACATTTTTGCCAACGTATCCATCTTTCTCGAATCTTCCATCAATTCCAAACTTAATGTCCCCCTTATTCTCATTGCCGTTTCAACGCTTGTGGCTAAAGCTTTTTCATCAACTCCTTTTGTATTTTTCAGACTTGCTTCTTGCAAAATAATTGTTTAATATCCGTCCTTGAATCAAATTTATATTTTAATCCTTTAAACCTCTCTGCTAATTATCTGTTTGAACCTTTCTTGAATTCAACTTTTCCCTCATCTAAAGCTATTATACATCTGATAAAAGATTATCTTTGATTTCATACTTGCACGCAAAGCTGAAATTGTCATTCAGGTTAGATAAGTTGCAAGTGAGCATCTGATCATAAAAGGGATCAGTCTTCTTGTGTTTTGCAAGATTTTTATAAAACAGTTTGATAATACGGATAAAAGTCGATAAAGGCTGGCTGTTGATTATTGACATGTGAGATACAGAAGACTATTATTTTCGAGCAAATTTTAAGAATAGGGAGAATTAAAAGACGGTAGAAAAGAAATAAGCTATGAATTGGTAGCTTGAGAAAAGAGAAAGAATTGAAACCTAAAGCCTAAACTGTGGTTTAATAAGGCAAAGTAGAGCTTATATTTCCCTCAACTTATGTAAAACAGGTTTTATTTCAAAAATGAATTTGGATCCAAAAATAAAATTTTGGCCTCGTCTTTCTTTGACATTGGAATTTCAGTATAATACTATTCAAATGAAAGATTTAGGCCAAAAGAAAAATATTTTCCTGGCTTGATTCGACAGAATTCTCGAATTGCTCTTCATGGAGGGAAAAATATTTTTTGTCTAAATTTAGACAGAAAGCGAAGAAATGAAGATTTTACAAATGGTCATACTTTCAAGAATACCATTTGAAAGGAAGATAACTCCACAAAAACTGGCTCATTTGAGATATTTTCTTTGTCATGAAAGGAGAATATCAAACTTTGTTTTCCACTAATCAAAATACACTGATGAATCTGTGGCTTTAAAAATAATCACTCGAATCACTTCTTGGAATTATTGCCACCTTGGGATTCGATGAAATCTTTAAAGAACTCTATATGAGATCTTTCATTTAATGTATGGTAAACAACATTTCATGAACTTGACCTTGAGCTTGGGCTTGAGCCAAAACCTGAGTTCATGGAGTTTTTAAAAACTTTAAAGAAATCGACTTTCTCTGTTCATATTTTTGAAGAGTTTCTCTAGCAGTTAACATTAAAAAACATTTTGAAAAGCTTTTATCAGAAAGAGAGATTGGTGAAGTTTGATTTCTGAATGAAGTCGTTTGGTAAATCTTGTTTCTCGTCGAGAATGTTCTTTTTGTGAGTTAAAGAGAGTGATTCAATTCGAAAGCGACCAATTAATTTGATTTTTTAATTGATCAAATTTCTTTCCTTCAAGGAAAACGATAAAATTAGATTTGAAAAGTACTGACTTTTGAAAAAGAAACTTCTCGACCTTTTGAAATTTAACTCTTCGAGAACATCGCCTTTAACAGCCTTTTTCAAATCCTGAAATTCTCGACCCAAAAGTGAAGAGTAGATATCATTTCAGAAGATTAATAAAATTATCAATTGATTTTTGAATCACTCATTTTTCAGAATTAATTTTGATCGCATTCAGATGATTACAACGATTCTAAATTCAATCAAATTCACTCGTCTAAAAAGAGAAACGCCTTCGGACATTCTTCCACAAAATACCCACACTTAAACGTCAATAAAGGCGATGTAAAAAGTCCTCGAACTCAAAGTTTTGGACTTTCTTCACAAGCTAAAGCTTACATTTTTCATGTTGAATAGTGAATTTCGACAAAAATTTTTTCTATTCTCTATGAAAGAGGCGCTTGTTTGTCAAAACAAAAGCGAGTATCTAGATGATCTTTGACGGTTTTATGTTCAATTTTAGGCTGAAGAAACCTTGATTTATCTTGAATTTTTTTAGTAAGCAAGGGATTTAATTCTGAAATCAAAAGATAAAGCATGAAAAAAAAAACTCCAAAATAATTCAAACGTCATTTTAATTGAAGGCTGTAATTCCCTTCTACGCACCTTAAATAACAACTCTTTAAAAAGACCTTTTCCTTTCATCTCAGATCGACTGTCTTGTCTTGAAATCTCCCAAGATCATGTCCACTCCACAAAACATAGAACCGCCCTTTTGGAACAGGTATGGATGGGGATTGAAAAATGATGAGCAACAATGATGTAAAAACGGACTTTTGACTTTGAGATAATGATCATAAAATCGTCAGCAAAGAAATAATACGAATTTATAATGATTTATGATTTGCTTGCATTTAAAATTAGAATTAAATAAGAACTCATCAATCAATCTTAAAATTATTCAATCATCAAGGTAAAAAAGCTCCTTTTTAGCCTAGTCAGGCTCATTTAACTTTCATAGCATCATTCTATATCGAACTCAATCAGACAATCTTGAGTGCAGGCGATGCCGACTTCCACAATTAGCTCCTTCTGAAACGATAGAATCACAAGTTACAGAAATAAAATTTTAATCAGAGAGGTTTTTATTTTGAATGCAACCGTAACCCACTCGATTACGAATTTTGATTTCACCGTGTTTTTTAAAGCTCTTCACCCCTGGAAATCAATTGTCCTCATCTATGCATAGTTCCTCAAGGGAAAATTAAAGCAGAAGTATCGAGAAAATCAGGCTTATTTTAAAGCTGACCCCATTTTTAAATCAGAGATCTCGCGACAAGCCTCTATATTTCAATTTTTGCTGTTCCATCGGTTCATCAATCCATCAATTAAATTTATTTTTAGATAAAACCATCAAAAACTAAATCATTCATATAAAGCCATAAAAAATACCAAACTGAACCGTTATAATCGTGAAAATTGAGAGACTGAAATTTTTTTCACAAAGAAGCCTAGTTTTCTCTTTCCTGATTCATTTACCCTTTCATCTTTCAGAGACGAGTGAGTTCTGAAGTCTTGAAATAAGAAAAAGAAAGGTATCAGATCAAGCCTCCCATGGGAACCCATGGCAAACAAGAAATTTTTATTACATAGAATTTTGGACACGATTTATTATAAAGCCGGTTTCAAAATATCCACCCATAATCAAGAATTAAAATTACACCTTAAATTTTTACTAAATCAGCTCAGTCCAAACATTGTTAAACTTTTCTCTGAATTAAGAAGAAGAATATACTGACTTATTCAAGATGTCTCCTCTTATTGAACTCATTTCTTGAGATTTCATTATATTTCTTTTAACCCATTTCTTTCCAGCTTTAAACAAAACTAATTACAGTCAATGAATGAGTAATTTAATGATGAATTTATAATACAATCATAATTTAAATCAACGAATTATAAATAAATTCAATTGTTATGAGTTATTTCTAATTTAGGAATCCATTAAAATTAATCAAAAGATTTAATTCTCCCCTCTTCCTTAAAACCCAAACAAACAATCCTCATTTTATAAATACAAAATAAATTTTAACAAATATTTTCTTTTCATGGGTCGCTCTTCAAAACACACTTTCTTATCAGAAGCATATGATGTCATTGATATCTTTAGTGCTCCTATCCATCTTACCCTTAACAAAAAACGAATCATCACCAGTTTTTTTGGCGGCATCTTGACCATTGCTCTTGTAATCCTCATCTTCTACCAAACCCTCATTCAATTCATCCCTCTGGTTCACCATGAAGACCCCAGCCTCTACCAAATTGAAGACCTTGAAGACCCTCCTTCTGCCCTTCCTCTCCGAGGATCAGACCATTTTGTCATTGCTATTATTATCACAGTCGACAGTACTATTATAAACATGACAAATAACGCCCCTTTTAATTTCCCCACATATCTTGTCAAGCACAGGTTACAAGACGATGGGTCTATCCTTGAATACAACTATCCTCTTTTGTGGGCTCCTTGTAATCAAACAGATTTTCCTGATGATGTCTATGGTGAAGGAACCTTTTCATCAATTAATTTGCAGCTTGGATATTGCGCCTATGGAGTTAATTATGCTGACACAACCACAGGAGAATGCCCAGAAGACATTCTTGCCAAGTACCCTGATTGCATTACTCCTTTAGAAATTGATATACAAGGAGATAAAGGTTCTGAAAATTTCGATTATATTCAAGCAAATTTCAAGGCCTGTGATCAGTCAGACTCCACCCTACCTTATGGAGTCACTTGTACTTCTGATAACCTGACTGAGACCCTGGAGACCGGTGATTATGAAGTCTCGCTTTATACATCAAATACCGCGATAAACATGCTGAATTATGAAATGCCCAATCAAACTTTTATTGAAGAAATCTACTGGAAAATCGATCCACAGATCTACAAAATCGTAGATATTTTTGTCGATAAAATTACCGTTGAAGATGCTGATCATTGGGCCTTGTCAACTGTGAATAATAGAACATTTTTCCAGATCGATTCTGGCAAAGTAAGAGAAATAGACAGATATTTGACTGTCCACAGCTCAAAAATGCTTCAATTGAACTGGAAAAGAACAAGCACAAATCTTGTCGTTGCCAGAACATACGCCAAAATTCAAGATATTCTCACAGATCTTGGAGGCTTCTCAAAGGCTGCCATGTTTGCTGCGGCCTTTTTAGCTATCGGATTTGTGAGATATAAATATCAACTTCTTGTTGCAAATGGCCTTTATGATTTTGATGTTAATGTTGACTCTCAAGATGAATCAAAGAAGAAGAATGATCTTTCTGTGACTTTTAATAAGAATCAAAGCAATTCCCCATTGGCCGGTGCACATGGTGCCTCAATGTTAGATTCTAGCCCCGTTAGTCCTTCAAGATCTGACCACAACCTAAATAGTAATAAAACGATTGCGAATTATTTCAAGAGGCTAACCAAAAGAGGAAAGCTTGATGAGAGTGAAAAGGGGTACTTTAAAATGGTTCTTAATTCTCTCCTCTGCAAAAAAGATCCTCACATACAAATGTCTGCTAAGGCTAGAGAATTGGCTACAAAAGATTTGGATCTGATCAAAAATATTAAAAAACTTGGTGAATTTGACATTTTAAAATCAATAATTTTAAATACAAACCAAAGAAAAATCTTCGAATTTTTCGAAAATCCTTTGTTGACTCTGACTGATCAACAAACTGTTCAAAAGATCAAAACGCTTCGAGCTTCCGCTACTTCTCTTGTTTCATCGGCCACACTCATATCTAAAGATCTTCGTTTATCTCTTTCTAAAGCTGTCAAAACTCAACCAGAAAGCGATTATGCCAATGAACAAGATGACACCCCATCAGCCCTCAAGAAATTGAAACTAAAGCAAGAAGGAAAATTAAGAAGAACTAAAACTGTCACAGATGATTTTGGAATCATAGATTATCGAAGAAAATCTAAAAGAACAGAGAGTGTCATTCCTCGGGACCATCAAGAAGACCATGATGTTTATTCATCTTTATCAAAGTATGGAAAGCTTTACATGGCTTATAGACATCTTAAAGAAGATGATAATCCTTTCAATAAAACAATTAACACAAAATTGATATCCTCATTGAGTCCTGATCTGAGAAAGGTTTTTCAAAGAATTGATCAAATATTGGGGGATGACTATACAGTGGAACACTTTGAAATAGTCGTGCAAGATATATGTGCTGAATATTCCATAAATTAATTCATTCATTTAGTTAGTCTTATCAAATCTCTTTATTTTTCAATGTCTTTATTATTCAAATTTCCAGAGATAATCCTATCGAAAGTTATAGAATTCTGAAACAATTTTTTTGATTCAGTCAAATAAAAAAATTTCCATTGAAGCAAATTGTCAAAAACTTTTTTTCAGATATATTTTATCCCTCCTTTAGATTTGTGAGGACAAAATTGGTTTTAAAATGGAAAATTCCTGCCAGAAGCAATCTATTAATTTGATTTTTCACCTCATAAAAAATACTTTCCTTTCAGGAAAATGGTCGAATGGAATTTCAAGGGTAATGATTTCTCAAATAGAGTCTTTGAATCTTGGTAAATTTATTCTTTCAAGAGCATGATTTGGAACCCATATTTGTTAAAGGCTTGGGATCTTCAATTTCAAAACAATTTTCTTTCATAAAATTAAGGAGCTAATAATCCTTTTGCTCGATTTTAAATGATTTACAAGAACAGAATTTAGTGAACGAATTTTGATTCAATCAGATGATTAATAGCTCAATCAAAGTCAGAAAATTGTTTTCAAATCCTTGTAAATCGATAGGAGAGGTGAACTTTGTCTATCTTCTCAATTCAAGAGAATCTTCATTTATCAGATTTAATGTGAAATTCCAAGGAAGAAAATTGAGACAAATGCATTTTATTCAAAAATACTTGACTTGGGATAAAATGCAGATCGAACTCAGACAAGCTTCAATAAGAGAGCATGAAATGAAGGAAAGAAAGATTTTTTCTGAATCGCAACTGAAGGCTTGAATTCTCAAAAATTAAAAAATAAAGTATTAATTTCCCAACAAATTAATTTCAAGGCCATTTTAATTGAGAGTTATTTCATTGCTTTATTTCCGATAATACCAAGTTTTAATCTTTTCAAACACTATTATTCATTGCCACGATTTATAATTGAGAATCCTTCGAAAATCAAGATGAAATCTATCAAGTTGACATGTAAGCTTAGCGATAGGAGGAGTCATGAAGATTTAGGAATTGGAAACTCTGTGTAGCAAGTTAAAAAGAACTTGAGGCGTTTTTTCACGAAAAAAATTCAGGCGAGAAATAAGCTGTTTTAACCTTAATTTATTCTCTGACTGCTGATTTGAATTAAACCTTAAAATTCTCCAATCCCTGGCACAGTTCATCGTATCTCTTCAGTTCAGCCAGATCCACCTATATCTTCAAACATTGTCCTTGAATGATCCCCTCGACTCGTGATTGTAAATAATGATTGAAGTTTTCCATCTTCTTATGGATTAAAAAGTTTTTGAGTCAAAATAAAGCTATGATCCATTTCACTCAAAGAAACATGTGCAGCTATGCATCTCTAGAAAGCTCTTCAAACCTCAAAGAAAACATTTTCTCAATGATACCTCAGAACAGGAAAATCACTCTGGTCCTGCCACCGAAAAAAAAATGCTGAAAAAATTGACCTGATAATTTCTCATTTCTTCTCCCTTATTTTTCAGACAGAGAAAATCTCAATCGGAAACCTTTCAAGTTTTTCTTTCGTGGGCTTTATGGAGAAAAAATGTCCCAAATTTGGTGGCGAAATAAATAAATTTTATGATTGGAGCAAAAGCCAAAAATTAAATCATTGTAGGATAGCCCTAAAAACAGTAAACCGTTATTGTGAAAATCGAAAAAATCTGAAATTTGTTTCAAATTTGGCTTTACTAAGGATACAGTTTCTCCTCATAAACTTGCTGCTCCCCTTAAAATAACCCCTTCTCATCCTTTACAAAATCTGGACTTACCTCATGATTCTCTATTCCTCCCTTGTTTCAAACCTTTAAAAAAAAAATCAGCACGGGATAGAGAAAATTTGATCCACGGTTAATAAAGGCGTTTTTTCAGCATCCGTCATTATCATCATTGATTTCAAAAGCCAAGATTAACTTTTTTCCCTGGTTTCTCAATTATCACAACAAAAAAGCCCTATTCCTTTCCTTCAATCCTATCAACCTGAACCTCAGTATGCCATAAATGGCTCAATTCTTCACTTTCGATTTGACTAGATTCATTTTAGCGTCATATTTTTAGACAACAAGCAAAAAGAAAATGCAATTCAATTCAATTAATTGTACAACCACAAAATTCGTATCTTCATCAAATTTAATCAATAGTTTTAATCAAGCAAAATCTTCCATAAAACCCTTGCAAGACTTATTCAAAAAGCTATAATAGAAACTTTAATATTTTCGAGAATCACCACTCTATTATCTTCATGGGAAGAAACAATAAGCATGCCTGTTTTACAGAAACTCTTGACGTTCTCGATATCTTTAGTTCTCCTATTCACCTAACTCTTCACAAAAAAAGGATTATCACAAGCTATCTCGGCGGCGTCTTGACCATTGCTCTGGTAATCCTCATTTTCTATCAAACAGCCTCTCAATTTGTTGTCATGGTTGACCATAAAGACCCTAAACTTTACCAAATTGAAGACCTTGAAGACACTCCTTCTGCTCTTTCTCTCCGAGAATCAGACCATTTTATCCTAGCCATTCTTATCACTGTGAACAGTGTCATCATAAACATCACAGATGATGCTCCTTTCAATTTTCCCACTTATTATATCAAGCAAAGAACACAGGAAGATGGGACTGTCCTTCAATATAGTTATCCCCTCCTCTGGGCTCCTTGTAATCAATCAGATTTTCCTGATGAGATTTACGGGGAAGGAACCTTTTCATCAGTCTCTCTGCAGCTTGGCTATTGCGCTTATGGAATTAATTATCTCAACACAACAACAAGAATCTGCCCTGAAAATATCCTTAAGGGTTATTCAGACTGTATTATCCCTCTGAATTTTGAACTTCAAGGGGATAGCTCTTCCGACAATTACGACTATATTCAGTCAAATTTCAAGATTTGCGATCAATCTGACATGACTTTGCCTTATGGAGTAACTTGTACTTCAGATAACATGACTGAAACTTTTGGGGTCAGTAGTTATGAAGTCTCCCTCTACCTCTCAAATACAGCAATAAATATGCTCAATTACGAGACACCCAACAGAACTTTTATCGAGGATATCTATTGGAAATTGAACCCAAGCATCTCTCAAGTCGCAGATATTTTTGTTGATAAAATCATTGTCGAAGATTCTGACAGCTTTTGGCTGTCAAATGAAAACAACAGGTCATATTTTCAGGTTGACTCAGACAAAGTCAGAGAAACAGAAAGATATCTCACCACTTCCCAGAGTTCAAAAATTCTCCAGTGGAATATGAAAAGAAGCAACACAAATCTTGTTGTTTCCAGAACATACACTAAGGTGACAGATATCCTGACAGACCTTGGAGGTTTTTCAAAAGCTGCCATGTTCGCTGCTGCGTTCTTGGCTATTGGATTTGTGAGATATAAATATCAAATTACTGTTGCAAATGGTCTTTATGATTTCGAATTTGACCAAGGAAATGAACGCAAGAACCCCCAAATCAAAAATGATTTTTCAAGGACAAATTTTACATTAGGCGTAGCAAATGGTTGTTCACTCTTTGACGCTTCTTTAGGAGAGGGCAATAATTCCAATAATAAAGCAATTGTTGATTACTTTGAAAGGTTAAATCGCCGCGGAAAGCTTGACGAAAGTGAATGGGGTTACTTTAAAATGGTGCTAAACTCTATTTGTCGCCGTAGAGATCCACGAATCAAACTTTCTGCTAAAGCTAGGGATTTGACCACAAAGGATTTAGACGTTATTAAAATAGCGAGAAAATTAGGAGAGTTTGAGATTTTAATCTCCATCATCCTGAATACAAACCAAAGGAAAGTTTTTGAGTTTTTTGAAAACCCTTTATTGACTCTTAATGACCAGAAAACTCTCAATCGCATCAAAAGACTGCGAGCTTCAGCCACCTCTCTCGCTTCAACGCCATCGATTACATCCAAAGACCTTCATCTTCCTCTTTCAAAAATAAACAAAACTCTGCCTGAAGCAGGAGGTTTTCCAAATGAAGAGATTCCTTCAAATCTCAAACAAATAAAATTAAGGCAGGGAGGGCGAACAATGGACAGATCAAAAACAATAACAGATGACCAGCAACTAGTGGACTATCGCAGAAAAAGTAAAAGAACAATTAGTACAATGCGAAATCCAAAAGATGAGGAAGATGTGTTTTCGTCTTTATCAAGATACGGAAAACTTTATATGGCTTACAGACACCTTAAAGAAGATGAGAACCCCTTAAACAAAGTCATTAATACGAAATTAGTCTCCTCAATAAGCCCAGATTTGAGAAAAGTTTTCCAAAGAATTGATCAACTATTGGGCGATGAATATACAGTGGAGCAATTTGAAGAGGTTGTCCAAAATATATTAGAAGAGCCCAGATGTTTGGTATCAATAAGGCAATAATTCTAAGAGACTCTTTGTCCTGTAATGTAATGAATTCCCTTTTTTTAAGATATGTTTATCCAACCATGTAAATGTATTACTTAAACCATTTTCTCAAAAAATAATCTTACAACCTAAAGTTTCAATTGCCTTCTTCATTCTTTTAGATCGGTTTAGTTCTTTGCAATACTGCATAAAAGGAGATTTTTGGTCTGGCTAATTTGGTCCCAGGAAAAATCGTTTAATCGGTCATTTGAACCAATACCTTAATTTATTTTAGGATTAATCGCCTAAATTTTTTCAAGTTTCAAACCAAATCGTCAGCGGCCAAAAATCTTTTCAGTCATCTACAAAAATTTTTCATCCTTAAATTCCTTTTATTCAATGCATCATTGAAACCCCAGCTGTGCTGGTTTTCTAGGGATACAAAGCAAACTAAAAAAACCTACCTTTCCTTGCGAATGAATAGATAGGTACTTTAAAATTTTAATTTAAAAAGTTTTTCTGCAAAATAAACTGTAATCAATAAAATCTATTTTTATAAGGTAACCGTCCTCTCAAAATTATTAAGCCCCTTTCATTCCTTTCTCTTCACACACTTGAGTTCTAAAAAGACAATTCCCTCTCTTGAAAGCGCTCCCTCAATCACAAACCTCTTCCAAAAGGTTCCATCCATCTTCACAATGTCGATCACCAACCTCTCAGTGTTTATGACTCAGATTGTCTGATCTCTATGATGTCATAAATTATAGTTATCATTGGCTCAAAAAATTAAGGCATGAAATCACAGCAGGATAGCATTAAAAAACGGCAAACCGTTAAAATTGCACTAAAGAGCTTTAGAAGTTTTCTCATCAAATTCAATGGATTTTTTCCCTTCGGACTCTTCTTTCTAAATCCTTTTTCAAAGCTTTCTCCTATGAGTTTATTAACACCAAGCCTTTTGGGGATTGTTTCACGATAAAAGTGTTTCTTTGATTTGCTCCATTAATTAGTCATACAATTAATTTTTTAATTTTGCCAACAAAAACTATGGACCAGTTCTCGGAATAAGAGCTCTTGTTAAACAATATCTGGGGTCAATCTGGATAAGAGAAAATTCATTCCACTAAGCAAAATCACCTCTCCCATATGTTTCTCAAACCTCAAACAAAAGCTATTTAATCTGTAATTCACAAGATCATCAATATTTATTAAATCTTCAGTATTAATCGAACTTTTAATGAAAAAATTTTAACAAACAAAAGTTATCCAACCAAAAACATTCATTAATTTTCACTAGCTCTTGCTTACTTTACTTATAAATTTTAAATAATTTTTTTAATCTCAACCTCATTCCCTTTTCTTTCAAATGGGAAAATCCAAAAAGCACAGTTTCTTTTCAAAAACCATCAACACCCTCGATTCTTTTGGTGATCCAGTCCACCTTACACTCAATAAACAACGAGCCATAACCAGCCAACTTGGTGGCATCTTGACCATAGTCTTAGCTATCATTATCTTCTCCCAAGCAACCTCCCAATTTGTCAATATGGTCAACCATAAAAACCCTAAACTCTACCAACTCCAAGACCTTGAAGAGACTCCTTCGATTGTCAATTTTAATAAAACAAAAAACTTCTTCCTTGCTGTTGTCCTCCTTGTGGATAGTGTTCCTATAAATATTACTGCTGAAGCTCCCTTCAATTTTCCAACATACGACAAGAAATACCGCACCCAGGAAGATGGGACTATTGTCGAAAATAATCATCTCCTCCTCTGGGCGCCATGTAATCAATCAGATTTTCCTGATGAAATTTATGGTGAAGAAACTTTTACTTCAATTTCTCTTCAAATGGGCTATTGTGCATATGGAATAAACTACCTTGATACTACAACAGGAATCTGCCCTGAAGATATCTTCAGGGATTACCCTGACTGCGTGACCCCTTTGGATATGGAAATTCAAGGCGATAGTTCTTCGGATAAATATGATTTTATTCAAGCAAATTTCAAGATATGCGATCAATCAGACTCAACCTTACCTTCTGGAATCACTTGCACTTCTGATAATATGATAGAAACTTTCGAGACAAATACGTATGAGGTTAATCTGTATTTCGCAAGCACATCAGTAAATATGCTGAATTACGATACGCCAAATAAGACTTTTATTGAAGAAATATATTGGAAATTAAACCCAAATATATCCAAAACAGCAGACATTTACGTCGATAAAATTACAGTCGAAGACTCTGATAGTTATCTCTCTTCTAATGAAAACAACAGATCATATTATAATGTTAATTCAGGCAAAGTGAGAGAGACAGAAAGATATTTAACGACTCGTACCACTAAATTCCTTCAGTGGAATATGAAAAGAAGTAACACAAATCTTGTTGTCTCCAGGACATATGCCAAAATTCCAGATATCCTGACAGATCTTGGAGGTTTCTCCAAGTCTGCTTTCTTTGTGGTAGCTTTCCTTGTCGTTGGATATGTGAGATATAAATATCAAATATTGCTAGCAAACGGTCTTTACGATTTTGTTGTAACCAATAATGAATCGAAAGAAAAAGCAGCTGTGAATGGGAATATGACTTTTTCTTCAATGGACGGACTCGATAGCGGCCAGAATAATGCCTCCGTCTTGGAAAGTTCTTCAAGATCTGTAATCCCAACCAGCAAT
>Ga0182738_1005107_pt1 | contig 14163 bp, 14 predicted proteins | sample eDN5th30CBELigMG_FD_128876 | JGI IMG/M metagenome (GOLD analysis project Ga0182738, IMG submission 128876) | Enriched Miracle-Growth compost microbial communities from Emeryville, California, USA - eDNA 5th pass 30_C BE-Lig MG (version 2)... ...
TATTTATTTGGCTTGATTCTTGTTCCGCAGCTGATCCAACACAGTTTCCATCATAAGCGAAATAGGTGGTTGTTTTCCTGTCCATTTTTGCTGGGCAAGTGCACCTTGATGGATAAACATCCCAACGCCGCCATGTGTACATGCGCCAATTTTTTTAGCTTCAAGTAACAGTTTTGTTTCTATAGGATTATAAATCAAATCGCTAACCATTAACCCAGGATGTAAAAGTGAAGGGTCTATAGGAATATTATCCTCATAAGGGTACATTCCTACTGATGTCGTGTTAATAATTAGGTCTATTCCCTCGAAATCCTTTGCCTTTAAATGATCACTGGACAGACTCCCAGATTTTGTGTATTGACTAAGTTGTTTTGCTAGCGACTCTGCCTTATCGACCGAACGATTGGCCACAAAGATGGATTCTACCCCACGTTTTGCAAGGGAGACCGCTACGCCCTTCGCTGCTCCGCCAGCACCCAAAATCATAACCCTTTTTCCCGAAAGGGGCACCTTCCACTCTTCCAGCAAGGACTCTACATACCCGGCCCCATCTGTATTGTAGCCAATTAGTTTTCCCCCATCATTGACAATCGTGTTTACTGCACCTATTTCTTCTGCTTCCTGATCAATCTCGTCTAAAAAGGGAATGATCGTCACCTTATGCGGGATTGTAACATTTACACCGGCAAATCCCAGTGCCCGAATCCCGTTTACTGCTTGCTGCAGCTGGTCTGGTGCGACAGCAAAAGCGGCATAGGAAAAATTTAGTCCTAGCGCGCGAAAGGCCTGGTTATGCATGATTGGTGAAAGGGATTGTTCGATCGGATACCCAAAAACCCCTGTCATAATTGTCTTACTGTTCATCGGAAATCGCCTCTCCTTCAACACTTACAAAATGCATCTCTTTTTTTTTCTTAGATCAGTGCATCTCGAATCGTTACCGATACGCCATCCGGTGCGTACACGTCTACCAGAGCCCCTGCACCCCCAACCGTAATCCAACCGAGACCAGAGATCACAATATCCTTCTTGCTGCCTGGCTCAATTTTAAAGGATCTTTTACGCAGCGGCGGAAGCATCTTCACATTCTCTCCTGTCGGAGGTGATAGCAGTTCAGTGCCTACGTGCGCCCTATACAACTCATCTGCCTTCTCCAGCTTTGTGCGATGAATCGATATTCGGTTCGAGGCATAAACAACGAAGGATTGTCGCTCCCCCTTTACAAAATCGATCCGAGCCATCCCGCCAAGAAACAACGTCTGTTGATCATTTAATTGAAAAATCTTAGGGTTCACTGTTTTTTCTGGAGAAATAATTTTTAAATCTTCCGTTGTAACCATATGTACTATTTGATCCCGATTAATAATTCCCGGTGTATCATAAAGAGAAGTTTGATTGTCAATGGGGATTTCAATCATATCTAACGTTGTGCCAGGAAATCTCGATGTCGTCAGTTCAACCTCCGATTCCCCATATTCTTTTAAAATTCGATTGATTAACGTGGATTTTCCAACATTAGTTGCACCGACAACGTATACATCCTGCCGTTTCCGATGTTCCCCCAGCGCCTGTATAAAACGCTCCATGCCCACGCCTTTACTTGCACTGCAAAGAACAACATCCACCGGTCGCAACCCCAACTGTTTGGATTGATATTTCATCCAATTGACGAGACGGTTTGGATTGATCGCTTTCGGAAGAAGATCAAGCTTATTTCCCACGAGCAGTACGGGATTATTTCCTACAAAGCGATGCAAACCCTTCAACCAACTGCCGTTAAAATCAAAAATATCGACCACATTGACGACAAGCGCCTTGGTTGCCGCAATCCCGTTTAAAATCCGAATAAAATCTTCATCATCCATGGCCACCTGGGCCACTTCATTGTAATGCTTTATTTTAAAGCACCGTTGACAGATTGGATTCTCTTTTTCCATGGTACTGGCCGGAACATAACCAAGCTTTTGCTTGTCCTCCGTTTGCAAAGGTACACCACAGCCAGTACATTGTCTTGCTTCTGTCACTCTGTCCATCTTTGTTAGTCCTCCCATGTAATCCATCCCTTTTTTCTCATCCAGGAGAGAGCCAGGCGTTCGAGCTGGCGATTAAATCGAGTATAAATACCATCAGTTTGCGCTACTGGGACAACTAGGATGGTATACAACCCCAGGCGATTGCCTCCTAACACATCCGTAAATATTTGATCACCAATTACAACGGTTTCATGATACGCCAAACCAAGGCGCTTCATTGCTTCTCGAAACGGGCTGCGAGTTGGTTTTTTCGCCCTATGTATATACGGAATTCCTAATGGATCAGCAAATTTTGAAACCCGTATCTGATTATTATTCGATACCACAATAACTTGAAAGCCCTCGTTTTTTACAGTTTCCAACCAATCCATTAAAGCAGGCGTGGCATTTGGTCGGTCCCACTCAATCAAGGTATTGTCCAAGTCTGTAATAATTCCTTTTACCCCTCTCTTTTTCAATGCTGCCAAATCGATGTCATAAACCGAGGCAACATGTAGATCAGGAACCAATTTTTTTAAAAACACAACCACACCTCGCAAACTAAGAAGTTGCATCCTATCCATATTTTTTCAGAGTCATCTAGACCCTATTCATTGACAGGCACCCCATAGAATTATAACCGAAATACAACATTTGGTATATACTCTACCCTAAACGTTGGACTAATAACCAATATTTGGATGGTACCGTGAATATCCAAAACATGTTATTCTTTTACCATTGATCTACCAATCTTACCAAGTCGATGCAAAACATCAAAAGAAAGGATTGATAGGATGAAAAGTGGAAAGTTGTTAAATTATGCGTTGGCAGGAAGTATTGTCTTAGGAGGATTGCTTGGTTTCCATAACCCTGGATCTGCTTCTAGCCTTGGGAATGATGTTGCAGACCGTGCGGATAATTATATTGGCACTAAAATTACTAATTTTGGCTCTGGCTATTTTGTTTCCTATGTTTATGGAAAAGAAGGAGAAAAAGTTTCTAGTAATTTAAAAACCTTAAGCAATCAAGGCAAGCTCATTCTGAACAAAAACAAGCTTGAAAAAGGGGATATTGTGTTTTTTGGTTATAGCGCTAGCAAACTTTTAGGTGCTGGTATCTATACTGGGAATGACAAAGTTGTTATAGCGTACAAGCCCTATAAGACGATCAAAGAGATCAGTTTAAATAGTGGAGACGGGAAAAGATACTTTTTAGGGGCGAAAAGAATTGACTCTAGCGATTCCAAAACAGATACAAAGCCAGACTCATCAGCTTCAGTTCTTGCCCAAAAAGTTATAGATGCTGGGAAGGATTACCTTGGTACGCCATATGAATACAGTTCAAGCCGTTCCAATACGAAAACTTTTGACTGCTCCGATTTCGTTCGTCAAGCCTTCTTGGACGGTGCTGGAATCAAATTGCCTTCCGATTCGCGTGGACAAGCTACCTACGTGAAGAATAAGGGAAACACGACAACCGATTGGAAAGATTTAAAACCTGGTGACATCATGTTCTTCATGGATTATAAAGGGTGGAAGAAATCTGATTATAAAGGAATCAACGTCTCCAAGCAGAGAATCTCACATGATGGAATCTATCTTGGAAACGGAAAAATATTACATACCTATTCGAAAGATTCAGGTGGCGTAAGAATCGATGATATTGAAGGAACCCATTGGGAGTACCGCTTTATGTTTGGCGGCAGCGCGTTTTAAGAAGAGCTTCTCCTTTCCATGCGATAACAAGAAGAAGGACCCAGAACAGGGTCCTTCTTCTGCTTAATAATATTGATTTCTCGCTTCAATGGTGATAAAGATTCCTTTATAATACTTTTCTATTGAAAGTATCTTAAACCCGGCCTCCTTCAGGGAGTGGATCGTATCCCGATTCAGACAACAACCATCACAGATCCGTTTCCATAGAGGGGTTAACCAATCCTGCAAGGGACCAAAAACCTGATGATCAATCTTAACGTGTTCAAATAATAGAATTTGTCCATCCACTTTGCAAACCCGACGAATTTCTTTCAAGGCTTTCTTCGGATTGGGAATCGTACATAATACCAAGGTTACAACCACGGTATCAAACTCATGATCCGCAAAGGGGAGCTGCTCCCCTCCAGCCTCTATTACCTCAATCGGAATCTTTGCCAGTTTTACACGATGAAGAGACTGCTTCAGCATCAGCGGTTCAGGTTCAACAGCAATCACCTGGTCGGCTTGATCGTAAAATGGAAAATTGATCCCTGTACCAGATCCTATCTCAAGTACTTTTCCCTTTGCTTTTCCAATTAGTTTCTTTCTTATTTCCTTAAAAATTTTTTGTTCCAAAGGTCCCATTAAGTGGTCATATATACGGGGAAACCAATAGCTCATCCAAAACCCCTCCATTCTCCATCTTTTATACTTATTCTTGGATTAAATGCAAAAAATAAAAACCTAGATCAGAAGAACTATTTTTGTATTTTTATCCATCAATAAGACGCAACAAAAAACCACCGAAACCCCTCGGTGGCTTTTTTTATTTATTATTCTCTACTGTCCTCTTTTCCTACTTCCTCACGGCAATCCTCACAAATCCAATGATCAACTTCCATGCCGTCTTTACGTGTCTTTTTACAATAATCACAAGTTAACATAGTACCCTCCTTGTCTTCGATTTTTTTCTCCAGTCTAGAAATAATCGAGAAGTCCTTTTGAGGGCTCCTTCCTGTCTTTATTATAACGAATCATACAGAAATGCATAGTGAGGAAAATCACCTTGATTTGCTTACCGACGGTTTACGATAAAATTCATTGAACAGCTTCATTAATGCTCTCTTTTCAATGCGGGAAACATAGGATCGTGAGATCCCAAGCTCTTTAGCAATTTCTCGCTGCGTTTTTTCCTCTTGTGTTTCCAATCCAAATCTTCCAATGATGACTTCCTTTTCACGATCATCAAGTACGTGAATATGTTTATAAATTTTACTTTTTTCAATCTGCAGTTGAACTTTATCCACGACCTCATTTACATCGGTCCCTAAAACATCTATTAGGCTTATTTCATTTCCTTCCTTATCTGTCCCAATTGGATCATGTAAAGATACATCTTTACGTGTCTTTTTGAGCGAGCGCAGGTGCATAAGAATTTCATTTTCAATGCAGCGGGCTGCGTAGGTGGCAAGTTTGGTACCTTTATTGGTCTGGTAGCTTTCAATGGCTTTAATTAGCCCAATCGTCCCGATGGAAATTAAGTCTTCGCTGTCTTCTCCAGTATTTTCGAATTTTTTTACAATATGTGCTACGAGCCTCAGATTATGTTCAATGAGCATATTCCGCGCGTATTCATTTCCTTCTTCCATTAACTGCAGATACTTTGTCTCCTCCTTTTCAGAAAGAGGCTGGGGAAAGGCATTGTTTTTTATATAAGAGACAAAAAGAACCAGCTCTTTAATTACTAAAGAGATGGCCGCAAAAAATCCAAGCATATATTCTGTCACCTCCAGGACGTATAGAATATTATAAGCATATGTGGAGGTGAATTTGTCCGTGCCTGTACGGTTATATAATTTTTATTGTAGTTGTCTAGTTTTGCTCTTCAAGAGCTGCTAATTCATTGACAATCCGTTTAAATAGTGGGATTACCTTATTCGAGCCTGATAAATTTTCCTTTTCAGCTACAATGGCAATCACATATTTTGGACTTTCTATTGGGGCATAGCCAACAAACCATTGGTTGTTTTTCCCAGCCCCATTACTGTCTGTCTGTGCGGTTCCTGTTTTCCCGGCAATCTGCCAGTCTGCTTCATTAAGCACCTTACCCGTCCCGTCCGTGACCACCAGTTCCATCATTTTTCTCAACTGATAGGCTGTGTAAGGTTCTATGCCTTCTCCTGACAGTTCTTTATCCTCAAATGAATAGAAGGTACTTCCTGTTTTGTAGCGGATATCCCGAACAACACGAACCTCCTTTTTCTTTCCACCATTTACAATCGAAGCAACCATGTTTGCAGCCTGTAACGGAGTAATTTGCACATCCCGCTGACCAATGGCTGTTTGAATAATAATTCCTTCATCCTGCTTCCCTGTTTTCGGCGAAAAAATTTGCCCAGCATCTTCACCAGAAAATTGGCGGAACGTATCGATCTTAAAGAATGGTGATTGCTCCCAGCCCACTCTTTGCGTGACACCTAATTTAGCTGCATATTCTTCTATCTTTCCAGGAGGAAGCTTAAGGGCAGCCTTTGCAAAGGCGATATTACAGGACTGTGCAAACGCCTCAGCAAAAGTGAGCGACCCATGCCCCCCTTCTTTCCAACAGGAAAATCCGTATTTTCCATAGGATCCGTTGCATTCAAAATGGTCATCAGGCTTTACTAGCCCTTCTTCTAAAACTGCGGCTGCAATCACTGTTTTAAAAACTGAACCTGGACTTATTTGTTTAATCGCCCGATTCACCCAATTTGACTCATTTAGATTGATCACAGTCGGATTGAATTCAGGCAGGCTGGCCATGGCCAATACTTCGCGGGTATTCGCATCTAATATCGTAACAGACCCCTGCTTGATCCCAGCTTGCCCCATCCATTGCTCCACTTTTTGCTGCATATTATGATCAAGGGTTGTTACAAGCGATAGGGGATAGAATTGATTTTCCTGTTCAATCAAACGGGCCTTTAATCCATTTAGCGGATTTCCCTTGCCGTCTACAAAATAAGAGACAGAGGTAGGTCCTACGCCCTGCAAGAACCGTTGAAAACTTCTTTCAAGTCCGGAAGCACCAATTAGGCTATGTCTGCTGATTTCCCCATTCCGCAGCTCTTCTGCATATTCCTTTTCTATCAATTCCGGGTTTTGACTAATATATCCGATGAGTTGTGCAGCTATGCCATCGCTTTGATATCTCTCAGTAATTGGTAAAGGAATAATCCCAGGGAGGGCCAACTCTTCAACAATTCTTGCCTCTTCCTCTGTTATATCAAGGATTTTCCCATTCGGTTCACGAATAAAGGTAGGTTCCTTTACGCCATCTATCAGTTTTAAAAATTCCTGTTGATCAATTTGCAAGATATTCGACAACTGATTTAATTTATCCTTGTTTGTCACCCCACGCACAAGTGGAAAAACGGCAACTCCTTTTACCGGGGTCCCTGTTAGTGGAGTGCCCTCACGATCCAAAATATCCCCCCTGCCTGTGTGCAGAATCACTTCCTGCTTTCGCTGAGAAACTGCCTCCTCGACAAGATTAATTGAATGGGAGGAAAATTGGTGAACATTAATAATTTGAATCCATAAAAGCCTAATAATTAAGCAACACAATATAAAACCTAAAATAACAAGCGAGCAAAACATACGGCGTTTATTCGCATTCGATAAATCCATCAAATAAAACACCCCCCTCAGGCTTACCATTTTTGCCTAAAAAGGGGGTGTTTATACCTTTACTTCTTTTTCTTCACAGAGAACAGAATACCGTCTCCGATAGGGATAAGGGAAGAATCAAGTTCGGGATGGTTCATCATGTATTGGTTAAAATCATTGATTTTTTTAACCATAGGTGCTAGCCGTTTATTTTCAACCACTTCTTCAACCACTAAGCCCTGAAACAGGACATTATCGCAGATCACGATTCCTCCCGGCTCCAAGTGCGGCAAATAAAGATCAAGGTGTGATCGATATTGCCCTTTCGCTGCATCCAAGAATAAACAATCGAAACGATAATGTGAGGGAAGGCCTTCACCTGCATCACCCTCAATCAATTCAATGCGATCACGAATGCCCGCCTTTTCAAAATTGCTCCGCGCCCGATTCGTTCGTTCCTTATCAATCTCCATCGTGGTAATCCGCGCCATGGGAGCTGCTTCAGCTAACCAAATAGTTGAATACCCAATCGCCGTACCAATTTCCAATACCCGTTTCGGTTCATAAGAAAGAAAAAGCGTTCTCATGAATTGAACACTAGGAAGCTGAATGATCGGTATCCGTTCCTCTTTCGCTTCAGCCTCTAGCTGGGTAAGCAGCTCCCCGCGTGCAGGAATTAATGCTTCTATATAATTATTAATTTTAGGCTCGGTAATCATCATAACATCTCCTAAAAGCATCCAGTTATTATTCTGTTATATATTACCACAAGGTTGTTTCATTTCCTACTTCTTCTGTTTTTTACTTAATGCAATGTTATGCAAATGTTGTTGATAAGTCTCAGAGAAATAATGCTCCCCAGAGCCGTCCTTTTTGGTTACATAAAAAAGATAGCGATTTTTTTGTGGCTGTACCACCGCTTCGATCGATTTAATCCCTGGTGAAGCAATCGGTCCCGGCGGAAGTCCCTTATACTTATAGGTGTTATATAAGCTTTCTAGTTCCAAATCCTTATAGGTCAACTTCGCCTTCTGATTGCCCAGCGCATATTGGATGGTCGCATCTGCCTGAAGCATAATATCTTGTGCAAGCCGATTGAAATATACACCCGCAACGATCGGCCTCTCCTTATCGACTACGACCTCCCTTTCCACGATGGAGGCAAGGGTGATCGCATCGTGAAGAGTTAGCCCATTTGATTTCAGCTTTTCCCGCCAGGAATGGTTTAACTCCTCTTGAAATTGATCCAGCATCATTGTGATAATCTCGTGAGCCGTAATGCCTTCTTTCATTTCATAAGTTTTTGGGAATAGATAGCCCTCAAGTCGATATTTTAATTGTCGATCCTTGGGGATTTGTTTGATGAATTCGTAGGAGAAATCCCCGTGGTTAACTTCTTGAAGGAATTCTTTCTTGTTTACTAGGCCTTTTTCTGTTAACAAATCAGCAATTTGAGCTACGGTATAGCCTTCGGGAATCGTAACAGGTGTAGTCGATACATATACATCTCCCTCTACCAATCGATCGATGATCTGGTCAACTGATTCCCCTCTGGTAAACTGATATTTTCCGGCCTGTAGCTGGCTTCCCTTTCCCTGGTTACGAACATACAATGCAAAAGTAAATCCGTTATGAACAAGACCATTTTTTTGCAGGACTTGTCCGATGGATTTTGTCGAACTCCCCTTGGGGATCTCGATAATCACAGATTCCCCCTGCTCCATAGGCTTTAGTGATTGTATATAAAAGGTATAAAGACCTCCAGAGGCAATGATAAGTAGGGTAAGTAGCCCCAAAAATACTTTTTTCATCAAAGATTTCCCCTTCATCTTCTGTTGATGGCGTTTACATACTTCCCCATTATACATGATTCTGTCGAAAATTGGATAAAAAAAAGACTGTCCCCTTTAGAACAGTCCCCTCGTTTATCTATTCACCAAATTCCGCCTCTAATGCTTCAAAGGTAGCAATCACATTCTCCTGCTCTTCCTCTGATTCAATGGGATACAACATTCCTTCCTTCTCATCAAAGCGAAGGAAATGAACTTCAACTTCTTCTTGTCCCTCTTGTTCCTCTGGCACTAAGCAGAAGTATTTTCGATCTTCAATATCAAAAATATACATGATAAGAAAGTCTTTTTCTTCACCAGTCTCATCATCAGACAAGGTAATGACTTCACCAACTTCAAATTCTACTTCTTCCATTTCCATTCTACACCTCCCGAGGCTATTTCCTCGAATCTAAATACCCTTTAAGGATCATGACGGCTGCCATTTTATCAATAACCTGCTTGCGTTTTTTGCGGCTGACGTCCGCCGCCACTAACATCTTTTCGGCGGCAACAGTTGTCAAACGCTCATCCCATAAAATAACCGGGATTCCCAAAGTTTCTCGCGCCTTCTCAGCAAAGGACTTTGATATTTCTCCCCGTGGTCCAATGGTTCCATTCATATTTTTAGGCAATCCGAGAACGATCTCTTCTACGTTATATTCTGCTACTAATTGTTTTAGCCGTTCAAAATCTTTTGCCAATGATTCCCGTTTAATTGTTTCCACACCTTGGGCAGTCCATCCAAGTTCATCGCTCACCGCAACCCCAATTGTTTTATCGCCAAGGTCCAAGCCCATAATCCGCATATTTTTCACCTAAAATCTTCGTTTCAATTCTAGAACAGGAGTCCCATCAAGGGACTCCTTTCTCTTTCACAAAACCAGCTAAGTTCTATGTTGCGCAAGATATGAACGGACCAATTCTTCGATAATCTCGTCACGTTCTAGCTTACGGATTATACTTCTCGCGTTGTTATGTCTTGGAATATAAGCCGGATCCCCAGAAAGCAAATAGCCGACGATTTGGTTGATTGGATTATATCCCTTTTCTTCTAACGCGTTGTAAACGGACAAAAGTGCATCTCTAGCTTGAATATCAGTGTCATCCACTTTCAGATTGAACTTCATCGTTCGGTCCCAAGAACTCATTATCAACACCTCTTCTTGAAGTACTCTGTTAAAATACTTCGCTATAGGTACGCATATTCCTTTTTAAATTATTGCTGCATGACCCATTCTTCTACGTATTGCAATGCATTGACTAATTGATCCGGATTTTTTCCTCCAGCCTGTGCCATATCGGGGCGTCCGCCCCCGCCTCCACCGCAACGGCTGGCTACTTCCTTGATGAGCTTTCCGGCATGTAATCCTTTGGCATTCAGATCTTTGGAGATTCCAGCAGTCAGATTGACTTTTTCTCCCTGTACTGAACCAATGACCACAACAGCCGAACCGAGTTTATTCTTTAAATCGTCGACGATATTACGGAGATTTTCCATATCCATCCCGTTTACCTGGGCTGCAAGAACCTTCATTCCATTCACCATTTTTACTTGATCTGTCAAGGATGAAGCTTCAACACGGCTTAGCTTTGCTTTTAAGGATTCGTTCTCCTTTTCCAGATCCCGGATTTGAGCTTTCAATCCTTCGATACGCTTTGGCACATCTGTCATAGATGACTTTAGATCACCGGCAATCTGGCTCAACGTATGGTATTGCTCATTGAGATATTCATAAGCTGCTCTTCCAGTAACTGCTTCAATCCTCCGAATTCCTGCACCAATCCCGCTTTCGCTGACAATCTTAAACAATCCGATTTCTGCCGAATTATCTACGTGACAACCACCGCATAGCTCTAAGCTGTAGTCACCTACTTGCACGACCCGTACAACGTCCCCATACTTTTCACCAAATAAGGCCATCGCTCCCATTGCCTTTGCTTCTGTGAGTGATTTTTGCATGATGTTAACATCTATGCTGCTCCAAATCTTTTGATTCACGATTCCTTCAATAACTTCTAATTCTTCTGGACCAATGGCGCCAATATGGGTAAAGTCAAAACGCAGACGATCAGGGGCAACTAATGAGCCCGCTTGATTGACGTGTTCTCCAAGGGTATCTTTTAAAGCGCGATGAAGTAAATGGGTTGCTGTATGGTTTTTGATAATATCTGAACGGGAAGCAGGGTCAACAACCGCTTCTACCGAGTCACCTACTTTAATCGTCCCTGCCACAACCGTAACAGTATGAACATGTTGGCCATTCGGGCCTTTCTGTACATTCTCCACTCTTAATTGGACTTGTCCACAGGTGATTAACCCTTTATCGGCAATTTGCCCCCCGCTTTCCGCATAAAACGGTGTACGGTCAAGAATCACTTGACAGCTCTTTCCTTCACCTACGAAATCAACAGATTGGTTTTCATAGATCAATGCCACAACTTTAGCACTTGCTACCAATTCATTATACCCAACAAATTCACTCTTAACCGTGATTTCACCCAAAATACCGCCCTGCACCTTCATACTGTCCACTTCATGTCTTGCAGCACGTGCACGAGCCCGTTGTTCTTCCATCGCTTGTTCAAACCCTGCCAGATCAACGCTCATTTGCTTTTCGGAGGCGAAGTCTTCTGTCAAGTCAATTGGAAAACCATAAGTATCATAGAGTTTAAAGGCTTGATCGCCCGTCAGCGTTGTCTTCCCTTGTTGCTTCGCTTGCGCAATCATTTGTTCTAAAATAGCGAGTCCTTCATTCAAGGTTTCGTGGAACCTTTCTTCTTCCGTGCGAACGACTTTCTCAATAAACTCTCTTTTTTCTACGACTTCGGGATAGAAATCACCCATAACATTTCCTACAACTGACACAAGTTGGTACAAAAAGGGCTTTTCCATCCCCAATACTTTTCCATAACGTACCGCACGACGGAGTAAACGGCGAATGACATAGCCGCGACCCTCATTGGAAGGAAGCGCTCCATCCCCGATGGAAAAAGCAACGGTACGTACGTGATCGGCAATTACCTTAAGAGCGACATCAGTTTCCCAGGATGAACCATAGGTCGTTTTCGTCATTTCACAAGTTGCTTGGATAATCGGGAACAGGAGATCTGTTTCATAGTTATTATCAACGTCTTGAATCACTGATGCCATCCGCTCAAGTCCCATACCAGTATCAATATTTTTCTTTGGCAGCGGGGTATAAGATCCATCTGCATTATGATTATATTGGGAGAAAACAAGATTCCAGATTTCTAAATAGCGTTCGTTCTCGCCACCAGGATATAATTCGGGATCATTCGGGTCATTTCCGAATTTTTCTCCACGGTCATAAAAGATTTCACTATTCGGTCCACATGGCCCTTCCCCAATATCCCAGAAGTTTCCTTCCAAACGGACAATACGTTCTTCAGGGATTCCGATTTTTTTATTCCAAAGTTCGAACGCTTCTTCATCCTCCGGATGGATCGTCACAGATAGCTTCTCTGGTTCAAAGCCAATCCATTCTGGACCTGTTAGAAACTCCCAAGCCCAAGTGATGGATTCTTCTTTAAAATAATCCCCGATGGAGAAATTCCCTAACATTTCAAAGAACGTATGGTGTCTTGCTGTTTTCCCTACATTTTCAATGTCGTTTGTGCGAAGGGATTTCTGAGAATTAGCAATACGCGGGTTCTCTGGAATCACCGACCCATCAAAGTATTTTTTCAAAGGCGCCATTCCGCAGTTAATCCAAAGCAGGGAAGGATCCTCATGTGGAACAAGAGGAGCACTCGGTTCAATTCGATGGCCCTTAGAAGCAAAAAAGTCCAAAAACTTTGCTCGTATTTCGTTTGCAGTTAATTTCTTCATGTATTTTATCCTCCATTCATCTAGGGGTAAGGCCCTAATCAGAATTTTTTTAGCAAAAGTTGGATTATAACCAAAAATATAAAAAAACCCTCATCCCTAAACAGGGACGAGAGTTAATCTCGCGGTACCACCCTGGTTGCACATCATAATTGTGTGCCTCCTCAAAGACTGTAACGGCGTCGATCCGGCAGGTTCTCTGCTCTCCAGATTGGCTTTCAACGTGCTCTTCCTAGACACCCTTCCACCCAAGGGGTGCCTTCTCTGCGAAAGAAGAATTGCTCGTCTACTTGATCCTTCATCAATCACTATTCAATCTTTTGTCATTATAAGGATTCTTTTTCATCATGTCAATGTTTCACCATGTGTAAAATGACATGTTGTGAAATGACTCTCAACACAGCAACGATCGGCACAGCAAAGATTAATCCAACCAACCCTGCTATTTCTCCTCCTAACAGCAAAGCTATAATAATGAGAAGTGGATGAAGCTGCAGTCTTTTTCCCATCACCATTGGTGAAATCAAATTTCCCTCGAGCATTTGAACAACTAAATTGACCACCAAAACGAACAAAGTCATTTTCCAAGAGATTGTCAGAGCCAAAAGAATCGAAGGAGCTGCCCCAATTAGCGGTCCGACATAAGGAATTATATTTGTCACAGTAATAAAAACGGCAAGGATGAGGGCATAGGGCATATCGATTAACCAATAACCAGTATAAGCCAAGCATCCAACGATCCCACAAACTAATAACTGTCCGCCAATATAATTTCCCAAAGCTCGGTCAATATCCTGAAACAGTTTTGTGGCCTCTTTTCGCTTCGTGCGCGGAACAAACCAAAGAAAGGTCCTTTGCAACATCTCCATATCCTTTAGTAAATAGAAAACAATAAATGGAATCACCAGGAAATTAAGCAATTTTTGAAACAAATCTCCTGCTCCATCTAAGATGCCAGAAAAAAATTGGGTTGTTCGCATCTCCGAACTAACCAATGCACTGTCGATTGCATTCCTCATGCTTGAAGGTAAATCGTATTTATGGGTGTGGATTTCTGACAACCAGCCCTGATAGGTTCGAATAAGTTCTGGGATATGTTCCGCTAAATCCTTTGATTGCCTTAGAAA
>Ga0182738_1005108_pt1 | contig 14163 bp, 20 predicted proteins | sample eDN5th30CBELigMG_FD_128876 | JGI IMG/M metagenome (GOLD analysis project Ga0182738, IMG submission 128876) | Enriched Miracle-Growth compost microbial communities from Emeryville, California, USA - eDNA 5th pass 30_C BE-Lig MG (version 2)... ...
ATTCTTTTTTATTGAAATTTCTGGCCATTTTCTTACGATATGAATAGCCATCGGGAGGATCCAAGAATGTCATCAAATATCTGATTTTCTTGAAACTTATTTGATTAGATGATATTTGTCAGTTTGATGATGATATCCAAAGACACAAGCAATAAAAAGAGATCGTTAACTCAATTTAAAACACAGGTGAAACGTTCCAATTTTGTAATAAAATTTTCTTTTTACACAAGCTACACAGTCTCTTTTAAATAAAATCATGCACGGCCAAGAAGAAGCTGAAAAGCCTGTTGTAAAGAAAGTCTATGGCTATAGCGACCTTATGGAATTCCAAGATCCCAATCTTTACTCTTCCATCGGCAAAATGAAGCTTTCTCACAAACCAACTGCTCCTCAATACGGCTTCGGTACTGCCGACCGTAAGAAGCAAGCCAAGATTTTCCAATCAAAGGAGCTCTGCAAAACTCAATTCGTCGGTATGAATAGATTTCCCTCCAACTTTTGGCTTAAATATCTGCCTAGGTACAACTTCTCCTGGACCCAATTACGAAGTCAGACACACTGACGTCTTTTATTACAAAGAGGTAACCGATTTCCAACAAAAGAATAGCGAGTTCTAATGAGATTTATATAGGATCCTAAATGGTCTTTCGGCAAACAAGTTCGAAACACATTGAATACTGGCGCTAAGCATGCTTATTATACTCGTCAGGATGTTGATGTAAAGCGATTTTTAAATCCCGAACATTCTAATGGCGAAATAGTTTGATCCTATTGAAGCTGATAATACAAGAAGATGGCGTCCTGGTACTGTAAAAATCGGTCTTGAGTCAAGAGTACTATTTTTCTGTTAACAGTCTTACTAAAAATTCTCAATAGTTCTCTGATGGTCCCAAGAAGCATAAGGCTACTCCTGGTCCTGATTACGATCCAGGATTCAGACCTGAAGTCCCAAATCCTCCTAAATACTCCTTCGGAGTTCGTAGAGAAATAAAAGGAGCTTCTCCCTTGGTTCTCATGGCTTCTACTCCCAATCAAGTTGGACCTGGAAGTTACATTAAAATGGGCCAAGGAAATACCAGCACAATGCCTGATCATCCTGCTCACGCTTTCCCTAAGGATCGTAAGCACAGACCTCATACTGTTGCCATCCAAAAGAACCAGACTTATGATACCAGATCGTAAGAAATAATGAATAGAGTTTTGGGGATCTAACCTTTTTTGAATAGATCTATTGGTTCACAAGTCGCCTCCAAAAATAGAACTATGCCACTGGTTGGTATCGGAAGAGCCCGAAGAGGTAATAAATATATAATGGGAGTTTTGTGATGTTAATGGTTTGAAATAGATGCTCAAACTGGACTTTTCAAGAGCCATATGTCCACTCAACCTACTACGATCAGAATCCAGCATCCCAAATTTTAAATACTGTTGTTTTGTGTAGTTTGTGCTGATTGAAAGAATTTTTCATTGAGATGAAATTGAAGAGATTGGGATGCTTGAATTTCTTCATTGAGATCTCTCCACCACCACCTCCTTATATTTTTATTGTAAATTTTTTGTAAGACCAGATGATTTGTGCGATTCGTTCCTTATTCAATATAAAGTTATTTGTATGAGATGATTAATTTATTACAATTTTTTAATATCTCTTGATGAAGAAAACTCCTCTCTTTGTTTTTTTTGAAGAAAAGGAAATTTTTTTTTTTTGGGATATTGATTGTTGGATCTTTTGAGAACAAAATTGAGATTTTATCAGGTATCAATATTTATTTTAAATTAAGAGTTTGCAAAATCCCCTCGAAACCAACATGACTGAATATATTTGTGCTTTGACCAACCAGCCAACTACCGACCCTGTTGTTTCCACCCGTTCAGGTCATATTTTTGACAAATCCGCCATCGAAAAACATCTCGAATCTGAATCAATTTGTCCTGTTACTAATAAACCTCTTACCCAAGCCGACCTTGTCCCTTTGACTGGTATCATTTCGCATAGTAAATTTTCAGCTAATTTGGTAGTCAAGGTGCCTTCAAAGGAGAAGCAAAGTGGGGTTTCTGAAGTGATTAGCGTGTTTCAAGATGAATGGGATTCCGCAATGCTTGAATCTTTTGCTTTGAAACAAAATTTGGACATTGTGAGAAAAGAACTTTCTCATGCTTTGTATCAATATGATGCTGCTTGTAGAACAATCGCAAGGCTTGTTAAAGAAAAAGATGAAGCAAAATTGTAAGAATAGAATAATGAGTGAATGAGATTTTAACTTGGTTTTAGAGCCTTGGCTGATTTTAAAAATTATCGTTCTCAAGCTTTACATACAAATGGAGATGGTGGTCAACATGGAGGAGCAAAAGAATTCCCTGATAAAATGCTTCGTGATATCTATGATTTAAGAATTGAACTTCACAGACAAAGAATCGCTTTTGAAAAAGATCAAACTGCTCAACTCGCTCACGCTTCTCATGAAGTAATTTTTGAAATGAAAGGGGGTTAATTTTCTATTAGATGATGTTGAATTATAAGTTGACAAACTCTGTAACATTACATTCTGAACAAAATCCTGGCATTACTTGTGTTGCCATTGATGCTGGCTTTGATGATTTGTTGTTGACTGGAGGAAAAGACGGATCTGTTGCCTTATATAACCGTGCTCAAGATAAAGTAATCATGGATAATCTTGAGGTTTCCCTAACTTTAAAACAGGTATTGAGCACATTTAACAAGCATACAAAGGCAGTGACCGGAGTTGGATTTGCCTTGGGTACAGCAAAGGGAGGAAAACAAGTTGTCGGAATAAGTGCAAGTGAAGATGGAATTGGTTATGGATTTACTTACCAAAATGAAACTGGTCAAGTGACTGAATTTTATAAGTATGATGGGCATAAAGGCGCTTTGACTGGCTGCGCAGTTCACCCAATTAGCTATTTGGGAATTTTCGCTTCAAGAGATGGCTCTTTCAGTTGCCATGATCTTGCTGAAGTAATCTGAGTTCTTTTAGAGGAGTCTGATTTTTGAAAAGGGCAAATTTTTGTGCAAGGTTGCATTGGAAAATAACACTCCTATTACAGCAATGGACATTCATCCAGACGGTGAATTAGGAGCATTTGCAGGAGAAGATGGTACTGTCAGAGTTTGGAATATCCCTCAATTAACACAAATCGGTCAATTTAAAGCTCATGATGTAAGAGAATGTCTTATTGATAAAGTCTTATTTTCTTTATAGGGAGAAGTGAATTCAGTGAAGTTTTCACCAGACGGAAGATTCTTGGCAACATCATCAATTAAGAAGAAGACGGTGAAATTATGGGATTTGAGAAAATTGGCAGATGATACCTATAGAATTGTGGGTGACAATGTGGAGGGAGTTTTGTCATTTGATACATCTGGAAAATATTTGGCAGTTGGAGATGGTGCTAATTTGTTGTTGTATAATGTGAGAACATTGGACCAAATTACAAAGATCAGCGCTCATCAAAGTAAAATTACAGGAATAGAGTAAGGACTAGATCTTTGGGGAAGAGGCTGTAATAACTTTTGTAGGTTTGGAAATTATTCGAAATTTATTGCTACAGTTTCTGAAGATAGACATTTGAATATTTTCTCTTAAAACTTTTGAAATAAAATTACATAATTCTTGTTTGGCTATGTAATAAAGAAAAATAGGTCATAATAGTAGCTTTTTGTAAAAATCCTTTTGAAATTATTGTTAAATCTAATAATACTAATCAAATATAAAATTTGACTTTTTCGGGGGTTATTTCAAAAAGTTTGCTTGCTGCCAAAAATTTTTTTCAAAAGAAATCAAACTGAAATTAGCATTATTATAATTTTCTCAATTTTCAATTAATTTTTTCTGGATGAATGAAGAAGAGGGAAGAAAAAAATGATGATAATGATGAAAATTTTGAAATTCTCAAATGATTCACAAGTGAATTTAGAAGATGTATTAAGCGTTATGAACCTCATACAAATCAGATATTTATTCTAACCATACTACTTCCTTTCAAGATTGATGATTCTATTTAAAAACCAGAGCAAGGCAGGCACGCTCCTCTACATCCTTTTTTCATTCTGTCCCTTAAAGATATTTGCCCTTAAGTCCAGCTTGTTTCTTCCATCTGGTGGTGATGAGATCCATGGTGTATATGGTCTATTTTCAAGTTAGTTTTCTCATTCAAAAATCATTTATATACGGTCAATCCGTAGAGTAAAGTTCTGAAATAGTAAGCATAAGAGCCGACGAAGAAACTTTGCCATCCTTCAAACATAAAGATCTAAAATTTTCACATTAAACAACCGCTATATTTCTATCAAAATCTATACCTTTCTAGCGCAGTCGACGAAGCCGTTGTAGTTTAATCTGTTTTGAGCGGGGTCAGCGAAGCTATATTGAAGCCTGGTCTTGACGTTATCGAAGGGAATAGTGGCCAAGGTGGCGACGACGGAGGCAAGGACCAAAGCACTATAAAAGTATTTTCAAAACAAAGCCAAAAAATGAGGTTTCTTACACAGGTCTGTTGGCATCAGTTTCACCGAAACAGTTGTACATGGCTTCATTGAAGTAGTTGTAAGGGCCAGAAATGGCTAGAAAAAAATTAATTAGAGAGCGGAACAAGCACGATATATTTTACCGACGTTGAGGGCGATGGCTCTGTAGATGGAAGGAACAACACCCTAGAGGAATTTTATTCAATATGCTGAACTAAAACAAGAAAAATATACTCTCATTAATCCGAAACCACCTTCAGCAGAGGAGATCTTGGAGTAAGCATCAAAGACACCAGCGTAGTTTCTTCTTCTTTCGGGGGCCAAAGCGCCATCAGTGACGAGTCTGGTCTGTCAAAATCAGCAAATCTGTTGAATAATTCTCATGCTTACCAAAGCGACTTCGAAGGGATTGGAAACAATAGCACCGACGGCACCAGCGAAAGCGGCAAGGGCGGACTTTTCTCTGGTAGTCAAATCGTCTAAGGGATTTTTAATGGGAGATGAGGGATATTCAATATACTGGTTGCCTTTCTGGGCTTAATTCTGTCGTAGATGACCTTATAGACGAGATTTCTGGTGAAGAGATAAGTACCTCTGGCCAAGAGAGCAGCGTCGAGACTAAAAGGGTTGAGATAGAGAAGAGAATATTCACTTGCCCAGCATAAAGTCCCTTCATGCCATTACCTTGAGCATGGATCTCTCTGAAAATCTTGTTGGGGTTGTAACCAGCGTAAATACCGAGTTGTCTGATACCGATACCTTCAGCTCTGACTTGAATTCTAGTTTTGACCATATCAAGAGGTTGCCACTGAAATATGATATAAGAGAGGGGATTTATGGGGAAATGTTTACGAGGGCGGTAGCAAGGAGACCCACACCGACGGAAGAAGAGAGAGCTTGGGCAGTGGAGGGTTCCCAGAATCTTTCTAGAAGGAGATAAGAGGGAAGCGAGGAGAAAAAGGGTTACTATGAGAATAGTTCATATTCTTTGATCAAATTTATTGAAGATAGAATTAGAAATTTTAAAAAGAAGCTATGGATTTGATTTTTTTAAAATAAAGATTTTATGGTGAAGAAATAGGGTCAAGAGAGGGGTAAAAAAATAGATATGAAGAGATAATATGAAGAAAATGGTGAGTGAAGAAGAAAGAGTATGATTTGGATTTTATTAAATGGGAGGTTAATAAGAGATATTATGCAGCATATTAATTTTTTAATTAATTTTAATCAAAAGAGGAAAAACTAAATTAATTAATAAATAATTACGCTTTATGATATTCTGTGTGTTTTATGAGATGAGTCATATCTTTTTCATTTTTTTGTGAGTGAGGTGATAAGAAAAATTTTTGCGAAAAACTTTCAAGATTTTGGGTTGGTAAAATCCATTGAAAAACTTGACAGAATTCTTCTATGTATTGAAATTGGTGACTCCCAAAGAAAGACTGAATATTTGTTATTTGAAATGGAGAATAACTTTTTCAAGTCTAAGAAAGGGAAGAAGTGAAGTTTTTTCGTTGGTTCAGAATAAATCGGAATTTTTTTATGAAGTTTTTTCCTATTGAAAAATTTTTCTGAAAAAACGCCAAAATTTGTTTTCTCAAGGAAGAAGTGTTTTTCAGAGATAAGACAATCAAGGAACAACTTGAAAATTTTTCTTAGAAAAAGAAATTAAAATTTTGATATTTTTATATCTCCCAAAAATCCTATGAAATTTGTTTGTCTTGAATGATTTTATTTTGGATGCCTTATGAGGGGATCAATCCTTTGAAAGAGTCAGGAATTTTTTGCAATTTTCATTTTTCACAAAAAATACTAGTTTTCTATCTATTGCCGGATTTTATTTGATAAGAAAGAATCAATCAGAGAGAGATTTTCTCTCCAAAAAATTATTTTCTAGCTTGAATTTATTCAAATTATTTTTTCCTCATACCTCAAGTCTTAAAGACCAAGCCTTTTTACCCAGAATCTCAATCATGTAAACCCAGATCAGCCCTTTGGACTCACAAACTCTAAAGACAGTAAAGTAAAACTGATATTTCATAAAGTTTTCTTGTCATGAATTCAGACCTATTTTTATTCAAATACCTGAAGGGAGTTCTGGACCTCTCTTGAATAATAAATTTATATAACTCCTCCTAATAAGTGAAAAACAACAGAATCCTTTCATTTATGTCAGAAGAGAGGGACCAATGGCCAATAACAAAGGAGGGGATTTTTTAGAAAAGGGTTGATGAAATAGAAAGACGAATATGATTTTATACAACTGCTTGATTTCATTTTGCTTTATGAAGACTTTTGGACTTTTTATGCTTTTCAAGTAATTTGTGGGATGAAATTCTCTTGATTTAAACTTTTTTCGCTTCCCTTTAAAACATCCTCAAAATCAATTTTTTGTAATAAAACTTTTTTCTTTTTCTCTCTAAAACTCTCCCCCCGTTACATCCTAATGCAAAACAACCAACACCTCGATGATGAAGAAAAGCCTGTTGAAATCAAGGTCTACAACCAACAGGATCTTTTACAATTCCAAAACCCCAATATGTACTCTTCTATTGGTCGTATGGTCCTTTCCAGTATGACTTCTGCTCCCACTGTCGGCTTCGGTACCGCTGACCGTAAGAAACAAGGCAAGATTTTCCAATCTAAAGAACTCAGCAAAACCCAGTTTATTGGTATAATAACTACTTTTCCGTCTTTTTCTTATCTCTATCTCTCAGGAAAAACATCTCCAGGACCTAATTATGAAGTTCGTGATAGTGACAAATTCTACTATCTTGAAGATCCCAAATGGTCTTTCAGTAAATCTGTCCGAAACACCTTAAACACTGGCGCTAAACACGCTTATTACAACAGACAAGATATTGATGTAAACCATAGTCCTCGAGTCTCTCGGCCCTAATCCTTGCTTTAGTTTGACCCTATTACCGCTGATAACGTCAGAAGATGGAAGTCCGGAAACGTCAAAATCGGCCTTGAATCCAGAGTAACCCTCCCCTATATTGAGAGAATCTCTAATATCATTTAGTTTAATGACGCCCCAAAGAAAAATAAGGCCACTCCAGGACCTGAGTATAACCCAGGATTTAAGCCAGACCTCCCAAGTCCATTGACCTATTCATTTGGACAAAAGAGAGAAACTAAAGGAAACTCTCCTTTGGTGGCAATGTCTTCAACTCCTAATCAAATTGGTCCTGGAAGTTACTTCAGATTCGATCAACCAAACACCAGTCTCATGCCTGACCACCCACAATTCAGTTTCCCCAAGGACACTAAACATAAACCAGCGCATCCTAGCATAATAAAGAATGCTACTTTTGATACTAGATCTTGTTTTGGAACTCAAGTTTGTTCCAATAATAGAAATCAAGCTGTCATCTCCTTTGGTAAAGCTAAAAGAGGTAAACGAGAATTTGTGAGTAAAAGTGGACTAATGATTTTTTTAGATGTGAATACCGGCATGTTTAAGGATATGATGTCTACTCAACCTACCAGATTGAGAATTGAAATGCCCAAAAGATTCTAAATAAGCAATAATTTTTTTCCTTTGTGAGATAATATGTGTTGTATTTTTTAATGTCTTTAAATTAACTCTCCTGTTTTTTACTTTGCCAGAGGATTCTTGACTTGACTCAAAGTCTTTTAAAAATATTTTTCTGAATTCTGATACCTCTTTTGATTTAAAAAACGAAGCCAAAATTCAAAGTATAAAATTAATCTAACAAAACTCAAAAAAAATTTGTAATTTCATTTTCCCTCAACTCTTAACATGCAACTCAATCCTCGTTTCGATGATTTCCTCTTCACTATTGTTAAAGAAACCGGTGGTCTTGAAGGCTTCTTAAACAGCGTTTTCAGCTTCCTTTACAGAAGAACCGATTTCTTTTATGAATCCGATCCTGGCGACAAAATGGGCTTCCCTCCTGGTGTTTCCACCAGAATGGTACATGATAAGGCTGGGTTTTGAATTCTTAGGGTTTACTAGTTGTTGAGTATAATGGATCAGTATCAAAGAGAGCACTATAAAAAGTACCCAAAGAAAGATCCAGCAGAATATCAAGCCAAATTAAAGAAATTCCAAGAAGCTAAAGAAGCCAAAGAAAAGAAGCCCCAAGAAGAAGTCAAGGTATATCTTTTGGGAACTTTTGTCTCAATTTCTAGACTCAAACCGAACCTGCAGTCCAGGCTCAATCCAAAGTTCAAGAAGAAAAGCCCGCTACAAAGACTCCCACTACTACTCAACAGAAACAAGAAAAAGTTGAAGAGGAAGAAGTCCCAACAACAACTGCTCCTAAATCAGAGCATATTGATACCTCAATTAGTACTTATAACGGAGCTGCTACTGAGAGATACAACTGGTCTCAAGGAATCAACGAGGTTACTGTTCAAATTAAAATTCCTGCGGGTACCAGAGCTAAAAACGTAAGAATTCTTTAAGAAAAATAAGAGAATAAATGTGAACTTCTAGTTGAATGTTGATATGACATCAACACATTTGAAGGTCATTTTGAAGAGCGAAAATAGAACTTTGATTGAAGGAGATTGGTACGAAAGAATTAAAGTCGATGATTCAACATGGAGCGTGGATGATGATTCCTTGGTTTTGAACTTAGAAAAGGGAAGTGAGAATATCTGGAAGACTGTCTTGAAGGGAGATCAAGAAATTGACGCCACTAAAGTCGATAATAGCAAGCCCATTGACGCCTTTGATCATGAAACTCAAGTAAAGATTTGAATAGGGAGAACTCTTTGTGATAATTTTGTTAGGGAGCTTTGAGAAAGATTATGTATGAACAGCAAAGAAAACAAATGGGGTTGCCTTCAACTGAAGAAGAAGCTCAACATGAAATGTTAAAGAAGGCCTGGAATGCTGAAGGTTCTCCCTTTAAAGGTCAACCTTTTGACCCCTCTAAATTCAATCTTTCTGGTAATGCCCCCATGAATTTTGATGGTATGCAATAAATATTGATGTTTTATATGGTATGGGATGAGAGTTTTTATTGAATATAAATAAGTGTATCTATCGATCTGATATAATGAAGAGAAAAATAAAACTTTCATTAACAACAATAAAGATAACTGTTGTAATAGAAACAACTCATATTTCAATTAAAATCCAAAAGAAAAAATAATTAATACACCTAATTATTTCCCAATACTATCTCAGGATTAAAAAATGAAGAGAACAAAGGAAAACTACTACACTCCTCAACCCCACTTCAGTGAAAGAGCCGGTATTTCTGGCTGCCAAGGCTTTGATGGTGAAGATGTCGGTAAGAGATTTTCTCTAGAGCCGTTTTGTTGAAAGATTTTGATAGGATATGATTCCAGAAGCCATTATTATCAACAACAACAAAGACAATGGATTGATCAACAAAAGAACGAAAAGGCAATGATTGATCTTAGAAATAAAAATGAAGAAGCCAACCATGCTAAACAAATTGAAGGACTTAATAAAATGAGGTAAAAAATGAAACTATTGAAGGAGGAAAACTGAAAACTTTTGTTAGAATTATGTTGGATGATGATTTCAAGAGAAAGAAGCAAATTGTTAATTCTTCTTTAAGAGATGAAAACTTGATTTTGGTACGCTCTCTTTCCCTTTTTTCCTTTCGAAAATGAAGCATAGTCTTTTTCCTTTATATAAATTTGAAACTGTGAAACTTATTTAATCAATAGGCTCAATCAAAGAAGGATAAAGAAGCTCAAGAAAAAGCTGAAATTTTGAGACAAGAAAGAGAAGATCTCAGACTTCTCAACCAAAGAGGAAGAAATAAAGGTGTTTAAATAAAAACACATAGATAGGTACTCTCCCTCTCGTCTTATTATACATAAAAAATAGTTTTACATATAAAAATTATTGCATTTTTATCTAGGGCCATTCAGGCTTGTTTTTTTATTTGATGTAATGATTAATGACCAAACCTCCCAAGTAAACCTCCCAACTTACTAATTTACTTTTTCTCTGTGTGTATGTGTTAATATTTTGAGATCTATTTGATATAAGAGAACGGGAATTTTTTTTAAAAAAGGGGGACAAAGTTTTGAGCTTTGCCCAAAGAAAAAATCGAAAAATCTCTTTGCAAAAACAAATTCCCCATACCTATAACTGAGATCAATAGCAATATCTTTTGTAGATATCTCACACATAGTCAAGGTTATTCACCCTACAATAAAGAATTTTAAATTATTAAATTATCTTTCTGCAAGTTTATTTCAATACTTGTAGTACCTCAATATCCCATCATGATGTTCCAAAAGATTGGTCAAACGTTCACCAACATATTACATTGTTCAAGACGTCAAAAATTCTGTTATCGTCCCATCACAAAAGAGGACAGGAAATTGCCAAATGTCGTCAGTGGACCTAAATTAGCAAAGAAACTTCAGAAAAAGCTCAAAAATTTCATTGACAACAACCACAGTAATCACCTTAAAGTGAGCTTCTCTTTACCAGTTCTAGAGACAGTGAAACAGGCCGTCCAGGAGTCGCATTTTTCTTAGTGGGAGATCGTCATGATTCTCGTGTATATATTCGAAAAAAGTCTGAGGCTTGCACCGAATTAGGAATCAATCATTTTACTTATGAATTCCCTTCAGATATCGACGAAGCAACTTTATTGAGTAAAATCGATGAAATCAACCAAAGAAAGGATATCCATGGTCTCATAGTGCAAGTAATTTTTAATTTCTTTTCTTAGACCTTATTAGGGATAAGTTGCCTCTTCCTGAATCACTCCATAGCTCCACAGGCAAGATTATTAACCATGTAACCCCTGAAAAGGACGTTGACGGCATTTCTGATACCAGCATAAAAAGTCTCCTGACAAATTATAAAGAGGCCTTGAATATCCCATGTACACCTGCTGCTTGCCTTCATATCCTCAAGGAATATAATATTGATCTTACTGGAAAGCATTGCGTTGTGATAAATAGAAGTAGAGTCGTTGGACTTCCTCTTTGGCAGATGTTGATGCAAGAGAATGCGACAGTAACAGTCTGCCATTCTTATACAAAGAATATTGGAGATATTATAAAGCAAGGAGATATCATCTTCTCGGCTATTGGAAGACCTCATCAGATTAAATCTGAATGGATTAAACCTGGCGCTGTCGTCCTTGATATTGGTACGACCTTTGTTCGATATGAAGGTGAACAAAAAATCACTGGCGATTTAGATTTCCATGAAGTAAAAATTTCTTTTGTAAATAAATGGAACTAATTGTTTAAATAAAGGTTGTGAATAAAGCAAGATTGATAACTCCAGTCCCAGGAGGCGTTGGACCATTGACAGTGAGCATGTTGATTAAGAATGTCATAAAATCTTGGGCAAGAACTAATAAGATTGCTTTTACCTTGGATGACGCTGAGTCTTCCTCCTCTGAAAAAAATGAATAAACTGTTTTGTTTACTTGGTTAATTGTTGCAGGTAAGAAATTTTTATAATGTTTTTATGCGAGATTTGTTCGCTTGCTTGCTGGCTTGTATAACAACGATCGTATCGATTTTAACAAATTCTTGCATTGAAAATAGTCTTTTCCTCCTTTATTATTAGAAAAATGACCTCAAATTGCTCTTGTTTTTGATGAAAGAGTGAGAGGGAGAAATTCTATGAGTGAGTGTGAATAAAAGATTTTGGGGGTATCATATCAAGGAATTGATAAATAAAATAGAAAAGCATAAAACCCAAGCAAACACAACAAAATCATTAAGTTTCTTCGTGATATAAAGCTATACTCTAACATCCATAAAAAAATAATGACTATCGAGGTCTTGCTTCCTTAAATATTGGGATAGCATTTACAGTTTTTTGTTTGAAAAAATAATCCGATTGACTGACTGGTGAAACTTTCCCGGATGTTTAAGGATCCTACAGAAGGAAAAATTAACTTGAATCGCAAAAATGGTTCAATTACTGGCATGACATTTTGTATAGCTCCAAGATTTTCAGGCGTGACTTTGTCTTTACTCATTGTGTTCTTCAGTTTTTTAGCCTAATTGATAGAATGTTAGCAACATCATCTTGCCAATATATATTACCGCAGTTTTTGGGAGATTTAATAAGGTGAAGCTATCTTTTCCTTCTCTTCTTAACTTCTCTCTATATCTCTTATTCAAGCAGCAAATTGAGCACACATAGTTTGCGAAAAATTCACAAACTGACATTGAACATCCAAATGGTTTCCTCAGCATCAAAATGTCCAAAATAAACAAAACCAATGGGATACCTAGCTTTTGGTTAGGACACCCTTGAAAAATGTTGAAAAGCTTACCAATAAGAAGTCCAACAATGACGTAGATTAAGATGAGGATCGTGGTAAAACTTGTATCTGCACTCACTTCACAAACGATTTCATCAGTAATACAAGCGCCATCCTGACAGCAAACAGCACAGACAATACCATCACAAGAGCTCATTGTTTTTAAGAGACAGTAAAAACGGGGTTTTAGATTTAGGTTTGATAAAAAAATAATTCAATGTTGAAAATGTGAAACTTTCAATGGGCCTTTGAATCTAAATTATCGCGAGTATTAATTGGAAATTGCAGAGGGGTGAGGGGCTAATAGGACTCTAAATAAGAGATCTGGTGTGATTTATTGAAATTTTAGTCTGTCTGAAGCTATTTGTTGGATGAAATACCGAGGAGATTTATATCAATATTAAAATTGAAAAGAAAATATTATTTCTGAGAGACTGAAGAAAAAAGCTTTCTAATATCAGTTTAAAGAGAGAGATGGGATTTATCAAACTCATATTAATAAATAGAATGAAAATAGTATGAATAATCAAAATTTTTTCAAGGAAAATTCTCTAATCATATAAAGTCTAAAGAGGCTCACTAGGAATCTAATAAATATTGTGGGAGAGTTATCAACATCACAAAGACACCCACAACACACCAATAAATATTCGAGAAAAACTTACTGCTGCTGCTGCTGCAGAAATTCGATCACTTAAAAACCGAGCATTGAAAGAAGTACCAAACAGAAGATAAGATTGATGATGTAATGATGTAAATTTTCAAGGAGAGAACTCATCATCCGTTTGACAAAATACGGCAAGTCTTGGAGAACTTCATTCCACTTCTTGGGTTGGTTTGAGAAGTATATATTGTATCTATTGACTTCGCTGATTGTTTTCTTGAGCTCGCCACCATCTGGACAAAAGCCATCAGAGGTTATAAATTGGCATGTAATATGATTAATGCTTTTTCTGCATAGAGGGCACTCAAGTTTGCTTTGGAGCTTGAACTTCCAATATTCAATAAAGCATTTTGCGCAAAAGCTATGTCCACAAGTCGCAATAACCTTTTTCGTCATTTCAGTAAAACAAATACAACATGTCTCTGCTTGAATGTGAGGCCTGTTTTGCTCTTCTTGAGTCTCAGATGAGGTGCTAGCGAAACGAGCATGTTTCTCTCGGTGGAGATAAATCATTATGCCTGTGAATATCACAAATGGAACTCCAAGAACTCCAAGGCAGAGTTGTCTCACCAAGATTGTGGTGTCATCTTGAGCAAAGGACATCTTTCTCTTTTTTGTCCTTTTTGGAGAAATTAATTTTAAGCGAAATGTTTTGGAGAATAAATAATAAATGTAGCTTAGTCTGTCAAAAGTTTATTTTAATATCAAAAACCGCAGAGAATTAGACTAGCTACTGGCTGTTTTCAGAAACCAGG
>Ga0182738_1005109_pt1 | contig 14163 bp, 11 predicted proteins | sample eDN5th30CBELigMG_FD_128876 | JGI IMG/M metagenome (GOLD analysis project Ga0182738, IMG submission 128876) | Enriched Miracle-Growth compost microbial communities from Emeryville, California, USA - eDNA 5th pass 30_C BE-Lig MG (version 2)... ...
CAGAAGAGCTTATGAAGCAAAAATGAGAGAAAAAATCCAGAAGAAGTTCAAATATATTGATTGGAGTTATCTTGGTGGAGAGAAACAGTGTAAATGTCGTTTATCAGGTTTTAAAGAGATTTTCCAAGTGTTATCAAGAACTCAATCAAAAATAAATAATCTTATTGACAGATAAAGAATCTCCGAGAAAAGAAGCAGGGAATATTATTTTGACAGTTTGACGAGAGGAGTAAGAATTAAAAAAGAAATATGAGCATAAAATGAAGTGAAAATGGGTGACATGGGAAAAAGAAATCTGCTCAAAAATCTGAAAAATATTCTAAGGTTTTTTTTTCTCCATTGGGTTGAGGTAGAGAGTGAATTTTTTGACTTGAGATTTTTTTTTTTTTAAGCTCAGAAAAGAAACATTTCCGGTAGCTTTACAGTAGCTTGTCGGATTATAAATTAATTCTGCCTCAGAAAATCTATTTAAAGGAGTCAAACACCATACTGAAAAAACGAAATCAGAAGAAGAAAAAGAAAAAGGCTACTTCATTCATTCCAAACTCAAAACAGTTCACCACCAAAGAAATCTGTTTCTTGGAAAGAACTTTTTTGCCTCAATTTTTTTCCCCGAAAACTAATTCGAATTCGAGGCAAGAAATGCGATTCTCATTGCTTGCTCTCTGAAGAGGAAGAGAAGGAAGTCTGAGGGTTGTTGAGAGAAAACGAAACCGTTTTTTTGAAAATAATAATAATTTGAGTTTAAATAATTAGGTATTCTGAGATAACCTGTTTTATTTCATCTCCTCAGAACAATAATTATTAATATGAAGAAATCCATGTCCAAGGAGTGAGGTAATTCGTGGGAAACAATATTCTCTTCGAGAATACTTTTGACCTTCAGTTTTGCTCTTGTGGCTCTTTGGAACCAAAGACTCTTTCGAATAAGAGACTTGTATTAATCTTCAACATTCTTGGATACTTTTACAAAATTTAAGCAAAGCAATAAAATAGAGAAATTGATACCAATATTTTTGTTTTTCATAGAAAATGAGGAGGAATAGATAAAAATAAAGGAGCCCATAGGCCGAGTTCCTCTTTTACATTGAGGAAAATTCGAAAAAATTTTAAACGAGATGAATGTTAGAACAAGGGAAATAATCAGAAGGTTATATTAATTTGACTGGAATTTCAATTTATTAGGAAAAAATACTACAGCTATAAAAACAACGAAAAATGTCACAAAATATTGCGGAATATGAGCATTATAAACGTCTCAAACTTCTTGGAGAAGGTGCTTTTGGTAAAGCTTACCTTGTCGAATGCGTCAGTGACAAATCTCTCTGTGTCATCAAACAAGTCGACCTGAGTAAAATGACTGAACAAGAAAAAAAAGACACTCTGATGGAAGCCAAGATCCTTGAAGCCCTCAGTCATCCAAACATTGTTAAATTCAAAGAAGTTTACAAGACCAAGAAAGGAAAACTTTGTATTGTCATGGATTACGCAGATGGTAAGTTTAATCTTTGTCAATTTGATGTCCATTATGAAAATTACCCGGGTCTTTTTCAACCGAAAGAACGAGAGAATAGAGATGTCCGGATAACTAAGGCAGTTGTTTGAGGAAACTGAAGGAAAAGAAGGAAATTTGGATATCAATTTAAATTTTTGGGGGCAAGTGAATATCGTTAAATGTCCTTCAGTTATGCAAACAGAGCGGAATTTAAAAAAAAAAATGTCTTTCAAGTTTTCAAGGGATAAATGGACATTCTTTCTCTCTTTCAGCCCTTCTTCTCTTTCCATCCGATTGCTAATATTTGAATAGGAGGTGATTTGGCTGGAAAAATCAAATCCCAACGCGGACAATACCTGACTGAAATCCAAATTATTGATTGGTTTACACAAATCTGCCTCGGTTTAAAGCATGTTCATGACAGAAAGATCCTCCACAGGGATCTCAAGGGCCAAAATATCTTTCTGACCAAGACCAATATCCTCAAATTAGGTGATTTCGGTATTGCCAGAGTCCTCTCAAGCACTCGTGAAAATGCCAGAACCATGGTCGGAACTCCTTATTATTTGTCTCCTGAGATTATCGGAGGAAAACCATACAGTTTTAAATCCGATATCTGGTCTCTGGGTGTTATCCTTTACGAACTTTGTGCTCTCAGACCTCCTTTTGATGCCTCAAGTCTTGCTTTCCTTGCTGCAAAGATCTCAAAGGGCCAATATAGTCCGATCCCTCAGCATTTTTCCAAAGAGCTCAAGACTTTAGTGGCGACTTTGTTGCAGGTTGACCCTTCAAAAAGACCAAACACGAATATGATTTTGAAAATGCCCATTGTCCAAACGAGAATAAAAAGCTTCCTTAGTGAAAGTATCCGCATTAAAGAATTCTCCCACACAATCCTTCATCGTCAAGTATGTTTGATCATTTGGTTAATTGCTAATTTTCCTTCAATAATAGAATTTTGTGAAGAACAATTTGGCTCTTGATAATATCAAGAACGTCAAGAATGAAGTCCCAATTCCCGAACAACTCCTCAAACAACAACAACAGCAGCAACAACAAAAGAATCAAGATCCCAATGCATTGAAGCCTCCTATGCCAGGCCGTCCAAGTTCCCAAGTCCCATCTTCAAATAACCAGGCTAAGCCCCCCTCTTCTGCAAGACCTCAAGATCCTTCACCTGGAGCATTAAACCGTAATGCTCAGCCTAGTCCGATTCCATCAAATAGAGCTGGTGGGCTTCCTCAGCCTGGAGCAAATAAGCCAAATTATCATTATGGAGGTGCTGGTGGTGGTCCACAAGCAAACGCAAATGAGCCATATAAAGGTCCAAAAATTGTGCTTGTAGGCAAGGATGAACAAGCTTCTAATAATCCAAATGATAAGTACAAATACCCTTTTGATAAAGATCGAGGACAGCAGGATCAAAAGAGAATAGTGTCTGCTGATAGAAGGAATGTGGTTGAACCAACAAATTGGGCAAATAAGGTTGAAAATAAAGGAAAAGTGGAAATTGCTGATCCAAGAGATTTGAATAAAGATAAATGGAGGGTTCAAGATAATATCTATACTCCTCAGAATAGAGATATATTGAAGAGAGATGAGAGAAACCAGCTATATACTCCACAAGCTGGTGGTGCTGTGAGGAAATCAGGAGAAAGAGACATTTTGGGCGGTGGATTAGGAGTTCCAGCCAAAGATGATAAATTAGGACCAAGACAATATAGCGGAGGTGATATAAAAAGGAAAGAGATAGATGACGTGAAAAAAGCTGCTCTAGGGATCAGAAATGAAATGGATGAGAAACTCAAGGAGAAGGAAAAAGAAAGAGAAAGATTGAAGGAGGCAGAAAGACAAAAAGAGAAGGAAAGAGAACGTGAAAGGGAACGTGAAAGGGAACGTGAAAGAGAGAAAGAAAGGGAAAGGGAAAAGGAAAGAGAAAGATTGAAAGAAAGGGAACGTGAGAGAGAAAAGGAAAGAGAAAAAGAGAGAGAAAGAGAGAAGGAGAGAATGCAAAGAGAGAAAGAAAGAGAAAGGGAAAGACAAAGAGAGAAGGAAAGAGAACGAGAAAAGGAGATTGAAAGACAGAAAGAAAAGGAAAGACAAAGACAGAAATTCGAGCAGGAAAGAGCAATAAGAAAGGAGAAGGAAAGAGAAGAAGCTGAAGAAAAGAAGAGAAAGCAACAGCAAGTTGAAGATGACAGAGCACAAAGAGAGAAAGAGAAGGAAGATAAGAGAAGAGAAATGTATGAAGATATGAAAAAGAGAAAGGAGCAACACAAGAAGGATGATTTTAAGGTGGAAATCTATGGTTATGGAAAGGAGAAGGTCTATGAGCCAGAAGAGTCAAAAGAAAAGAGTGAACCAGAGAGTAGGAGAGATAAGCCAAGTTCAAACCCTGAAAGCTCTTCAGAAAAGCCAGATAAGCCAGTCAGAGTAAGAGGAGGATGGAATAAACACTGGGAAAGAGAAGATGATTATATGAAAGCTTTGGATCAAAGAGAAAAGGAAAAACAAAGAGAAAGAGAAAGGGAAAAGGAGAAATTAGCAAAGAAATCTGCTTCAGATAAAGTTGAAGAGAAACCACATCACCATCATCGTAAAGACATCAAATCAGAAGTTGAAGAAAGGAAGAATGAAGTTGGTAATCAGAAGGGACGTAATGGAAGAAGAGTGTGGAATGTGGCCAAGATTGAATATAAGGATCCAAAAGATGTGAAATTAGCTCCTGAGGTTCAGAAATTCGAAGATGAGATCTTGGAAAAAGAAAGAAACGGCCAAGAATTAGAAAGAAAAGACATTAAAGAACTTCAAGATATCGACGCTTTAATTGAAGAACTTGAAAATATCATGGTAAACCTTTGAAATAGTTGATTGGGAGAAGTAACATTATAACTACAGGGAGATGAAGGTGATGGAGAAACAGAAGGAGACAATGGAGACCCAAGCACTGAGGCGGATTCTCAGACTAACAAAGTGGATGTTCAAGATGCTGATAGAGATGATGATGACGATCCTAATGATCCCAGTCCTTCGAATAATAATGAGAATGGAAAGGATGAAAAGAATATGGAATATATTTCTGATAAAAATAATCTCAATGTAAATTCTTTTGGAGAAAGTTTATTCATCCCCTTTTTAGCCATTGAAGTCATTGCTTGAGAGAGCATTGGGGCCTGAAGTGTTTTCAAAGGCATATAAAGTGATTAAAGAATTGGTAAGGAATTGATTATTGAGTTGATTTTTATCATTTACTCATAGTTTGAGAAGAATGAAGATTTGACAGCAATAGAAGAGAAGTATAAAAAGGATGATCAATATCAACAGATTTTCCCTTTTATGAGCAAAGATGCAATTGAGAATCACTTGCCATTAATGTTCACCTATGTTGTAATGGAAGAACTTTCTTAAAAAAATCTTCTCGTATATTTTTAAATAAAATGTGTTTTATTTCATAACTCTCTCACTCATTTTTTAATAAGACTCTTGCTTGTATGATAGTTTGTTATGCCCAAAGATGTGTGAGAAATTATAATTGAGAAAATTGGGTGATCATATTACAGAGCATCAATGACGATAAATGCCAGCTTCTTTTTCAGCTTTATGCAGGTCAACAGCTGGTTTAAGATATTTTTCATACAAGAAATCATTGGTATGATTATACAGTTGGAAGCCCTGATAGGAAACGACAGACAAAGGAATAATATTACTGAGGGCCAAGAGAGAAACTTTGACAGCATTCGAATAGACATTTTGAGGTTGAGGTTTAATTTGCTTCACGAATAACCAATTAGAAACTCCCATTGTGATTATGCCAGTGAATGCGAGCTGGAACGCTTTACTGACGAAATGATCTCTTTTCTTGAGAGTCTCTGCATCAAAAGGGTAGATATAATTGGTATCTCCTTTAGCGAAAGCCCAAAAGAGGTCTTTTTGTTGATATTCGAGGTCTTGTTCGTGAACAAGGATCCTATTGTGTGAATGGATGTCTCCTTGTTTTTCCTCCTTCATAATCATGACAGCATTGTAGTCCTTAAGTCTGTTGTCGTTGGACATTTCTGATTAAAACGATTTGGATATGCGGAGTAATGTGATGAATTAATTTATTTATTAAAAGAGATATTCCAGTGCCTTTATTTCACTCGACATTCTCTCGAATTTTTTTCTTGAATTTTTCTTGAAGTTCACTATTGACAATTTTTGTGCTTTGGATTCTTGATCTTTTCAATAAGAGGTTTTTTAAGCAAGTCTCCTATTGAATGAACTGATTTTCTTCAAGAAAATGAGATTCGATTTTTAATTAAATGGAGCCCAATTTTTTCTTTCTGAAATATATTTTTTTGGATTTTCTCAAAGTTTTTAACAGCAAAAAATCTTTTAGTTGGAAGAAAATGTCTCATTTTCAGGAAATTTCGCGCTCATCATCCTTCTTTTAAAAAATTTATCTTTTTTTTTTCCAAAGAACAATTTTTCAAAAAGAATTTTTCGAGAAATAATTCTAAAAACAAAAGAAAGTTGGTTCTTATCGATCTTCTTCTATTTTCAAAGACTGTCACGAAAAATCTCCGAACCAAAAGTCAGCCTTTCTGAAAAATTGATATGATTTCAAGTAGGATGTAAAGCTACTTTTAAATAGACCAAACCAAACCTCTTGTAATTCCTCTTTTCTAATTTTTATTATCTCCTGTCTCTTATAACTTGTGCATACAATTCTCTGGAAAGAACCTCTTGGTCCAAGTCCAGAGAGTTTGAATAAAAAATAACGCCCTTTTCACGTGTTGAACAAATTACGGCATTTTTCTTCTGGCAGGGGGAATTTTTTAATTTGTCCATCAATGGTTTATCAACTAAACCAACAGAAAATTAATTAATTATTACTTATATCGGGAAATAAAAATGGAACCCCTTTCCCTCACATCGGCTCTACTCACCCTCCTATTCCTCATTATCCTCCACTTTGCGACCCGGTTTATCTTTAAACCGTTAGCCATGGTCTTCTACTATTCTAGACAAGGATTTAGACCAACTTACCTCCCAATCCTTGGCGAAATGAGCAAATTGGACGCCTTGGCTGAAAAGTACGGTGATTGCCATTATCCTATCAAAAAGGCCATCAATGAAGACCCTAAGTTTATCGGAACAACATCTCCTTTGGGAGATAAATGCACAATAACGCTCGCAAATATTAAATATATCAAGCCTCTGATTCAAGCTGAGAGCGGGAATATGATAAAATATCCTAGTTTTATTTGGCCTTGGCAAGAATATGTGACAAGAACTAGCTTGACTTTCTTGGAAGGTGATGTTCATAAAAGAACAAGAAGAATTTTGTCCAAATCGTTCCATTTTGATTTCTTGAAGCGCAATATTCCTGTGATCACAGAAATCACCAAAGAAGCTTTTGATGATATGGAAAAGAACGGATTAAATGATCTCTGTGTGTTGGAGGAAATGGGAGCTATGACAGGAGAAACTATTGGAAGAACATTCTTTGGATTTGATCACCGTAAATCATTCTTTAGAGGAAGAAAGATTACTGATGCAGTATTTGATGTGGAAACTGAAGCTTCAAAGCTAAGTCAGACATTACTGTACCAGATATTTGGTGGATGGTTGGTGAAATTACAGCTGACCCCTTATCATAGAAGAATTACATCATTATTCAAGGAGTTTAGAGAATTTTGCTCAAAGTTTGTTGCGACAAGAAAAGCTGAACTTCGTGCTGATAAAAGCAAAGCCAATATGAATAACTTGATTGATGGACTTTTGCTCCAACAATTTGAAGATGAGAAGGATTCATTGTCTGATGACGAGATCTTAGATCAATATGTGGTGTTTTTCTTGGCTGGACAACAGACAACTGCTCATTGGTTGACAATGGTTTTGTATTGTTTGGCAAGACATCCTGAGTATATTGAGAAGCTTCGTGAGGAGATTAAGAAGAATATTGCAGATATAAATAATTTGGACTATAATGATATGGTGAGCTTGCCTTTATTAAATGCAGTTTTGAAGGAGGTTTTGAGACTATATCCTCCTTTACAGATGGTTTTCTTTAGAGAGGCCGTGAGAGATTTTACGATAGGAGACTTGAAGATCCACAAAGGAACTTTGATCAATGTGTTTTTGGGGCATGCTGCTTATAATGAGAAGTTCTTTAAGAATTATAATACTTTTGATCCAACCAGATGGATTGGTCAAGGTGAAGGAAGTAACATTGAAGATCAATTTAATTTTATTCCATTTTATGCTGGTGTGAGAAATTGTATCGGACAACATTTATCTTGGTTGGAAGCTAGAGTTATCATGATACAATTAATTTCGAGGTATAACTTTAATATTAAAGGTGATTATGAGTTAAAAATGACTCAAAGATTAGCTTATGAACCTATCCAATTATTCCATATGGATTTCGTTAAAATCTAATTGATATCTTTATTTTATGAATCATTATTATTGAAAGTATTTCTCTAATTGAAAAGTAATTCATTAAGAAAAAGTGAATTAAATACAATCGTTTTCAAAGTTTTTAAAGGGTTAAAGGAGGATAATCTAAAGTTGGTTGTCTATTCAATTGAGGAAGAGGGCTAAAAAAATTTATAAAATGAAATCTGATCAGATTTCATATAAAAATACAGCCATTCATATTCAATCTTCGGATCATTAATTCTGAGACTTTTTTGATTGTTCAAGAGCACTTCCGAAGGAAGTTGATCAGGAAAGCTCATAATAGTATTTCGAGTCAACTTGGTCTTTCGAAGGATTTAAAAGTTTAAAAAAATTATAAGTTTGAACTTTCCGATATTTCTGTTAACAAATATCACGAAGACTATGCTTCATTCTTATTGGGATTTCACCAAGATCTCTCACATCTTGTCAATGAAATGGTCTCAGGGTTCGATTCCAATAAAACTTTCGCAAGGAGAGACCCTGCAAAGTTAAAAATATAATGAGTGCAGCGAACTCTCAAGAACGCTATCGGATAATTTGAATTGATTTTGAAAGATAATTGGTGTGTTAAGGGATTTAAGTGCAAGGAGTTTCTCTATAAATTTATAAATAAAACTTTAACAAAATTTCTCCTATTTCCTAAACACCAAACCAAACCATCTTCAAAAATGATCTCATTGAACTCAAAGAGCAGCCCAGCCAAAGACCCAAAGCTCAAGAAACTAGAAAAAGATGAAGCCCAATTCAAGGCCCAAATTCGCGCTCAAATCAAAGAACTCCTTATGGTATTATCTCCATATTCGCCATCTTTTTTATCTCACCCTTTCATTAGGAATTCCACAGCTTCACTAAAGAAGAACTCAAGTACATCCTTGAGCTTTGCGAATACGAGCAGGAATTGGCTCAACATTACTTGAGAGTCACCTCCAAGACGAAAGTTCGATTGGCTATTAAAGATTTACTTAATGGAAAACTCTCCCCTGGCATCGAATCTCTTGGCCTTAAGCCTGGCAAATTCCCTTTGAAAAAGGCTGAGGACACTGAAGAAAACAAGGAGGCTATTACAGAGAAGGCTGAGGAATGGGTTCCCACAGGCCCTAATCTTTTCGAGACAATGGCCACTAGTGAACTTTTACATTATATCCTGGATTTCCTTGACCCCCTGAGTCTTGGAAGTGCTGGATTTACTTGTAAAAAGTTCTATGAGATCAGTTTGCATCCTCTTCTCTTCAAGAAATTCTGCTTGAAAATCTATTCACAGTTCCCTCCTCTTCCTGCCCAAACTCCCTTTATGGCCTTGGTGAACCGCATTAACAATGCCCCAAGAAATGAATTCCATCCAAGACTAATTGCTGAAGCCAACAAGGACATCAGAGCTTTGATCTGGACTCCCAGTACCAAGCACTATCACACTCCAAATACTTACTATAAGCAATGGAAGAACTACAGAGATATATACATGGGAGCTGCTAGAATAAAATACGGAGGAGTTTACAAGATGAAGGAAAGATATATCAGATCAGGAACAAAGGATTTGACAGGATTTTATGACCCTTATCATACTGTTGAGTTCTATAGATATTTCAGATTCTTCCCTGACGGATTTGTCAAGTCCAGTTTGAGTGTTAATCCGCTCAAGAAGGACAAGTTGATCAAGATTTTCTCTTTGGAAGCCCAAGGCCAAGAAGATGAAGAAGTTTACAGCCATCATTCTGTGATCAAATCTTCATTACAAGGCGAGTACATTTTGCAAAAGAATCGTATTCACGTAAGATTGGTGGCAAAGACTACAGTTTATGAGTTTGAATTGGAAGTTGAAGCTTCTGAACCAGGTTGCTTTGATGGTTTGAAGATGGTGTCTCAGAGAATGAGATTTATTGAAAATGATGAAAGTGAGCCCCTTCAAAACGACTACATGGGATCAAGATCGTTCAAGTTTGTCCCTGTTGATGTTCTGTTTGAAGAATTAGATCCTACCACCAGAAGTGTAGCAGCGTAAAAGATGGAGGTCCAAGAGTTGATTTTTGTTTTGAAATTCATCATCAGATCCATGGAGCTTGATTTTTAAAGAACTCAGACACATGGATATGATGAGATGGAAGAACAGTCTTTTTCTCTTCTTAGTTTGAAAAATACCATACCATAAAATTTGTTTACTTTATCTGTTTTGTCCCGTTTTATATCGTAATTAGTTTTAGCTTCACTCAATAACGTACTAATATGCTATTATAATAATAATTATCCAATGCCTCCATCATTTATTATCCCCAAAAAAGTGTTTTTTCTCGAAAATTCGGATAAAAGTAAGAAATAATTTTATAATTACAGAAGCTATATAGCCAAGAAGAAAAAATTTACAAAAAACAATCCTCATCGGAGTATAAAAAAATCTATTCAACTCAATAAACCATGTTCCTCTTTACATTGCCCTTTGTTGGTGTATTACCAGGGGTCTTCTTTAATCTAGCCATAACAACCTCAAAACTTTCAGTCTTCATAGCTCTTCCTGATCTCGAATTTGCAGGTGATTTTGAGCTGCTCTGTCTTGCTTTCATTGCTAATAAACTGCGACTATTCCCAGACTCTTGTAATGGGATCCTTTTTTCTATGCTTTTCATTTGTGAACCTTCTTTACTCATCAAGCCTTTGACTTCCTAATTCCTTCTTTAAATTTTTTTCATAAAAACTTCTTTTACTTTTGTTGGCGTGGCAGTAGTGTTTGTGCCGAAAGGCGTCTTTTGGTTCTCTTTCTTTGCAACAGGTTGCATGTGTTCTGCGATCGACATGCTGTAGACTTTTGGCTGAGAAGCTTTTCTGATGTTGGAGTGAATAGGAGCCTTCTTGGATTCGCCAATAAGTTCTTGAAGGTTGATGTTGATGTGAAACTCTTTTTTGTCTTCGTAGATCTCTGCTGGAACATTGGAAGAGTCTTTTGTTATATGATCTTTCATAATATCCAGAATACTCCTTGAAGTGAGTTAGTTATCGAGAGAAAACGAAATAAATTGTACTTTCCATCATCATGTTTACTGTCAATTGAACTTTTGCTTCTATGAGAAGAAGAGATATCATTTGCTATATTGGCAATTTTTCCTTGGTTTTCAAACATTTTATTCTCCAATTTGTTCAATATATCCATCATGTTTTTATTTCTCAATGATTTCTGGTTATTATTCTCCACAACACTGGTTAGACTTTGCTGAGAAATCATTGAAGCTCTTCTATTGTCCGCATTGCTCATTGAATCTTGAGAATCCTTATTCTCATCCACATTTTCCTCAAAATATCCTTGTGACATTCTTCTTTTTATCATGCTATCCAACATCCTTTTTTCTTGTTGCCAAGCCTGTCTATTCTGTCGGCCCATATCAATCGATTTTGGTGCCACTTTAGTCCAAGTTTCACTTTGAATTTTCTCTTCAAAGAAGCTTTGATCTGGTGTTGTTTGAACTGGATTGGCTTTGATATGAGGCTCGAATTCTTTTATCTTTGGAATCGAATATGAAACGTCTTCTGGCTCTGTTATATGTGGCTGTTTCTCATGATATCTAGGATTGAACGACTCATAGTTATAGTTGGTTTGACTCTGAAGATGCTTGGTAACAGTGGAGTTTGCTCCACTTTTCAATGGAGGCTTTGCAGCAGCGGAACTCTTTGTTTCAGTTCCAAGTTGAGATCGGGCTTTTATGCTCATATCAATTTCAAAAGGCCCAGAATCTCTTCGGCTATTATGTGGAAGTTGGCTTGAAGTGAATTCTTGGACTTTCATAAGATGTTCTGGATCTCCAAGAATTTTTCTATCACGGTTGTTCATTATTGGCCCTTTAGAAAGAAATTTCTTGGCATAGTTGTTATCAACTTCTTCTAGAACTTTCCTTAAGCTTTGTGGATTTGCTATTGGCGATAAATCCCTGGTCATATTGTTCTCCTTTTTGTGAGAATTCGATGTTTTATTATTCCCTTGTTGTTTCTTTTTTTGAGGTCCAACTGATGGTGTTCTTCGGCTGCTATCGAGTCTTGAAGAAGAAGAAGCGACTGTATTCTCTTTATTCATAGCTCTGGTTCTTCCTTCTGACATTCCTCTAGCTGATGATTTATTTACAGAGGTTACAGAGGGCTCTTTTTGCAATGGTAAAGCCATTAGAATTTCGCTGGCTTCTGTAAATTGAGACATTTCTCTGAAGCTATTATTTGCCTCAGTGTTTCTTCCACTTAACATAATCCTTGAAGGTCTTCCAGTGTATTCTTGTATTGAATTATTTCTCCCAATGCTTGGAGTATCTTGGAAATAACTGGTTCTGACGGTAACACTCTGATTATTATTTTGCTGTTTTCCTTGAAGTTTGCATTGGAAATAAAGATGAAGAAGCTCATTAGCCGCTTCATTATACGCTTTGACAAGACTGAGAAGAGTTTGAGCAGGATCAAAACTCCATTGGACAGTGCGAAAGACATCATCACCATAATATTTCTTGAATTCTTTGAATAACATTTGAGCAAGTAAGGTCTTGTTAGAGATCAAAAGGCCTTCAAAATACTCTTGTTCATGGATATAAGGATAGAATCTGACAAGGATAAAATGATAGAATAATTGAAGATCTGTTGGATTTTGTGAGAGATCTGAGAGATTAAGATGGGGAAAGGTTCTTTTCAAGGACATTTGTAAGAGATCTGGAAGGAGTCCTCCTGTTTCGTTGAATCCATGTTCGTTAATTTCTTCGCCCATTTCAATAATATTTCTCATGCTTTTTCGAAGACTATTCAGATCGTTTTTTGAAGCTATTCCGTTGTATAAAAGATATGTCTTCATTTGGCTTGCAGTTATCTATTGGGTTTAGTGAGTAGAAGCCTAGAAAATATGAATACTCTGCCTTGGAAGCATTTGATATGATCGAGGAAATCTTTGAAAGAAGTATTGAGATTCTGACAGAAACTTTCTTCATCTTCAGGTTTGAGGATGTTTTCATTCTTTTGAAGCTCTGTGAAAGCAATATAAAAGAAGAATAGTGTATCGAGAGTCAAATGTCCTTGTTCTTTTTGATCAAAGGTTCTGAATATTTCATTCATAAGAGTCAGCTATTTTATCGTTAGCCACTTGTCTGTATTAAAATTTTCCTTACATTTCCTTGTTCAACCGCATGAACATTATGACCTTTAATATCAAGTCCAAGGTCATTATTACTGCATACAAAATCATCATAAACTTGGGTTAATGTCTCAATTGCTTTAACAAGCTTTTGAAGGGAGGTTTAGTTTGAGGAAATCTGCAAATGGGGTACATGAATGGAGAAATCATTTTGAGAGGAAGAGCTATTTCTCAATGCGATGATAATTTGATCAATAAGGAAGTGGTTTCTGTGGACAATATCGAAGAGCTTGGAAGAGGATAATGAAGAGCCTTTTGCTTTATTCCTATGATGAGAGGTTGGTGAGGGATAATTTGTGAAAAGTCAATTACCATTCAGTAAAGAGGATGGTGAATTCTTCTAAAGAGATTTGAGCTTTGATATCCCAGCCAATGATTCTAATGGATTGAGAAAAGATTTACAAATAAGATTAACTGAAAGATGCCTTCAAGGATTTCTTTAGCAGAAGGGAGAGGTTGATTGGGGTTTGAGTGTGAAGAAGAGATGAAAGTGTTGAGTTCAGTATGGAGAGTGTGAAGGTAATTGATGATAAGAGGACTCAGACCGAGCTTGAGAAGTACAAAGGATTTTGTACTGTACATGAGAATAAGGAATTAAATTTAAGTTAATATTCGTTGGAATTGATTTTTATGAGATATTAAATTCAGATCATTTCAGTAGTAATTCCCTCGGGAATGGGTTGTTGTATCTTACTACTTGCGATGATCATTGAAATTGAGAAAAGCTTGAATTTATTTGATTTATTTTTTTGATGAGAACTTTCACATTGAAAAAGTCAAAATGAGGTCGAAAAAAAATTTAATGATTTTTTCAGTCACAATGAACGATAAAATCATTTTTTTAAAAGGACTTATTTTTAATATTTTTGAAGAACGCACAAATTTTCGGTTTGTCAGACTTTGAAGCAGGAAATGAAAGATTGGGTTTTTAACAAAAAAGAAAGTGGGGATTTTTTTGCCAAAAAATATTTCAGGGTGAATTAAATGCTTTCGAGAAAAGCTTCCTCAATAAAAATAATAATTATATGGCTTCTAAGATGTCGAAACGAATCAAGTCATCAGCCAAGTAGTCAAG
>Ga0182738_1005110_pt1 | contig 14159 bp, 7 predicted proteins | sample eDN5th30CBELigMG_FD_128876 | JGI IMG/M metagenome (GOLD analysis project Ga0182738, IMG submission 128876) | Enriched Miracle-Growth compost microbial communities from Emeryville, California, USA - eDNA 5th pass 30_C BE-Lig MG (version 2)... ...
ACATGGGTGCCAGTTCACTTTTTTCATTCACTAATTTTTTATATTTCATCTAATTCAATCCGTTTAATCAACTGCTCTAACCAATATGTTTTTTGGTTTGCTTTAGCAGAGATATACTCATTTATAAATTCAATGAATTTCTCTTTGTCTTTATCGACCTCAAGCCCATTCTCTAAATCCATAATCTTTTCCAAACGATCTGTTATTTTTTTCACTTTTTTCTTAAGGATGTCTATAACTTTCTCACGCTCGACATACTTCATATTTGCTAATCCAACGAACATATCACTGATTGCATCTGCCTTCTCAAACAATGTATAAATCTTCCCAGGCAGCGCTTGACGGCCTTTTTCTGTAATAGCAAATACTTGTTTATCTGGTCGATGTTCTTCTCTTATTATTTCGACTGGCTCCACTAATCCTTGCTTCATTAAGGATTCAAAGTGATAGTACAATTTACTTTCGGTAAGTCCAGCTAATTGATCCAGTGGGATAGGATCGGAAAGCTGTTTTTTTAATTTATAAGGGTACGTATTTTCTTCGATTAATTTACTCAATATAAAAATCTGAATAGCCATTCTATATGCTCCTTAAAGAAGAGATATTCTCATTTTAGCAAAACTAAGCAGTAATTTCAGCAGAATTCTCGCTTTCTTTCTTTTGATTATTCTTTACAAGTGTACTTATCGGCATTGGTTTATGAAGAAATGTCACAATCACTATATTAATTAGCAAAGCAACTCCCCCAACTGTCCCCATCGACCATATATATGGACTAGGACTGATACTTCCATACAAATTAGCAAAATAAGCTTGAACAGAATAATACATTGGTGAAATATGGCTCATCCATTCATAAGGTAAATACATCATTTCTCGTGACATTGTGGCACCATTTGCTAAAGTTTGCATTAATAGAATTGGTAGATTTAAGATCATTCCACCTTCACCAAGTAAGAAAATTAAAATCGCTGTAAAGTTAAAGCATACAAAATAATTTAAAATTTGTTGTCCTATAATACCGAAAAATAACGAGCCACTCGGTTCATTCACTAAGTAAGCAATACCTGTTGCAATTAGCGAGGCTACAATGGCAATTAATAATGCCGTTGATTGTACATATAGGAATAAACGGGTCTTACTCGCTCTTCCTCTGTTTTCTCTGTATGCTCCTACTAATTGCATAGCACCAATCATCGCACCGACATAACCAGCCATTGTTAAGAACATTGGTAGCATATTATTATTCATACCATCTTTTATTTCATTAATAGTCACAACATTTCCGACATAGGCTTTTTCAATTTGATCTGCTAATCCAGCTGCTTGATCCTCTGGAATTTGAATGTTCATTAATATGCCCTGTGCAGTTTGTTTCGAAAATTGTTCACTTAACTGATTATTAATTTGTGTAATAACTGAATTCATCGTAGAAGAAACCGTCGTTGGCCCTGCTTCATTTATTGAAAAGTCAATGCTTGACGACACCTCTCCATTTTGAATATCATCAGAAAAGCTTTCTGGAATATGGATGACTAACGCTACATCATTCTTTTCCAAGTTTTTTAATGCTTGTTCATTTGTTATGTTTGTTTCTATTTCTTTAAACGGCAAATTATTTTTTAACTGTTCAGCAATTGTGGCACCATATTCTCCATTATCATCATTGACAATTGCAATAGGTAATTTATCAATATTCCCTGGAATCGCTGAATAGCCTGGTAAGAAAATACCTAGCATCGCAATCGCATAGAATATCCCCATAAAAATGGAAGCAATAGCACCCTTCGTTTTTAAGAATTGCGTAAATTTCATCTATAAATCCCTTCCTTTTATATATTTTAATCAAACTACTTTAATAAAAGTAGTTAAGTTGAATTACTTTAATACTTTATTGGATTTTTCTTATAAAGTCAATTAAAATATTTTACTATTTTTCGAAAACGATTCCATTTTCAAAACTTTAACATAAAAAGGGAAGGATATAAGAAATACGCTTTATCCTTTCAAAAAAAAGCGCCCCTATCTTACGAGACGCTTTTACTTCATTATTGTTTTAAACCATTTTATACCTTTAACACATGTCCACCATCAAAGAAAAACAAATATTTCTCTTCTATTTTTCGCTTTAAGATTTTTTCTAATGCTTCTGTATATAGCTCCATTTGTATTTTATACCGTGATTCCAGGATTGGCTCAGCCTCTTCATATCCACCTTTATACCGGGCTGTTATCGTGTCTGTTTTATAATCAAGCAACACCGTGCCTAACTCATCTTCAAAGAATACATCAATAATCCCCTGTACAAGAACTGGCTCTTCCTCTCCCGCCCAGTCTGCATATACTCGACTTGCTGGGTAGGCAATATTAAACGGAATTTCACGTACAAGCTTTGGTGCTTGCTGCATTCTTTTTCCTAGAGAGGACTGGAAAAAAGATAGGATAGAGGAAATATCAATTACTTCCACTTGCTCACTTGTTAATAATTCTTTTCTAACCATCTCTTCTAATAATTGCTTCAGACTAGCTTCTGTAACCTCCGCTTTTACATCTACATGCTGCATAACCATATGCATTGCGGTTCCAATTTCTGCTGGACTTAATTTTTTTTCCTGCATAAACCTTGGTCGATTCCACACGGTTTGCTTCCACGCCTTTACAAGCTCTGTTCCACTTTGAACATCTCGAAGTTCCCCTTGGCGTTTTAATTCAGAAACAGACTGCTTGGAGCGATGGGACGTACTTTCTTCTGAAGAATACGACCATGCAAATGTTTCTTTTATTGCTTCCTTGTAAACAGAAGAACTTTCTATTTTTTTCCCCTCTACTATTTTATTTAACCATTCCTCATCCTTTACCTCTTCCTCAACGGATCGGGTTAAAAGCTCTTCTTTTTGCAGTACTTTCACTTTCCAATTGGATGGATGGGAAGAAATTTCGTCTTTTTCACTCCAGCTTTCTAAATGAATCCATGTATTGTCCCGATGTCTGACTAACGCCGGTCCAATCCAATCTAAATAAGACTTAGCTTGTGCACGATCAAATTCATTTAAAAGCCAATTCGAATGTCCTGCAATCTGTGACCATTTTTGTTTTGCCTTTTCTATATCTTTTACAGCACCTATTAAAATCAGCTTTTCCTTTGCTCGAGTTAAAGCAACATATAATACGCGCATTTCTTCTGCAAGGAGCTCCATTTTTTTCTTTTTGGAAAACGCAATTTGAGGAAGAGATGGGTAGGATATACGCTTTTTCGCATCAATATATTTCGTAGCAAAGCCTAAATCCTTATCAAGTAAAAAGTTTTTTCTTAAATCCATCGTATTGAAATTGCGCCCCATACCTGCCATAAACACAAAAGGGAATTCCAACCCTTTACTGCTATGAATTGTCATAATTCGAATAACATCTTCTTGTTCCGTTAAGGCTCTTGCAGCACCTAAATCATTTCCTCGATCTCTCATTCTCTCCACGAAGCGAAGGAAGCGGAATAACCCACGAAACGACGTCTCTTCATATTGACGAGCTCTATCATAAAGTGCACGCAAATTAGCCTGACGCTGATTTCCTGCTGGTAAGCCCCCCACAAAATCATAAAAATACGTTTCACGATACAGCTTCCAAATCAGCTCCGATAAAGCTCCTCTTCTTGCCTCCGAACGCCAATCAGCCAATTTATCAAAAAACGGTCTGATTTTTTCATATAGTTCTTCTTCTTTCATACTTTTCATATGGATATACGCCTGAATAGCTTCATAAAAAGCTCCTTGCTTTTTCGCAATTCGCAATTTACTTAACTCCTCTTCTGATAACCCAACAATCGGGGAGCGAAGAACCGATGCAAGAGGAATATCTTGGTATGGATTATCAATAACCTTTAGTAAAGACATCATGATATCCACTTCTGTTGATTCAAAATAACCGGTTGTTAAATTAGCATATGTCGGTATATTATATTGCTTTAATTCTTCCATAATTTGCGGAGCCCATGTCATGGACCGTAATAAAATGACCATATCCTTATAACGAATTGGTCGGTATGCTTTTTGTTTTGCATCATATACCTCTTGGTTTGTTTCCAACAATTCTTTAACCTTTTCAGCAATAACTCTTGCCTCCAATTGTGATTGCTCTAGTTCTGCTGCATCTATACCTGTTGTCTCTCCATCTATTTCACTATCTTCACTAGAATCAGCACTTTGATTTACTAATGCAATTTCAATCGGATAAGAATTTTCTTCTGGATAACTCGCACCTAGCTTTAATTCAGCACTTTCATCGTATTCAATTTCGCCTACCTTTACTCCCATAATTTGCTTAAAGAGAAAGTTCGTTCCTTCTAATACTTCTTTTCTACTTCGAAAGTTTTTTGCTAAATCAATTTTAAAGCCAGCATCCTCCCGCTCTTGAAAGCGGAGATATTTGGCTAAAAATAAGTTTGGTTCCGCTAATCGAAACCGATATATACTTTGTTTTACGTCCCCGACCATAAAAAGATTTCCTTCCGATTCTCTATCCTTTGTCACTAGTTTTAGAATAGATTCCTGAACTAAATTCACGTCCTGGTATTCATCTATAAGGACTTCTTTAAATTGAGCTCGATAAAATAATGCAGCTTCTGATGGAATTATTTCGTTTTCTTCGGGACGACTTAAAATGGATAGACAATAATGCTCTAAATCAGCAAAGTCGACTAATCCTTTATCCATTTTTATTTGCTGAAATCTTTCTCCAAAGGCTTCCACTAGATAAACAAGCGTCTCCACGTGTGGCTTCATCTCCGCCATATCCTTTAAAAAGCTTTGCGGCTTTCTTGTAAAAAGATCACCTTGCATTTCTTGCAATATTTTTTTGGCACGATCTCTAATTCTTTGCCCCTCTTCTACTAGTGAAGGATCATAGTCGTCTCCTTTACAAGGCTTTGCTCGTGAAAATTTCAATTTCTGCATTGCCTCATATAAAGTTTCCCAAGATTGAGCCTTTGCTTTTTCAAGAATGGAAACCAATTCCAAATCCTCTAGAAAATTGCTTGCACGTGGCGCTGGCCCTCCCGGAAGCTTCGTCAATTCATAGCCATATTCAAGTAGCTTCCTTACTCCTTCTAATTGCAGTTCCACATCATCGATTAAATGCTTCATAAATGGTAATTCCATGATATCTGCATCTTCTCCGATAGCATACATCTTGATTAAAGACTGTAAATAAGCAGAAGGAAATGGATTAGCACGAGAAAAATCATATATTTCTTGAATCATTCGCTGCAAAGCATCATCACTGCGATCATTTGTAAAGGCATCAACTAAATCAAAAAATGCTACATTATTTTCCTTCCCATATTCCTCTTCAAATAGATCTTCTAAACATTCATCTCTTAATAATTGTCCTTCTGTTTCATCTGCAATTCTAAATCCTGGATCTAAATCAATAACATAATAATATTTTCGAATGACTTCTAAACAGAAAGAATGAATTGTCGAGATATGAGCTTTATTTAAAAGCGCCAATTGTCTTTTTAAATGCTGAGATGTTGGATTCGCATTAATTTCCTTTTCTAATACTTCCCCAATCCGGTGCTTCATTTCAGCTGCAGACGCATTCGTAAACGTAACAACAAGCAATTCATCGACATTTATCGGCTGATCGGATACAATTTTCCGAATCATCCTTTCTACTAAAACAGCTGTTTTTCCAGATCCTGCTGCTGCAGCAACTAAAATGTCCTGCCCACTAGACATAATCGCCTTCCATTGATCATCTGTCCAGGTTACATCTGCTGGCTTGTCCGGTATGCTAATCTCTTTCATTCCTGTTAGCCTCCTCTCGGATTAATTGCAGCACTTCATCCTTTGAATAGGCTGGCAATTGTCTATATTGGTTTGTTTCTAATGCTTCATCAAATTGGCAAACAGATTTAAACGAACAGAAAGTACAAGGCTTTTTCTCATTTAAGCGATACGGTTCAATGCCTACTTCACCACTAATAATTTTGTTTCCTGAATCCCTATATTTATGGCGAACAAACTTTTGCATTTCACTAAAGTCTTCTTTTGTTGCGACTTTAGAAGCTTTTGTTAGAGTTCCATCTGTCTTAAAACCTGCTGGCACAATTGGAGAACTCCCTTTTTCTAACGTTTCATCCATTAGCTGAATAACTCGCTCTTCTCCAAGCATTAGCCCATTCATTTTAAATTTCTTCAATAATTCTTCTTCGATTTCATCTAATGTTAATATTTTCTTACTAGAAATCATCGGATTGTGTACATGAAAATATAATACTCCTGCTGGGCTCGCTTCCTTATCTACTAATATTGTACTGTTTGTAATAATTAAATCTAAATAAGTAAGCATCTGTAAAGATAGTCCATAATATACTTCATTCATATTTAATTCTTGGCTACTTGATTTATAGTCGATGACTCTTAAATATACTTCTTCTCCAACAACCGCTTTATCGACACGATCGATTCTTCCAATCAAATCCATATTTGAACCGTTTTTTAGTGGAAAAGAAATGGATGGAAGCTTTCCTTTTGGACCAAATTCTAGTTCTAAATCAATTGGTGAGAAGCCACTATGCTTAGCATGTTCGCTTAAAATAAGGGAAGCCCTGCTGATGATTTGCTCTAGCTTTCTTTTTATATAATGATGTCTATTTGTGCTAAGCAATATTTCATTTTGCAATTTAGGTGCGAGCATATCTACGGCATCCTTTGCAAGCCGCTCACATTGCTCTCTCGTTAAACTAGACCACATTAACTCCTTATTCATCACTGTTTCGGCTATATATTTCAAGGCAGCATGAAATAAATCACCGATTGCCGGTGCCTCTAAGCGATATACTTGTCGTTCTCGGAGCTTTAATCCATGTGTCGCAAAATGTGAAAATGGACAAGCATGAAATAATTCCATCCTAGAGACACTTGCCGAAATAGTATCTCCATATAATTCACTGCTTGTTTGTTCTGATAATTTTTCTGTTTGATTTTGATAGGTTAAACTAGAGAACACCTTTTTGGCAGGTTCTCTCCAATTTGTATTCTCTATATATTCATTGTAAACATCCCACCAGAAATCATAGATAGGATATTCTCTTTTCTTTAAATAAAGCTGTCCTGTTAAATAAGATAAGGTCGTTTGAAAATGGACCACATAATCCAGCTGCCCTTCTTCTGACAGCTCTTTTGGATCTGACATAAAGAAGAGAGTAGTGGCATTAGGAAATAAATCTCTCATTCTTTTGATATAAGTAGATGCCAAAATAGATTTCCCTTCATCATTTGCTAACGGATAGGTTAAGTAAAGACAATCAGATGGCGTAGTAAATGCTTTGTATGCAAGAAATTCTTCATCTAACAGTCTCGTTTTACTTGTAGGAGCTAGCTTCATTCCTTTTTGTTGCAAAGCTTCTCTATCCGTGTCTGCAAGTATTCCTTCATCCTGAAATCTCGATGGAAAAACACCTTCGTTTAGACCGATAACAAACGCTACTTTTATATCATTTAACCGAGACTGCTCTATATCGGCGATTAAAACCTGATCCAGGGCTGGAGGAACGAGGGAGAATTTCAATGTATCTAAACCGGCATTCACAACTGTTGCAAATTGCTTCGTTGAAAATTCCTCTTCTCCTAGTATTTCTACAAATTGATCAAGCATTTCCACTATGCTATTCCATGCTTGATCATGTTCTCCAGCTTTTACTAGCTCTCCTTTTTCCTCTAACTCATTCTTCCAGTATTCCATTTTCAGCGGTACTTCAAGTTCTTCTAAAAATAGATATAAAGCTTCACATTTAGCGCGTCCTGTTTTCCCTCTTTTCAAACGGTTTTGAAGGCGAATTAACGGCGCAGTTAAAGACAAACGCAGTTCATTTAATTCTTGCTCGAATTCTTTTTCTGCATCTGTCTGAACTCCTTGCTCCCATTCTAATCCTTGGATTCTTCTATATTTCCAACGCTCTTTGGAAGTCCACTTATTTCCTTTTATTCCATAAGCAAGACAATAATTTTCAAGTCTATCTACCTTTTCTCGAATATTATTTTTGCGTTCATGGAGTGGGAAAAGTAACTCCGTTTTTATAGAACGAAATACAGGCTCATAACGCCAATTTGTTTCAAAAATTTCTAAAGAAGAACGAATCAGTTCTACTAAAGGATGATCATGCATTCTGCTTTTCTGATCAATAAATATTGGAATATGATAGTCTCTAAAAACCGTTTCAATAATATTTTGATACGTAGCCAAATTACGAGAAAGTAAACTTATCTCCCGATAACGGTAGTGCTTATCTCTAACAAGCTTGACAATTTCCCGCGCAATCCCTTCTATTTCTGCGCGTGGATTAATGCTTTCCGCAAATTTGATTGTTGTTTCTTCTGTATAAGCTTGAACTGGTCTGCTGTCAAAATGAGTTTCTATATGCATTAACGACGGATGGCTATCTTTTTTATATTCCGTAAACTCTACAATATCAACTTCAACTCCTACTTGCTTGGCCATGGAGTGAATGGTTTGAAAGGATTCTGTCGACATTCGAAATAAGCTTAAGTCATCATGTTGTGAAAATGACGGATCTAATGTATTGGTAATTGTTACCCTTTCACAAAGGTGCATTAACTGTTGAATAATCAAATATTCTTGAGGAGTAAAGCTATAAAAACCATCGATATAAATTTCCGCACTTTTCAAATAGGAGGATTCACTCATCTTTTCCGCGAGTAAACGAAAATAATCCTCTCCATCGATGTATTTACCAATCAATCTTTGTTCAAATTGCTCATATATTAGTTCAAGATCACTGATTTTATCCATTAATGCCTTTGCTGATTCCTGGTTGTCCTCTATTTGTTCTTTTGTTGTTAGCAGTTCTTCAGGAGTAACCGTGTATCTCCTAAATTCGGTGACTAGTTGTTCAACCTGCTCTATAAATCCATTTTTATCGGCTACCTTTTTAAAAAGAGTTAGCTTATTTTTATTTTCTTCAATAATCTTGCGTATGAGCATATTAACACCAATACTATTTATATGGTAGCGACTAATTCCACCAGTCTCTTGCAATATTCTCCAAGCAAGACGAGTAAAACTATACACTTGTGACCGAAACATTCCTTGAACCTCAGATCCGGATAGTAATCGCTGATCGGATAAAAAGGTCATCTGATCTGGGACAATATAAATAACAGGATTGCCTTCCGGATTTGCGGCAAGCTTTGCTTGGATCTCTTCTATACAAACCGTTGTTTTTCCAGTACCAGATCGACCTGCTAATAAGCGAACAGTCATCCAATCCCTCCCCTTTTTTTCTCTATCACCATAATACTTTATATGTATATAACATCATATCATAGAAACACATGTTTCCATAGAAAAGCGACACTGGATAATTTTTCTCATCCTCAACTTAAACGATACTACTCGAATAGTCGTGAAGAAATGAGAAATAGGGAAAAGCTTTATTACTCCTCGTGTGCTGATATCTCCTGACTTTATACCAATCAAAACAACATAAAGAAAAAAGAACTCAAACTTGAGTTCTCCTTTATCCATCCTTCTAAAAGGTAAATTGAATTTCATTAAATGGCCAATAACGCAAGCTAACTTTTCCAACTACTTGATCAATGGAAATGAATCCGAAATGGCGACTATCCCAACTTCCTAATCGATTATCCCCTAATACAAATAATTTCCCTTTTGGAACAGTAGCCTCCCCGGTTATTTCTTTTAACGTAAAATTCCCCGTTAGCCTTCCGGATGAAACTTGTTTCCGATAATCATTTAGAAATGGCTCCTCATACTTTTTCCCATTTATAAATAGATGGTCATCTCTATATTCTACTCTATCTCCAGGGATGCCAATTACTCGTTTCACATAATCATCATTTTCATTTGCATGAAAAACAATAATATCAAAGTGATCAAAATCAGTCATTTTATAACCAACTTTATTAACAACTAATTTGTTTCCGTCCTGTAATGTAGGCATCATCGATTCACCCTCCACTACATAATTGGAGAAGAAAAAAGCACGAATTATAACAAAGATGATAATCCCGATCGCAAATGCCTTTAACCATTCTATGCTTTCTTTCTTTATAGCTTCTTTCAACCTCTATCTCCTCCAAACAAATTTTACAGACCATCTTTTCTAATGGCTTCTCTCTTTCTCTTCCATTCCCGCATTATTCATTTTTATCTCGATTCGTTTCCCAATAGCCCAAAGAATAAAGATAGCTATCCCAACAGGTATTGTACGTAATGGCTGCGCAATCATTGATTTCAAGTCATATCCAATAAAGCTAATCGTACTAATCATGACTAGTTTACCTGCTATAACGGCAAGCACATATTGGCTCGTACTAATTCTCGATAAACCAGCCACTATATTTACAAGTGCAGAAGGTGTAAACGGAAAACATAGCATTAAGAACAACGGACCAAATCCATGTCGCTCAATCCAGATTATTGGTTTCTGCACCTTTTTATGTTTTCTTAAAAAGCTCAGCAGTCTTTTTTTCCCATACTTTCGGATTATCGAGAATACTAGCAATGCACCTAAGATTGTTCCAGCCCATGAATATAAAAATCCCAGCCAAAATCCAAAAGCATTTACATTAGCCATAATAAAAACAAAAAGCGGCAAAAAAGGGATAAACGCCTCAATCATTGGCAATAAAACCCCTGGCAACGGTCCGAACGAGCGATAACTGTCAATTAACTCCATTATATTTTCAAGCGTAAACCATTCTTTAATTAAGTTCATATCCATGAGCAAAACCCCTTGTATAACAACTTACGCATCTTTTCGTATTTGTATTCTTTTAACTATGGCGTTTTTTGATGAATCCACTTAAAACACAAGCGGACTTCATACCATTCCCCTTCTATTAGAACATTTTGTTGCTATAGCATTTATTAGCAAACAATCTACTTAACTATTCTAGTTTAATTCTTTATTCTTTCTAAAATATAAAGAATATGTTAAAGATATTTCAATTTATTGTGCCAAAAATTCTTTTATTGCTGTTTTATTCGCTTCTAAATCGACAGATAAGACAGCAGCTCCATTTACTCGCATATCTTGGAAACTTCCATCTACTGGAACTCTCAGAGACTCAACCTCATGATTTTTTGAAGTTAATAATTCTTTCCCAATAAACAGCATATCCCCTGTTTCCATACTCGTATTAATGTAAGGCAATATTACTCCTGCTAGTTTCGGCAGCTTGGCAAATGTCTGTACGGCAGAAACTTGATCAGCAAGTGCTTGCAATGTTTTTTGTTGTCTTGCTACCCTACCGAAATCAGATTCTGCATCATGTCGGAAACGAACATAACCTAATAACTGCTTTCCATTTAAATGTTGCAATCCTGGCTCCAACGTTACACCTATATTTTCAGACATTTGTTTCTCTACATTGATTTCCACACCATCTGGAAATACTTCATCAACTACAGCTTCAAATCCTTCAAAATTAATAATCGCATAATATTGCAAATCTATATCAAAATTCTGTTTGATTGTTTGCCTTAAAAGCTCAGGACCTCCGAGAGTATAAGCAGTATTAATTCTCCCTTGATTATATCCAGGTATATCCACATACATATCTCTCATGAGTGATATTAGTTTATATGTATCATTATCAGGATGATATTGGGCAACCATTATGGTATCCGTTCTAGACTGAGTTTCTCCTTCACGTTGGTCGCTTCCAAGTAAAAGAATATTTGTTCCACCATTACTATCCTCTTCCCCATTAAATTCGTATTTAACCTCGTCTACTCCAATATTCCCTAACGACTGCTTCTCGCCTTGCTTAAATTGATAAATACTATATATACCTACAATTAGTATAAATAGTATTAGGAACAGAAAGAAAACTCTTCCTTTACGTAATTTTCTCCTTTTCTTTCCTTTTCTATATTCCGTTCTCCCCATTTCATTAATCCTTTCCAAATTAAAAATCTTTTTTATTTTTTATGACTATTTATTACTATCAAGTGTAACCTTTGTACAAAAATATAGACCTTCTTCTCCATGTAAATCCTGTTTTCTATTGAACTCTTTCATTTCTTAATGGTTAGCTTTCTTTTTACTATCATAACAAAAAAAGTTCTATTCTACATTTTTTTCTTGCTTAAAATTACATTACAGGATAGAATTATACATTTTCTATTCATACACTTACTTATACTTCGGTATTTTATAAGTTAATCTTAAAAATGGAAGACCTATTTTGCTTCAGATGATATGGGCAAAAATAATAATTTTGCGCATAAAAAAAGGCGCCAGATGGCACCCTTTTTTTAATCGTTATACATATTCCAAAAACCAATTGTTAATATAGTTTAGTCTTTCTATTCTAAGTGTAGGTTTTCCACTTCTTGAAAGTTCATGATTTGATTCTGGGAAACGGACAAATTTCGTTTGTTTTTTTTGCACCTTTAAGGCAATAAATAATTGCTCTGCCTGTTCAATTGGACAACGAAAATCTTTTTCGCCATGCAATATAAGCAATGGTGTTTGCATATTATTTACATAAGCTAATGGAGAATGCTTCCACAGTGTTTCAATATCATTTAAGTCTGCTTTTATTTGCCAATCAGTAAAGTAGTATCCTATATCACTAACTCCATAAAAACTTATCCAATTGGAAATAGAGCGCTGTGTGACTGCTGCCTTGAAACGATCCGTATGCCCTATAATCCAGTTTGTCATGAAGCCACCATAGCTCCCTCCTGTAACCCCTAAACGAGAAGCATCGATAAAATCAAATGTCTCTAGACAATAATCCACCGCATCCATAATGTCTTCATAATCCTTCCCGCCATAATCTCCACGTACAGCATCTACAAATTGCTGCCCATAGCCATGACTTCCTCTCGGATTAATAAACAATACCGCAAACCCATTAGAAGTTAGTGTTTGGAATTCATGGAAATAGGAATTAGCATACATTGCATGTGGTCCCCCATGAATTTCTACTACCATTGGATATTTTTCGCCCGCTTTAAAGTCTTGTGGCTTCATTAACCACCCATGCAGCTCCCAGCCATCTCGAGAATGAAATTGTAATGGCTCAGCTTCTGAAAATGTATGTGTTTCCGCAAACTCTTTATTTACATCTGTAATTTGCTGAACCTCGCCTGTCTCTAAATTTAGGGTGTATAAATCTCCTGGATGTGTAGGTGTACTAATAGCTACAATCGCTCTTTTTAAACTTCCGCCAGTTGATAACCCATACACATGATGATTATCGATAAGAGACGGATAGATTGCACCTGAAATATTTCCAAAATAGACAATGGTATTTCCATGGTCAGTTCCTAAAAAAGTAAAGCTTTCATTATCCTCTCCCCATAGTATGCCAGGTGTTACAGATCCCTGTTGAAAATCTCCGATTGCATAATCGCCAACATTTACATCCCATTCCGGTGTTAAGCATTGAAGATAATCAGATTCTAAATCATATACCCATATTTTTGACAGAGTCGCATTCTCGTATTCTCTGCCACTTCCTATCAATCCTAGTCTTTTGCTATCAGGTGTCCAAGTTGCTTTTCCATAAGAGCCATTACTTTCTGTAACCTTCTTCCAGTTCCGTTCTTTTCTATTATATAGATAAATATCTGCAATAAAGCTAAAATCCTTTTCATCGCTTTCATCTGCACTAATTGCTATGTACTGTCCATCAGGGGACCAGCTTTGCACATAATAATTATTTTCTCCTGATGTAATCTGCTCTAAATCGCCACTTTCTATATTTATGATAGCAATATGATCATAGCTTCCATCCCAAAAGCCCTTGCCGTCCGATTTGTACTTCATATTAGTTACTTCTAGTGAAGTAACCTTTTCCTCTTTCTCTTCCTTTGTATTTTCTTTGTCTTCAACTGTTTCTCCCATTTTCAAATTACATTGAAAAGCAATTTCCTTGCTATCCGGGGACCAAACTGGATTACTTACTCCATTGGCTAAAAAGGTTAGTTGCTTTGCTTCTCCACCTTGCTTATTTAATAAAAACAATTGATTTTTCCCAGATCGATTCGAAATAAAGACAACTTGTTCTCCATTCGGTGACCATCTTGGTGAATAGTTTCGATCTTTCCCAAATGTCCATTGAGTTGTATCTAATGTATCTAGACGCTTATAAAAAATATTG
>Ga0182738_1005113_pt1 | contig 14157 bp, 11 predicted proteins | sample eDN5th30CBELigMG_FD_128876 | JGI IMG/M metagenome (GOLD analysis project Ga0182738, IMG submission 128876) | Enriched Miracle-Growth compost microbial communities from Emeryville, California, USA - eDNA 5th pass 30_C BE-Lig MG (version 2)... ...
CGTAAAATCCGGCAAATTTAGCTTTCGAGGGTGTTTCGTGCTTTTCGAATCTCCTAGTGTTATATGGTAGAAAACCAATGAATTCAAGTCTTTCTCTGCTTCTAAATGTTCCATCAGGGATAGAAATCCTAATTCCATTCAAACTTACCAGAAATCTCCCTCATAATCAGAGGGTGTTTTTTAAAAAGAAAAATTATTAGATTTTTTTTTGCATGAATAATGCAATAATTTCTACTTTTTCTCAAAGAAAACTTCACGTGAATTCCTTTCAAACCTCGGTCACTACTTGGTAAAATTCTTCATAAAATTTTTTCCTCTCAAATCACTGAAAGCATGCCAAAATGCTTCTCTTCTAATCTTTTGAAACCTTGTCCAATGTAAAGTAAAATTTCCCCAACAAGATGAGGTTTTGTTTTTCAAAAAATCTTCTTTTACAAAAAATATTGAAAAAGTCTTATCTCTAAAGATAAAATTTTAACAGATATGAATGAAAATAGTGTTTCTATCCCTGAGCAAGCATTGCGAAGCATGAGAATACTTGAATTTATTAGTTTTCTATTTTTTCTACAACTTTCTTTTTTTTGGACATTTTTCACATGTTTCTCCACACCTTCGAAAAATCGCCTAAAAACTTTTTTTTGCTTTCTAAGATTTTGAGATCTGACATTAAGAGTTGCTGAGATGAGTCACAAAAATTTTAACTCGATCCAAAAATTTTTCCTTTTTTCTCAAAAAGGTTTTTCCCCTTTTCTCACTAAAATCCATTAACTGTGCGTGGAAACAAAATTCAAGCACGAGATTCAATGAAATAATGCCCAACTTAAAGTGCGAAATGAAAGACCCCCTTCATCCTTCATTTTTCAATTCAAGCTTTTATAATTTCACTTTTTTTCATATAGTCTAAATTTTAAATACAAAATTCTCAGTCTCAGTCTCAGGAGATGACACGATTTAATTTAGCTATTTTTTATAAAATAATTTCTGTATTATGGATTCTCAGAAAAATAGTCAAGCGGCAAAATGCCCATATAGTAACTCACTTGAAGCCATCAAAAAGGAAGGAGCGACGATGAAGGCAATCTTCATTGAGAAATTTGGTGGACCTCCTTTGGTAAAGGAAGTGCCAATTCCTAAGCCTGGGCCAAATGAAGTCCTTATTCGAGTTGAGGCTGCACCAATCAATCCCTTGGACTTGGCATTTATGAGGGGTGCTTCTAAAAGAAAACGAACACTCCCTTGCCAACTTGGATATGAGGGTGCTGGAGTTGTCCTTGCTTCTGGAGGTGGGCAACTGAGTGATTACTTATTGGGAAGAAGAGTTTGCTTCTTTTCACCTCCAGGACAGCCAAGCACATGGGCTCAATATATCGTGACGAAAGCGCAGGGCTGCTTCCCACTTGGAGATTCGATATCTTATGAAATCGGATCTTCTGGAATCATCAATCCAGTCACAGTTTTGGCATTTGTTGATATTGTCAAGCAGGGAAACCATAAAGCCGTCATTCAGACAGCAGCGGCTTCACAGGTCGGCAAAATGCTTATCAAACTCCTCAACAAGGAAGGTGTCAAAACTATCAACATTGTCAGGAAAAATGACCAAAAACAAATGCTCCAAGAAATTGGTGCTGATGTTGTGTTGAACTCAGAAGATGAAAACTTCGAAAGGGATTTAAAAGAAAAAGCTGAAGCTCTTGGTGCCACTGTCTGCTTTGAATGCATTAGTGGAGATGTCACCTCCAAGGTTATCAAAGCTATGCCACGTGACTCTGTCTGCTATATTTACGGACACCTGGCTACTAATGCTCTCACTGGTGTTGACTTTGCAGATCTTCTTGTTCGAAACAAAGTCATCAGGGGATTCACTTTTGTCCGATGGTTAAACGAACAAGGCTCCAATACCATTGATGTCATGCAAAAAATTCAGGACCTTCTCCAAGGTGATTTGAAAAGCGAGATAGCTAAAGTAGTTAGTCTTGATCAAGTCAAAGATGCAATCAAGTTTTATACTCAAAACATGACTGCAGGTAAAATTATCATTAAACCCAACTTATAAAATAATACTATTTCTCCCTAAATAAGAAAAATACTTTCTCTTGATATTTGAGTCGTAACGTTTGATTGCGTGTTATGAGTTGCATATAAGACCTACTATTGAATAGAAAAAATACAAATTTTCTCTGGAACAAAAAGTCGATAATATTATTTTGACCTCAAGGAAGATTCAACGGATCCACTTTTTATTAAAAATTATTCTCTTTCGACTCCTTTGAAAAAATGCAATCAGTCAAAGACCACGTTCACCTCAAAGAAAATGTCGATCCTTCACAACTCTACAGTAATTGGCATTTCATCTTCATCTGAGTAAGAATATAAAAGGCCAAGGGGATATGGTTGAAGTTCAAGCTGAGGAAATCTCTGATTTCGAATTCATTGATCAACAGGAAATGGCTATACTTACAAAGGAAGCGTCTCAACAAGCAATCGATCCCTCCCATATTAACACTGTCGAAATATTGCAAGGAGGTAATTCATACTCACCCATCTCTTTTGAGATCCTCACTCATTCATAAATAGCTTTGAAGGTCCTTGAAGAAGTGAGTAAAATAGAAAAAGATTTTGGGGCTATAGAAAACCAACATCGAGAATTAGTTACCAACATGATTGCTGGCCCAACTGAAATTCTTAAGAAACAGTATTCAATGATCCTTGAAATTCTCCAACTCGAATCTGAAACTCAGGAACAAATTATTGCAATTCAGGTGAAATATCGAGACCTTGGAGTATTTGGAATTAAGTTTGACAAAAAAAGTGATATTTGCTTTAATATGCTCACCCATTGCTTAAACTTGAGCTCAAAGGTTATTTTGAAAGATTTAAGGATAGAGTATGAACTCTTCCTAAAAACATTTGAAAAAAGCACATTAGATGAAATTAAAATTTTAGTAATTTTTTTTAAAATAAAAAATTCAACTTGAGAATAAATAGGTAAGTAAACTTATTACGGTGTGCGAGATGCTTCCATTTGCGGCAACTTTCGACAAGACTGATCTCTTTACTCTTCAGAATGATCCTTGTGCTTGCCATGAATTAAAAGATGCTGTGAAAATTGTTACACTTGCACCACCTGATGTCATAAAGAGATCATATGAGAGATTCCTAAGGTCTTTTGCTATTGGAGTCTCTATGCTTTCAAGAGGAGATCAATACAAAAATCCAATTGCTAAAATTGTCCTCACTGGTATTGGAGTCATTTATGATACCCTTGCAACCTCCAAAACAAGAAGAAGAGTGCAATTATTCTATTCAAAAGTCAGTAAATGTTTTATTGTGTATAGCCTAAAATTTATAGCCTACACAACAATTAGCCTTTAAGGTATTTTTATTCAAATATTTATTTTATTCTCTTGGGAAGGTTTGGAATATGCTTGATCAAAAAGCACTTCTTTATATATTTAAAGTTGCTTTTCCAACAGTCAAGCACTCAAGGAAAATCTACATTCCCAAGTTGTACAACTTTGTCACTTTTGACTCGATAAAAATGGCATATAACGAACAAACACTCAACACAACAACCCCTTTAGTCCTCCAAAAGAACGAAACTGTCTCTTCCCAGAATGCTTACTTTTCATATGCAGCCTTAAGAAAAAATGGTGAAAATAGAGTCCCTCTCAGAGTCATATCATCTCGGCCTCTTCCCGTGACAAAGTCTACGAAAGTGCGGAAATTAGAAAAAAATAAAAGTACTTTATAATTTAAATCTTTTAATTCCAAACAAGTCATTAACCCTCAACAAAATCTCCCTCCACTTTTATCACCGACCCAAGAAAACTTAGCTCTCTTTGGTTTGGTGCGAGGAGTTCTTCCAGAAGCCGAAACTTTGTTTGAAGAGGGGCCAACTTCAGATCAAGATGACTCATTTGATTCGGGTTTAACTGGCCTGGCTAAACAAATGTCCGAAACCACTCTCAAAGAAATCAAACAGCCCGAACAAAAAATCGCTATTCAAAAAGGATTAACACCCTATTTTGATGGAATTGTTCTTCATATCCACGGCGGAGGCTTTGTTGCAATGTCTTCCGCTTCCCATCAAGCTTATACTAGGCAGTATCTAAGGGGATATAGGAACGTATATTAATTTTTTCTCCTTCAGGTGGGCAAGAGCAATTCAAAAACCAATATTTTCAGTTGATTACAGACTCGCTCCAGAACATCCTTATCCTGCAGCTCTAGATGATTGCTGGCAAGCATATAACTGGGTCTTAAATAATATGGAAGCTTCACTTGGTACAAAAAAAATCTCGAAACTTTGTTATTTACCTACCGCCCCAATAGGGATAAAATCTAACAATATTGTTTTGGTTGGAGACTCTGCAGGAGGAAATCTCGTCCTTGGTGTCACTCTTCTTGCTATTAAAAATCGAGTTCAATTACCAAATGGAATTTTGCTCGCTTATCCAGGTATCGAGTTACAATTTTTTTTTATGTCCTTATACAAAAAGCTTTAAAAATGGAAGTAAATACTTATTCACCAAGTCTCCTGCTTTCTCTTCATGACCAAATACTTCCTTATTCTGTATTGAAACTCATCCCTGGCGTTTATATCCCTCCAGAAGGGAAACCTGACAAAGATCCATTCCTTAGTCCTTTAAAAGCTAGTGATCAAGTAAATTAATTTTTTCTTGTCTATCAGCTTTTCAAGCTTCTTCAAATGCTCCCTCCTGTTAGAATTATGGTTGGTGATCGAGATCCCTTTCACGATGACTGTTGGAGATTTGTTGACCGCTTAAAGTATATATTTCTGAGGCGTTGCTTAATTTTTCCCTTCAGGAAATTAAACAAGGACGTCAAAATGACAGTGTATCAGGAAATGTCTCATGGATTTCTCGGATATGCTTTCCCAGGAGCTGTTAGCGAAGCCAAAAAATGTATTAATGACGCGGCTCTCATGTTATTAGAATTACTTGGAAAACCCGTCATAAAATTGGCTGTTTAAAATATCCTATTCATACGCTATCCAACATACAGATATTACACGGTGTAGATTATTTTTCTTTTCTCTGTTATTTATTTTCAACAATCTTTTTAAAAATAAAAATAAAAGGAACACCAAATAAAAAAATTTTCAACACATCTCTTCCTACGGTTTTCTGACAAAAACATGATTTTTCTTTTTATCAAAAATCATTCTCTCGGAGCTCAAGGTTTTCTGAAAATAATCTTTGTTTTCCTTTTCGAGAAGAATCAACAACCTCATTTAAAATTATAAATTAACCAGTCAAGGAAAGAAAATTTGGTTTTTGAAAACAACAATTAAAATCGGGTGCTCTAATAATTTGTTCTTGTTGAAATTAATTCTCGACGAAAACCATTTACAAGGTCCAAATCTCAGTTAATATGATTTAATTAAAGTCAACGACTAATATTTAGGATATTCGGAGTTGTATTTGCAATCATTTCAGATGCTCTTGCGATTCAAAACAATATTCATGGGTTGTTGTCAACAGAATCAAACCTTCTCTGATCCTATGGAATTAGATATTCGGAAGGAGAATCCCCTCTTGGTCAGCAAAAAACTTGATACTAATCTTAAAACAGAAAATGATATCAGCGCCCAGAGAATTGAACTCACAACAGCAGAAGATGAAACTGTAAGCAAACACCCAAGACTCAAGTTAACGGTGACTGAAGGAGATATACTCCCATCAGGACAAGAGTTTATCATAAACGACAGAGGTTTAGAAAGTAATGAAAGTCAAAAAACGGATGGAACTGTGAATATTGGGAAATCGAAACATACCAAAGAAACTAAAGACGAATTGAATGACATCACTCTTGATGACTATACAGTTGGTGACAGACATTGCATTATCAAATATAATCCCAACCTCAAAAGATATTTTATCAAAGATCAAGGAGACGGCTCTGGAACCTTTGTGAAAGTCAAAGCACCTATGAAAGTGAAAAATGGAACTGTTATATCATTCGGCGAGTCTCATTTGGTGGTTCAAATTATGCAACCTAAGAATCTCAAATCAAGCGTTCGAAAGAGCTTGAGGGCACTTTCACTCGAAGATCTTGATAAAGATTTTCTTGTTATCAAATTTCTTGATGGTCCAAAAGCTTCTCAAGTATTCAACTTTGGTCCTGAAGCATTTGAAGTCAAAATTGGAAGAGCAAATGACTGTCATGTCAAGTTCGAAGGAAACAATCTCTCAAGATATCAATGCAATTTTAAATATGTTGACAGTCAATGGCATGTTTGTGATGGTACTGGCAAGAAACCAAGTGCTAACGGTACTTGGATCTTTGTTGATAAATTTCAAGAAATCAAACCAGGAATGAAAATTAAAATTGGACAATCCCATTTCAGGGTGAGTATTATTTAACTATTTGTATATAATTAGTCAAGTGTAATAATGTAAATTGTTTATCATAAATCAAGTGTTTCATTCTCTGTAATTTTTCATTTTCCTTCCAAAAATTTGTTCTCTTTATTTTCAGAAACACGATTTGCTGCTCAAAAATTTAATTTTGAAAAATTTTCTTGACTCAATGGGTTTCCCATCTTTTCTTCAGACTTCAGAGTTTTTGAGCCTTTACAAAAGGTCCAGACATTTTTGCAATGTCCATTTTTCGTATAAGTTGACTGGACTCAAGTCCAAAATTTTCAAGAGGACTCAAAAACCCGGCCCGGCCCGGCCTCTTCTGTCAGTGTTGTTAAATACCATCACCAAAACGTGGGGATCGCCTTTCGGCTGGACGGTTTCGAAACCGTCACCCTTAAAAAAATATAAGGAAATTCTCTCTAAATTATGTTCAAAACCAAATCAATATTCTCATTTTCTCAATTCAACTTATTTTCTTTGATTTGAGAGTTTACGTCTCAAGTTGTCTATCAGGAATTTAACATTTATTCGTCGATTCTTCTTTGATATAAAAGTTTCAACTTCTAATGTCCTTCACCTGGTTCAAAAAGAGTTCCTGATTTTATATCTTCATCTCCCTTCCAGTTGTGACTTTCAATTTGAATGAAGATATTTTGGTTTGGTGAGTTGAAGTATTTTCAGTAGCTTGAACCCTTTTCAAGAAAGTTGCCCATGGTTTATTCATTAGTTTGAGGGGCATTACTAAGGTTTGTAGAAAAAGACATAATTTTTTTTAATTTTGAATCCTTGGGGTAAAATTACATCAGCTTCAGATGAAAAGGTCAATTACCTCTGTGAAATGTGAGGATGCCATCAAGAAAAAAAGAAAAGAATTTTTTAAAGAAAATTTGGTTTGAAATAATTTTGGGATGTCTTGATTAAAAAAAAATTTGGAGAAAAAGTTATTGAAAAATTTTTCTGATTTTTTTCTCAAGGGAAAGAGATTTTTGAGGACTGGGGTCTTTTTCTTTGGACGGCCGGACGTTGTCAAACCGTCACCTTTGGAAATTTTCGTCGCTGGACGGTTTTTTGGGCCCTTTTCACAACTCTGTCTTCTGTCTTTCTGTATTTTCGGAACTTTTCATTTTTTATTCCTCTCTCAAACTCCCTAAATTTCGAAAAGAAGAAGAATTTTTTTTTGTGAAATTTGTTTTCAAAGTTTTTTCCCCAAAGCCCACCCAACAAAATTTCACAATGTCCTTGCAAACTATTTCACACTTTGATTATTATTCCATCAGATCCAAAGCTGATGCATGCTTGTAGCGTTTAGGCTATTTATGTTTCTTGCTTAAAGAAGGCTTGAAGAAAATGAGTTTATTCTGAAAGTCTTCTATATCATCTTCTTTCACACCGAGCGAAAAGTTTTGATCTCATATACTTGAATTTTATAAAGATTGATGACTAATAACCATATTCAATTAATCAAAATAAATAATCTCCCTGTGAATTATCTGAAAACTTGATTGAAAAATCCAATGACATCCGCTGGAGACATATTTCTCAGGACTTTTGGCCCAGAAAAAATGTATGAAATCCAATTCTTTTTCAGTATAATTTTTCAATTAGCTTCAAAAAACTATTTTCTCTAAAAAGAGTTTCTGCCTTTCATCTCCTTTCTTTCGATTTTATGAGATTAAAAAATAACCTTATTTTTTACATTCATTTATCTTTATCGATACACACCTGTATCAATATCTCAAAAGACTTTTTTAATTGAGTTATAATTTTCTGTATAATTTATTATTAAATGTTGTACTCTGAACATTTGGTCTGTTATGCATGCTCACATGAATATGATTATGACAACTACATTCCCAGGCTGATACCGAGTTGCCGACATTCTTTATGCTCTAACTGCCTCGAAAACCTACTTTCCCAGCCTGAACCACACTTATGCCCAATCGATGGAAAACCCTTATCAGCAACCAAGCAACTTCAGGCCTTCCCAATCAACATTCCTCTCAAGGAAATGAATCAAAAAGATCCGCAAAAACCTTTCTGTCAGACTCACGGAAAAGATATAGAAATTATCTGTTTGACAGAAAAACGTGAGATCTGTGAATCTTGCAAGGAAGCATGTCTCCACCAAAATCATAATTTGAGGCCTCTTGACCAAATCAAAACGAAAATCGATAGAAAAATTGATGACTTCCAAAACATATTCAATCACTGCGAAAAGTACCCAAAATTAATACAGATTATGCTCGAAGAGGAGGAATTGAATTTGACAGAACTTGTAAAAAGCAAATTTGCAGAACTCAGAGAGACCCTTGAGAAGAGAGAAGAATTATTACTTGCAGAAATTCGACACTACGCCAAAACTAAAAGAGGCAGAATGAATGAAACCTTGCAAAAAGACATAGACTTGAAAAGAACCCTCAACGAAAAGATCATGGCTCTAAAAAATAATCCAGTTGATGAAAAAACCTTGGACATTCTCAAAGAAACCGGCTGCCAAGCCTTTTCTAAAACAGAGTTTTTCCTCCTGAAGAGCTATCTGCAAACGTTTAGTACTCAAAAATTTAAAAAGAAAATTGATTCCTTTTGCACTCAAATGACCTCTGGAATTAAACAATTCCAATTCCCTTTCTCATCCCAAGTCTTCCTCCAAAGGATGCAACTCAATTTTATTTCTGTCAAAAATAACCAAGAGGTTTTTACCAGCAATGAGTTGGTAGAATTTGAGAAAGATGCACATAAGCTTTTGCTCTCCATCAAAGAAACAGCTACCCCATCCGAACTGCCAATAGAAAAATTAGAAGAAATAACTGAGTTAGAACTCAACCTGATGGAGTATCCAAATATTAATCTGACCGCAATGTGGGATCAAATCATCCTTACCATCAGCTATCTCTGGCAAAGTCTCAAAAAAGCAGTTAAACTCACTATCAAATTCCAAGCTGGGCCGAGACAGCCAAAAGATCTTCTTTATCTTCTTGACTGCGAATTCTGGGATGATCGAAAAGTCAAAACTAGATGTGACATCTCAGGTATAATTGATGAACCTCGGCTAGTTGAATTAGTCTCTGAAGTGCTCCCGAAGCTGCCTGACGTCAAGGAAATCCGGCTTCACCTAAAGTGGCAAAATCGAATCTCAGATAGAAGCATCGAAGCTCTCATCAAGAATCATCCAGCAACGCTCAATGCTCTCAACTATTTCAGTTTTGTGCTCGATGGCTCGCTAGTCACGGATCAAAGCATATCCTCACTTCTAAGTTGTCTCTCAGCTTTGAGGGTCTTTAAACTGCACCTTTGGAAAACAAAAATCACTGATGAAACGCTGAAAAGATTTGCCAGTTCTAGTTTACCAAATATGAAATTTCTGCAACATTTTGAAATGAGTCTCATCGAAACTGCAGTTACTGATGATGGTGTAGAGCCACTCTTTGTTCCAATGGAAAATATCAGAATCTTCAAACTCTATTTGGAGCAAACTAAAGTTACAAATCAATCAATTCAGGCCTTTTCCAACATTACCCTCCCTGCAATGCCATTCTTGGAAGCTCTAGAGTTCAATGTCAGAGGTACTCTCATAACAAATGATTTTCTTGTTCAAGCACTCAGTGATCTCAAAACTTTGAATCATTTCAAGCTTTACTTGAATCAAGGTGTCGTAATTGATAGTCTCAACAAACTTGAAAATTTACAAGATTCTCCCAATAAAAGTATCCTATCCAGAATATTTAAAAAATAACTTGAACTGGGAATCATTGTATTTTTGATTCAAGGCATTTCATTTTATACGTTTTATTTTGTTTCTCCTCCTCCATATCGATGGAATTTTATCTTGTCTTTTTTTTAATTCCTAAAATTGCTTTTCAGGAAGCTTTTATGAAACTCTTTTTGATGAAGTTTGGGTCAGAGTCAATAGATTTTTTAGAGAAACAACCCCTGAAAACGCTTCAGCTTGTTTTCGTTTGAGATAGACTTTTTTATTTCTGTGTGAATTCACAGGAACAAAAGATTCAAGAGGTGCAAACGTTTTTGATATCAGATTTTACATAAAATCTTTCTTATAAATGATTTAATTATTCAATGTGCAGATTACTCAAAGTAATAAATAAATAAATATTTCCCTCTCTCCTTTCTTATCCAAATAAAAGTTTGTTTTTGAGTCTTTTTAGAAATCCATAGGAACCTTCTGCAGCATCCCTGAGATTTTCATAATCTGAAATATTGACACCATCATTCAGATAGATTTTTATATTGATTTTGTTATCAATTTTCATCAATAGCTCAGCTGCCCTTTGATTTGAAATTTCAGTGTCGCCGAGACTCAACTCCAGCTGATTCAATTCACTCAGCCTAGGTAATGTTTGATTTGAAAAAACCTCAACACTTTTCTCCGAAATTTTGGTGTTCCAAAGACCAATCCTTAATATCTTTATTCTTGTAAGATGCGAAAACAAACAAGAAACTCCAATATCACTAACGGGACACTTTCCCACATTCAATTCCAAATGCTCTAAGTTCATAAAAACAGGAAGAGTCTGGCTAGAGAAGTCAGCGAGCCCTTTGTCTGTAATCTGCGTGCTCCAGAGGTAGAGTTTGAACACCTTGAGACTTTTCAAATTGCCTAGGTTTGCATGCATAATCTTATCAGTGACGGGCGTCTCATTGAGACGAAGTTCCAAATAATTCAGTTTCTGAAGCTCTGGTGTGCTCACAAGAGTTTCAAAACACTTGTCAGTAAACTTTTTGCTTGCTGTAAAATCCAGCAACAAGAAGCGAAGTGCTTTTATTTTTGGAAGAATTTTCGTTGATATTTCCATAAAACTAGATTCTGACAAATTAAAATCAGAACAACAGTTTGCCTCAAACTTCTTTTTAAGAGCTTTATTCTTCCAAAAGTCACAATTCAGCAACCTCAGAACCTCTTCACTTGAAATCTCCCCAATCTTTAACTTGAGAGTTATTGTTGTACCTTTCTTTAATCTCTGCCCCAAGATATCCAGAATTACATATGTCTCATCTAGTCGTGCCGTCGTTTTCTTTTCAACTTCGGCATAATTTGTCAAATCCAAAACCACCTTTCTCAAATCTCTCACATTCTCAAGTTCAAGCTCTGAACTGAACCCAGAGTTTTGAAGGGCAATATAAACCTTTTCGTCATCTTTTTGAAAAGAGAGTAATCCTTTTCCATCGAGATATTGCTTGTTATTTCTTGTTTGCAGAAAAGTGTTTTTCATGTATTTCGAAAAATTCTGGATGCTTGATGGCAAGGTAAATTTCTCAATTTTCATTCTGAAAAACACTTCAAGTGATTCTAATCTCTTTTCCAGCTCATCTTTCCCAAACAAGCTATTATACCTCTTCAAAAGAAGATATTCAGTTTTTGATTGACAGTCTGGAAGTGCGGCCTTGAGTTCTTCAAGGAAAATTCTGTCAACCTCTTTTCCTCTCAACTTTTCTACCTTCTCTGCCAGATCACCTGGAAAATCAACTTCAGAATCTAAAACTCCTTTGATATAGCTATTTTTGTATTCGACATAGTCATGAAGTTCTGATATCAGTTTTTTCTGCTTATCATTCAGGGCATCCCTTAATCTATCAAATCTTTTATTGATCATGCTAACCAAATCTGTGACATCATCAAATCCAATCCTCTTCAAAGTGTCTCGATAGCTCAAGCAATCGTTCACAACTCTTTGAAGATCCTCAATTTTTCCTGATGCAATTTTCTGAATCTCTTCAATTGTTTTTATTTTGTGTCCTTTATGTTCTCCGGAATGCTCGCAGAATCTGCACATCCTACAACTGTCAACAAGACACACTAAGTTTGCTTCTTCCTCATGAGATGGACAGATGTTTGAAGGGTATTCCTTTTTCGCAAAAATCTGCATAGAGACATTCATTGAATTCTCGTCGCCTAATTGGTCTTTAGGCCCATTCTCCTTTGTAAAAATATTTTTCAGGTCCATCTTATCCACTTTGTATAATAATTAATAAATGTAAATTTTAATCGAATTGCACTGAAAAATTGAACTCCATAAATTTTTTTCACACTATTAAAACTCTTTCCCTTGATTAAAATCACATACCTCCATAACACATTCATATAGTTTTTTTATTCTCCTCATATAATAATCAGTTGTTTTGAGTTTTGACCAAGACGCTATGAAAAAAATGAACCTTTTTGATTTTAAAAATTCTCTCTAAGATAATTTTTCTAAACCCAGTGAGGTCAATGGATCACACAGGTTGTGAGAATTAGAAATTTTCTCGAGAAACTTGATCCGAAAAATTCATGGGAATTTTTTTTTCTCAGTTTTGAGAGTCAGACGAGTACACAACTTTCAAGCTCTCAAAATTTTAAAAATATGATTCGAATGCTCTGCCAATTTGCCAACAAAAAAATCCTTCACTTTATTGCTGTAAAAACTCTCTCCCAAACTTAATGGTGTCTTTCAGAACTGATGTATCCAAGAGAGTTCACATTGAGATCTTTCTCTTCAAAAATTTTAAACTAATGATTCATTCATTATTTCTCTGTGGCTTGAGTTTTCTTTGAACCTTCACGACAGAAATTCGAGGAAGATAGCTTTGAGATAAACCACAGGATAAAGCCTCTCTCGAACTCAGTCAAGTGGAAAAAATCTTTGACTCACTCACTTCCTCAATCAATTGGTCCCTTTGAAAAGTAAAATGGCCTTTTTTCACATCCAAAAAATCAAATGTCTCAATGCCAGACATAATCCATTATATTCAGACATAGATGCTTTATTTGGCAGGCAAAGGCAATTTTTAAGATCACAAAAAAAACCCTGACAGAATAATAAATTTATTTCCAGAACATACCAAAAATCAATTCCAAACTCCAAGGTGCGAAATCGTATCTTTCTCGCAAGTCAAAATAACTCAATGAAAGCCCGCCTAAAAATTGACAATTGAAAAATTTTTCCTTTATCTCGCCTTATGAAACAGCAATTATTTGACACACTATTATTAATCTATATTTTAGGGTCAATCAAAGCATTCTGAAATTGTAAAATTCGAGATTCGTTTCAATATCTTTTCCGAAGGAATCCTTTTCTTTCTCTTGAGTTCTCATATCAGTATAACAATTTTCTCTTCTGCCACAAATTTTATCTCAGAGGAATTTCCCAAGAGGAAAATGTTTTACCATTACAAGAAATCAATTCTTTGGCTCTCCCGCGTTAATCAAGATTTTTGTGCTGCTATTTATTGTGAAGAGCTAGCCAGTCGTCTTATCTCAAAATCACGTGTCTTTTCTGTCAGAATAACCATTTTCAGACTCTCTCTCTCTCAAAAAAAACCTTTTGGCTTCCAAATTTTAGATCTTAGCTTACAAAATGGCCATTCTGGCTAGTTTCACACACTTCCTCTACTCAGACCAATTTTCACCTTCAAAAAACTATTGAGTCCGAATTTCATCACATTTCAAGCAAACATTAGACTTTTGAGAATCCATGAGTTTATTCTTAGTGAATCGAAATTTCCAAAGGGAAAAAAATTGAAACTAATTTTAGTTTTAAAAGCAAGCCATGATAAAAACTGGTTAAAAACTTAAAGGTGTGTGTAGTGTAAATCAATTAAAAACTAATGAGGAAAGTCAATCCATTGCAAGAACTCAGTCACAAGGTCATTGTCAATGACCATCATCAAAATGTCCATCTCCACCCGCATTCAACTAATGCAATCCAAACTGGAAAATATACTCCCTTTACTTTTGTTCCAAAGTCTCTCTATATTCAGTTCTTGAGAGTTGCAA
>Ga0182738_1005114_pt1 | contig 14155 bp, 6 predicted proteins | sample eDN5th30CBELigMG_FD_128876 | JGI IMG/M metagenome (GOLD analysis project Ga0182738, IMG submission 128876) | Enriched Miracle-Growth compost microbial communities from Emeryville, California, USA - eDNA 5th pass 30_C BE-Lig MG (version 2)... ...
TAATCTCCACCAAAATCAAATTTTCAACATCAATTGCTTTTTCCATATCGTCAAAAGTTCTACTTGACGAGTCAAAAACCTGCTTGGACTCTCTTAAAGCTGCTAATGCAAAACTATTAAACGATAAAATACCACCTGTAAGCACTCCACCACCGAGAGAAGCACAAAAAGGTCCTACAGCATCATTACTATATATGATTTTGCAGATATTTCCCTTCACAAGACTCACTAGTTCCTCATTATCTCCCATACCGTGCTCCGTATCCAAAACTTGATTTAAAAAGAAAGATGGAGATCGTGCAAGATCATTAACGAGTGAATCCCATTGGTCACTGATTAGCTGCTCTTTCATAGAAGCAGTACCATTTGAAAAAATATAATAATACAGCATGGCTCTCATTAACTTGAATTTATAAAGAGTCAAACTTGATTGTGCCATTATCACATTCTTGGATTTAATCTTCTCATTCTGTGCATCAACTATGGGAAACAATGAGATGAATATGATACACAAGCTCAAAGCAAAAAGAAAAACCAGAATCCATATCACTAAAAGTCTTGTATTTATTCCTGTCATTTCACCAGTTCTCCTGGTGACTTTTGCATTTGTTTGATTTGGATTGCTGCGAGAATTCTGAGTCTTTAGTGTTTTATTCTTCATCAACCCTTGATCCTTTTTCATTTTGAGGTTAAAGTAATTGCAGTCCATATAGCTCTGCTCAAGGTCTTCTAAGAACCTCTCCAGTAGTTCAAATTGTCTGAAAGGGCTGCTGTCAAGGTGCAAAAATATTTCAGTAAGCTGATTTCTTTTCTTTAAAAACTTCAATTGGATCTGAGTTACAACTAATACAAGAAACAAGCCAATCAATGACATTAATATTATCATCACTCTAGATATTGTTTCTCTGTGTTCTAATTTTGTTTCACCATCTTCTTGAATAATTCTCACAACCTCTTCACCCATCATAATTCCTCCATTAAAAGTATTGTTTATCAGAAAAATGAGATCAGGATTGTCAATCGTAAACTCTGAAACCGGAGTATTAAAAGCCTTCATTGCTCTTGCTATAATCTCATCAGTCAGATCAAATAAGTTTACAGACTTCTCTAATTGAATATTGACGCCATCATCTGAATTATATACTGGGATGTTGTTGTCATACAATTCTCCTTGTAAATCTTTATCAATCTGGTATAAAGAGCTTCGAATTCGATTATTCTCTTCATTGAGCCACCCAGCATAATTCGCCATATCTATCATTGCAATATATTTCATGGGATACACATAACCAATTGATAAGTACCGAGTGTCCAAAAATAATCCTGCAACACTCATCAATTCAACGATTGCCAACCTTCCAATCAAAGTCATATCTGCCGTCCTCATAATTGCATGGTTCAAAATTTCAATGTCGGTCTCTGCATGCTCCAGAGCGGAACCATTCTCTTCCTCAAGAATAATTAAGAGGACGGAAGAAAAAATCAGAAGAAGAAACGCGAGAATTTTCAATTTATTCAACTTCTCATTTTGTGAAGCTCCTTGAATCGACCTTTCAAGAACTGCATAAGCATTCTTTGAAGAAGTCAGCGATAAAACTTCATCATCTTCATCTTGTTTCGTCAGAAGATGCTTTTGAACTTTCCCCTCTCGTTCAACTTTCATTTTCTTATCATCCTCTGCATTTGCGAAAGACGGAACCATTATTTTGCTTTCTGCTCTTGGAGATAAAGCCTCCGTAAAATGAAACACTCGGTTGGAAGACAATAAGGCATTTTCTGTCTCTCTTTGTTTACCAAATAAAAACTGGGCATGAGAGTTTGATGGACTTGTGAGTGGTAATTCATTCTCTGCTCCTGATCTTTCTTCAGGGATTCCACCATCTTCAGCCTCATCTTCTTTGGGTAAAGAGGTTAATTCCAAACTTGGGCTGGAATTTTCTAACGAGAGCTTCTCAAACTCCAAAATAAATGTTTTATTTCCACAAATTTCCTCGATTCTCAGTTTTGTCGCAAAAGCCTTTGGGTTGTTCCTCACTGAAGGACGACTCTCAATCGAGATCAGGTTCAAACTCAAGTTCGAATTCTTCAAAAGCTCGCCTTTTTCTGATTGTTCTTCTATCATTATTTTTCTCAAGAAACTCAGAATGTCACATTTCGTCTTCGAAAGGAGAAAAGCCAACCTTTTATTCGCTATTTGGTCTTCACTCTTCATCGTTGCAGAATAACCTTTACATATTTCTTGAATATGAAATTTCTTTGAGCCATTCAGGCCGAGTTGTAAGCCAGCATTCTGAGTATAACCTTGAATGTTTCCGTCATCTCCAACTAACAACATATCTCTATGAGTCGTATCCTTTATTTTGATCATTGCTACATAGACCAGTTCTTTCTGAATGTACGGATGAACAGACAAATAGAGTTTGCATGGACTGATAAATCCATCCCTATTTAATACAAATGTGTCAATATTTGAGTATAGCATTGTTGTGCTTTGAACATCTCCCACTTTGTTTAAGTGTTCAATCAAAATCTGATTGTGATTTTCCTGTGTAAAACTCGGCATCAGAACGTTAACATTCTTCCCGACTAGATTTTGATGCTGAAACCCAATGCTCTCTGCAATGTTTGGCGACACATACAAAATCTTTCCAAGTCTTTCTTTTGACATTGAGGCATGTATTGTAATGTTTCTTTCATCATAGAGGCTTGAATTAGTGAGATCCCCTCCACTTTGACTGGAGACCCCTAGAGAACTCCAATATTTGTCAAAGATTCTTTGTGCTGAATATGGACAATTTCTTATGAGTGACAGGTACATACTGTAAACCCCACTCAAGAGTTTCGCGAATGATAAATTTATCTCTATCGCTTTTTTCCATTGATATTGAATTTGATCATCAAAATTTTCAATTTCACTGCTTTTCTCGTAGAGTATAGTCATCTTTAACCCTGAGCGATTATAGTACGTCCAGAAATCCTCATAGGCTTTCCCAGCCTGATGGATTTTATTAAGAAAGCTTGATGAAATCGTCTGCATATCAAGATAACTTTTAATATTGAGAACTTTGCCTTCTCTGTCATTAAAAAACTTCTCAATAGCTGCTTGAATTTTAACTTCCAATTTTGTCACTAAGATCTGACTATACCCTCGACTTCTTGAAAGAGTTGACAAGAAATATATCAGGCAAGAAAGGTATTCTGGTCGATCCAAGAAAGAGTAAATAAATAGAGTCTTGATTTTATTACTCTGTCTTATCCTTTGAATAGAATTCTCGAGCAAATCTTTAATGATCATCTCCCCAAATTTCGACTGGATATCTTTAAGTTTTTCAACCTCAACATTTCCAATGCCAGTGAATCTCACATCATTTATCCAATTTAATTTTTTATGTATCTTGTCATAATTCACAAATACGCTCCAAAAATAAACTTCATGAATATTAAACTTTTGATTTTCGCTGATTGTGAGGTTAAACTGGCTAATTAAACACCTCAGAAAAAATAACTTCTTCAATACAGCTTCTTCAGATTTCAATTTCTCATCAGGCATTCTTAAGTACATCATTTTGGCTTTTTCAAACCAGATATTGCCAACCTTGATACTCAAAGGGATAAGCAAGAGATCTAGATAGCAAAAGATCTTGGCTTGTATGCGGCTATCGTCAGAAAATGCAACTGCCAGAAAGTTTGAAAATGCCATGAATGTGCAAATGAAACCACCAGATATAGCACATTTCATCGCTATCTCCTGGTAATAGGGAAAGTATTCAAACAGGTAGTAGAGTCTGAGACAAGCAAGGACTAACATGAAAATCACAAAAACCCACATAGCCAGTTTGGAGTCATTTGATTGGCACAAAAAAGGCACTGCAAAAGCCTTCAAGACAAAAGTGAATGTTTGAAACACTGAGTTATGACTTGCGAATAAACTCATACTCATAAAAGGATCAAAAGAATAGATTGCGAAAAATCCTCCAAACAAATAACTCACCACCAAAAACACCCAATTCAGCTCCCTTGTCCAAGTTGCGCCGGCTAAGATTTCTTCATTATTTCCAATACTCTCAAGCAGGCCATCTTGATTAAGCTTCAACAGGATATGTGAGGTCCAAAAGAACCCAATCGAAACATGAAATTGGCTAATACAAGTCATTATCCGACTTGAGCCTGCCATCCTCCCTCGTTGATAATGATGTGTATAGAGAAGATATAAAATCACAAAAATAAGGACACAGAGATAAACCCAAGCTAGAAACATGGCAATAAGCAAATTGTCTTTAGAGCTGAGGAGAATTCTATCAAGCGTGATGACTTGGGATATGTTATCAACGGCTTTCGAAAAAGCATCATGTCCAGATGTTTTCAAAAAGGAGAAGCGGTAATTGATCAATATGGCAAATGACTGAAGGCTTGAGGTCAGGAACGCTAGGAGTTGGCAGGATTGAGGAAATGAATCATGCCAGAGCGTTTGAAGAGTCAAGTACTGGAAAAATCCGAGGCTTTTATTCTTGAAAGTCATTTTGCTAAATTAACTTTTTATTTATAAAAGTTTTATAAATTGATGAAAACTAAGAAATCAGTTATTTTAATTCTAATTAAAGATTTCGATGAGGATTTTTTCTCCACCTGTTTGCTTGAGAAATTTCATCAAAACCATCTCTCATTTCAAAAAAATTTTGAATTTATTGTCTCGATGTTTTTTTCCTTTGAGGAAAAAGGAGATAAAGGCATCCGAGCCTTTTGTCAATATTTTGCTAAATTTATTGACCTTGATTTTATCGAAGCTTTCTTTGATTAAAATTGCTTTTTCTTTCAATTATTAAAACCCTTACTTTATTCGTCAATTTTAACTTTAAATTTCTCATGTTTCAACTCTTAGGACTCCAATATTCAAAAATTACCAATCTTCAAAATTAAACTCTTAAACACGAATGCTCGTTTTCGCCGAAATATTCAGCTCATAGCAAAAAGACCACTTCACGTTGAACAAAGTAAACAACTCTCAAACAAAAAATAAAACTTGACTCAAACGAAATTCGTTCACAGTAATTTAATTTTAATTTCAAGTTTAATAAATTTTTCGAATTAAATTTAACAAAATAAGCAAATTTTATCTTTTTCACAAAAGTCTCAACTCGTCTCGCCTTTAAAGATTCATTAAACTCCAACCATCATCCCTTTCTGCTCATTCCCAATACCAATCCACTTCGCGAAAGCGAGAGTTTCGTTGACCTTCTAATACCCTCTAACTGTATGAACATTGCACAGATTCAGATTCGTTTTTTGAGGGTTTTCCCTTCTACTTTCATCTGTTTCTAAACACAAAACATTATGCTTTAGTTTGCAAAATGGCTTTTTCAAGAGGAGTTTATATTTAGCCGTATATTGTTCATCTGGCTCTTCTGATGGCCTTTTAGTTGCAGAAGATTGAGAAAAATTAAGTTTTTATCAGATCTTTGCTTTTAAAATTGAGGATCCGACTGAGGAATTTGCATCAATGTCATGCTTTCACTAAAGACAAGCTCACTTGGTGTCAAGGAAGAATGAAAGACAAAAAAATTCTCGAAAGTTTTTCATTAAAACTCTAATTCATAACTGACAAAATTAGAGAGCCTTAATTTCAAAGCCATTAAAAAAGTTTTGAGCCTTTATCTGCGTCATTTCAAGCCCCTATTTTTAGATCAGCAATAAATATAAAAAACTGGCCTCTAATGGCTTAATTTTATTTTTAATTCGTGTCCTTAATTTTTCACTTTACCATGGCAGTTATCTATTAAATTTTTATTTGAAAAAACCCTCACCTTATGTGGTGATGAGTCTTGATTTCTCAAAAAGGCTTGACTCTCATTCAAAAACTCAAGTCGTTTCGATTTCACCAGCTCTTGCTTTTAAGTGGAATTAGGATACTCTTGTTCTTGGCCAAATTCAATCAAGCGAATTTAAACTCACGGTGGTTGAACCTTATACGTTTCCTTTTGAAGATTTATCAGTTGAGCTTCGAGAAAATTGAGGCTATGGTTGGATTCCAGATTCATAAAATAAAAGTATTCTCATTTATGGTTCGTCATTTTCACTTTACACTACATCATAGTCACTTTCTTCATCCTCTATAAAAAATTCTGGAAAGCAAAAGATTTGAAAAAGTCTTTGGTCATAACTGAAAGGAAAGTTGCTATATTCAACAAAAAAAAGAGAAAATGGTGAAACTCCTCGAAATTTTTTCTTAATCCACATTTCCAAGTTCTTTTTAGATAGAGAGCAAAGATCCCATGATACCAATTTTTATGAATATAAAAATTAATAAAAGCTTTCAAGCGTTATTTAATGAGTTTTTTTGCTGCTTAGACTCTTACAAACAAGCAAGTATGAACATTCAACAGGCCAATCATTATTTTTTATTCAAGTTATTCTTCATCATGTGGACTTTTAATCCAGTCACTGGTTCAATTTGGAAAGTCTTTTCAATTTCAAACCCAAACTTTTTATAGAGATCAATAGCTGCATAGTTGATTGCAAGGACACCCAATGTTAAACTATCAAACTTTTGCTTCTCAGCAAACTCGATTGCCACTTTCATTAGAGCCTTTCCTATTCCCAACCTTCTAAACTCTGAATTAACTCCCATCATTTCCAAATGTCCATTCTTTGTCTTCAAGTCAAATCCTCTTCTTTTCAAATCTTCTTCTTTATCTTTAGTTAATCCCAAATGTCCAGCGACCTCCTTTTTCTTTGTAACAGGGTCTTCCACCAAAGCAATCCAGAAATTTCCTCCTGGGGTCATATATCTTCCTTTAATATCATCCAAGTTGCTCAGCATCGCTCTTCCATGGCCAAGATGAATTTTCTCCATCCTATTTACAAGATAGACAGAGAAAATTCCAGTATTCACGAACAAAGAAACCAAGAAGGGGATCAGGAACTTGGCTAATGCTGAAAAGGAGCCAAAGTTTTGTAAGATAGCAGCAGGGATTAAGAAAAAGGTTAACATTGATACAGAAATAATGGTATCAGTAAAACGCCCATATTTTAGTTTCATGGCTCTTCTGACTCCATTAAAACTGCTGATATTGCCTTGCTCGCGGTAGTTCTGAAAGAAGATTTCAGTGAGCTCTTTTGAGCTGATTATTTCTGGACTGTATGGAACGATTTCCATGGTTGAAGAAGGTTTTGATAATTTCAAAGAGATTTTTATGTTACATAAATACACAGAAATTAAGAAATAAACATCAGATAAAATTTTATTTATTGAAAACTTGAATTATTTGTTTTAAAATGCAAATAAACTTTTATTGTTCTTGCTCGTCTTATCGTCTTGTACGATTTTATTGTCTTTCCTAATATGAATCGATTGTTTCGTTAACATGTAAGTAGTAATAATGCTCGCAAGTTCCCCAAGCTGATTCTGCGCTTCTGGTGCTTGCCATTCTGGATCAAACAACCTAAAATAGAATTTAAAACAAATCATAAATTTCTCATTGTACTTTCTAAAATATAGATCAAATTTGGGTAAAGCTACATGTTGGGCCATTATCATAATAAATTTGGATATGTCAAGAAAAGGAATTGTCGAATTACTTTCATCAAAAGATTATTATATTTCCCATCTCAAATACTTACTCGATATATTTAAATGTGAGCTTTTCAAGCTTTTTACAATCCAAGAATCCTTTCGCAAAAATCAATGTTTCCAATTCTCCCAATTTGATACTGAAATAAAGTAAATCTCAGGAGTTAGAAATTTTAAGTAAACTTTATGATTTCAATGAAAAGCATACGGAGACTGGTGAATAACGGGAAAGAATTTGCAAGCTCAGCAACTGAATTACTAGAGAGTGGAAGCCTTCAATATCAATTATTTCTCATTTCACAACAGAAATAATTACTTGTCGAATGTGAGAGATAAATGAAGAAGATTTGTTGATGTTGTCAGAGACTTTAAAAATTTAGGGAATAATTGGCCAACGCCAGCCCCATCAAAATAAGTTGACCTATTAATACTTTTGAACTCAAATTTCCTTAAGAAAAAATTACCAGCCAGTTTTAAAGGTAAATTTCATAGTAAATGATTTTAGATTGTGCACTTTTCGAAGTTTTTTTGACCCTTGAGGATTCTGGTTGGAATCTCCTGGCACATGAGCAGTCTGAACATGATATACCATTTTCTCCATTTTCCTCAACTTTTCCAGTGTATCCCCAAAAATCTTGTATTTCTGAGGAAACATAAGAAGTCTTTTTTTTATAAAATTTACTCATCATCTCACCATTAAAGAGAAACCTTACCCTATGAAATGAACTTGAAACTCCTTCAACAAGAAACATTTTCGAGGATTTTTCATCAACACCTGTCTTTCCTCTGGAATTATCCCTTTAGGACTAACAAGACAAAAAATTAAATTCAACTCACTTAACAAGCTCAAGTCTCAATTTACTCAAACTCCTTAATCTCGGCAATATCGGACCAAAGTTCCGCAAATCATGATTGCGTGAGATCCTACACGAAGAATTCAATTTGTCATAGAGCTCTAGATTATGGTCACCTTCGGATTATGAGATTCAGTCTCCCAAGTGTCTTTCTAAATTTATTCAGCACTCGAGCAAGCTCCTTCAAGCCAGCACAGAAACTATCGATATTCTTTCGCATTTTCCCCCAAAAAAAATACTATGGATCAAATTCGAGGTTTCTCAATACCTTCAGACTTGATGATTTCTGGATTGAGTTTAATGTGTCAAGTGTAGATTCTCCATTGGCATCAGCCCTGAAAATATTCTTGTATGCCTTGAGAGGAATTCTTTGAATGGCTTTGGAACCTTGTTGATAACGAAATTTTGACTATAGAACAGGCCTATTGAGAATAAGATGATTAGAAGTGCTGACAATTTCACATTGCTTTAATTTTATGACTGTACTGAGCTTGGGGAAAAGACTCTTCATGACCCTTCAAAGAAAGTTTAAAGGATTTGAGCATATGTGAAAGCTATGGTGATTTTGTGCAGTGTAGTGTAAAAGTTGAGCGAGAGTTTTCTCTATATTAATTTGTCTATTTTTAGCTATGTAATACATTTACTTTTAAAAGTTCTTCAATGGCGTTTGAGTTTCATTCCAGTTTCTTGTCAGAAATCAAGAGCAAATATTTTACAATTTAATTCATATAAAGAAGAAGAAAGAATAGGGTTTATATAAACATTATCTATCATTTTGGAATGTCCAAAAATAAATGAATTGAATTCAATTATTTTATTTTGATATCATTATCCTGGCTCTGAAAAATAACAAATATGACTCAAATTCATTCTTAAATAGTTGGTTGAATCTTGGAAATAAGCATTGACTGTTTGGACGCTGTGTACTCTATCGTCTTAAACTCTTCAAGCTGTTTCTTTATTTCTGGTGCTTGCCATTCTGGATGAAATACCCTTGAAATTTACATCATGAACTCAAAAAATCTCCTTACTTTCTAAAAAACAAGTCGAGTTTAGGAAAGGTTGCGTGCTTTAACACAAGAACAATAAATTTGAATATGTCAAGGAGAGGAATCGTTTGTTTACTTTAAAAATAGTTATTCCCTTCTCATAAAAAAGCACACTTACTCAATATATTTAAAACTCAGATGCTCAAGATTTTTGCAGCCGAGAAACCCTTTTGCTAAAATTAACGTCTCAAGCTCTCCAAATTTTATGCTAACAGAATGATTAGAGAAAAAGTTTTATCTCCTTTGCACTTTATAATTTCAAAGAAAATAAATCTGAGATTTGAAAATTGTAATAATGTGTTTGCAATCGCATTCAACAGATTCATGGAAATCTGAAATCTAAAGGATATTATGCTCTCTCAAACATTTATTTTAATTACTTGGCAAAAGTGAGAGACAGATGGATAGGATTAGCTGCTACAGCAAGAGACTTGAAAAAGCTTGGAAAGATCTGACCAGTACCAACCCCATCAAAATAAGACGCCCTTATTTATTGATTGAAATATTCTCATAATTATTCCAAACCATACCATCCAGATTTAAAAGAATAATTCATGACGAGGGATTTCAGATTCTTGATATTTCTGATCTTCCCAAGCTTTTTGTAGCTTTCTTTTGAGTCTCCAGAGACATGAGTATTTTGGATATGGTACGTCATGTGTTCTAATTTTCGCAGCTTATGAAATGCAGCTCCAAAAATTCTGTGGTTGCTAGGCAAAACAGAAAGCCTTAAAACTCTTTAACATTTAAAATTTTCAAGTTTTACCCGATCAAATGAACCTCAACAGATTTTAAGGTGTAGCATTTTTGACAACTTTTTGTCAATATTTTTACTTCCTCAAACTCTATTCCCTGAGTTCTTTGAATCCTTAAAGTTAACCAAAAAAATTTTTCAAACCTCGGAAATTCAATCTTGAGCTTGACCAGACTGCTTAATCTTTGTAAAACTGAACTAAAACCCTCCACTTCATCACCTTTTGTCACCCTAGAAAATTTAATGCTTTTCTTATCATCTAAATATTGACCTTCGGATGATTAGATTGAGATTGACAAGTGTCTTTTTTAATTTGTTCAGTACTTTGGCAAGTTCTTTCAGACCAGACATCTCACAAAAACTATCCCAAGGATATTATTCTCTCATCCCATATAAATCCTACTATGGGTCAAATTCGAGACTTCTCATTAGCTTCATGTTTGATGATCGTTTGATCCTATTCAATATTTGAGGAGTGAATTCTCCTGTCGCAGCAGCTCGAGAAACGTTCTTGTAAGCTTTCACTGGAATTCTCTGAATGGTTTTGGAACCACTTTGATATTGGAATTTCCTGTAAACTATAGGCCTATTGATGTTTATGAGACTGAAATTTGGCGTATTTTACACAGCTCTGATCTGATGATGAGGTCCTATTTGAAACTTGCAATCATCATCGAAGGCTAGATTTTGGAATTTCAACATGGGAGAAAAGGCAGTTTAAATAAAAGAAGATGGGAAAATTTTCTGAAATTGTTTTGGATTCATTATTGAACAGACTATTACCGCACCGGAAGAAAATTATTTTAAGGCTAAGCGAAGATTTAATACTTCTTTTATTAGAAGAAGTCGATCAGAAATAGGCAGTTTGGCTCTTTACTGTATCCTTCAGAAAAAAGAGCGATCACAATCCATGAGAATCGGGACCAGGACTTAAATTCATCTTGAACAAAAGAAATTCAAAACATTTTTACAATTATTTTTTCACGAGGAAAAAGTTTTTTTTCAAGTCTCGAAGTTTCTTTATTTATTTAAATATCATGAAAAGCCTTCTTTCTTGATTTAAATTAGAAAGAGAGCCTGAACTTTTTCCAGTGTATAGTAAAATTATCGTTCATCTTCTTCACATGATCAAAGTTTTGACATAAACAAAAAGAAACAAATCGCATTGTAGAATGTTGATATAGTATAAACATTTAAATATAAAACAAAAAGTATTCTAGTACCTTTTAACATGAAAAACCCTGTTTCTATTAAAAAACACATTTTATCTCAAATCCCATTCCAAAGATGAATTGATTGTTTGGTCAGCACGTATTTTATATTTTCGAGTTCATCAAGTTTATTTTTTACTTCCAAGGATTGCCATTCCGGATAAAACAACCTATTCACAAATTATTTCTCTCACTTTTTCCTTTAAAGAATACTTTCGACAAAATAAATTGAACTTGCAGAATGTGCAGAATTTTGCCATAATTACAATAAACTGCAGAACATCATTCATTGGAACTACTTGGTTGCTGAAAGGATTTATTCACACTCAAAGAGGTCGCTTACTCTAAAATCTTGACAGTTAAATGCTCCAACTGTTTACAATCGATAAATCCCTTAGCGAGCATGATCAACTCAAGCTCGCTCATTTTCATGCTAAAAAGGTTATTCCAAAAGTGGCATTTCATATTACCTATTCAACTCAATCGAAAATGACCTTAAATTTGAAAGTTTTGACAACATATTAACCGCTTCTATGATTGTTCCTTTTGGCATTGGTAACCTAAAACATAGTTGAGCAAATGATCACAATAAACATCACAGACTTGTCAAATGTGAGTGAAAAATGAGTTGGATTGGCAAGGTTTGGGAAATTCTGAAAAAACACTAAAAAATCTCTTCCCGTCTCATCTCCATCAAAATAAGAAGCCCTATACATGCATTCAGGTTTGAAATAGAAAGATCCTACCATCCACTTTTATAGGCAAGCTTTATGTTTATACTTTTTAAATGCTTGAAAAACTCTCTTTTCTGCTTTTTGACCGCATCAAGTTGAATCGGCACAACATGACCAAAATGAGCACCAAAACTTATTTTATCTAGCTTCTTTGAATATATAGCAAAGTCTTGAAGTTTAAGCACATTTTTAAATATATCCTTGGACCTATCTCAGTGAGACATTATTCCCAATATTTTTCTTTACCCATTGATGTGGAGGCCAGCAGATTTTAAAAGAGCAAGTCTTTGGCAACTGTTTGTCAAGTCTTGAACATTTTGTTTGTCAATCCCTTCAGGACTATTTATGCTTTCAAACATGGAGACAAGATATTTTACTTAGGCAATGCTATTTTTAAGCTTGTAAGGTTGCTTGATCTCCTCAAAAATTCAGAAAATTGCTTTAGTTCATTCTTCATTGTAAATCTAAAGTGATTTTTGAGCTTGAGTTGTTCCTCCCCGAAAAAGATACCTGCGAAAAGAGATGCTAATTTTAGAAAGCAATCTTCTCAACTTCTTCAACACAGCAGAAAGAGGTTTAAGTCCAGAAGTATTACAGAAACTAAGCCAAGCATTAGAGTTCGCACGTCTTTAACAAATTACTATGGATCAAAATCAATACTTCTGATCAATTTGATGTTTTGTGTTTTATTTAGACTTTTTAGAATGTCAATAGTAGATTCTCCTGACGCAGCAATTCTCGAAATGTACTTGTACCCTTTGATAGGAACTTTATGAGGAAATTTGGCATCTCCTTGCCATCCAATCTTTTGATAGTTCATCGGCCTTTGAATTAGAAAAGTACAAGAGAGATTGTTTACATAGGTTTGATCTGTAACCGAGGTTGAGCTGGAGGAAGAACCTCCGATGAAGGATTGGTTAGTTTAAAGGATTTCTGTTTTGGACCGTCAAGAAAAGACTCGAGGAAGATTTCTTGCATTAAAAAAAATTCTGCTAATTTTATTTGCCAGGCGAGTTTAAACCGCTTTTGAAGATTTGTTTTAAAATAGATTAAGGGGAAATTCCCAATCACTCTTCTGATTCATTCAAATAGAAATACTGGCAATCAATGATTACAAACCAAATTCATGATTCAACAACAAACTCCTTCAAGTTGATCTGAATTCCATTAAGATCTCCCTTCCTCATCATAAAATGAGATTATTCATCAAGAGAAAGAGAAGGATTTTTTTTTTTGATTTTGCACGCTAGCGTTCGCGCGAATGTCTAGTGGTTAAAAATCACTTCGATTTCGTCAAGTTTCAAAGGTAGGAAAAGGATTTTGGAAAAAAGAAAGCTCTTTCGTTTTTCTGACACAGATTTTAAAAAAATAAAATTCTTGGAAAAACATCTTCTTGAAAAATTCATGTAGATAAAGAACAGAATCTCAACACCATTTTTATGATACAATCAAACTCTAAACTTTTGATGCAAAAAATTGTTCAACTCTTTCTGGATATGAATTGATTGCTTAGTGAGGACATAAGAATTCAGAAAAGAAGAGAGATAATAATACGAAAAAATAAAATCGCAAAGAAAAGTAAATATTTTTTTGTCATCTTCGAGCAAAATACAGACTCTATTCTACAAAAAGTAATCTTATTCCACAATAAGATCCCAACAAAGCAACAAATTTTAACTTTCTTCACCTTTAGCCATAGATTTCACCCTGTTCTAATATGTGAACTGCAGCTTTTGGATATAGATTGAATATTTTATCAGCACATACTTCATGTTTTCAAGCTCTCTTTGCGCTTCTGGGGTTTGCCATTCTGAAGAAAACAGTCTTTAAAATAATTAAGTCCAGTTCTCAAGATTTCTTTTACTCTCAAGAGCAAATCAAATTTCAGGAAAACTGAATATTTTGCCAAAATAACAATAAATCGAAAGAGATCATCCATAGGCAAAATTATATTACTCAACCAAATTCAGCTGAGGTTTCATAGTA
>Ga0182738_1005115_pt1 | contig 14153 bp, 16 predicted proteins | sample eDN5th30CBELigMG_FD_128876 | JGI IMG/M metagenome (GOLD analysis project Ga0182738, IMG submission 128876) | Enriched Miracle-Growth compost microbial communities from Emeryville, California, USA - eDNA 5th pass 30_C BE-Lig MG (version 2)... ...
CGCGGGGCCTGGCGCGCTTGATTCGCCGGTTGGCATGGATACGACCGAATCGCCGCAGGCCGCGGCCCAGCATGTCGCCCGCGCCCGGCGGGCGGTCGAAGCAGGCGAACTCGGCCTGCGCCTGTTGCGCCAATCGCGCGCGGCCTTCGTGCAGAGCCTGCGCGCCACCGGCCTGAGCTACGCCCAGGCTTGCCTCAAATACGACAATTGCCTGGAAGAGCGGCACCGCCTGCACCAGGCGGCCATCCACGAGCTGCAGTTCGCCGAGCGGCGCTTTCGCGAAATAGCGCTTACGGACGCTTGACGGCGCCGATGAAGATGGCGGGGTCGACCCGCGTGCCGTTCAGGCTGACGTTCCAGTGCAAGTGCGGCCCGGTGGCGCGGCCGGTGCTGCCCACCTTGCCCACCACGGCGCCGCGCGCCACCTCGTCGCCCACCCGCACGTCGATCGCCGACAGGTGGCAGAACATGCTGATGAAGCCCTGGCCGTGGTCGACGAATACGGTGTTGCCGTTGAAGAAATAATTGCCGACCAGCACCACGCGGCCGGCCGCGGGCGCCTTGACCGGCGTGCCGGCCGGCACGGCGAAGTCCAGGCCCGAATGCGGATTGCGTTCCTGCCCGTTGAAGAAGCGGCGCAGGCCGAAGGGGCTGGACAGGCGTCCGTCGACGGGGCGGTCGAGCATGACGTTGCTGGGAATGATGCCTTCGCGGAACGTGGCATACGCATCGAGCTGCAGGTCGAGCTCGCGTTCGATGCGCTTGAGGTCGTCGGGATTGGGCGTGACCTGCCGGCGGTTTTTCAGCTTGATGTGCTGCGCGGCGTATTCTTTGCTGCCCACCTGGAACGCCACCGGCGCGCCGCCCTGCACCTGCACCGCATGGCGGCCGGGCGCCGCGTCCAGCGCGATGCCCACGATGGCGATCCATTGGCCGTCGCTGTCGCGCACCACCATCACGCGGTGGCCGCCATAGCTGGCCTGCGGCGCCTGTTCGGCGGCGCCCAGGGGCACCACCGCCACGCCGCCAGGCACTGGCACGTCGAGCTTGCGGCTGATGTAGCCCTGCGCCTGCGCGGCCGCGCCGCAGCAGGCGGCGGCCAGCAAGACCACTTGCCCGGCCAGGCGGGCCAGGCGCGCGCGCAGGGGCGGGCCGCTTACATGCACAGGTTGGCCGCCTCGACCAGCGCCGTGCTGTAGCGGGGAATACGGGTGGACAGGCGCACGTCGGTCTTGCCCTTCCAGGTGGTGGCGGTCAGCACGGCTTCGACGCCGAACGAACCGGGCACGACCAGTTCATAGCCATTGCGCACGGTCTGCCGCTGGGCCACGGTGCCGCTGCCCTGCCAGGCCGTTTCGACGCAGGTGGTGTATTGCTCGGCCGTGCGCGCGGTGGAACCGAAAAATACGGGATCGCGTTCGCGGATGTCTTTGACGTTGGCGCAACCGGCCAGCGCGCCGGCCACTGCCAACGCGACGATACAACGCAAATTCATGGGGAATATTCCCGAAAACAGACGAAAAGAACCGGCCAACTATAACGCACGGGTCTTCAGGCCGCGGGCTGGCGCAGGGCCGACTTGGGGCGAAATGCCTTGACGACGGCCGGATGGGTTTCGGCATAGGGGCCGCCGATCAGGTCGATGCAATAAGGCACGGCGGCGAATACGCCCTGCACCGCCACGCCGCCGGCTTCGTCGCGCAGGCCTTCCAGGGTTTCGCGGATGGCTTTGGGCTGGCCGGGCAGGTTGATGATCAGGGCGGCGTGGTCGGCGGTTTCGCGGATGACGGCGACCTGGCGCGACAGCACGGCGGTGGGCACGAACTTCAGGCTGACCTGGCGCATTTGTTCGGCGAAGCCCGGCATTTCCTTGGTGGCCACGGCCAGCGTGGCCTCGGGGGTGACGTCGCGCCGCGCCGGCCCCGTGCCGCCGGTGGTCAGCACGAGGTCGCAGCCGCAGGTGTCGACCAGTTCGACCAGCGCGGCCGATATGGCCGCGGCCTCGTCGGGCACCAGCCGCTCGACGGCCTGCCAGGACGAGGCCAGGGCCGTGCCGAGCCAATCGCGCAACGCCGGTATGCCCTGGTCTTGGTAGACGCCCGAGGTGGCGCGGTCGGAAATGGACACCAGGCCCACGATGAGATCGTCGGGGTGGCGGCGGGCAGTGGAAGTGGGCATGGCGATCGCCTCTGGGGAAAAATCCGATGCTATCGCATTAGCGGGCGGACGGGGTCGTCCGGGTAGCCACGGGGCCCACAGGTGTCGGGCTCGCGAGCGTGCCCGACACCGATGCGGCGGCAACCCGCCCCGAATAAAGCGGTGTCTGACACCCTTGGGAGTCAGACACCTGAAAACAAGAAACACCCTTCTCGTCAAGCCCTCGCGTCCGCCGGGGTCGCGTCACAAATCTGCAATAATCTGGCCTGGCTCACCCCCCACCGCCTCTCCCCACTCCCCATGTTCCCTCTCTTTTCCGGCCTGGATTTCTGGATCGGCGCCAGCCTGGTCCTGGCGCTCTTCTTCGTCCTGGCCTTCGAATTCATCAACGGCTTTCACGACACCGCCAACGCGGTGGCCACCGTCATCTACACCAAGGCCATGCCGCCGCACCTGGCGGTGATGCTGTCAGGGATATTCAATTTCCTGGGCGTGCTGCTCGGCGGCGTGGGCGTGGCCTATGCCATCGTGCACCTGCTGCCGGTCGAACTGCTCATCAACGTCGACACGGGCCAGGGCCTGGCGATGGTGTTCGCCATGCTGACGGCGGCCATCGCCTGGAACCTGGGCACCTGGTATTTCGGCATCCCGGCCTCGAGCTCGCACACGCTGATCGGCTCGATCCTGGGCGTCGGCCTGGCCAACGCGCTGCTGACCGACCTGCCGCTGGGCGATGGCGTCAACTGGAACAAGGCCATCGACATCGGCCTGTCGCTGGTGGTCTCGCCGGTGGCGGGCTGCATCGTGGCGGGCTGCCTGCTGCTGCTGTTCAAGCGCTGGTGGCCCACTTCCAAAATGCACAAGACCCCCGAACAGCGCCGCGAGATCGACTCGAAAAAGCACCCGCCGTTCTGGAACCGCCTGGTCCTGGTGCTGTCGGCCATGGGCGTGAGCTTCGTGCACGGCTCGAACGACGGCCAGAAGGGCATCGGCCTGATCATGCTGGTGCTGATCGGCATCGTGCCCGCGCAGTTCGTGCTGAACGAGGCCAGCACCACCTACCAGATCGACCGCACGCGCGACGCGGCCACGCACCTGGCGGCCTTCTACCATCGCAACCAGGCCACGCTGGACGATTACCTGGCCCTGTCCAAGAACCGCGACAGCCGCGCCGACCTGCCCGATCAATTCCGCTGCCATCCGCAGCTGACGCTGCCCACCATCGACGCCCTGCTCGAGCGCCTGCGCGGCGTCACCCACTATGCCGAGCTGCCGCCCGAGCAGCGCGTCGACATCCGCCGCTATCTGCTGTGCCTGGACGACACGGCCAAGAAAGTCGCCAGCCTCGATGGCCTGCAAGACCGCGACCGCGCCGACCTGAACCAGTTGCGCGCCGACCTGACCGCCACCACCGAATACGCGCCGCTGTGGGTCATCGTGGCCGTGGCCCTGGCGCTGGGCGCCGGCACCATGGTGGGCTGGCGCCGCGTGGTGCTGACGGTGGGCGAAAAAATCGGCAAGCAGGGCATGACCTACGCGCAAGGCATGTCGGCGCAACTGACCGCCGTGGCCGCCATCGGCATGGCCAACGTGTTCAGCCTGCCCGTGTCCACCACGCACGTGTTGTCATCGGGCGTAGCGGGCACCATGATCGCCAATAAAAGCGGCCTGCATCACGGCACGGTACGCACCATTCTGCTGGCCTGGGTACTGACCCTGCCCGCCTCGATGCTGCTGGCGGCGGGCCTGTTCTGGCTGGGCGTGGCCATCATCGGGTAAATCGCGCCCATCCAGGCGCGCCACTGGCCGTTATCCCAGTTTTGAGGCACGCCCGCGCGTGCCTCAAAACTGGACGGAAACCGAGCCGAAAGCGCCGAAATCGGCCACGAAGTGGCTGCCGCGCGGCGCTTCGATGGGGCGTATGAACGAACCGGACAGCAAGACCTGCCCTGCCTCGACCCGAAGCCCGTACCGGGCAAGGCGATGCACCAGCCACAGCACGCTGGTGACCGGGTCGTCGAGCACTCCCGCGCCCACGCCGGTTTCTTCGACGATGCCGTTGCGCTTGACGATAGCCCCAACCCAGCGCAGGTCGATGTCTTGCGGGCGGTGGCGCTGCCGGCCCAGCACGATCCCGGCGTTGGCGGCATTGTCGCTGACGGTGTCGGCAATGACGCGGGCCTGCCCGCTGGCCGGATCGACGCGAACTATGCGCGTGTCCAGAATTTCCAGGCTGGGGGCAACGAACTCGGTTGCCGCCAGCACGTCGTCGCGCGTGACCTGTTCGCCCTGTAGCGGCGCCTTCATCACAAAGGCGATCTCGGCTTCGATCCGGGGCTCGATGTAGCGGCCGGCCGGAATCGTCGCGCCGTCTTCGAACCACATGTCGTCCAGCAGTACGCCGGAGTCCGGAGTATCGATTTTCAGGGCCTGCTGCATCGCCCGCGAGGTAAGCCCGATCTTCCAGCCTATCACCCTGCGGCCGGCGGCCTGCTTGCGCCGGACCAATGCCGCCTGCACGGCATAGGCCTTGTCCAGGTCCAGCCCCGGGTATTTCAGCGACAACAGGCCGATCTGCCGGCGCGCGGTTTCCGCGGCGAACAAGGCCTGCGCGGCGTCTTCGATTTCCTGAGCGTTCATTCGTCGCGCACTCCGTTGCGCAGCGTGCCGATGCCTTCGGCTTGCACTTCCACGATGTCTCCGGGGCGCAGCCAGACGGGCGGATCCTGCCGGGCGCCCGCGCCGGTGGGCGTGCCGGTGACGATGATGTCGCCCGGCTCGAGCCGGGTGAACGTCGAAATATAGGCGATCTGCTCGGCCACCGGGAAAATCATGCGGCTGGTGCGGTCTTGCTGGCGCACTTCGCCGTTCACGCGGGTCAGCAGGCCGATATCCTCGATTTGGGCGGGATCGTTGAAGGGCACCAGCCAGGGGCCCAGGCTGCCCGACGATTGCCAGTTCTTGCCCTGCGTCACATTGAATTTGGCATGGCGCGTCCAGTCGCGGACGGTGCCCTCATTGCACAGGGTCAGGGCGGCAATGTGGGACAGGGCCTGTTCGCGCGGGATGCGGCGCCCCGCCTTGCCGATCACGACGGCCACTTCCCCTTCATAATCCAGCTGCAGGCTTTCGGGCGGCCGGACCAATGGCGAGTCGTGCCCGGTGAAGCTGCCGGGAAAGCGCGGAAACAAAGACATTTTCGACGGCGCGGCCTGCCCGTCCTTGTATTCGGCATTGCGGTCCGGAAAGTTGACGCCGACGCAGATGATTTTGCCCGGATCGGGCACCGGTATCTGCAGCACATAATCGTCGTCGCGGTGGCTCGCGGCGCGATCGCGTCCGGCCTCAAGCACTTGCGCGATGGCATGGGCGGCAATCACGTGGCGCAGCGTCGGCCATTGAGGAAAGCGGTCTGAAAGCGCAAGCACGCCCCCGGGGGCCGTCACGCCCCAGTACGTGTGGCCGTCGGCGGCAAAAGTAACCAGATTCATAAAAAGCTCCATAAAATCATTGACCTACCCCTTCTATCCCGTCGCTCGGAGCGCTCAGCGCCACATTTGTCGAGCACAAGGTATTTAACTTTAATATATAACATGTTAATTTATTGACGCGAGATAAATTTGCGCCAGGCGCCACGACAAGGCGCCACGGCGGCGGGGTCTCGCAGAGACGGGCCCGCCGACCACAAGGCAACCATTCTTCAACCGCACAGAGGAGCACAACATGAAGAAACTGATCAATAGCGTCGCGCTGGGGGTGGCGACCATCCTGGGGTCGATGGCCACTGTGCAGGCCCAGCAGGCCGACACCCTGGCAGCCATCAAGGCACGCGGCGTCGTGAACTGCGGCGTTTCCACCGGCGTCCAGACGGGCATGAGCACGCTGGACACCAAGGGCAACTGGGCCGGCTTCGAAGTGGATTTCTGCCGTAGCCTGTCGGCGGCCATTTTCGGCAATCCGGACAAGGTCAAGTACGTGCCGCTGGACATCAAGACGGCATTCACCACGCTGCAGTCCGGGGGCATCGACCTGCTGGCGCGCACCGCCACCGCCACGTTCATCCGCGACGTCGACATGAACCTGGCGTGGGCCGGGGTCTATCTGTACGACTCCCAGGGTTTCCTGGCACGCAAGTCGCTGGGCGTGAAATCGGCCAAGGAATTGGATGGCGCGTCGATCTGCGTGTCGGCCGGCTCCAACTACGAGCTCAACCTGTCCGACTATTTCCGCAACAACAAGCTCAGCTTCACGCCGGTCACCGCCAACTCGCGCGACCAGAATGAAAAGAACCTGAGCGAGGGGCGCTGCGACGTCTACGCCAACGTGCTGAGCGCACTGGCCGCCGCGCGCACGAAAATGCCCAACCCCGACGAATGGGTGGTGCTGCCGGAAGTGATCTCGATGGAACCCATCGGGCCCGTGGTACGCCAGGACGACTTCCGCTTCTTCGACATCGTTGCCTGGACCTTGCATGCCCAGCTGGCCGCCGAAGAATACGGCGTCACCTCGAAAAATGCCGCGCAGATGCGCGACACCTCGTCATCGCCCGAAGTGCAGCGCTTGCTCGGCAAGTCGGGGGACTTCGGCGCCAAGCTGGGCCTGGATAACGATTGGGCGTTCAACATCATCACGCAGGTCGGCAATTACGGCGAAGTGTTCGACCGCCACCTGGGAGACGGCAGCCCGATCAAGCTCGAACGCCGCCTGAACAAGCTGTGGAAAGACGGCGGGCTGATGGCGACTCCGCTGCTGCGCTAAGGCGCCCGGCCTGGTGGATGAATAAAGTTTGGTGCAAGGGGCCGTCGGCATGACGGCCCCCTCAAGGATTGGTCAGATGACTCAAGGGATCGACGCCGCTGTGCGGCGGCCTGGGCTCTTGAAAGATCCCCGGCTGCAGCGCTGGGGCTTTCAAGGCCTGATTATTGCGTTGCTTGTGCTGCTTGCCGTGCTGGCAATGGGCAATCTGGAAGGGAACCTGAAACAGCGGGGCTTGTCCTTCGGATTTGATTTTCTGCGCCAGGAATCGGGGTTCGAGATCGCGTTTTCCCTGATTCCCTACCGGGCCAGCGACACCTACTGGCGCGTGTTCCTGGTTGGCTTGACCAACACCCTGCTGGTGACGGTCCTGGTGATGCTGCTGTCGACGATCCTGGGGTTCATGATCGGTATCGCCCGCCTGTCCAAGAGCTGGGCATTGTCCCGGGCGACACTGCTCTACGTAGAGATCGTGCGCAACCTGCCGCAATTGCTGCACATCATGCTCTGGTACAACGTCGCCCTGCGCAACATGCCCGCCCCGCGGCAGGCCGGCAGTTTCTTTGACGTGATCTTCTTTACCAATCGCGGCATCTACATCCCGGCGCTCAAGACGGAATATCCGCTGCTGTGGATAGGCGCCGTGCTGATTTCCATCATCGCGTCGATTTCTGTGTGCGTGGCGATCACGCGCCGTTCCGATGCGGTCGGGCGCCCGCTCAACGCCTGGCTGCCATCGCTGGTGGCCTTGTTGCTATTGCCCATCAGCCTTTTTTTCGCGACAGGCGACTCGTTGTCCGTGTCCATGCCGCAACTGAAGGGGTTCAACTTCACCGGCGGCTGGGTGTTCGTGCCCGAGCTCAGCGCGCTGGTTTTCGCCATGACCATATACAACGCCGCGTTCATCGGCGAACTGGTGCGAGCGTCGATCCTGGCGGTCAATCGCGGGCAACGAGAGGCCGCGTTCGCCATAGGCTTCAATTGGCTGCAGACCTTGCGTTACATCGTCATTCCGCAGGCGCTGCGCGTGCTGATTCCCCCGCTGGGCAACCAGTACCTGAATATTCTCAAGGGCTCGTCGCTGGCCGTGGCCATCGGCTTTCCCGACCTCGTCAGCGTGTTCACCGGAATCACCATGAACCAGACCGGCCGCGCGATCGAGATTGTGCTGATGACGATGGCGACATACATGCTGATCGGGGTGGCCATCAGCATGTGCCTGAACCTGTTCAACTCCATGACAAGGATCATTGAGCGATGAATCGGAACGACGCTCTGCCCGCCCTTGCCAGCCGGGGCCCCGCGGGCCGCATTGCGCGCTTCTGCGCCGAGAACCTCTGGCCCACGCCCTGGGCGCTGCTGATCAACCTGCTGGTGGGCGCGGTACTGCTGGCGATACTCGCGCAGCTGCTTCCCTGGGGCATTTTCAACGCGACGTGGTCGGGCTCCAGCAGAAGCGAATGCGCGCCCGATGGCGCCTGCTGGTCTTTCATTGCGGAGAAATGGCCGCAATTCCTGTATGGCTTCTATCCCGAAAGCGAACGGTATCGCGTGAATGTCGTATTCGCGACGCTGGCCGCCGGTATCGCCATGATGCTGGCCCCCGCCATGCCGGGCAAGCGCTGGGTGCAGGTGTTCATGGTTCTGGTCTATCCGTTCCTGAGCGCGGCGCTTCTGCTCGGCGGCGTGGCGGGCCTGCCGTTGGTGCCCACCGACCGCTGGGGCGGCCTGATGCTGACGCTGGTGCTGGCGGTGTCGGGCATTACGCTGTCGATTCCGCTGGGCGCGGCGCTGGCGCTGGCGCGGCGCAGCGAGATGCCCGTCGTCAAGTGGCTGAGCATCGGCTTCATCGAATTCTGCCGTGGCGTGCCGTTCGTGACGGTTCTGTTCATGGCCATCGTGATGCTGCCGTTCTTTCTGCCGGCGGGCACCAAGCCGAATCCCCTGCTGCTGGCCGTGTTCGGCATCGTTTTCTACGAAGCCGCCTATATGGGCGAAGTGATGCGGGGCGGCCTGCAGGCGATTCCCAAAGGCCAGTACGAGGCGGCGTGGGCAATAGGCTTCGGCTTCTGGCGGACCATGGGTTTCATCATCCTGCCGCAGGCCGTCGGGAAGGTCATTCCCGGAATTCTGAATGCCACGATTTCCCTGCTGAAAAACACCACCCTGGTCATGGTGGTGGGTCTGTTCGACCTGCTGAATATCGTGACCGCGGGCGCGTCGGATCCGAACTGGTCGGGTTCCCTGGCCGAAGGCTATTTCGTGGTTGGCCTGGTGTTCTGGATCATGAGCTTCTCATTGTCGCTCTACAGCCGCAGCCTGGAAGCCAAACTGAAGAAGGCAGATGAACGATGAAGGACATAGCGGCACATAACGATGCATTCCTGAGAATGCGCGATGTCAGCAAGTGGTACGGTGATTTCCAGGTTCTCAAGCACATCAACCTCGATGTGCGCGCGGGCGAGAAAATCGTGATCTGCGGGCCCTCGGGCTCCGGCAAATCGACCATCATCCGCTGCATCAATGGCCTGGAAAAATACGAGCAGGGCCAGATTCTGGTGGGCAACGACCTGGTCCGTTCCGACGGCCTGGGCATAGAGAAAATCCGGCAACGGGTGGGCATGGTGTTTCAGTCATTCAACCTGTTCCCCCACATGACGGTGCTGCAGAACCTGGCCCTGGGGCCGGTCAAGCTGCTGCGCCTGCCCCAGGCCCAGGCCGAGGCCCAGGCGCTGGATCTGCTCAAGCGGGTCGATATCTCCGAGCATGCCCACAAGTACCCCAATCAATTGTCCGGCGGGCAGCAGCAGCGCGTGGCGATTGCGCGGGCGCTGGCCATGAAGCCGGAAATCATGCTGTTCGATGAGCCGACCTCCGCGCTGGACCCGGAAATGGTCAAAGAGGTGCTGGAAGTCATGATGGAGCTGGCGCAAACCGGCATGACGATGGTGTGCGTAACGCATGAAATGGGGTTTGCCAGGGCCGTCGCCGACCGCATCGTGTTCGTCTCGAGCGGCGAGATTACCGAGGTGGCCGAGCCCGAGACGTTCTTCGAAGCACCCACGACAGACCGCGCCCGGCAGTTCCTGCAGCAAATCATTCACTGATGGCAGTAATCCGACATCCCGGCGCCGCCCGGCCCGGGATGCCCAGCACGTTGATACCGCGCTTGTTCCAAGGAAACGCAGCATGACCCAACTTTCTCAGTCTGAATATCCCTACCGCCTGCGCTTGCCAGGGCCCACGGCCATTCCGGAAGCGGTCCGGCTCAAGGGCGCCTGCCCCATCATCAATCATCGCGGCCCCGAAATGCGCGCCATACTGGCGGACGTGCAGGCCATGATCGCGCCCCTGTTCGGCACCGACCGCCCCGTGGTTCTGCAGGCCAGCTCGGGCACGGGCGCCATGGAAGCGGCGCTGGCGAATATTCTTGCGCCCGGCGAGAAAGTGCTGGCCTGCGCCGGCGGGCAATTCGGCGAACGCTTCGGCCTGATCGCGAAAAGCCTGGGCGCCGCTGTCGATGTACTGGAAGTCGAATGGGGCCGCGCTCCCGATCCCGATGAAGTGAAGCGCCGCCTGGCCACGGCGGACTATCGCGCCGTGCTGGTGGTGCACAACGAAAGCTCGACGGGAGCGGTGGCCGATCTGCAGCGCCTGGGCGCCGTCGTGGCTGAAACGCCCGCCTTGCTGGTGGTCGACAGCGTAAGCGGCGTGGGCGGCATTCCGTTGAAGCAAGACGAATGGAAGGTCGACATCATCGTGACGGGCTCGCAGAAAGCCTTGATGTGCCCGCCCGGCCTGGGTTTCATCAGCGCCAGCCAAAAAGCCTGCGGAATCATCGAGCGCGATGACCGCGTCGGACGCTTTTATTGGGATTTGCGCAAAGCCCTGAAGGTGGTGGACAAGCACGAAACCGCGTTTACGGGCGCGGTGTCGCTGATCATGAGCCTGGCCGAAGCGCTGCGGCTGATCCACGCGGAAGGGTTGGAACAGGTTTATGCGCGGCACGCGCGCCTGTCCGCGGCGATGCGGGCCGGCTTCCAGGCGCTGGGCCTGCGGGCCTTCGGCGACCCGGCGTCGTGGTCGCCCACGGTGGTGGTGGGCGAGGTGCCCGAAGGCATCGACGGCGGCGCGATCGTGCGCCACATGCTGGAACACTACAACACCGCGGTCGCGGGGGCTCGCAACAAGCTCCAGGGGCGCGTGGTCCGGATCGGCACGATGGGAGCCTGCTCGATGCAGGATGTCATGACAGACCTGCTCTATCTCGGCAACACCCTGAAAGCGCTCGGCCACGCGTGCGAGCCCGACCTGGCGGTCGCCACGGCGATCAAGACGAATCAACACTAGGAGGCCTCATGCCACATATTTGGGTGGAATATTCCGCGAACATAGAACCCGAGCTCGATGTGCCGGTATTGCTGAAAACGGTGCAGGACGCCTTTATCGGCGACGGCAGCATCTTTCCCTTTGCCGGCGCGCGGACACGGGGCACGCGGGTGGACAATTACCTGATTGTCGACGGGCACCCCGACAACGCGTTCGTGCATGTGTTGATACGCATTGCCCGCGGCCGCTCTGAAGAAGACCGGAAAGTGGCCGGAGAACGCGTGTTTGCCGCCGTGAAGGCCTACCTGGCCGACATGATGGCGGCGCGGCCGCTGGGCTTGTCCGTGCAAATGGACGAGGGCGACGGCATCGTCAACCTGAAGGCCAGCAACTATCGCGATTACTTGAAAGCCCGCGAAGGCGCTGCTTTATAAGCCCCTTTCTTCGCGTCGGTCGGTATGTCGGTGCGGATGAACGTATTGTTCAGGCTGTGCTCGAGGTCGATCAGCATGGATTGCAGGAGCTCGAGCTTTTCCGGCCCGTACGCGTGCGCAATCTGTTGGTATATATAACGGGATTGCGGCGCGTGCTGCCGCATGAGCTCGTCGCCTTTGCCGGTTAGCGACAATACATGGCGGCGCTGATCGTCCGCATCGATGCGGCGCTTGATGTGCCCGCTTATTTCCAGGGCGCGCAGAATGCGCGACAGGCTGGGCCCCAGCAGCAGGGTTCGGCGCACCAGTTCATTGACATCCAGTTCGCCCGCCTCGCTGATGGCGCGTATGACGCGCCATTGCTGTTCGGTCACCCCATGGGTGCGCAAGGCCTTGCGAAAATGCTGCATCACGGTTTCGCGCGCACGCAGCAGCGACATCGGCAGTGAGTTCGAAAATGCGCGCAGGTCCTGGTCACTGTCATCTGATGGATGGCGCGCGGCGGGCGTGTCGGTGCCGATGGGTTTCTTCCGGGATTTTTCTGAGGCCATTGCATCACGATCCGGTACTTTGGTGTGTGAATGACCGGACTGTCAGTCGATAGCCTCGATTGTAAACGCATCCCCCTCTGAACGGATCGGGTTTTGCCGCGCCTATCCGGCTTGGCCGGCCAGCGCCAGCAACACCCCGTACACCGCCACGCCGATAATGACCGCGACGCCGGCGTTGCCCAGCCGGCGCGCCGCCAGCGCGGTGGCCAGCAGGCCCCCGGCATAAGGCAGCCATTGCGCGACGCCCCGCAATGCCATCATGTCGGGCACGATGACGGCGGCGGCAATGCCCGCCAGCAGCGCCGGGCCCAGCGCCGCCAAAGACGAGCCCTCGGCCAGGCGCCGCAGCAGCCGGCTGCGCGCCGACAGCAGAAACGGCAGGGCGCGCGTCAGATAGGTGATCACCGCCATGGCGATCACCGCGCCCCAGAATTCCAGTTCGCCCATCATGCCGCCCTGCTCCGTCGCGGCCAGGCGCAGCCGGCCGCGGCCCCCGCCAGGATGGCCAGGGTCGTGTGGCCGGCGGCCGCGCAGGCCGCCCCCACCACCAGCGCCGCCACCACCGGCCAGCGCAGCGCGCGGCTGGTGCTTTGGCAGACCAGCGCCAGGAACAGCGCCGGCAAGGCAAAGCGCATCACCTGCGACAGCATCGGAAAATGGCGCTCCAGCCCATCGCCGGCATACACGCCCACGGCCGTACCGGCGATCCAGGTCAGCCAGGCCCCCAGGCCCAGCCAGGTCATCCAGCGATCGCGCTGGGCGTCGGGCACGCGTTCGATCCGGTTGAATGCCGTGGCGAACACTTCGTCGGTCAGCAAGAAGGCGATTTTCAGGCGAGTGCGCAACCGTTGCGGCAAGAAGCGCGACAGCAGCGGCCCGTACAGCAGGTGCCGCGCGTTCAGCAGCGAACACAGCGCCACCACCCACGGCCATGGCGTACCGGCCTTGATCGAGGCCAGCAGCAGGAACTGGCTGGCGCCCGCATAGACCAGCACCGAGATCAGCACCACCTGCAACGGCGCCAGGCCGGTGCCCAGCCCGGCGATGCCGAAGGTGACCGCGACGGGAAAATACCCGATCATGACGGGCACGCAGGCCCGCAGGCCGGCCGGGCCGGCGCCGTCCGGCTCGGCCGGGCGCGGCGCCGGGGTGGGTGGACGCTTCATGGTTTGCCCCTGCGATGACAGAGCCGGCAGTTTACCTAGCGGCGCGCCCCGCTGGTGGCGCCGCCGCGCGGCGCGGCATAATAATGGCCACCCGCTAATCCAAGGCCGCCCCGGCGGCCGCCAACCCCGGAAGCCAATCGTGCTGGACATCATCGATGCTGATTTCAACAATCCCGCCCACGGCGACATGGTCGTCGCCCTGCTGGACGAATACGCTCGCGGCTCCATGGGCGGCGGCGAACCCCTGTCCGATTACACGCGCACGCACCTGATCGCCGAGCTGGCCCGCCGCCCCACCGCCGGCGCGCTGCTGGCGCTGCACGATGGCCAGCCGGCCGGGCTGGCCATCTACTTCGAAGGGTTTTCTTCCTTTGCCTGCCAGCCCTTGCTGAACCTGCACGACTTCATGGTCGCCGAACGCTACCATCGCCAGGGCATCGCCCAGCGCCTGCTGCAGGCCCTCGAGGCCGTGGCCGCGCGCCGCGGGTGCTGCAAGATCACGCTCGAAGTGCTGCAGGGCAACGAGCCCGCCAAGGCGCTGTATCGCAAGATCGGCTACCAGGGCTACGCCCTGGCCGACGACACCGGCCAGGCCATGTTCTGGCAGAAAAAACTGGCCAAACAGCGTTTGATGCCTGACTGACGGCACGCATCAGGCAGCGTAGGCATGGCGTTCGTCAGCTTTTCAGTCAGCCTGCAGGGGCCCCCATAGGGACGACCGTACCCATTTCTTTCTCGCGCGCGACGGCCAGCACCGCGGC
>Ga0182738_1005116_pt1 | contig 14152 bp, 12 predicted proteins | sample eDN5th30CBELigMG_FD_128876 | JGI IMG/M metagenome (GOLD analysis project Ga0182738, IMG submission 128876) | Enriched Miracle-Growth compost microbial communities from Emeryville, California, USA - eDNA 5th pass 30_C BE-Lig MG (version 2)... ...
TGGAAGCTATGACCGGGAAAGCTATGAGCACGGCATCTGCACTGAGCGTCGACAATATCGACGTCTATTTCGACCATTTCCATGCGCTGAAATCGGTCAGCATCGACGTAGCGCGTGGTGAATCCTACGGCCTCGTGGGTGAATCCGGTTCCGGCAAGTCGACCCTGCTGCGCGCTGTTGCAGGGCTGGCACCCGTCGAAGACGGCGAAATCCGTATAGATGGGCAATTGCTGAAAACACCGCGCGACAAGGCATTCTATCGCAATGTCCAGATGGTGTTTCAGGACCCTTACGGCTCGCTGCATCCCCGGCAGACCGTGGATCGGCTGTTGCTGGAGCCGCTTGCCATCCATGGCGTCGGCGACACGGAACAGCGCATCGTGAAGGCGCTCGATGAAGTCGGCCTTGGTTCCGGCTTCCGCTTTCGCTATCCGCACCAGCTTTCAGGCGGCCAGCGCCAGCGTATAGCCATTGCCCGCGCCCTGATCGTTGAGCCCAGCATATTGCTGCTTGACGAACCGACCTCAGCGCTCGACGCATCGGTTCAGGCGGAAGTGTTGAACCTGCTCGAACAGGTTCGGCGCGACCGCAACCTGACCTTCGTCATGGTCAGTCACGATCTTGGCGTTGTAACCCATATGTGCGACCGGCTTGCCGTCATGCGCAATGGGGAGGTCGTGGAACAGTTGCAGGCAGACGATCTTGTCAGCGGCAATATCCATGCCGACTATACGAAGAACCTGATGCGGGCCAGCGAAGGCTTCCGCAGGTAATGCAACAGCTTGTCTCCCAGAAGTGGTAACCAGTTTTGGGATAAAGACATGCAAAAAAGGGGACCTTCCGGTCCCCTTTTTCATTGCATCAATCGTCGGATGCCTTGCGCGGTGTGTCGCCATCCTGCCCGCGCCGCCAATAGGCGACAATAAGCTGGCGATCCTTCGCAACATTACGTTCCTTGCGCATATAGGTGCGGATCGACCGGAATGCGTTGAACTCGCAACCGGCCCAGACGTAAATGTCTTCCTCGCCTTCCGGTAGTTCGACCGCACGCACCGCATCCTGCAGCAATGTCGTCGTTCCAGCTTCCGCGCCATCGCGGTTCAGCCACTGCAGATCGACATCAGCTCGCGAGACAAGTTCCTGCTGTTCTGAAGCACTGCCGATCTCGACGCGCACAACCGCCTTGGTGCCTTCCGGCAACCGTTCCAGAATGCGCCCGATGGCAGGCAGCGCGGTTTCATCGCCCGCCAGCAGATACCACTTCGCATCGCCTGCATCACCGCCGCCCGGACCGGTCATCCCGACAATATCGCCCGGCTTGGCGCTGACCGCCCAACCCGAACCCGGCGCATCGCAATCATCGTCATGAACGACCATATCAATATCCACCCATCCGGCTGCGGGATCGATGTTGCGGATCGTATAGACACGCGTGGCAAGCTTGGCGTCGCCATCCGGCCAGACCGGACGGCCATCTTCGCCGGTTGTGGGCCATTGCGGCTTGGCAAGACCTTCCGGTGGAAACAGCAGGCGTATATGAAGACCCAACTGCGAGAAGCGGAACAGGTTTTCGCCTTTCAGACGAATACGACGCATATGCGGCGTCACATTCGACACTGCGACGACCTGCATCTCGCGGAAATAGGGCAGCGGCAGTCCAGCGGCCCCATCACCTTCCCAGATAATCTTCGGCTTGGCGCTGCCCTTGTCGAGAAATTCCAGCACATGTTCGGCGATGGAATATTTCATATAGGCAAGACCGGTTTCGTCCCCGCTCGTGACGTCGACGCTAACCGTTTCATCATCCCATTGCACATCAGCCTTACCGAAGCTCAACACCAGCTTGGCCGTGCTGCCCTGCCGATGCACGTCGGCATGCTCCACAAAATGATCGAGAAGCTGATTGACCACATGACCGGCATTTGTGAGTGCAAAGCGGGTATTTGCGTTGAGTTCGGACATGCCCCGTCCTCCTTTGGGAAACAGTTTTCCCAGCCTTACCCGAATATAATATGACTATTCAAGTCATCTTTTAACTTTGGACCCGCAATAAATTGTGACAGGCAACGCCTGCCGCCAGACATCGAAAGAGCCGAGTGCGCCAGCTTGCGCCACGCCAAGGCGCGTCAATTCTCCACCAAACTTCTCACGCCAGTTGAAAAGCAGCATCTCGCTTTGCAGGGTAACGGCATTCGCGACAAGCCTGCCGCCCGGTTTCAGGGCGTTCCAGCAGGCTTGTAGCACGCCTTCATCCGTTACGCCGCCGCCGATGAAAATCGCATCCGGCTCATCCAGCCCTTCCAGCGCGAACGGTGCTTCACCCCTAACCAGCTGCAATCCGGGGGCACCCAAAGCCGCACGATTTCGCTCGATCATCCCCTGCCGCTGTTCGTCCGCTTCGATGGCAATCGCGCGACATGAAGGATGAACGCGCATCCACTCAATGCCGATCGATCCACAACCGGCGCCAACATCCCAGAGCAGTTGCCCCGGCAATGGCTGCAATCGCGACAGAGTAACAGCGCGCACGTCGCGCTTGGTCAGTTGGCCATCATTCTCAAAAGCTTCATCGGGCAGACCGGCGACGGGAGAAAGCAGGTTCGCTTCCGGCGCAGCTACGCATTCAATTGCCAGCACATTAAGATCGGCGCATCGCTCGTGCGACCAGTTTTCGGCAATACCTTGAACCCGGCGTTCCTTCGGCCCACCAATGTGCTCAAGCACAGTCATCCGGCTGTAGCCAAAACCCTTCTTCTTGAGCATTGCCGCCGTTTTTGCAGGCGTCGAACCGTCATTGCTGAGCACGAGAAGTCTCTCGCCCGGCAGAACATGCGGGAGCAAAAACTCGAACGGGCGACCATGCACACTGACCGTTCGTACATCCTGAAGCGGCCAGCCCATGCGCGCAGCGGCGAGCGAAAGCGAAGACGAATAGGAAAGAACATGCATTTCTTCCGGTGGAAAATGCCGGGACAAAGTCGCACCCACACCAAAAAACATCGGATCGCCGCTTGCCAGCACAACTACCGGCTGGCCGCGATATGCCTCAATCATCGCGAAAGCTTCATCGAAGGGAGATGGCCAGGCCACGCGCTCGGCTTTGATATTGCCACTCAGAAAATCCAGATGACGCTTGCCGCCAAAAATGACCGCAGCGGAGCTGAGCGCCGTGAGTGCGGTCTTTCCAAGCCCGTCCAACCCGTCTTCACCGATCCCGATCACTGTCAGCCAGCGTGCCATGCGCGATGCTCCTTTTCCCTGTTCGTATGGCGGGGCAGTAGCAAGTGCAAGCGGCAAGGCGTATAAGGCCAATATGTTGAGCCAGCAAAACCGCCAGACCGACGCAATAAGACCTGACAGGCGCAACGCCTGCCCCGGACTTTCACGTATGGTCATGGCTAGGGATGGGGCTATTGCCCGTATCAAACTGCGGCTCGGTCGCCTGTCAGCCGATCAGGCGCGTTCGATTGCAGCAATAGCTGAACGTTTCGATGCAGGCGCAATAGAGCTGTCGATTCGCTCCAATATCCAGTTGCGCGGCATTGAGCCCAGACATTGGGACGATGTTGTCGCGGCACTTCAGGAGGTCGGCCTTGGCACCGACAATCCCGGCGCGGATGATATTCGCAATGTGATGGTCAGCCCCACCGCTGGCATCGACCGGGGCCAGATATGCGACGTCACCGGACTGGCATCGTCTGTGCTGGACATGCTGCAGGCCAATGAGGCTTTCTATGCCCTGTCGCCGAAATTCTCGTTGCAGATCGACGGTGGCGAAAACTGCGCGATGATTTCTCATCCCGGCGACATCTGGCTTTCGGCAATAGACGGCAAGACCTTTGCTTTTGGCCTTGCTTCGTCTCCCGACAGGGAAGCGATGGGGGCTTTATATGCGCAACATGCCCTGCCCTTCATCGAAGCGATGCTCCACCATTTTTTAAGCCAAGGCAGTTTTGCACGGATGAAGCATCTGTTCGAGGCCACCCCTCCATCAAAGTTTCTGGCGGAACTGGACCGGGAGTTGTCATTTCCCGTCCACCCGGCAACCGGCTGGAAGCGCAAGGCACCGGTGCCATTCTCGCATCTCGGCAACAGGCAGCAATCTGACGGTTCATTTTATGTTGGCGCCATACCACTCCTGGGACGGCTGACACCGCAGCAACTCGCAGGTCTGGCAGACCTCGCCGACAGCGGAAAGCGTGAACTGCGCCTTACGCCATGGCAAGGTGTTATCCTGCCTTATGTAGGCGAAACCCAGATTGGTGAAGTAACCGAGAAATTTCGTTTGCTTGACATCGAAACGACAGCCGAAGCCCCACATGCGCGGCTTCGTGCCTGTTCGGGATCAAATGGCTGCGTCTCCGCACTCGCCGACACACAGACGGACGGTAAAAGACTGGCAACGTATTTGACCTCAGGAAAATCATCCGTGCACATCACGGGATGCGCCAAGTCATGCGCCGCACTTTCACCTTTACCGCACACGCTTCTGGCGCGCGCGACGGGTCGCTACGATCTTTATGCGCAAGAGCCGTTTCCGCAAGACGGGGCTGGACCATCACGCTTTGGACGGCTATTGGCGACTGATATTACCATTGACGAAGCGGCGCGCCTTCTGAACGCCCGACACTGATTAGAGTGGTCATCATGACAGACTATATTCGCGACGGACAGGCCATTTACGACCGATCCTTCGCCATCATTCGAGCCGAGGCAGATCTAAGCCGGATACCAGCCGATCTGGAAAAGCTTGCAGTCCGTGTCATTCACGCCTGCGGCATGGTGGATGTGGTCAATGACCTCGCTTTCTCGGAAGGCGCTGGCAAGGCCGGGCGCGACGCCCTGCTCGCCGGTGCGTCCATTCTCTGTGATGCGCGCATGGTGGCAGAGGGCATCACCCGTTCTCGTCTGCCCGCCAATAACGAAGTCATCTGCACACTTGGCGACCCATCGGTTCCTGAACTTGCGACGAAGATCGGCAATACCCGCTCGGCCGCAGCGCTCGACCTCTGGCTCCCGCATCTTCGCAACAGTATTGTTGCAATCGGCAATGCGCCGACCGCCCTCTTCCGCCTGTTCGAATTGCTGGATGCTGGCGCGCCAAAACCTGCGCTCATCATCGGCATGCCGGTTGGCTTTGTCGGCGCGGCAGAATCCAAGGACGAACTCGCCGCCAACAGCCGCGGTGTACCTTATGTGATTGTACGCGGAAGACGCGGTGGCAGCGCCATGACGGCGGCGGCAGTCAATGCGCTCGCTTCGGAGCGCGAATAATGACGGTAAAGGGCAGACTGTTTGGCCTGGGCGTCGGCCCTGGTGATCCCGAACTGATAACGCTGAAAGCCCTGCGCCTTCTCAAAAGCGTACCGGTTGTGGCTTATCACGCCGCCAAGGGGAAGAAGGGCAATGCCCTCACTATCGTCGAGGAATATCTCTCACCGGAACAGGTTCTGGTGCCGCTGATCTATCCGGTGACCACGGAAAAGCTCCCCGCACATATGGACTACGAACAGATCGTCAGCGATTTCTACGGCGAGATAACGAGCACGATAGCGAACCACCTTGATCGCGGTCAGGATGTGGCCGTGATCGCGGAAGGTGATCCATTTTTCTATGGCTCGTTCATGTATATTCACGACCGGCTTGCAGACCAGTATGAAACGGAAGTCGTGCCCGGCGTCTGCTCCGTCCTTGGCGCTTCGGCTGTGCTGGGCGCGCCACTGGTCTATCGCAATCAGACATTGTCCGTTCTGTCCGGCGTCATGAGCGTGGAAGAACTGACGCGGCGGCTCGCGGATACAGGCGCTGCGGCTATCATGAAGCTTGGCAAAAACCTCGACAAGGTTCGCGCAGTACTGGGCGATCTCGGTCTCATGGACCGTGCGCTCTATGTCGAGCGCGCCACCATGGCCAATCAGCGCATTGTGCCGCTTGCCGAAGTCGATGGCAGCGACTGCCCCTATTTCTCGATCATTCTCGTTCCGGGGCAAAAATGGAACGGCGCATGATCCCTGCGATTCTGGTTCTCGGAGAAGCCGCAGTGCCTGCCGCGCAACGCATCGCGGCAGCTTTGCAACATGCCGAGATGCGCGGCCTCCAGAACCGTGTTGCGTCGCTGGACAACACTTTCGTGCATTTCGGCGATGCGGTCCGGTCGCTTTATGAGGAAGGCCGCCCCATCATTGCGCTTTGCGCAGCCGGTATTGTGATCCGGGCTCTGGCACCGCTTCTGCATAACAAGCGTGTCGAACCGCCGGTTCTTGCCGTGGCCGAAGATGGAAGCGCGGTTGTGCCGCTATTAGGTGGTCTCTCCGGGGTCAACGACATGGCCCGGCAGATCGCAGCAGCACTTGAGGTTGCGCCCGCCATAACCACATCCGGCGAACTGCGGTTCGGGATCAATCTGTTGCACCCGCCTGCCGAACTGGCCCTTGCCAATCCTGACGACGCGAAAAATTTCACGTCGAACCTTCTTGCGGGACAGAAGGTGCGGCTTGACGGAACATCACGCTGGCTTGCAGGTTCCAAACTGCCTTTCGGCGACGACGGCTCGCTGACAATCAGCATAACGCCTCATATTCGCACGCCCCGGCCAGACGAGCTGATTTATCATCCTCGCAGCGTGGTGATTGCCGTCGATAGGGTCAGCGAGAACATTCGGAACGATATTGAAGATGCTCTCGCCAATGCAGGCATTGCCCCGGCCTCTCTGGCACAGCTTCTCGCCCGCGAAAAAGACTGCACCTCGCCACAGCTTCAGCACGCGGCAAAGAGCCTCGGCGTTCCGCTGCGCTATGTTGCAGATGCAAAGGATGCTCGTGAAGTCGTCCTTCGCTCGGTAGAACAGCCGGTCGAGCTGACAGAGCGCGAGGGGCTTGCCATTGCGGTGGCTGCCAGCCCGGCAGATGTTCTGTTTGTCGGTCGAAAACGCGGCAAGCTGGTCGTTATCGGCCTTGGGCCGGGATCACGAGAGCTGATGACGCCTGCCGTTCAGCACGAACTGGAACAGGCAGAAGACATTCTCGGCTATGAGACCTATGTGCGGATGGCCGAGGAGAATCTTCGTCCATTCCGCGCCGACCAGACCGTTCATATGACCGACAATCGGGAAGAAATGCAGCGCGCACGCCATGCATTCGAACTCGCGGCTTCCGGGCGGCATGTCGCCATGGTTTCCTCGGGAGATCCTGGTGTTTTCGCCATGGCTGCGGCGGTCGTCGAAGCGCTCCACGAGACGGATAACACCGCATGGCATGGGGTGGAGCTTTTCATCCAGCCCGGTATCTCCGCGGCGATGGCTGCTGCATCACGCATCGGGGCGCCGCTCGGGCACGACTTCTGCATTATTTCGCTATCGGATAATCTGAAGCCCTGGGAAATTATAGAGAAGCGCCTTGCACTCGCCGCCGAAGGCGATCTCGCCATGGCGTTCTACAATCCCATCTCCAGAGCACGCCCGCATCAGCTTGGTCGCGCGCTTGAAATCCTGCGGCAATATCGGTCTCCCGAAACACCCGTTGTTCTTGGGCGCGACATCGGCAGACCGGCGGAGACGACACGAACAACCACGCTCGGCGCACTCACACCGGATGATGTCGACATGCGAACCGTGGTGATCGTCGGCTCGTCCCACACGCAAGTTTTTGCCAAGACTGATGGCAGGGAGTGGGTTTATACGCCGCGCTGGTACGGTGAAAAGCCAGAGAAATGACAAACAAAAAGGCAGGGGAATCCCTGCCTTTTTCATATGTTAGCCCTGATTGTTGAATCAGTTCTTCTTCGCCTTGGCCTTTTTCGGCTGGGTAGCGGCGGCTGCATCTGCCTTGGCTGCTGCGGCTTCGGCTGCAACCTGATCCGCGCTCTTCGGTGACGTATCGATAACGGCGCGCACACCGCCCTTGGCGGTTAGCTGGCAAACTGCGGTACGCAGGTCGACCTTGAGATCAACATCGGTGCCGCCTGCAGCGCCCGGACGGGAGTTGACGGCGGAAATAGCGTGCTCCGGCAGGAAATACTTGTTGGCAGCGGCAGTGATGCATGGCTGCGCGAGCGCCGGATCGACATAAGCCGTCGGCGTGAAGCGAGGCATCGAAATCGTCGGCGCGCTGATCGGGGCATCGGTTTTGCCCGGCGTCGCCGTTGTGGTCGGAACAGTCGTCGTGCAGGCAGCGGCAAGCGGGGCCAACATGGCAATGGCTAGAAAACGGGCTCCGGTGCGGGCGCGTCCGTACATGATCTACCTCATAGGATCTGCTGAGTAGGTAAAATTTTAAGTTCGATAACTATTCGGTTTTGCTCGATTGTCGAGTGGCAGGAAGGTCACATTGCCAGAATTTCGATTCGCATCCACAGTCTGGCGTCACTGTTTTGCGAGAATCCAGTTCAACATCTCGCGCCAGTCCGACATCCGGATCGGCGTACCATGGTTGCCGCTCTCGAAACGCCGGAACTGAACCGGATAGCCCGGCGCACGCTTTCGGATCTCGCGATAGAAAGCCTCCTGCTTATCGATTGCAAAAACCGGATCACGGCTTCCATGTCCAAAGAAAACCGGTACGCGTTTTTTGAATGCCGGTGACTTGAAAAACCCGTCATCCCAAAGTGAGCCGAGCAGAATGAGACCAGCAAGCTGGTTTCCCGTCTTTTCATTGGAGGCTATGCGCCAGCATAGTGTTCCGCCCTGCGAACCACAGGACAGGATCAACGGACCATTTGGCGACGATGCCTTTGCTGCTTCGATCAGCCCGGCAATCTGTGCCTCGCCCGTATCGGCGAAATCCTTGAAATCCGGCGTAATATAGAGACCGCCGTTCAAGGCCGCGAGATTCTTCACACGGTTGAAATTGCCCCCGAAGGTAAAATCATTCATGCCCTGCAGGCGATTGCCGCCCCGACCATGCAGGTAGATGACGATGAAGGACGCGCCTTCGCGCTTGCCCGCTATCATGGCCTTCACCGGCCCGGCGGCAGTTTGAAAGGTGACATCCTTCTGGTAGGCACGTGCCTTCAGCGAGACATAGGCGTCTTTTACACGCTTTTCGGGCACCGCATCGCGCCCGTTGATATCACGCATCTCGTTGTAATCGATGATCTTGTAGTCGCCGTTGTCGGCGCTGCTGATAATGCCGGGATAGGCGAAATAATCGTCCTTGTATGGTGGCAACGATGCTGCCCCCGATGCCATCACAGTCGAGAACAGAAACAATGCCCCAAACAGGCCACCAATTCCATGCTTCGACATTCCATGGCTCATCGGATTACAGCTCCAGCGTATGGTAGCGCCTGTTGAGATAGACCAGCGCCTCATCCTCGGATTTGGACCGCAGGCCCACGACTTCCCCGAAGAGTACGTGATGCGTGGAATGATCCTGTACGCTGACAACCCGGCAGTCGAAAGCGGCAAGCGCACCGTGCAATATGGGCGCTCCGGTCACCTGCACATCCCAGCGCGCCAGTTCGAAACGCTCATCCTGCGTCAGTCCGATACGGCCGGAAAATGCATCCGCAAGCTGCTGATGCGACCCTGCGAGCGTGTTCACAGCAAAAACACCGTTTTCGATGAACAGCCGATTTTCTTCATGAATCTTCTGCAGGCAGATCAGGATCGTCGGCGGATTGTCCGACACCGAACAGGCGGCCGTCAGCGTAAGACCGCGCCTTCCCGCACTACCGGCCGTCGTGACGATCTGCACCGCGCCGGCGTAATGACTCATCGCATCCCGATAGGACTTGGATTCCACCGAAGCTGCACTTGAAATGAAGTTGTTAATCGTTTGCACGTCAAACAGAATCCGTCTCGCCCTAAGGCATGTTACCTGAAGCCATCTACCTTAATAACAAGCCCACTAAACGGGCATTGCACAAAGGCGAGGAAACAGCTACCCACTTTTCGTTGAAAATGCCACGAATTGTTTAATGAAGACGGATCACGTGATCGAGTTTGGGAAACGTCCGACCGCAGCGCTGACAAGTATCATCCTTGCACTGCTGGCCAGTTCAGTACTGGCACAGGCGGAGGATATGCGCGTTGGGCTTGCAGCGCCGCTGTCCGGGACCTTCGCTCCATTGGGCAATCAGCTCGCCGAAGGCGCTCGCGTCGCGGCCACGGCGAAGGGCGCAGAACTCGTTATTTTCGATGACCGTTGCGATGCCGAAGGCGGCAAGGAGGCCGCAGAGCAATTTGTGAAGGAAAACGTCCGTATAGCGACCGGTTTCCTGTGCCCCGAAGCGCTTGAGGCAGCACTTCCCGTCCTCGCAGCCAGCAATATACCCATTGTGACATCAGGGGTCAGCGAACCAACGCTGACCGAAAGGCGTGCGCCAGCACCTATGGCAGTGTTCCGTCTTGCAACTGGTCTTGAGAAGGAAACGCAGGCGACCGGGAGCTTCCTTGGCAGCCTTTGGCGCGCGCAACCCTTCGCAATCATCGATGACGGCACCATTGAAGGGCGCGAACGCGCCGCCCGTGTTCTGGCCATCCTTAAAGAGCAGCAATTACAGCCGGTTTTCACAGACACCTATCGTCCGGGTCTCGACAATCAGAATGCGCTGGTCGCCCGGCTGCGACGTGCAGGTGCTACCCATGTTTATGTCGGCGGCGAACGTGACGATATAGCATCTATAGGCGCAAGTGCTGCCGCGCTGAACTATCCGCTGACGATCGCGGGCGGCAGTCTTCTTGACGCCGCCTCAGGCGCACAGCCTTTAAGTCCGGGCACATTGATGATTGCGCCGCTCCACCCGCAGGATCTTTCGACAGCAAAGCCTGCAATCGATGCATTGCGTCAGGCCGGGAAACTTGCAGACGCCTATGCAATCATTGGCTATGCCAGCGCGGAAATCCCTGCCGATGTAATCAAGCGAGCCGACGAGCAGAAGCAGCCGATTATCGACACACTCCGCAATAATTCCTTTGAAACCGTTCTTGGCACCATCAAGTTCGACGGCAACGGTATCCGTACCGACAACCCGAACCGTCTGCAGCGTTTCGATGGCAAGCGGTTCGTGCTAGCCGACAAGTAGCCCAATCAGGCTTGCAGCAATCACCAGTCCGGTCATCAGGCTCATCGTCGACCAGAAAAGGTGGAGCGCAGCATCGATATCATCCGCGTTGGCATCGCGTTTGCCGGATGCATTCAGCATCGGCCCTTCGACTTTTTCGGCACCATATTGACGCGGACCGGCAAGCGCCAATCCCAGCCCGCCTGCAAAGGCCGATTCCGGCCAGCCCGCATTGGGCGAGCGATGCAGTCGCGCATCACGGCGCATGACCGAGAACGCCTCTTTTCCCGAAAGCCTGTCTTTCGTGATCGCAGTGGCGAGGGAGGCGAGCAGTCCGGTCAGTCTGGCTGGGATATAATTAGCGACATCGTCCAGCTTTGCGGCAAAACGACCAAAGTCACGATAGCGATCATTCAGATGGCCGATCATGGAATCAGCGGTATTGATCAGCTTGTAGGCAAACAAACCGGGCAAACCACCGACCAGAAACCAGAACGCAGGCGCAACGATGCCATCCGAAGCGTTCTCGGCAAGACTTTCTATCGCTGCACGGCTGACACCGCTTTCATCGAGATGTTCGGGATTGCGCCCGACGATCATCGACACAGCCCGGCGACCGCCCTCGATACCCTCCTCCCTCAATGCCAGTGCGACCGCCTGCACATGATCGGCAAGGCTTTTCTGTGCAAGCAGCACCGTCACGATCAGGATTTCGGCAATTGCACCGGCAGTCCCGGCGAAAGGCAAAGAGAGTTCAAGCACAAGCCCGAGAACCACACAGGCCATCACCAGCCCAATCGTCAGCCACATGCCGTTTCGGCGAAGCACCGAGGCAGGAAGATTGCGATTATTCCAGCACTTTTCGCCCCACGAAATTGCTTTCCCGAACAGGACGACCGGATGCGGCACCCTGTGCCATAGCTGTGGCGGGTCGCCGACAAAGCGATCCAGAAGAAGCGCCAGCGAAAGGATAATCAGCTTTATTTCCATGAGCTTGACCAGAAAAACTGAATCAAAATTTCAACGCCTTTTCAAACCGCGCAAGCGCCACATCATCCAAAGGCAAACCAATGCGCAACCAGCGCGGGGCGTAATCGAACTTCCGGACCAGAATATGTCTCTCGCACAATCTGGTATAAATCCCCAGCGAATCCGCGTGTTCAACGAGAGAAAACAGCGCCGTTCCGCCAATTTCCTTCAGACCGTTTTTTCCCAGAACAGCCGACAATTCCAGCCGCCGCAGGTCGATGCGGGCGCGATAATCCGCAAGCGTTCCGGCATTGCTGAAAGCGTGATTGGCGATTGCCAGCGCCGGGCCGGAAACCGCCCATGGTCCTAGCCGCCGCTCCAATGTCTCAACGAAACGAGCGCCTGCAATTGCAAAGCCCAACCGAATGCCAGCAAGACCGAAGAACTTGCCGAAGGATTTCAGCACGATCATCGATGCATCTTCCGCATTTGCCGCGACGCTGACGGCCTCATGTGCATCGGCGAAAGCCTCGTCAACAACCAGAAACCCGCCGCGAGCACCGAGCTTTTGCGAAAGATGCAGGAGAGCCTCTTTCGAAATCACAACTCCGTCGGGATTGTTCGGGTTAACGATGACTGCCGCAGTCGCCTCGTCTGGAATTTCGTCAATCGTCGCGCATTGCACAACCTTCCAGCCGGAAGCGGAAAATGAGGCCGCGTGCTCCTGATAAGTAGGCCCGAGGACTGCAACCGTCGACGGGGCAGCCAGCGTCGGAACGAGCTGAATCAGAGCCTGCGTGCCGGGCGCTGCAACAATTGATGCTTTCTCGTTCAGCCGATAATAGATGCGAGCCAGTCGCAGCGTTTCTTGCAGCAACCCTTCATCCGGCAGGCGGTTCCAGATTGCCGGTGTCAGTTCGGGAAGTGGAAAATGCTCGGGATTGATGCCCGTCGAAAGGTCGAGCCAATCTTGCAGCCTGCCGCCAAAACGCGCGACGGCCTTGTCGAGAGCACCTCCATGCTCGATTTCTGCACTCAAGCTTTCTCTCCGCACAAATCGATGACATGCATGAACGAGCCTGAAACAGAACCGACCCGCAGGCCCACCTCACCAACATCATCGCCGACGGCATCACGTGCACGGAAAAGACGATCAGCCTTTCCCTCACGCACGATGCTGGCATAGTGGAACTCATGCGTTTTCAGTGGCTCCGTCCAGGGAGAGCCTGCAAGCGGTTCCAGCACGCGGTAGCCGAGATGCAATTTTCTTTTCGCAAAGCTCGTCTCAAGCGGCAGAAGACCCAGCATAGGGTGGGCACCCCCCTCTGCATCCTGCAAGCTCTCGCCGAGAACCATGTAGCCGCCGCATTCGCCGTAAACTGTTATCCCACGGGCTGCAGCTTCGCGTATGCCCGCCTGAAAACGTCCGGCCTGCGCCAAACGCCCTGCGTGCAATTCAGGATAACCGCCCGGCAGATAGATCGCGTCGGCATCCTGTCTCGGAGACTCATCGCCGAGCGGTGAGAAGAATGAAATCTCCACCCCTCGCCTGCGCCAGCCTTCAAACAAATGCGCATAGGCAAAGGCAAATGCGTCATCGCGGGCAACGGCAATGTGGTTGCCCAGCGGCTTCAGGCGCGGCACATTGGCCATCGCATCGAAGCGCTTCGGTCGCGACCAGATCGTTTGCAGCGCGTCCAGATCGATACGCGCTTCCATCACATCGGCAGCGTGTTCGAGAAAGTTTTCGAGATCGGAGTGCTCTCCCGCCTGCACCAGCCCCAGGTGCCTTTCCGGCAAGGAAAGAGCAGTATCGCGGGGCAATGCACCAAGAACCGGAATACGGAGCGGCTCCAATGCGCCGCGCAACATAGCCTCATGCCGGGAGCTGCCAACGCGATTGAGGATGATTCCCGCAATCAGCACATCCTTGCGAAACTGGCTGAAACCCCAGACAAGAGCGGCAATGGAATGTGATTGCCGCGCACAATCCACCACCAGCACCACCGGCAGATCGAGAAGCCGGGCAAGATCGGCAGATGAACCCTTGCCGTCCATCGCTCCGTCAAAGAGCCCCATCATGCCCTCGGCAACCAATAGCTTGGCACCACTTTCCGTCATGCGGGAGGACAGTGCACTGATAAGTTCAGGGCGCATCGCCCAAGGGTCCAGATTGAAGCAA
>Ga0182738_1005117_pt1 | contig 14151 bp, 17 predicted proteins | sample eDN5th30CBELigMG_FD_128876 | JGI IMG/M metagenome (GOLD analysis project Ga0182738, IMG submission 128876) | Enriched Miracle-Growth compost microbial communities from Emeryville, California, USA - eDNA 5th pass 30_C BE-Lig MG (version 2)... ...
AAAGCCCCGAAATTGATTTTCGACTTTTTGGTTCATTGGTTGCACAACTTTTGTCATTCTCTAAAGTTTGACTTTAGTATTAAAGAACTCAAGGGAAACAGACTTTTTCTAATTCTTTTGGACTCAGATTTCGAAGCTGAGGGCCCCAATTCTTTGTAATCAAGTCTTTCTAATTTTAATATTAAGCAAAGCGAGAATTAAGTTATTACTGTTCTTTTCTTTTCATTTTCTAAATTTACCAATTTTAATTTCATTGCATCAGGATCATCTCCAAAGTTGTCTTTTGTTATACTCAGAAAATGAAAGATTGTTTTGCTTCCAAGACCTATGCGTGGTAATATTTTTAAAATCCAATCTCTTTGTTTGATTTACATCTGAAAAAATCCGCTTTATTGAGGATTAAAAGCTGGCTGTGTTCAAGACAGACAACTGTATTGTGTCTTTTACAGTTTTTGATCAGCTCAGTTTCCCCAAAATAATCACAAGGCTTCACTAAACCATCATATTTCATCTTTCTCTGCAATTTTGCACTCATCCATGCGTGATCTGGCTTTACGAATAAATTTCATTGTGAGTACTTCAAATGAAAAGTCATACCAGAGGCCACATATTTCTCTTTTCAATGATAAGAGCTGTTTGAACTTCAAGTAATCCATTTCTTAAAATATAAAACGATTCGGCACTGTCTCCTTCTTGATAAACAACTACATAATTTATTTGAGAAAAGCCTCCTTCAATGATTACATTCTCCTTTGATATATTGTTTTGTTTGGATACTATTGGCTAGATTTCTGATTTGAAACACATCAAGATCTCTGAATATTGGAATATTTTCAATAAACTGGGCTATTCCTTCCTTCTCTTGATCTGCATATCCCTAATTTTTATTGAATGACATTCTTCTATCAAATCACGAATCAAACTCTCATAATCATATTATAATCTTCGACTTCAAGTCTGAGAACATGAGTTGAAGTCATTGCAACAAGACTTGCGGTTCTCGTTTTTGTACCAGTTAGTGCTGCTTGGCCTGGCGTATCATAAGTTTGATATCTTGCAACCTCTGTTCCATTAAGACAACATTTTACCACACCATTATAGATAATATACAGGCAGTCTCCTGGATCACCAATTCGACATACTAGCAACATCAATTGAATAAAATCTAGAGAAAATACAGTAATCCCCTTTTTTGTAATATTGATAATGAAGTTTTTCTGCAATGACTCGATGCAATGAAATAGGAAATGGTTTAAAAAATTCGACATTTTTCAGCCATTTTGCGACAACCTTCAACTCTTCCCTTGTTCTTTGTTGGACCCTGAAATGTGGTGGTTAAATTCAGACTCAATTAAAGATTACTTTGAACATATTAAAAGCACTTTAGACGCTTGCGTTTGGATATGTTTTTGATATTCATTATTAAAATCTCGTCGAGTTAAAAGCCATTCAGGAACTATGCAAATATTTTCAAACACAAAGAGTGAACCGCCAAAGGTTACAGTTTTTTTCTTCTTCATTTGAAATATCACTTCTTTCTGTGAGCAAATAAGGTTTTTGTGGAGTTACTACACTCCTGCGGCTGAATAAAAGTGTTTCTTTGCAAGTAGTGAAAAGAGTAAATAATATTTAAAACATACTTGTTTTTCCGGGATACTCTACTTCTTCTTTGCTCTGATCTTCAATCTTGAAAGCTGCTGCTGTTGACGATGATGACAAGTGGTCTGTGGTAGGTAATAATGATTCACCACTTTCTTCTTCTTGAGCTTTTTATTATTATTCTTCCACAAAACTCTGTTTAAAAAATCTACTTTTGATCCTTCGGCTTTCTTGTGAAAGGTTTTCTCCTAAGTCAGAATCACTCTCCAACTCAAAATATCAAGATGATTACTGTGAGTAACGCGATTTCTTTGACTATATCTCCAATACTGACCAAATTGTTTGCGCAGTTGTTTCCAGACTTTCATTTCTTTTTCCTGAGAAATTCTGTGTTACTTATTTCGTAAAAATTCCACTCCTACTGATGAGCTCTGATTTTGATTCAAGTAGATGATTTGACCATCCTCTTTACTTTTGCTTCTTCTAATTCCAAGAATAACTTTTTCATCCTGAGGTCCATCGTCTTTTCTATTCCTTTCCAACTCAATCAAATAATTCTTTTCAAAGATCATCATTACACTCTTCTTGTCAATGGGCTTTTTTCAAGAGGCTTTTTTTGAACTCCTATAAAGCTTCTTTTCTTGAATCCTTTCAGGGGGAGCTGGCTGTCTGAAATCCAACTCATGTCTTGTTGCTGCATTAAAGGCATGATAAGAGCCTCTCTCTGCTTTTGTAAGCCAAAAAACTTCAATTCCAAGTCTGATTCGATGATTTTTCTTGGAGAGCGCTTTCTTTCTTCTTTTGCGGGCTGCTTTTGGTGATTCTCATTTTTGGCCTTCAGATAGTCTTCAAAGCTCAAATCAATAAATTGTTTCTGTCCATCCAAGCAAGTCTCCGTGCTCAATCTTGATTGTCCCAATTTCGAAGAAGAAGAAGTGCCATTTTCAGTCATAATTCTCTGTTCAATATTCCTCCCCTTTGGGCATTTCTTCTTTATCATCCAAAGCTCAATAAAATTTTTTGATTTTTGTCGAAGATTAAATCAAACAAAATCTTCTACAATAATTTTCGCTGGACGAATTCTCGAAGCCCTTTGAAATCACAATCAAACCATTCATTAAAATCAATGCTTGAAAGAGGACCTTGGCAAACTTGTTCTTGAATATTTTTATTGCATAAAGAATGATTTTTATCTGCATACACCTGCTTCCAAGATTCTCTCTGAAGGATTATTCTGAAAATTTGCAAATTTCAATTAAATATCAATGAAAAAAGTTTGATAAAAATTGATTGAGCTTTTGGAAATCCTCAAAAATAGAAAGATTTCAAATAGTGATTTCATTGACGACTCTTCTCAGAAACTTTATTGTAAATGTCTCAAAGATGAATACATGCAACAAAGCGATTCCTTGATTGAAGTTTTGAAAATCAACTTTTTTGCACAAGATTCAAACAATTTTAATCTTTTTTGAGACATTTTTTCTCTTTCTCAAATCAAAAATCACTCCTCTTTCACCAAAAAAAGCTGACAACAACATGTTCTCATTTTTTATTTTTATCGAACTGAGTTTGTCTGAGATAAATAAAATCATCAATTCATGAAATAAATAAGAAAAACAATTGAATAACACTCCTCATTTGCTTTCATTCGAGAGAGGCCTGGTGATCCCTTCAATCAAAATTAATTCTTTTTGTTGAACTGGCGAAATAATTCAGAGCTCCCATGGACTTAGTAAATTCCTTTGAAATCAAATCATTCTCAAGTCTTCATAAGAGAAATTAAAATTGAAAAATGAAACTTTCTTCAAACTTTATTTTAATTTTTTCATGTAAAAATTTTTTTTTAATTAATTTGTTTCACTCAAGAATACCTCTCAATGGATTGAAAATATTATCGAAAAAGAGATTTCCCTCAGTTTTGGCACAACTTGAGGGGACACATTTTCTGAAAGCAAGCTAAATAAAATATTGGAGTGTTGAAAAGGAGAAAAGCCATAGAAAACAGGTTTCACAGAAAATTAATGGAATTTTCCATCACCCCCAAAGACTCTCATTCCTAAATGGAAGATCTTTTTAAAGGGAGACCATTTCATTCACAGAGCAAAAATCTATTAAAATGGATTTCTTGGATTTGGAGTCTCTTTTGAGCCCACTTTTGAATCGAATTGAGAAAAATATTCCTTTTGGAGTTCTTTGTCTTTTTATTTCATCGCGAGGAGGAACTTCAAATTCATTTGAATGTAAATAAAAACAACATAAACAAACATGGGGGATGGTGATAGCAGACAAAAATTATGAATACATACATGCAGTGTAATTATCATATCATATTTATCTTTCAATAAGAACCAACCAAATAAACATTTTTTAATGAAACTCACGATCAACAATTAGAACCATCAGTTTTTCTTTGTTTTACCCAGAATATTGATGGATCCTGAAATTATAAATGAAACATAAAAAAATAAAACTTACTTTCTCTTGTCGCATCATCATCAAAAGTTTCAGGAGAACCATCAATTCTCAAAACTGGCTTAAATGGCGGCTCCACCTTTGGAATAATTATTAAGACGTCATCCAAAAATTACCTCTTTTTTGAGAACAGCGTCCCAATTTACATCAGAAAACCAAGGATGGTTTTTGACTTCTTCAAAATCTCTTTGACTTCCCAATCTTTCTTTTTTATTCTTTTGTAAACACTAGAGAGAGTATTCATTATAAGCGATAAATTCTCACAATAAAAATACCTTTTCGATAAAATCTCGGGCCTCTGGGCTGATTTCAAGGTTTGGACTGAATTTCACATTATTCTTTTTGATCATGTCAAACATCACATTATCATTTTCATGTGTAAAAGGAGGATGACCCACAATTAGTTCGTACGCAAATATTCCCAATCCCCACCAATCAGCTTCCTTTCCGTGACCTTCTTCCGTAATAATTTCAGGAGCTAACAAGAAAGAGGATTATAATTGAACTCATTTTGCATAAAAATACCAAGATATTCTCTAGTTCCAACGAATGAAATTGCTGGCGTGTCACCTTTGACAACTTTGGCCATTCCGAAATCTGCCAAATAAACATCACCATGCTCGTCCATCAAAACATTCTCAGGCTTCATATCCCTGTGAATAATATTGCTTTCATGAAGATGAGCCAATCCAAGTGCGATTTGTGCAACGTAAAAGCGAGCCCGAGCTTCTGAAAATCTCTTTTCTTTCTTTAAATACTGGAACAATTCCCCACCTCTAGAGACAAAGGGAGTTAGTTTCAATAATATCCTCTCCCCAAAGTTACTTCATATATTGCATGACGAAATAGACTTTTTCTTGGCTTTCAAAGCAGAATTCTAGTCGGACCAAAAATGGGTGGCGAATCTTTTCAAGGACCATTCTTTCAGTTCTCGTATGTTCCCACTGACCTTTTGCAATAATCTCGCTTTTTTTAATTGATTTAAGTGCAAACAATTCTCCTGTATCCCTCTTTTTCACAAGAATCACCCTTCCAAATTCTCCTTTTCCCAATTCTTTTAACAAGGCAAAATCTTCAATTGAAACGACTTTTGCTATCAAAAAGGTTGAGAAAGAATCGAAAATATCTCTCATCGTACATTTTTCTTTTGGGCCTGAAGTGTTCATTGATTGAGGAATTTCGCCACTATCTTTGTGAGATTTATTCACCTTTGCATTTGTTTTAGAAATAGGCATTTCTCAGCCAAGTTACTTCTTTTTTGTCTTCAACAATTCCTGGCATTCTCGAGATTTTTTTCTTGAGATCGTCTTTGGTGGTTGTATATTTTGTCAAGTTCATGCTATCAACATTGAAAACTGTAATGGAATTGCCATTGTTTATATTTCTGTAGAGAGACTCCAAAAAGTTTAGGATTCTTGCGCGACTTTTTTTTGGATAAGAGATCTACAAATTCACAATCAATCATACTTTAAATGCGAAAAATGATAATCATAATCTTCAGAAACGTGAATGACGAATTCATTGCTCATTATACTGATCGTCAAAGCCTTTACTTTGCTGATCAGTATCTTCCTTTTTATGGCTAAAATAAGGAAAAAACCAAACCAAGGATTTACTGGATTTCTTGATATTCAGGATAGATTTGTTTGTTAAAGCGAAAAATCTCTCTTGCTTCTTGTTTTTGTCATTTATTTTTTGGATTTTGGTGGAGAAAATGATTTTTTCTGCTTCGCGTTAGGCAACAAGAGGATAATTTCGATTACCATCAGAATCAAGCTGCTTTATCAAAGACTTTTCATTTGCAAGGTTCAATTCATCGTCTTTCAAAGATTCCATTTATCAATTCAAGATTTCTCCGTATGTGAAATAAATAAATATTTATCAGACTCACAATTAATTCTTTATGATTTCTCAATTTAAACCGATCAATTTGATGGGAAAGGGCATCGCGCTAAAACAAATATTTTTCCTCTCTCCTGAAATCGGAAAATGTGATTAATTTCGAAAGAATCCAGAAAAAATGTGTGGTTCACTCTCACCTGATCATCGATCATGTTTTTTCAGAGAAAGTTTTGGTTTGAATAAAAATTCCCTTTCCAATCATTTTCATTCTCTCACTTTTGAGAATTTTGCTTTATTTCATTCAACATTCATTTTAAAGGGAAGGAATATTTGAACAGATAAGATTTCTGCAAATTATTTCAAATTCTAACTAAATCAATTTGAAAATTTTTTATCAATCAAAATTTTGAGTTCAATAATCACTTTCTTTTTCTTCATTTTTGAATTCGAAATGATTCGATTCAAAATTACCTCATAGATCTTCTCCATTCCAGGAGGAGCCTTTATCTCGATCCCAAGATAAATATGAAGGGAAATTTAAGAATCACTCATGTACTTCGAATTGGAGTTGATAAAATGGGTTCAAACTGTTCGATTTAAAAAATTCAACAAAAAGATAGATATGTGTCAAGAAATGTGTTCAATAATTCAAAAGTTTTGTCATTTCAAAAAGAATTCGCTCAAAGCTCAATTAACAAAATTTATTTCGGCATAATAAAAAAATCAATGAACTATTTCATGATTTCTTAAAAACTAAATTGGGAAAACAAAAACAAAAATGAAAAATTAAAGAATTAGGATTAATTTAACTTTTATTAAAAAAGTTTTTTGAATGAGAAGAATTAAATAAAACTCTTATGATAAATTCATTTAATAAAAGGAGATCTTGATTTGATAAATCAAAGAAATCCACTTTCTTATTGATTGGTATTTCTGTTGCTCAATTTCAAAGGATTTTGCGCAAGAAGCTCAAGAAAAAAGAAGAACAACATCATGTGACACAGATGAAAGACAAATTGAGAAAAATGTATAAAGAGTTGATTCTGAGAAAAAAAAAGTCTTTAATTGAAAAAAATTTCTCAATTTTGGAAGGCGATGAAACAAAGGGAGGAAACATTTTTTCAACTTCAAAAACGCATTTTCAGTTGTTGGATCTTCTTCAGTGATCCTTTCAAAAATTTTTCCTCCTTCTGGAAAATTCATCCTTTGTCAAATTGCTTTTCAATCTGCCTAAAATAACGAACCCCCTTTCAAGATTGAATCATTTTATTTTGTCAAAGAGAGAGACGGAAACCACAGAAATTGTCATTCAAATCACGCGCAAAAAGTTTTATTCTGCTTTGAATTTATTTTTTCTCCCACGAAATTGAGCAAAACAATCGTTTGAAGATATCAAACCAAAATAAAGTTGAACAAGGAATTTTCGTATTTTCTCGAGGATTGAACAAGAGTCGAAGAGCATTCATTTTCTTGGCATTCCAAAGGATTTAATTGATTTTATTTGAAAAAGTTTTTTGGAAAGAAAGAAGGGAATTGTCAAAATTAAAAAAGAATTTTGGCTTGAAAATTTATTCTTGGAATCACAATATTTACTATGAATTTGTCATTGTGCTTTTTCAACGTTTTAAAAAATGAGTCTTTGAAATCCTTGCCAAAATTTAACAAATGAGAATTCTCAAAAGATAAAAAAAATTTATCAGAAGAATCGCTTAAAAATAAATCCTCTAAAACAATGATCTTTATTCATTTTTCTTTCACCATTTCCTTTTTCTTCTCTGAAAAAAAACATCTTCTTGAGGTTTTTTTGTCTTTTTTCCTCCTCAAGGCCCATCATAATGGAGATTTCATTTATTCATTCATCAATATTGAAACTTTCTAGATCTCAAAGTGCCGATTTTGCCAGATTCTTTGGATGTGACCTTTTTTTCTGAGAAAGAAAAAAGGAAAAACTCTTTGTCAACAAATTTTTTATTGAAAGTTCAGTTTCTCATAGTTTTTGAAGAAATTTCCAAGCAAAATTTTTTATTCTGCGATTGATTCATGTCTTCCCAATCTTCTCCTCCAGAATTTTAGGCAGTCTCGGATGCCCTTTTGGAAAAATCCGACATTCCTTCCCCTCAAAAAGCTCGATGGCAATGAAATCTCATGATTTTTTTATTCTTTTTCAAGAACTCACGAAATGTGCAATCGAAACTGAGAAATTATTTTGCAAAGAAATTTCTCAAGTGATGAAAAAGTGTTAGCGAAAAAAAATTTTTCTTTTCATTGATTTCTCAAAAAAAAGATTCGATCCAGAAAATCTTGGGATGAGCTCACCCAAAGAATCTGATAAAGCCGGGCGAACGATATATTTTATCATTTGAGAGATTTCTTTCCAAAATCATTGATCTTTCGGTTCGCATATTTTTCCGGCTCATCCATCTAGAACGATGAGATTGAACTCAAGATGTCATAAACTGCCTCTTTCAAAGAAGTAATGTCGGATTTTTCAAAAAGACATCCGAATCTCTTAGATTCTGGAGAAAGATTGAGAAGCTCTAGGCGATTTCAAGGTTTCAAAATTTCAAGAAATTCTTTTTTTGAAATTTCACTTTGATTTGATTTTTCTTGAAAACTGGAGATTTGAACAATTTGAAAGGCTCATTTGGAATTAATTCGAACATTCAAAAAATTTTTTGCAGGGGAGTTGGGGATCCATATTTGCGGCGCTCTGCTCTTTTATTGCAAATCAGCTGTTTTTGACATATCTGCAAAAGTTAAAGACTTTTTAATTGAAAGCTGAAGAAATTGAGTTGATATGAACCAAAAGTTTTGTTCTTCTGATTCTGCAAAATCAAAATTTCTCATGAAAAATAGAAGAAAAAAATCATTGAGAATTCATGTGTTTTTCTTTCTTCCACTGAAAAATCCTCAATTTCTTTTCGTCGTGAAAATTGCAAAATAATTTTGCAATTCTTTTTTCTGAATGATTCATTTTTCGAGGCCTCAGTAAGTGAGAAAAAATTCCTGAGATTTTTGCTTTGAACGTTTTTGAAAATCTGGAGATTTCGATAGATGAATCCAGAACAAACTCTTTGGTAATGACAATGATTTCTTTGACAATTGTCAGCGATTTGGGAACGGTTTTTTAATGTTTACAAGAGAATATCGAGAGGTTGATAATTTAAATTATTTTTAGCAAATTTCTCAAGATTCAATAACTTTTCTTCTTTTTTGAAACCTGTGTAATGTCCCTAATGGCTTGTTGAATTCAATTGGTATTTCGAAGGATTTCATGAATTTTTTTCTGGTTCAACATCTTTTCTAACGAATGAACAATGAACAAACTTTTAAAACATTTCAAGGCTTAACTATAAGAGTTATTCTCTTGAGCTCAAATTTTGTTTCAAACGCAAATTCTCTATCGAAATATTTTGGAAATTTTTGACAATCCTGACAATACAATTTTTTTTCCCAAAAACCTACATTTTTTTTTCTAAATCCTAAAGACCTACCGAAAAACCTATCGAAACTGAGATCCCTCTCTATTTCTATTTGAAGAGAGCTGCAAAATTTTTGAAGAGAAAAAATTAGATCTTTCAATAAAAATCCAAATTTTTTTTATTAATCTTTTTGAATAAAAATTCTTCATGCGATACTCGAACATTGGAAATTTTGACATTGAAAGGAGCATGATTGATTTTTTGCTCCTCTTATCTCTTGGACGTGGCCATTACCTGACTTTGCAAAACTCAAAATAGTCATGACAAATCGATTATCTCCGAATGAAAGAAAACCTTCATTCTTCGATGCGAAGAACAGGAAATTCGTGCTGTTCTCCGATTTAAATTCTCGAAAGGCTTTTTTACTTTGAGTATTTTTAACTCTAATTTGTCTCAAAAAGGTATAAAATTCATTTTTTATTCCAGCGGGATTTTGAGGACATTCACTATCAAACTGAAATTCCATCAAAGACAATGTCAGATAAATGTGGAAATAGAAGTCCCAGAAATCAGGATTTTCACCTTTTACTTCTCTTTGAAAGGTTTTTGTTTGAGACAAGAGACATCAATCTCGATATTGAGATGAAAAGGTAACTTTTTTTTGAAAAGAGGCAAAGAATAGAAGCAAAGTCAGTTTGATAATTAGAATAATTTTTTTAGTCTTTGCGGGAATTTTCAAAACTGACAACCAGAATGAATCAAGGAACCTTCTCGAAGCCTTTGGTGCCTTGTCAAGACAAGATAAGTGGTCAGAAAGGTTGCCAATGCATTCATAAAAATAATTTCTCTTTGAGAGACATATCCTCATGCGAAAAATCAACAAATTGAGAAAGTATTGAAGAACCAATTTAATAATAATAGTAGGCAAGATCCAGAAAGATCCATCACCAGAACTTTTTGTCTTTTCAAAGAAAAATAAATTATGGGAAAGTCATATGGCGAGCCAAAGAAAAAGTCTGGATTTTCGTACGGTTGTTTCTCTCAAGAAAAACCCCCAATAGCAGTGGGAGGAGATTTCTTATCAGGATTTCTAAAAATATATGAAGAATAATTAGGTTCGTAAAAAATAATAATTTTGGCCATGATTGCGGGAAAATTGTGGAATGGAGAGTTTTTAACCCTGAAAATTGGAGTATTTGTGAAAATTTGATTTAAGCGCGCACTTTATGCGGCTAATCAATCCAAAATTAATTTTTAATTTAATTTAATTCCATAAAACTGAAAATCCTCACCCAAACCATCTTCATCTCGAAAACTAAGGTCTCTTGTAAAATAAAAAACTTGTTGATTGATTTGCTGAAAACTCGCTTTAAACTATTTTCTTTCGTCTCTGGGAAAAGAATTCTTCAGGAAAGTTTCAAAAGAAATAAGCAGGTTAACGCTTCTTCGACAAGAAAATCTGAGCCTCTCAAATAGTTTTTTTTATAATTAATAAATGTCTTTTGAGATTTATTATTTCTCATAACTATTTGAAAGTAAACTCCTTGATGAAAGAATTTGAAAAAACATGGTGGAAGAGCGTTGAAAATGATCCATTGTCTTTGTCTAATTTTATTTTATAAAATACAAGGAGACTGTTAAGAATATAATATAAAACAAAATGACAAAATTATTATTGTTTTCGAGGCAAAACTAATAGTTTCACTATTATTATATTTTTTTTAAAAGCATTTTGTACGTACGAGGTTTTGATTATGAGAGAAAGAAAAGTGAAACGGAGAAAGAGAGAGAATTTACTTCTTTTCATAAAAATATGAAAAAATCTTTAGGAGTTTGGAATAGTTCGAGTCGAAGAGAAGCTAGAAAATAATTTTAATTTCGTGAGAAGCCCGCTTTTATTGGTTCTAAGAGTTGACTGAAAACTGTGATAAATCAAAATTCTCTACAAAACAGAGGCCAAAGGTTTTTGGGATTAATTATTAATATTTAGACGCTGGAACAAAAACTAAATTTAAAATTTTTATTTAATTTACGAACAAACGTCATGGAATCGACTCAGAACGTAACGAGCAAGAAAGCCAGCCAAGGTTTTGTACTCCAAGGCTCTGGGCCCCAAGACCAAATGGCAGAGGGTGGCAAGAAACAAACGCTTGGAGTGCACGATCCCAGCAACGCCACAGCAAAAGGTTCGCATTTCGTTAGATATTTTCTAAGATCGATGTAGCATCCAAAACATTCGAAATCCCAACACTGGACGATTTGACTTCTTACCTCTTCGCAAATGAAGTGATTGAAAAGGAGAATTTCTCGCAAGCCGCTCCTCAACCCGAAAAGAATTTCAAAATTCCAGAAATCGTTACAGCTGAAAACGAAAGTGAGGAAAACCAGACTTTGTCGACAAGAACAAGGTATACGATTCAGCGACCTAATTTTACTCAAATTTCTCAGAGAGAAGAGTGACTCGAGCTCTGCTGAAGAAACACGAAAGGAAATTGAAATCTTGTATAAAATTGCCCAATCCTGCGCTTCAAACGGTGAATACCAACAGGTTGCTCTTTCTTATTGCTTTGAGGAATAACATTTTCCGATAGGCCTTGACCATGTACAATCGCATCATCAACTTGAATGAAAGAAGCGGATCCGCTTGGGTGGCAATGGGACATTGCTACACTATGATTGGACAGGATCAAAAAGCTCTTGCCAGCTATGAGCAGGCCTTGAAACATGTTCCCAATAGTCAGAAGGATGAGCAACTTTGGTACGGAGTTGGCATATTGTATCAAAAAGTATAGTTTCTTTCTGGATTAGTCATTAATTTCAAAATCAAGTTGGAAGATTGGAATAATGCCGAAATGTCTTTCAGAAACGCTCTCAGACTCGACCCAAACCCCGTCTTGAAAGGAGAGATTTTGTATAATCTTGGCATGGTCTTGAAATCAAAGGGAGATTACCCTGAAGCTGTCAAAGTACATCCTTTGTTTAAAAATTCTATTCACTTTCAATAGTATTTGACCAAGTGTATATTATCTGAATCGTTCCCACCAGAGAAAATTGTTGAAATCTTGTGCCAAAGTGGACAATTACAAGAAAAAATGAATGATGTAACGTTTTCCCTATTGTCGATTCTTCAACATTTGTTAGGTTGAGGGTGCTTTGAAAGCTTATAAATATGCTACGATGATTCAAGAAAACCACCCAAAAGCCACCATTTTTGCAGGTTGGCTCTGCTATCAGCTCGATCAATCCGAACAGGCTTTATCTTACTTCGCAAAAGCTGAATCCATGTTTCCAACCAACAGTGAGCTGACTTATTTGATTGCCAGATGCCATCTCAAACTCAAGCAACATACAACAGCCTACGATTGTCTGCATAAGTGTCTAACAACCGAATCATCAAATGACGTCTACTGGAGTTCATTAGGAATACTTTTTGCAGAATTAAATCAGTTGAAACAATCATACGACTGTTTGACAAATGCAGTGAAATTCAATCCAACAGGCGCTGACCATTATTATAACTTGGGCTGTTTGTTCGAGCTGTCAACTCAAACAAAGGATGCTATAAAAATGTACGAAAAAGCTATTGAACTCCAACCAAACTTCACTCAAGCCATAAATAATGCAAGGAGATTATCTATCCAACCTGACCTCAAAGTGGAGTAAGAAGATTTTTGAGTTTTCAATAACTAAATCGTATCTAGGACTCAGTTTAAGCATACTACTTTTGAATTTAAGCTTTTGGAAAAATTCAGAAAAGACTCGACAATTTTCTCTTCTCCAAGAGTGAAGTATATTCAGAAAGAACCTGCTGATTTCCCCAAGCAAAACAACTCCATCCTTGGAGGTTTGAGCAAAAATAAAGAAGCAGCAGCAGGAGGCCAAAGCTTGATCATAAATAGAATCCAAAAAGAAAGCGCTAAAATCGAAGTGCCTGCTGCCAAAATTGAAAAGCCAAGAGTGCCTAGTGATAAAGACTCAGACATGTCAAGTCTCAGACTTTCAAGGCCTCTCAACTCTGAGCCAAGCTCAACCAAGTTGCCTTCAGCTCATACTTTAAACTCTTCAATTTCTGGACTCAGCTCTTTCTCTATTCTGCAGAGCAATTACAATAACATCAACAACTTTTTGATCAATCCTGTCATAAATCAAAATGAATCTGAGCAAGTCAACACTCTCTCAACAAACAGATCAAAGACTGACGATTTATCCTCCACGATCAAGGCTCATCCTAATGATTTTGCAAAGCAGCTTAGCGGGCTTCAAGCGATCATTAGCAAAAACAACAATATTTTGCAAAGCTCCCTCTTAAATGGCTTGTCCAACGAAAGCCTCAAGCCTGTCAAGAATATATCATCTCCCATTGTTTTGAGGCACAACCCACAAGTTTTATTGGCAAATGAAGCGGCTAAAAGAATTGAAGCACTTAAATCTCAAGGCAAAAGTGAATTTAAAGTGACTCACAGACTGAATCGATCTGATGACGAAGAACTAGCGGTTCAAAAGAAACTAAAAACTGACAATGTGAATAATATTCTAAACTCAGTTGGAAATTAATTTATTAATGAACTCCTTTTCTTCCAATTTAATTCGAAAATCTTTTCAAATTTCCACTTATGTACAAACTAAATAACAAAGGATCCAAGCAAGTTTCGATTCTCATTGATTGCGTTTTTGGCAATACAATCTTATGATTATGTATGTCTCTCTCAATATTTTTTTTTTCTCTTGCTATTCATCCATCCGAGATATGTTTGTTTGTTGATATCCGCTAGAATCTTGATAAAATTTGATCCCCATTCATATTGTTCATGTTTAA
>Ga0182738_1005118_pt1 | contig 14147 bp, 8 predicted proteins | sample eDN5th30CBELigMG_FD_128876 | JGI IMG/M metagenome (GOLD analysis project Ga0182738, IMG submission 128876) | Enriched Miracle-Growth compost microbial communities from Emeryville, California, USA - eDNA 5th pass 30_C BE-Lig MG (version 2)... ...
CCTTGAAGAGTCCACAAATCCATCTTTTTTATTGAAGAAATTTGTGAGTTTTTTTTCATTCTGCAAGAGAGCCAATTATATTAATTTCTTGTTTTGAAAGAAAAAAATTATTATTTCATCAGAAAGAATTTACTCTTCATCTCAGCAGTCATGATCGCTCCAACAGATACTCCAACTTTACATGAACAAGACCTATCTTCGGAAGTCCAAAAACCGCTCTTCGATTATTTCATCAAGTACTACTCTGATCCACAAAGTTGATTCATAATATGATAGATATAAACCAAAACTGACAGGAGAGGATCTAAGGAGACAAATTATCAAGAGATTTCACTTCAGAAGAGTAAACTTTAAAAGAGACGAAGAGTAATGAACTTGAGGGAAAAAATTGGATTTCAATGTAATAGAATTAAGATCTCTTTGACTGAGAAAATGCAAAGAGACTTTGCAAAAGCAAGCAAATTTAACAAGGAAACGATATCATTCTTCCAATCCTATTCACAGTAAAGACAAGATCAATCCATCATCTCATTTGAGAATAGTCATGATAGAGTTTCAAATAAAGGACTCTCAAGGATCACTGAAAGTTTGAAGCGCAAATCCTCGTTACATTGCCTGGATTTTGCAATTTCAGAGTAAATAACCTCACCTACAAGAATTTCAGCATAATTCCGTAGTCATCAAACTCCATCAGATCAAAGTTTGTATCTTATCAGTCGGCTCATAAAACAGCTTCCCTCTTTCAAAACCTTCAGATTGTATTTTGAACAGTAAGTTTTCTCACTCGATCAATGAATTTTACCAAGGTTCTAGACTGCCTCGAAAAGGGTCTGATCAAGGGATAAAACACCTTGCTAATGCTTTGAGAACAATAGTTTGCTTGCAAAACCTCGATCTATTTTTTCAAGAGTAAATTCTCTTCTTCTTGTGAGGATCTCTAAAAACCAAAATTTCTAGGTGTTCACGGATTACAGACGAGGCAGGCAAGGACATTGCTCGAGCTTTCAAAAGACTTGATTCTTTGCAAAATCTCCGTCTTACTTTTCAAGAGTAATAATCTCAAAATCTACTTCAAAAATAACTTGAAAATAGGTGTCGTCATATTACAGATCTCGGAATAAAAGCTCTCAGTGAAGGAATTCAGAGTCTCACTTCCTTAAAAAGCCTTGAGATCAATTTCTTGGACGTAGTTTATCTCTTTAAATAAATTTACTATCAACATAGACCCATGAGAATATTACAGAAGAGGGACTTGGAAGCAGTATTAAAGCCCTCGCTGCATTGACTTCTCTCCAAACAATCAATCTTACCTTCAATATGTAATTCAGCTTTCGAAAATATTCTGATCCCCGTCTAGGAATCAGATTGATGATCTCAGGTTATCAACTCTAAGCGAAGTACTGAGAAATCTTGTTTGCCTACAAAAATTCACGATATATTTTAATCAGTACTCAAATCTTTTTCAGAAATTATTTAAACACCCTCAGATGCTCTCTTATCACAAGCCTTGGTTTGGAATCTCTCAATAAAGGCCTGAAAAAGCTCCCAATCCTAAAATCTATCCAAGCTGAATTCATCGCGTAATAAAAAAAACCAACATAATCTCATCCTCATCCCAGGTGTAATGCAATTACAGAAGAAGGCTTGGAAAATCTTTGTAGCAGCCTAGAAATAACTCAATCTCTTGAAAATCTCTGCTTGTTTTTCGATGGGTAGGAACTTTCAACAGATCTCTTCTTTACAATCTCACAGATGCGGCCAAATAAATGATAGAGCATTACAGAAGATAAGCCCGACATTGATGACGCTTTTCTCTTTAAAGACGCTTTCTCTCTCATTTCCTTCGTAGACAGAATCATGAAAAAGAGACTCCTAACTTTTCTCCTTTAGATGTGACAAAATAACCAATGATGGGCTACAGAGCCTCGTAACAGGCTTGAAGAGGCTTCCTTTGCAAAAATTATCTCTCAATTTTTCATTGTAAACTTTCACTCAAAACAAGTCCAACTCTTTAATAGGTGTAAAGAAATATCTGGTGAAGGAATAATTCAAATCAGTGAGGATTTGCAAACACTGAGTGAAATAAGAGAAATAGAGCTTCACCTTTCACAGTAATCCTCAATGAAAATTCTAGCTTTAATTTTGTGGAATAGTTGTAAAAAAATCACCAAGGAAGCTGTTTCTATTGCACGCGGTAACTTGCAGAAAATCCCCTCTGTTCAACTCATTCTCATTCAAGGCTATTTTCCATTTTGATGTATCTACATTGAATTGACTAATTTGAAAAAACTTTTGTGAGAATTTTTTTGAGAGAAATAAATAGCTTTTCTTTTATTGAATTTTTGTCAAAATCCTCTCAGTTCCTTGAGAAATTCCAATAATTATTCCTTTGAGATTAATCAAATGATAAAGTAAAATCCCGATAAACTTTCTATTATCAGATTTTTTTGAAAGAATTATTGCAATGCTTTTCTGTATTGTCAATTTTTCGGAAAGATTTAATTATAAAAAAGTTTTCAGATGTTTCCTGTGGAAAACTCTCCAGTCATCCTCTCTTCTCGTCCAACCAAAAGACTTCTCCCTTTTGATTAATATATCAAGCACTATTATTCAAATAAAAGCCTAGGCAAAGATGATAGGTGTAACCTTGAATCAGATCTGACTGAAGAGGGTTTGAAGAGGCAAATCGTCAAAAGATTTCATTTCAGCAAAGCAAAAGTAGGCGAATGGTGAGCATAAAAGAAACTGATTTCTCATCTTCTAGAGCAAATAATAAAATCCAGAGATTTTGTACGCGCAACCAAATCTAACAAAATGATCAGACCATTCTCTCAAACCTATGACTTGTAAAACCTCATGCTGAGGAAAAGATCCAACAGCGATAAAACTTGGATGTAGCTAGGATGAGGCTAAAAATAAAGAGTTAGATTTGATGATGATGATGAATAAATCCAAAAATTTGTTATAGACTTTTTTTGAGTTTATCTCTTTCAAAAATTTTTCAGTATTTTGTTAAGACCCTCATTATGATTATATTATTACTTTCAAATGAATTTCTTATTGAGCTCAGTTGTTTAATTAACCAAAATAAACTCATTAAACAAACGCCCTTCTCTCTCTGATGCAAAAATTTAACACTCACCTCTCTTTCCATCCAACCAAAGCTCAAAAGGAAGACCAAAATGAATCGTCCCAGCTTCCAAAGCATAATTTTGATTATTTCATCAAGTATTACCATCATGCTCAAAAATATAATTCCATAGACGGAACTTTGGATCAGGCAAGACAAACCTGGGTGAAGAAGACCTGAGGAGGCAGATCATCAAAAGATATCACTTTAGCAAATCAATCTTGAACAAGTAGTTCTCAGAAAAAGATGTTGATTTCTAATAATAATATTATAGAACAAGGGGTACCAAAGAGAAAGTGCTTTACGATTTTGCAAAAGCAAGCAAATCTAATAAGGCAATAAGATCATTCATGACAGGGTACTTTTACAGTCAGGTGGAAAGGAAAGAAATCGAACAGATGACGGAAAGCTTGAAGAGGAAGTCCTCTTTTCGTTCATTCTTTCTTGCGATTTTGAGGTCAAGAACAAGCCCCTAAATGTCAATAAACTTCATAGTTCTCATCCTTCATGGAATCAAAGTTTATATTTCGTCAGCAACTTCATAAAGAGAGCCACTTTATTCAAAGAGTTCAAACTCACTTTTATGCAAGATATTCTTCCAGATTATCGAAATTTATTGTGATAGGGAAACCAAGATTACAGACAAAGGGTTGAAGCATATTGTGGCAGCTTTGAAAACAATACCTTCTTTACAAGCCCTTCATCTTTCTTTTTCTTTGTATTCTTTTTTCCATCTCGCAATGTGGATTTTAATTCAATGCTAGCTGTCCTCAGATTACAGATAAAGCGATGAAAGATCTTGCTCAAGCTTTAAAACAATCTAGTGCTTTGGAGAATTTAAGTATCCACATGAAAGCGTGACAAAAAATTCATTAACCAAGAACTAACGCTAACCTAGATGTCCTAGAATTACAGAAACGGGAATAAAAACTCTCAGTGAAGGAGTAAAGACCCTTGTTTCTTTGAAAAGTATTTACCTCCATGTCTCAGAAGTAACCCATTCCATCTGTTTGAATGAGCTTAGAAGGAAATCGTTAGATAAATGAGAGCGCTGAAGGAACGGAAAGGATGGTTAAAGCTCTTGCTTCCTTGACTTCTTTACAGGCAATCCATCTTCTTTTCCACTCGTAATCCTCTTTATGATAAAGAAAACACTGACCCAAATATAGAGGTCAGAAAACTGATGAAGGACTGTTCGAATTAAGTCAAGCATTGGAGAATCTTGTGTCCTTGCAGAAATTGACTCTTGAATTCAATTGGTAATGAGAGAAGAGAAAGTTACTCAATCATCACAACTATAGTTCGCGAACCACCGATCTAAGCTTCAAATCTCTCAATAAAAGTCTTCAAAAGCTCCCAACCTTGAATTCTATTGATATCAAATTGATTAAGTAATTCAAAAAATCTCTGCGATCTGATCTCTTGTAGTTTGGAAACTACGGAAAACGGCTTGCTGGAGCTTCACGAAGGATTGGAAAACATTCATTCTCTCAAGCATCTTGCCTTTGACTTCTTCCAGTAAAAGTTTGAGGGAAGCTCATTATTTACTCTTTGAAAGTATCGCCTGGAAAGTTCATGATAGACAATTCGAGGATATGAGTGAAACTTTGGCCAAATTAACTTCATTAGAAACTCTTTCTCTCTCATTTCGAGGGTGAATATAACGAAATAAATTTCTGATTTGTCTGTAGATCTAAGAAAATCTGCAGTGAAGGGCTAAAGAGCATCAGCCAAAGCCTTAAGAGTCTTTCTTCTTTACAAAAGCTCACTCTTGATTTGAACAGGTACAGATATTCTGCAAGAAGTTTCTCAAGTTTAGAATAGCTGCTCAGAAATCACTGATGAAGGTCTACGTCATTTACGTGAAAATCTGCTAGCAATGAGTTCTCTCAGAGAAATTAAGCTCGACTTTAAACAGTAATTACTGATAAAAGTTTTAGCCTGAATTTATTTTCATAGTTGTGGCAAAATCACCAAGAAAGCAGTTTCTCGCCTCCATAAAAGCCTACAGGAAATTCCTTCTGTCCAGCAAGTCAGTATTCAAAGTGACCACAAATGCATATAGTTTCATAATGAAGAGAATACTGAGAGCTTATACGTTATTTGCATACAGAATACTGTCCTTTGCATACAAGATTATGTTTTCAGGTTCACCTGGGAATTCACTTAAAAAACCTGTTATTACCAAAGAGAAATCTGTAATTCAAAGAAAAACCTAAAAAAATTCATTTCTTTTCTCATATTCTGATAGATCCTCTATGGACCATCTCAGCCAAATTCATCATCCAAAACCAAAACCCCAAACCCTAAACTCTCAAGCTCCAAGCTGGCGTCCCTCAGGAAGGTCTGGAACATTATTTTTGGATTCTCTTAACAGTTTTTCCTTCTCATGCAAACTTCTGATCAAATCTCAAGAGTCTGTGGTACTGATCTTCTCAAGTCTTCTTTATCGTAAATTAATTTATTATTCAAAGCCGAAAGAGCGTTTTATGGAGAATTCTCCAGGTTTATTATCTTTGGGGCCTAAAGATGCCACTAACAATGGTCCCCATCCACAGAAGCATCGTTTCAGTTATTACATCAAGTATTGTTCAAAGAGAGATCCATTCAAAGAAAATGATAGGCAGAACTATGAATCAGAGTTGACTGAAGAGAATTTAAGGAGACAAATCATCAAAAGACACCACTCCAGCAAAGCAAGCTTCCAACCAAACTATTTGTGAGCCAAAGACAAGTTAATTTCTATTCATCATCGCATAGTGCAAATGACAAGATGCATGCAGATTTTGCGAAAACAAGTAAATCTAACAAGAAGGCGATATCACTCTCTCAGAAATATTCTTTCGGCAACGTGAAAGGAATCTCACGGATTGCTGAAAGCTTCAAGGGGAAGTCCGCTTTACGCTCCTTCGATTTTTCTCTTCTAAGGTCAATTCAAATTCCAATCAGGAGTCTAAATGAGCCCAGCCTTCATCCTTCATGGAATCAACACTTATCTCTCATCAGTCGGTTCATAAAAAGACCCCCTTCGTTAGAAAAACTCAAACTCACTTTGAAGCAAGAGATTCTTCCAAATAAGAAATGAATTATTTTTATAGTGGAACTAAGGTTAATGAAAAAGGAGTGAAACATATTGCCAGAGCTTTACAAACAATAGCTTCCTTACAAGACCTTGATCTCACTTTTGAGAAGTAAATCCTCCTGTCCTCTTTAATTCATTATCAGCTGTCCCCTGATTGGAGATAGAGCTGTGAAAAGAATTGCTCAACTTTTCAAACGACTTAATTCTTTGGAAAATCTGAATCTGAGTATCAAAACCTCGGAGTAAGAACAAACCCACCAACCAGACAATAACCTCCACTAAGGCATCGCCAAACTACAGAAATGAGGTTAAAAACTTTTAGCGAAGGATTTCAAGGTCTTGTTTCCTTAGAAAATATTTGCCTCGATGTCTCTGGCGTAATCACCCCATCCCATCTCTTCAAATAGCATCTTAGGCCTTCGAGAAAGGAATGAGAAGAAGCATGAAAATCTTTGCTTTTTTGACTTCTTTACAGACAATCCATCACACATTCCACTCGTAATACTCTTTATGGTTAAGAAATAACCCTAACCGCAAAACAAAGAGGTCCGATAATCGATGAAGGATTGTTTGAATTAAGCCAAGCCTTGGAGAATATTGCGTCCTTACAAAAAGTTACTCTTGAATTCGATGGGTAATTAGGCATTGGAAAAATAACCATTTCATAGATCCACAGATCCCAAGTCACGAACTCAGGTTATAGATCTCTCAGTAAAAGCCTCCAACAGCTTCCATTATTGAATTCTATCAATATCAAAGTCATTGAGTAAGAGATAATCCTCAAGATATTATTCATCTATAAAAGTGTACAATGGGATTCCAGACTGCAGAACCTCTACCAAGGCTGGGAAAACATCCCTTCTCTCAAGGATCTCCGCTTTTCTGTTGACTTGTAAACGTTTGATGAGGGCTCATTATTTACTCTTGTGTAGTAATTGGGTAGAGGGTTCTGATGAACTCGAGAATATGGGCAAAGATTTCGCTAAATTAACCACTTTAGAAACACTTGCTCTAGAATTCCCTTCGTACAAAATTATAAAAGAAATTTCTAACTTGCCAATAGAAGCAAACAAATTACCAATGAAGGGCTTCAGAACCTCACGAAAGGCTTTAAGGAGCTCACTTTACAAAAACTTGTTCTCAATTTTAGACAGTAAATTCTCACAGTAACATGCTTTCTCATGAATTTAATAGATGTCCAGAGATCACAAATGAAGGTCTTGAGCGGTTAAGCAAAGATTTACAAACAATGGCCTGTCTCAAAGAAATTAAGTTGAACTTCAAAAGGTAACTCTCATTAAAAATTGGAACCTGAATTTATTCTGATAGCTGCCAGAAAATCACCAAGGAAGCTGTTTTTATTGCATGTGGAAGCTTACAGAAAATTCCCTCTGTTCAGCATGCCATTATTGAAAGCGACTTTGATAATTGATTCATTGATTTGTTTAATTTCAAGACTCTATATATATTATATTATTTCCGCAAATTTTAATAAAGAAAATCTCAAAGAACCACTCTGTCCAATTTTTCCATCTTTATTAATTCATCATGAAAACTAAAATCGTGTCATTTTTACTGAAATCCGCATTGTAAAATCTCTTCAGAAGCGACTTTTTTTCATTTCCAAGGAAATAAAAAATCCTCTTGCCAATGAGATCAATCAGGAAGTAGATAAATCTTAAATAAATTCGTGTTAAAAAATACAACCAAAATTCTTATTTTCCTCTTCTTCTCACTCTCACACGACATCACAAAGCTTTCTCCACAAAGACTTCAAACTCGAACAGTCTCCTGTTATTCAACACCAAGAACTTCCTCCTCAAAAGAAACAAATCAATCCATATATCAAGTTCTCACTCTCAATAGAATCGTAACTCCAATTTCAATAGGCATCAACTAAATATTGAAGCTTTGGAGAATGATCTAAGAAAGCAAAGGATCAAAGAGTTCCAGGTCAACCGATGGGAATTGCGCAGGTAAATTTGATTAGGATCCTTTTGCCAAATCATTCCATCGAAGGAGAAGGATCGACGATAAAACGGTCAGAACGGCCACAAATATTGCAAAAGCAGCCAAATGTCTTCACTTTTTTACTCTACATTGCCAACTGTAAACAAACCTCTTGGCCATTTCGCCTTCCTTTTTGATGAAAAAAAAAGTTTTCCTACGAATTTTCATTGGGAAAAATTTCTTTAGATTTTCAGAAATTGAACAAAAAATCGTCTCATCTCATTCTAGATCTTCTCATATCACGGATTCAGGATTTTCTCATCTTCACAAAAATTTGAAAAACTTCAAAGCATTGCAACATCTGAATCTCTATTTCTTCTCGTCTTCAGTCAACGCTTTCAAGTTCTATATATTCAATTTTCATAGCTTGAAAATTCCAACAGATAAAGGCTTTTATCACCTCAGTCAGCTCCTAAAGAAATTAACACTTACAAAGAATCTCAGCGTTTCTTTTCAATAGTAATCCATCATAAGGAAGAAAATATTTATTCAATTTGTGCCTTAGTAGTGATAAAATCAGTGAGAGAGGACTCTTTCACCTTACCAAAGCTCTAAATAAAACGAAGTATTTACAAAAATTTCACCTCAACTTCTCAAGGTAAGCAGTTTCTTTGAAGAATATTTGTTCAGAGAAATTTCAAGGGGAAAGCAAATCAGAGATCTCAATATTCAGAACATGTTTAGAGCATGGAAAAGAATCATTTTCTTGAAAAGCATTTCTCTTATATTTGGAGCGTTAATCGAAATAAAATAGCCGAATTTATTGACCTTTTTAGCCCTGAAATCAAAACAGATAGAGTTGTCTCAAGCATCAGAAGGGCATTGAAAGACTCAAGTTCTTTAAAGAGCCTTCAGCTTTGTTCAAATGCGTATGCATTACCCAAATTTCATCAATTTACTGTAATAGAGACCACCAATTTACAAACAAGGGAATAGAAGAAATTGGTGAGACTGTCAGGACCTTAAATTCTTTACAAAACCTTGCATTGAATTTTCATTCATAACTCTTTCGAAAAAATATAATTCTATTTCTGAAAGGAATAAAGAGGGAGTTACAGATGAAGGCGTGAAAAGCTTCAGTCAAAATTTAAAACAGTGCACTTCTTTGTAGAAGATTGATTTTCAATTCCGTTTGTAAAGAAATTCTCAAAGAATATTCTCATAAAAATAGTCCTTCAGTGACTGACCTCACACTCCAGAATCTCGCTCAAGCCATTGAAAATATCACATCTTTAAACAGACTTCACCTGAATTTTCCAGAGTAAACTTTTCGCTTCAACTCTCAATAAATTGATAGGGTCGAAAATTTCATAGATTATGGACTCATTTCTATCAGTAAAAGTTTGAAAAACCTCTTATTATTAAAAGACATGGGCCTTGAATTTTCCGAGTAACGACCAATTTCTCCCAGAGATTAATTTAGAAAGACGTCAAAATATTTCCAATCAAGGCATAAAAACCCTTTGTGAAAGCCTACAACCACGGGGCTCCCTTCAAAATACCATCCTCTGCTTTGAATGGTGAACCAAAAATTATCCCGCTTTTAAACTCAAAATTCACATAGGTGTGGTGATTCTATCACAGACAAAGGAGTTTCTTCTATGAGCCAGCTTCTTATTGGTTTCTCTTCTCTTAAAGAAGTTTCCCTCACCTTTCAAGAGTCACCATACGAATTAAATAAGCTCTGAGTTTGCGAATAGGTCCTCTGGAATCACCGATCAAAGCATGCGCAGTCTAGCAGAAGCCTTGGAAAGACATAATCTTCAGAAATTAACCCTCAATTTTTCAATGTATACCGTCTTTTCTTTTTCATCGATGAGAGAAAATCAAAAGGATGCTATTTTTTCAAGAGAAATATTTAACATAAAAATCTCTTTTTTGGAAGTTAAAAAACATCTTTCTGATTCCCTCTTCCATTATAAAAGAGCTAATAAAAATAATAGATCTAAAATTTCAGACAAAGGGCTCAGATGTCTCGGAGAAAGTCTAAAGAAACTTGCTAATTTACAAGAAGTGACCCTTGATTTTGCACAGTAAGTCTTCATAAAGAGCTCATTTAATAATGAAAAAGGTCCTCTGAGATCTGCGATGAAGGTCTATTCTCTTTCCAATAGCTTACAAAAGTTGAATTCCTTGGAGACAATCACGATTGACCTGAGAGAGTAAGATTCGGAAGAATTTAAAAGGCTTTTAGCTTAATGATAGATCAGAGCAAGTTTCCGAAGCTGCAGTTTTACAAACATACCGAAAATTGAAGGAAATTCCCTCTGCTCCGATGGTCATCATACAGTACCAATTTTAAAATCTGTGCTTTTAAGCTCTTTCTCGGAACCAAATGAAGAACTGGTTTTGTTATTTCACAGGCTTTTTCTCAACATCTTCTATTTATTTATAAATATTTAAGAGTTTTATAAAACCCTGGAAAGCTTTAATTTTATATGCTTAATAAAAACCTGAAAAAAAAACATTTCAAATGAAACTAACAATCCTTGGTTCCAGAAAAGAATAGAAGCAGTAAAGATCTCAGTCATTTCTTATTGACTTTTACTCTTTCTCTGAGTCATTCATTATTTGGCCTCTTTCTAACCTTTTCATCTGAAAAGTATTTGTTTTTATTTGGTAAAAATAAACTGCTGAGGATTTTATTCTTTGGGGACTCTGCTCATGAAGAATTTTTCTTCACAAATCTCAAAGTAAAACAATATCGAAATTTAAAGCTGCAAAACAGAATGAATTGTTGAATGAGATCTTGCTCAATTTTATTGAAAAGCCTTGGATAAGTTAGAATGATAAAGCTCACAAAAGGGAGAAGATTTTAGTTTGAAAGGTTGAGCTCCCAAAGAATTTTCTTTAGTTGAATTTCAAACAAAGAAAGAGCGAGATTTTCAAGCCAGAAGAAATGAATGGGCCCTTCCACGTGAAAAGAGGGGACAGAAATTCTCTTCAAGTCATTTTCTGCTTCCCAAAAGGGGAGTTTAATTGAAAGATCAAACCGTTAAAATTAAATTAATCCTCGTCAGAATTTAAAAGATTTGATATCGGGAGTTGATCAGAAGGTATCGCAAATTTCTGATCAGGCATTAATCAATTAGACCCAATCCGTTATTCATCTAAGTTCACTTTGAATGATAAACTTGCTATTTCTCTCATTGAACTTGCGAAACAAAACCTCTTTTAAAGCTTATTTGACGGGACAGTTCTGGTTAAGTTTTCCTTTGAAAGTAAAAATCTCCCTGCCATTAAGTCAATGAGGATGAATATGAAGACTCAGGAGAAAAATGTTCGAGGCAGTTTTTATTGATTGATGTTTTCCGAATGATATTAGAGTCTTGAAAATTCCAAGAGGAAGAGATGGCTGAATGCTTTTGGGGAAGTTTCATTAATTTCCCAAAAGAGCGAATGGACTTTCAGGTGAAGGACGAAAGTATTTGAGTAAAGGGTTTAAAAACCTCCTATTACAGGAGATTACTCTTGATTTTTCCAAGTAAAAGCTCCTTGAAGATTATTAAAATTTTTCGTTGTGATACCATCACAGATAAAGGAATTGGGTATCTAAGTGAATGAATAAAAGGGCTGAGAGGCTTGAAAGATGTGACTCTGTCCTTCTCGGAGTAAATATTAAAAGATAATGAGGAATTTTCATGATTGATAGATGCTCTGACCTAACTGTTGCAGCAGTAAATAATCTTGCTAATAGCTTAGAAATATTAAACTCCATTGAAAATATTGATATTGATTTTACAGAGTAAGGCTTGAGAATAAAGAGAAGATTAATTTGGGACTAGCTGTGATCAGATTGACAGGGTAACTGGACTGAAGGAAGTGCAGGAAAAATTAAAGGCAATTCCTTCTGTGAAATCTGTTGGAGTTCATTGAAAAATGTGAGGCTACAAGTATTTTGAGCTTGTGATAAATTTTCTACATAGGGTTCCACTTATATAAAGCCTTTTTATAGTTGTCTTTCAGAAAAATAATAGATTCGCGAAACACATTTTCTTAATCTCCTCTGGACAAAAAAAAATTCCTAAATCTTTGTAACATAACAGGGCTGTGAAAAATCGTCACAAAAAAGGGTACTTTTCGTCTGCTCACCTAGTAACCTTTGATCCGGAACCCTCAGAGAAAAAGGGAAAAACCTTTTGAAACACTTGGGACGCTAGAACGATTCGAAATCCTCCAAAAAGACTGGAATCGTCCACGGACAATTTTCAAGAGAATTTTCACACCTCTGGTTTGTAAATATTAAACAGGTGAAAATACGCCCAAAAAGATTTCCTTTAATTTTCGCATAAGAAATAATTCTTTTTTATTCAAGATTTTCAGACAAAAAAATCTATGAACCAAGAGCTTGTGCTCTGAATCTTTATTAAATTCTCCTTTTAAACCGTCTTTGAAATTAGATTTTAGCTTTTTCCAAGGAACATTTATTGATTATCTGTTCCACTTTATACATCAATACTTATTTCATAAAATAATCACCGATAAATTTGCTTGGAAAATGGAGTTCAAATCACTGTTTCCAACATTCTTTATCTCTCAAAAAGTCAACAAAAGACATCTGCAATTTTCACCTGTTTCCTCTTAGAACTGAATACTTTGATAACAAGGAAGTTCCTTCAAGCTTTCAGCAAGATTCTTTTTCCCTTGAGAAGTGAGACGATCACAGCTATTAACCACTGAAAAACCTGCCACCATTCCCAATGTTTACTTGAAAAAGTAGAGACTGATCGTTTTTAACAAGGTTAATGTCTTCAGAGAGTCACCCAAATCTTTCAATACATCGTCAGTTAATTGTTCACATCTATCAGCAAGTCTAAAACCTGATGATATTTTTCAAAAGTTTTACGAGCTCAAGTTCATAATGAAAATCTTCACGGTGCTGAGCGCTTTGAAGGCTTTGCCTATGTTCTTGAACGAACTTCCAACAATTTTATCACATCTATCAATCAATCAGTTTGAGAAACAAAGAATGAGCGATGTATAATCATTTGGTTTTTTCTTTGCAAAAAGAATTTCTTCAAAGATTTGTCGCTTTAAGTTTCCTCACAAAGAATAAAGAAATTACAAAGAAAAGTCAAGGTGGATGTTTTGTAAGGAACTGATTGTTCCCAAATCTTTAATGATGTTCTGCAGTCCAGCATCAGTTATTTTTTTGCACCTATACAATCAGCACAAAACTTCAAAGAAACTCTTCTTACTCAGAAAATAGAAGCACGATGCTTTCTAATGAGGGATGTTTCTTTAATGCATTTCCAATATTTTCCAATGTAGCATCAGTGAGAAATTTACATCTGCAAGCAAATCAGAAATCCCTTGAGATCCATCTCTGAATTACTTGGAAAAACAAAGACTAAGGCGTTTCAAATATGTGAGTTCTTTGAAAACCTCGCTGATCTTCTTCAATCCTGTATCGGTTATTTGCTCACATCTATCAGAAAAAATCAATTGAAATTCCTCTTTTTTGAGATACCGGTAAAAATCAAGACCAAGACTTGATAATAAAGGAAGTTTCTTCAAGCTTGTCCCCAGATATTGCAGCCCTCCATCTGTAATTTCACAACTATTCTTATTAATTCAAGAAAAATTTTAAAAAGAGAGAATCAAAAGGACACAAAATTCTTCAGTCGAAGCATTTTTCTCAATGAAAAATAAAAACCGAAATACTCTAAGAACTTAAGATTGATGCGTTTTAAGGGAATGAGAATTTTGAGTTGCTTCGCCACCTCCTTCAATGTTACGTCGCTGATGCCTTTACACCTTTCATAATTATTCAAAATCCTATGCAGAAAAAATTTTACGAAGAGATCGTAAAGCTGATGTTTTCTAAGGATCTCAAAGTCCTGAGACTTTTACAGAGATTAAACGCTCCAGCTTCGGTGATCTTTTTACAGCTGGAACCATGTTTTTAGTTTTTATTTGGAGATA
>Ga0182738_1005120_pt1 | contig 14144 bp, 6 predicted proteins | sample eDN5th30CBELigMG_FD_128876 | JGI IMG/M metagenome (GOLD analysis project Ga0182738, IMG submission 128876) | Enriched Miracle-Growth compost microbial communities from Emeryville, California, USA - eDNA 5th pass 30_C BE-Lig MG (version 2)... ...
ACTATAAAAGCTCCTTGCCAAAACTTCCAGTCACTTTTAATTTGAAGGATGTTCAGGAAATTCCCAACTTTTTTACTTTTCTCAAACCAATTCAGAATCTCTATTCTTTTCATCTCTCAATAAATTGGAATCTAGCCTGCCAACTTCATCAACATTCCATTCAAAACCTCGTGAAAAATGTTCAAGAACTCTCCTCTTCTGTATCTGGCTTGACATTGAGCATGAAGAAATGTCATATACTTGACGAGGCCTTTTTCAAAAAGTTATGTTCTTGTCTGGCGAACCTTCAGCCTGTAAATACATTAGCTTTTGATTTTACAGAATGTATTCAGGTTTCAGATGTCTGTCTTGCTTCTATAGGAGATATGCTGATAAAGATGGCCAGCTTGAAAAGATTAAGCCTGGTTTTTGATGAGTGTTATTTGATCCATACTGAAGGAATCAAAAAATTGTCTGCAAGACTCTTAGCAATGAAATCTCTTGAATATGTCAAGATTAATTGTGATGGATGCTTTAATTTGAATCAAAATGAGAAAGGCTTGCTTGTTGATCTCGCAATATCAATTCCAAAGTCAGAAATCTTTCTAAATAAGAAGCGAATTTAATAAACCAATCATTTTATTTTGTTTATTGTAGCCTCACAGAAATCAATCTATATTCACTTTATTTGATCCTTTTTAAATAATTCCAAGCTTAAAGGTATAATTATCTCTCAATAAGGTGAGGTTCTTGATACTATTCCTTGAGCGTTCTGAGAGAAAGAGAAAATTCTTTCTCAAATAATCTTCTGTCTCAAAAAAAATCTTTTTATCTTTCCAAAAAGGCGGGAAAAGCAATGAATGATTTGACATTCAACAAATCTTCAACGAACCACTCCAAAATTTACTCCCAAGGGTCTCTCAAAACCCAACGTATTCGCATCAATTTTCAGAAGAGACAAGGAGAAATATTCTTTTGAGAAAGACTCTCCTTCCCCATTTCCTCATTTTTCCACAATGAGTTGGAGACTTTTTCCTAACTTTACAAAGATTGAAAGATCCAAATTATTAAATAACTCAATAAATATTTAATCCATGGGCAATACATGCAATAAAGCTTCAAAGATTCCTTCCTATGACATGACTATTCCACAAATCAATCAAATTCCTCCACAACGGAGAGATCCAATTCCTTCACAAATCAAAAACTCAGCTCCTTCTCTAAGCACAAAATTCAGAACTTTATCCCAAAGATCTGATTTGATCAAGTCTCGGGTCAAGAACTTCAAGAAAGCAGAGGGCTTTTCTCAATGTGAAATCGCCCTTAAAGAGATCTTTTCTCAACAAATTCAGTACAGAACTTACCAAACAAACCCAATCTGCACAAGCCTTGACAATCAAAATTTCTATTCTGGATATGTCCGTCAGAGAGAAAATCGGCCAATTCTTGACAAAGGAGAGACATCTCAACCAAGTCAAAACTCTCAGAGTTTCATTTTAGCATCTCTGAAAAATCACTTTGGAAGATTCTGCCAGAGTCTCAAATATCTCAAGTCACTCACCTGTCTTGAAAGAAATTGAACTGAGCGGCTGCGCATCAAGGACATCTTTCTTTCCTTGTTTGATTTCAGGAATTCAACCTCTCAAGAATCTTACTCAAATCTCTTTGGTTAGGCCAAGGATGAGTATTCAAGACAAATTTCTTATTGATTTCTCAAGAAAGCTGGGACACCTACCTCACTCGAAAATCCTAAAGCTTAATATTGAGCATACTGAGATGCTAAAATGTGCCTCACTTGCTAAAATGGTCAATAATTTTAGAAATTTGAATTTGTCAACAATCATCCTGAAGATGAAAAGCATCAAATGTGAGAACACACAAATTTCTGAATTTCTGGCAGCTTTCAAATACTTTCCATCTTTTTTAGAGAATTTGGTCCTAAACCTTCATCTTCACGGGGAATGGGATAATCTCAAGAACCTCACTGAGGTAATCAAGTGTTTGCAGAATCTGAAATATCTCGATTTGACTTTCAACTTGGGGTTGGTTCATGTTGGGCCTACAGTGAGAGGCGCAAACAAAAGGAGTAAAAGACCTCTTAAGGCTTTGGTAAGAGGATTGAATCTTAAAGATGCGCCAGAGAAAACTCAGATCAAGTTCGAATTTTCTAGAGATCAGTTCACTCTCCGAGACTCTAGGAGCGCGATGGCTTTTATTCAAAAGATTGCAGCTACTGATTTTAGATTTCTGAGTGAGATCACGTTCAACGATCAAAAATCAATTCACTTTGTACACAAATTTTGCTTAGAAAGTGTAAAAGGTTCCTCACCGAAGCTTCCAGTCACTTTTAATTTAAACGATGCTCAGGAAATTCCCAATTTTGTTGCTTTTTTCAAGCCTCTCCAGCATATTTACTCTCTTTATATCTCCATAGAATGGAAGGCAAATTTCAAAATGAATGAGATTTGGATACAACAACTCAGCACAAATTTCGCACAACTCTCTTCTATATCTAGTCTTGCATTTGGCATGAGGAAATGTCATACACTTGACCCAGTTCATTTGGAAAAATTCTGCTCTTGTTTCTCGAGTCTACAACCTGTAGATGAACTATGTTTTGATTTTACAGAATGTATACAAATTACGGATGCATGCCTTTCTTCTTTAGGAAATATGCTGATGAAGATGACCAGCTTGAAAAAATTGAGCGTCATTTTTGATGGATGTTATTTGATACAAAATGAAGGAATAGAGGCTCTGAGTTCAAAGCTTTTAACCATGAAATCTCTTGAGTATGTCAAGGTTAATTGTGATGGATGCTGGAATCTAGACCCGAAAGAGAGCGGAGTGCTTCTTGACCTGGCGAATTCAGTCTCAAAGTCAGAGATTCGTGTTAATAAATTTCTTATTCGATAAAATGTTCTTAGAAAAAATTTAATTTTTTTAAATTTATTTGGCTCTAATCATTTCTTTTTAATTATTTCTTGTTATTTCTATTCAAAGAGTTTCTATTTCACAGAGTCAGAATTGAAAAAATCGCACCAAAAAAAAAAGCAAGAGAATTTTTTTCAAGTTTTTTTTTTCATTTCAGAATACCACAAAAGGAATAAAAAATCTATCGAGAAAAATGATGATAAGAAGATGTTGATTGAACAATTTCTATTTTGGAATGATCCCAAATATAAAACTTAAGAAAACAAAACCCCTTCACCCAGTTTTTCATAAAGAGAAGGATATTACTCGGTAATTCGTCTGAAGCTTCCTATAAAGTAGAAAAGAAATAGACCCACCATAAGAATTTTTTTCATGAAGAAATTTTGGGGTGGACCAAAACTTAACTTTCTGGGTACTATGCTCGAAAAGGGCCTAATCTTGTGGACCACTGTTATTTCATAGGATGAACTTAAGTATAACCATTTCTAGACAAACAAATAAATTTTGCTTATCTCCCTGACAACGGTCTAAAAAGAATAACAGGGAGGGAACTTTCATTTTCTTGGGACTTTCTTCCTTTAATATATTTCACAGCCTGCAAACGTTTGTAGTTTAATATAAACATCCCAATTAATTTATCTACAAGAATCCACCAATGGGGAATACATGCAATAAATTTCAAGAGATTCCTTCCTATGACATGGCGGCTCCACAAACAAACCAAATCTCTCATCAAATTCCTCTTCCACAGATAGACAAAGCCCCTCCTGTAAACACTAGATTCAGGACTTTCACACAAAAATCTGACTTGATCAAATCTCGTATCAAGAACATCAAGAAAACAAAAGGCTTCTCTAAATGTGAAATAGCTCCAAAAGAAGGATCCTTTATCACCAAATTCAATAAAGAAATAATCAAGCAAGCACACCCTTCACAAGTCTTGACAATAAAGCTCGCCCCTATTGACATTTCAATATCAAAGAAATTCAGTCGATTCTTTATGCAAATGAAATACCTCAATCAAGTCAAAACACTCAGAGTTTCATTTGAGGGCTTAACTGAAAGACACCTCAAAAGATTTTGTAAAAACCTCAAATATATGAAATTGCTCACTCATCTTGAAATCAAGCTGGTTAGATATGCTGTAAATGCGCGTTCTTTCTTCTCCCTGTTTATTTCAGGTATCAAGTGCCTGAAAAACTTGACTCAATTCTCTTTCCATTTCCCATCAATACAGATCGAAGACAAATTTCTCCCTGGCTTCTCACGAAAAATCAGGTTCTTGACTCTATTAAAAACCTTCAAACTTCATATTGAGAATAACGTCGCTATCCAATGTCTATCACTCATAAAAATGCTATACAATCTTCGAAATCTCAAGCTATCGACTATTGCGTTAAACATGCATTTCGTAAAATGTGAAAATCCTAAAATAAGTGAGTTTCTGGCAGCTTTCAAACACTTTGCGTCTTCTTTAGAGGGCCTGAGTTTGAATTTCAATCTTCAAGGTCCTAGAGGCCTGATCGCTGACTACACTGATTTCTTTAAAGACTTTGATAATCTGAAGCATCTCAATGTGAACTTCAACTTGGATTTGAACACAATTTACTTTCCGATGAAGGATAGCAGCTCTGATGTAAATAAGAGGAGTGCAGAAATCGTCAAAGCAATAGCCAGCGAATGGAATCTAAAAGAAAGACCAACCTTAACTCATGTCAAGTTCAGATTTCTTACAGGAAATTTCTCTCTTTCAGATCCAGAGAGTTTTATCAATTTCATTCAGAAAATGGCATCTGCTGATTTAAGATTTTTGACTGAAATCACATTTCATTACACAAAAAAAATTCAATTCGCAAGCCATTTCTATTTGGAAGCTCAGCGAAATTCCTTATCAAGGCTGCCAGTGACCTGTAACATGAAAGATGATAATATTCAAGAAATTTCAAATTTTATTGCTTTTCTAAAACCCATCCAACATCTCTACTCTTTTCACCTTGGTTTCAATTGGGATGACTCAAGATACCAAATTAATGAAAATTCCATTCAGCATCTCATGAAAAATATCAAGGAAATTCCTTCTGTTACAGGCTTTAGTCTTAACCTGAAGAAATGCTTCAGAATTGACGAAGGCTTATTTGAAAAATTTTGTTCTTGTTTATTGGATCTGCAAGCTGTGGATGACTTAAGTCTTGGTTTTTCGGGATGTATACAAATTTCTGATGATTGTCTTGTAACTTTGGGAGAGACGATAATGAAAATGAAAAATCTGAAAAGATTGAGCCTGGTTTTTTATGAGTGCTATTTGATTCAAAATGAAGGAATCAAGGCATTAGGCGCAAGGCTTTTAGCAGTCAAATCCCTTGAATATGTGAAAATAAATTGTGATGAATGTTTTAAACTGAACTCACACGAGCGAGGGTTGCTTGCTAATTTGGTTCGGTCAGTACCAAAGGTAGAGATTCATTTAAACAAATTTCTGATTTCATAAAATGTTTTTGTAAAAAAAATTCTATTCTGATGTGAGATGTTATTGTACCTTAAGAATTTCCTTTAAATGCAACCTCAAATTTTGTTCTTTCTTTGAATTTAATCGTTTTGTGACGCAAGCCAAAGTAGCTGAATTTATTTCTGATATGCATCAGAAATTTACATAAAAAATCTTGAAATCCACTGTATTCCTTCTCTGATCAATCAACTTTATGATGAAGGTACTTTTTTACTTTTATCAATAATTAATTTACTCAAAACAAACCACTTTCTCCTTTCTCAAAATATTTAATACATGAATAGTAGCCTCTCTAAAACTAACCAAAACCTCTCTGATAATCTCTCAAAACCTCAAATCAAACCAATTATTTGTCAATATTCTCGGGCCTTGTACCCCAACATCGAGAAGAAAAGAAGGTTCAACAAGTTTTCACATCTCTCTCTTTGTCTAACCACTCGCGCTAACCTCACAAAAACCGCTCAAACCCTCAAGGAAATCAAGCACATTGCCCATCTTGACCTACTCTTTGACTCATTCCCTCAAGATCTTGCAAAGAAGCTCAAATACTTCCTCTCTTCTCTGAAGCGTTTCAATCGGATCCCAAGCCTCCAAATCAACTATTTGAACTTACCTCAAAAAGACTTTGCCAAGTTTTGCCTTGCTCTCAAAAGTCTCAAGACCCCCAAGAAACTTGAACTCCAATTTAGATTCAGCAATCGCGATAGAGATCTTGAAGTTGGACCAATTATTGCAGCTCTGAAGAAATATCGAGATTTGCAAGCTTTATCTATCAAGCTTTTGAGTGTCGAAGCCCTTAAACCGAAATCCTTGGAGCTTCTCTTTTCATCTCTCAGAAATCGCTCTAAATTCGAGTCTCTTTCTATCGAGCTTCCAACTCTCAATAATCTCCAAGCAGAAGCCTTCATAAAAGCCTTGGATAACCTGCGAAATGTCAATCTATTGAACCTTCAGTTAAAACTTAGAAGAGCGCTGGAACTCTCTGAGAAATTCAAAGATTTATCAAGAAGTTTAACTAATTTTGGGTCTTCGCTTCAAGGCTTATCTCTTGAGTTCTGCCCAGCAGGAGACATCCTGATTTTCCCTGAATTCCTGGAGAAATTTAAGACTCTCTCCCACCTCTCCTTGAATCTTATCACTCAAGATCTCCCCCTTGCCTTCCTTTACATTCAGAATCTAGCCAAAGCCCTTAACTCGATGGAAAACCTTCCTTCGAGGTTCAAAGTTGGATTCAATCAATCTTCTCCTCTTGTTGGATCGAATTTGAGTGATCAAAGCTTTCTTCAAATTTACAAGGAAATCCTAGCTTCTTCAAGCTGGATTCCTAACATTCAAGTCTCTCAGAAAGAAAACCAAAAGTTTATCGTTGAATCATTTTACCTTGAAAATAGCCAGCCTCGTCATTCAGGGCTTTCTCTTAATTTTGCAAATACTAAAGATATCTCAGAAGCTGTCTCCCTTTTAGGTCGATTTAATGACTCCATAACTTTAACTCTTCATTTTGTTTTTTGTCCAATGTTAAATGTTCCTGGCTTGAATCAGATCTTTGAAAGTCTCAAAAAATTCAAGAAGCTAACAAGACTGACCTTTAGCTTTGAGAAACAATTTCAAATCAACAAGGACTGGGTCATAAATCTATTTGATCTTATGCCTGGATTGCCTCGTTCAATTGTTTCCTTAAACTTGAAGTTTCTCGCATGTGTTCAAATGACTGCTGAAGATAGACTGCTGGTCGTAAGGTCTCTTGACAAGCTCAATAAAATCAAAAATATAACAATGTTTGGATTAACTTTTGAAGAGATGTCTGAAATCACTGATGATATTGTTATAGAATTGGGGAGAGCGTTAAAGGGCCTCAGGAATCTCACGTCTTTGGATGTTTCTTTGACAGGTTGCCCTATTCTTTATGACCAAGGGGCCATAAGTTTATTGGAAGATGTGAAAACGATGGAGTCTTTACAGGAATTGCATGTGAATTTCAAAGACTGTTGGAATCTGCAGCAATCTACAAAGTCTAAATTTCAGATCAACGCTCAAAATATTTCGATCAAATTCATTGATTATTAGATTCACTTCTTTGCTTGTAACTCTTTTTTTTTTAATTTGCCTTGAATGTTATTTTCTTGAAAAGTTGTGTGAAATCAAAGCGATTTTAGGCTGAGTGCCGAAGACCGAAAAAGATTTTTGCTCACTCTGCAATAATGAAATTTTAGGATAAATCTAGGAAACTATTCTTTCTGATAAGAAGAAATTCTGTTCAATTCCATTTTTTATTATAAACTTTCTCTCGCACGGCAAAAATAGGAAACGCAAATTAAACGAGGAAATTATTTTCATTTAGAAGGAATTAAAGTAGGCTCCAAGTCATCTGGTAGAAAGTGATGAGGTATAGATTTTCTTCTGAGATCTTCAAGAACGAGAAAAAATGAAAGTAAGAGAACAAAGGATTTGGGATGTTTATAGAAATTTCAATGTAAAAATACAAAACTTTGATTTTAACATTGTAAATGTTTTCGTTGAAATTGTCAATTTTTTTTCTTCTTGAATTTCCGATTAACGATGTTTCCCTCTGTTTTATATAATTTCAAGGGAATTTGAAAAGCTACCTTTCATAACAAAATTTGGAAAGGATAAAAAATTCTGAAAATTTTTATCAACCCAAAAAAGAGAATCTACAAAAGTCAAGAAAGAGAAAGGAGAAAGGCATTTGTTTATTCAACTATTTTTTATCGCTATATCGTTGTTTCATTTTGGATCAATCAAAGGGTGAAACTTTGGCCTCATGATTCAAAAAAAAAAAATTAATTTCGTTATTCGAAAATTCTTTTTCTCAACTGCTAGATATTTCGCTTATCATTCTTTAATTTTCATTCTTTTTGTTCTAACCACTTCTAAATCTTTCCGTTTCTCTCAAGTCACTCTATTTTATTCAAACCCACTGATGTACTTGCAACTTTTCCCTTTCTGAAAATTCATCTTTGTCGATTTTTTTAAGACAAAATTTACCTTTTGGCCGTTAGAAATTCATTCAATTTTTATACCGATGAAAACTTTTCCCCATTTCCTTGCTTAACTTTTCCTTCTCTTTCTGATTCTGTTCATCCATTTACTCCATAAAATATCTTTTGAAAATTCTTTTCTATAAACCATTTTGCTTAATCTTTCTTTAATTAAAACTTATCGAAACTGAAATCGTCTCAAGTTATAGTTTTAGATCTTCACAGATCAATCAATATATTCTTCCCCATTCCCTTGGGATATGACAGGAGAATCGAAATAACAGCACCTCAAAGTACTCGAAAACCTTCGAGGGAAAAAAATAAAGAACATTTTTATTTATTCAATAGGTCCTTTGGGATAAAGTCAAGAAAAATTCGAACCTGATTTTATCAGTAATTATCAGCCTTTTCCCTAGCCAGTATCGCTTGTTCATTGTTTATCCCTTGCATCAAATGTTTTTCTTTTCAAAAATGAAGTTACAGAGGGGTTTCTAGCATTATTGCCCTTTTGATTAAATTTTTTTGCAGAATAAAAATATTTCTAATTTTATCCATCTTTAACGAACACCCAAAAAATTTTCAAAATTCATAGAGACATTGTCCTTATTCAATACCGAGAAGATTAATATCTCTTTGAATTTGATTTAGCAACAGTTTGAAATGCAAATTTCGTTGTTTTTCTTCTCCTCTAATAATGTAACTTTTCCCTTTATTAATGTGATCTTCAATAATACAATTTCTGTAACCGTTCACAATGTCTCTTGAAATTTTTTTGTTATATGAATTCAATAACCATTTCTTTCAGCTTCCCTTCCTTTCTTCTCTCTTACTCTACTCTTCACATCTAATCATCTCGTCCATTTTCCCAATTTATGCTTAACTGGTCTGATTAGGAGGGAAATCTACTGTTGCTTTATTATAAAATTTTTATTTCAAGTCTTCTAAAAAATCTTCGCGAATCAAGTCATTCCTTCAAACCCTCCATTTTATCTCAACCTCCATCAAGACATACCTCAAAGATCCAAGGTCTTTTGAGACATGATAAAATTTAACATACAGCTTGGGTTCAAAAATACTCTTACTCGCTCACTTTCAATGAAAGACAAATTAAAACGAATTCACGTTCAACAGTCAGTTTTAGGAGCAGCTTGATTTAATTTATAATCCAAAAATAATGAAAGGAACCTACTCTACTGAGCAGGCTGGTCCTCTAGCTTCACACTATATCATGGACCATACTAGTTCTCCTCATTCCCGCCCTTTTGCTCTTCAAAATCATCTCAGCTTTCAAAGTTCCTTTTCTAATATCTGTCCTAATGTCCCCATCTCATTTCCTTCATCCGACTTTAATCTTGAAATCACCAATCACAGCTTTGCACTCTCCTCTACTGGACTCCCCAACCTCAATATCCCCTCTCTGGCTATGTTTGATACCTCCCACAACACCTCCTTCACATCTGTCTCTGCTAATACAAATCAAAACTCCTTCAACGTAACCTTCTCTTGATATTCTAACCTCAACTTTCTAGCTTGATGCTCATAATCTTTCAACAAGTGGTTTTCACAATTTTTCAATGCCTTATGATCATTCAAATCATCATATAACAGTTACTTCTAACAACAGAGTAACTTTCCTTTCATACTACTCCCCTAACCTCTTAGAACTTCGAAGCATATTATCAAGTCCTTACGATTATGCCATTTAATGATGATGAGCCAATCCAAAAGTACATCCCACATATCAGTCTTGAATCACATCTTAATCTTTCAATCCAAACTGAATCTCCTACACCATATATTGACTCCGATAAAACTCATTCTCTTCCTGTTACAGTCAGCCTTGCTGTCGCTCCTTTAGAACTCACTTATCGACCTCCTCTTGATATTGTGATCGTTGTTGAAAAAAGCCATGAAATCAGCTCTGAGTTCTTTGAGGCTACCAGACTTTCTATTCATCAAGTTCTCAACGCCCTTAATGAAAATGACAGACTTTCCTTGGTCTTTTATGATGATTTTGGGTACAGAGTTACGGCTTTGAATAGAATGACTGAAGATAATAAAGAAGCGGTTCGTAACGGCTTACATACTGTCTATCTTTCTGGAGGGGCAGATCTGGCTGATGGATTAGGCCAAGGTATGGAAATCCTCAGACAAAGGAGATACAAGAACCCAACAGCTTGTGTATTGGTGATTGGAAATAGTTCTGATGTGAAATCACTGAATACATTGGACTTTTTGTTCCAAAAGTATATAAATGAGAATTTTTATGTGCATACTTTTGGAGTTTGTCATCCTGAAAATCAAAGCTTTAAATGGATTGCTGAAAAGAAAAATGGACTTTACCACCAAATTTCCAGTGAAAAAGACCTTACTGCTTCTTTCTTTGATGCTTTGAATTCTGTTGCACAAATCCAAAGTCATGAAGCTGAATTGTATTTCTTTACTAATACAAGACTTCAAAATCTCTCTAATGATAATGCCACATGGAGTATCCCCGAAAAATGCTATAAAGTCAAACTTCCTTATCTAACTCCTGGCTTCAAAGAGGAGTTCAGACTTGAGGTTGCTATCCCCCAGTTTAATAAAAATGCAAAGGCTGGAGAGCATAGCATTAATATTTTGGACGTTATTTACAGAGTCGAAACTCTGGATAGCGTTATTATGAAGAAGGAAAATCTTCAAGTAAATGTGTATCATGATCTGAATGATGAAAGCACAGCAGACCAAGAACAAGGCGAAGAACATATTTTTGAAGATGATTCCCTTTCTTATCGGGGTTATAAAGGCTTTGAACAGCAAGGAAATATTTCAATGGCAAGCATTGAAAAGGTGAATAAATTGGTGATAGTTGAAGAGCTGATGATCGAAGCGAATAAACTGTTGAATCAGAATAAGTCAGAAGAAGCCAAGAAAGTTGCTGCGAGACTGAGATGTGAAGCTCAAGGATTGGGAATGGAATTTGAAGTCATTATAAAGAATTTCTTGGAAAAAGTCTATCAAAGCTGCCGCAGAGATAGCTTTGATGGATATTTGGAAATCATCTGAAAGGAATAACTTTTCAAAGGAAAACCCGCTTTTTCTTAAGAGGAGAAGAGAAGACAGTTTATGCCTTTTCATTTTCCCTACAATAAAAATAAAATACAAAGAAATATTGAGTTTATCTATATTTATCTATAAAACTTTTTTAATAAGAGGTCAACTAATCTTGAATTTGTAAGATTAGTGTGATGAAAATTTTACTTGATATTTATCTCTCTAAGTAATATCATGTATACAGAGTCTTGTTGCTCTTTTTACTTAATTTATTTTGTAAATTTGTCGTGTCCGATTTCTCACTTTGTAAAAAAAATTACTTGAATTCACTCTGACGACGTTCTGTACAAATTTACCAAATAATAGTTTCGCATTGTGTTCAAGCTGTAGAAATCAATCCCAATCAAAGAGGAATCCAAGTTCCTCACTTTATAATGTGTGATTTCTCGAATCAAAAAAGATTGTTTCAAGATAGAACAACTAGATTTTAATTGATTCTTGTGCTCGGTCAGAGAGAAATAAAACTTTAATCTTATGATGATTCATAATAAAGTAAAAATCTCAGTTCAATCTCATTCCGCAACATGAAATGAAGACATCAATCATACAGTTAATTTTCAATAAAATTTTACTGCTTTTGAAATACTTGCAACGAATTGCAGTGATTCCGACTTCACGAATAAATTTCTGTTCAAACAATGAAAAAACCTCCTTTTAAGCAAATCTTTTTCTCAAGGAAATAATCTTATTAATTTTTATTTTCACACACCACAAAAAATCCTTTCCCTCAACTCATCCCTCTTCCTTTCAGCAACATTCATTCAAAATAAAAGATGATCTCAACTCCCTCAGTCAATGAAACTACAAAACAGCCTCTCTTGAGCAGAAAAATCTTCAAACCAAACAAAAAGTCATCTACAATCCATATTGTCAACCTAATCTGATCTTTAGGGACATGCTGGAGCTCAATCCACCAAGTATAAGTGTCCCATTACCCAAAAAAGGAAAGGATATCAGGAGATTTAAGCTCGAAAGACATCCAAGGAGATACGACAACAAGAAAAAGGCAAATGATAAAACGTTGAAAACAGTGGCGAAAGTTTTAGAGCCGACTTACAGAAACCAAAAGTTAGAAATAGACTGTTCTGAGTAAGAGATTTCATCAAAATAAAAGACAGAATTGGACTTAATCCTCTTTTTACAGGAGTGATGGAGTAGCAAATCGAGGACTTAATTACCTCAGCCAAAGTGTGAAGAAACTTGCCTCTTTGCGAGATATTAACTTGAATTTTCTTTGGTAAAATAAAAACATTTTCTCTCATAAACTTCTTGCTCATCCATAATTGCAAGAATATCAAGAGGGTCTCAATAAGAAATCTCTGTCAAAGTTTGCAAAACCTCACTTTGTTAGAGAGTCTAACCCTTGATTTTTCCTGGTAAACAGTTTAACAACCCAGAATCTGAACAATATTGAAAGGTCGACGAGCGTTAATGAAGACTTGCTGTGGGATTTGGGTCAAAGTTTGAAAAAAATTATCTCCTTGCAGAACCTTCATCTCAGATTTTCTGCGTAAATAGTTTTCTCCTATTTGATTTATTTCTCCTTTAGATGCGAAAATATCAATGATGTTGCAATCAAAAATTTTTGCAGAAGCTTGAAAAGAATGACTTCCTTAGAATCTCTCAAACTCAAATTGGCATCGTAATTCTTTCCATCATCTCTGGTAACTCACTCTTTGAAGATGTCACAATGTGATTGATTCATTGCAGAATCTTGGACAAGCCTTGGAGAAACTTTCTTCTTTAAAAGAAATCAGTTTCGATTTTTCTGGGTCTATATATTTCAGATAGATGAATTGTTTGACCTTGTTCCTTAGATGTAGAGATCTCCCTGATATTCCGCTTCAAAATATGGTTGAGAGCTTGGGAAAACTTGGATCTCTCAAAGGTCTTGCTCTCAACTTGTGGGGGTTAGTCTTACAATCAATTATTTGGCCTTTAATTCTCTCTAGATGTCACAATGTCAGTGAAACAACCGTCCAGGGCTTAAGTCGAAGCTTGGAAAAACTCACTCTTTTGCAAGATATCAATCTTAATTTCAAAGTGTATATAGAAATAACTGATATCTTAATCAACAAAATTAGTTGTCATAATGTGAGCGATTTGTTAATACAGGATCTGAGTCATAGTTTGGAAAAACTCGCATCTTTGCAAACGATTCGTCTTGATTTTGCAGCGTTTTGCTTTTTTTAGATCAAGTTATTTAACTGAATAGACTTGAGAACTTGAACGACTTAGCAGTTCAGAGTGTCGCTCGATGTATAGAAAAGCTTGGCTCATTAAAGAGCGTTGATCTCAATTATTCTGGGTAGACATCCTAAAAACCTGTTTAATTCATTGATAGATGTCGAGGTCTCACAAATTTGGCAGTCCAAAGTTTGAGCCAAGGCTTTGAAAAAAATATTTCCCTAGAAAACATCTCTCTTGATTTTTCTGGGTAAAGAATGAAACGATCCACTCCTTTTTAGTTGCCAATAGTTGTACAAAATTCGGAGATCTTACAATACAGAACTTGAGTCAGATCTTGGAAAAACTAGTCTTGTTAAAGAATCTCAATCTGAATTTTAGCTGGTATTTCATCAAGTTTATTCTTGACTTTACAATGTAATTAGGTGTCCATCTTTGACTGATGC
>Ga0182738_1005121_pt1 | contig 14140 bp, 18 predicted proteins | sample eDN5th30CBELigMG_FD_128876 | JGI IMG/M metagenome (GOLD analysis project Ga0182738, IMG submission 128876) | Enriched Miracle-Growth compost microbial communities from Emeryville, California, USA - eDNA 5th pass 30_C BE-Lig MG (version 2)... ...
GTTTTCATCTGATTCAACATTAGGATCGTGCCATACAATGATATACTCTTTTAGAAAGAGCTTAGTAATGTCTTGTACGCTACTCATAATATTAATTTCCAGCTCTTCTTTGTTTTTGTGCTCTCCTTGGTGGACTGGAGGTTGATTTTGAGCTGTGAGCCATTCATTTTGGGGTTGGGCATTTGGGATATTGGTGTCAGAGGTGGTGTTTCCCATTGAGAAAGAGCTGCTTTAAATATAATTCTATTGTTATTATTTTCTCGGAAGCTTTTATGGTGTCTTATTAGAATAATCTTGAGGGGATTCGACTTTTAATTTTCGCCAATATTGAATATGTCTATTTAATTTAGCCCCCTTCTCCACAATCTTATGCCTTTACATTCCAAAGTTCCTCAAATTCGCTGTACAAAATAACAAAGGGATGGAGGATCTTTTCGAAAACAAAGAGTTTGTGCTAATCACAGCGATCATGCATTTATGTGTATGTCCTTAAAAAGATTGTTTTGTAGTTATTTTTGGATTTTATTAATTGGCAAATAAACAAACAAAACACTTTCAATGAAAGTTTAAGCGAACAATCATACAAGTTGACAACCAGGAAGAATGAAATCCTCTTTCACTCTAAATCTCTTTTTGGAATGAACTTTGCGGATTATTTTCGGATTAGAAGTTTGAGAAACACTTTATCTCTTTATTCCCAAATATATTTTTAAAGACTTTTTTCAACAAAAATTTCACTTTGAGATTTTTTTGAGTACCTCTAGTTTTTCTGAATTTGTACTTTTTATTCCAGAACTTTCTCAAGGAATGATTCATTTCTCAAAAAAACAATATCTCGATAAAATTGCGAAACCATTTTTCTTTTTCAAAAGAAGTGCTTCGACGTTGAGTCAAAATTTTTTTTCTTGAAATTTTTTGTTGCATTCTCCATTTTCAAAAATCCCTCGAAGGTATGAAGATAACAAAATCTTTTTTTAAATACGTCGCATTGCGAAATTTAGCTTATTATTATTTATTCTCAAATAAATACTAAAGATCAAAAAGATCAATGTGTAAATTCTCAGATTTTAAATCTTTCTCCCAAATGGGTTCTGCAAGTTTCTCCATATAAATTGTTTCCGAAGGTGGTAAACCCCAATGAATTGCAAACCAAGGGCTCCACACATTTCTTTTTCTTACTTCATGACTCCATCCCACTGATAATGTTGTTTCTAAGGGCGTAATTACAGCATCCCCTAGTTCATACTTGATACTGTAAATTCCTGGCTTCTCCATATGAAAGGAATCAGTGATGTTGAATGAACAAGAAAAACTCTGAAGTGGCCACAAAAAGTCATGATAGTAAGGATCTTCCTCCTCACCAATTTGATATCCCACATAATCAAGGCAGGGGCCGTCGTTCAAACGCATACACAGTAGTTCCATGAAACAAGGAGTTCTAGCCCAATAAAAAATTGAAGGCCAGAGTGCTTTATTTGTGACTGTAAAGGTTATCTAACGGATGGATTTTCTTTGACGAGCTTTCCTTTGCCTGGATATAGAAAAGGAGGAAAGAGAACACCAAACATCAAACTACAATCATCTTTAATTTTTAAAGTAATTTTTCTTCTCTTTCTAAAAAAGTCTTTATTTTTCAAAAGAGATCTTGTCTCTAAACTCTGCAGAAAGAAATTCTGTTGGGATTGAAATTTTTTTAAGAAGTGAGCCCGATATTCAAAAATCTCAAGAATGAGTAATTGTACAGATTTTGTTTCAAAAAAGTCTTTTTTCAGAAGGGATCTGGACTGGAAAAAATTTTGGACCCCTTTTTTCAGAATTCTTTTAATTTTTCTTTCTCAACTGTAAAACTATTTTTTCTCCAATAACTTTCTTGAAAAAAGATCTTCAAAAAGTTTTCTTGACAAAATTCATGACTTATTCTCTCAAATATCCAATCAATTCAAGAACTCAAAAATAGGAATCACATCCCTCAAGGGTTAAATTTACTTTCATCGCTAAAGTAGTCTTCCACAAAACATCTTTTTTGTATTTTTCAATATACTTCCATTGTATCCAACTACAATATTTCCACAAAGGTCAGAACGCTCACCTTTATTGCCTGGAAAGTTCCGTCTCCAAAGAGACCTAATTCTCATAGTCATTTTTGACAAATCAAGACTTCATGAAGGATAAAACAAAAATCAATGTTGATATACAGTACTTTTCAGCTTAATTAGCCCAGAAGATATAGTAAAACTAAAATCTCAACACACGATAAATTTCTATATCTAGATTCGAAAAATCCCCTCTTTCTATTCATCCTTCAAAGGGCCGTTATGATTCACCTTCCAGTACTTCTAAAAATAACATTCCCCATTTTTTTACTATTCCCCGCTTCCTCTCTTAGAAATTTTCCATCTATTTTCAGCTCTGCCTTTTCAACATTTTTCTCTAGTCTCCTAACTAAAAATATTCTTAAAAAGTCTTTCTCAAATGTCAAAGATTTTCTTTCAGAGTCATTCTGAAAATTTTCTCACAACTCCACTCCACTCCAACACAACACAAAGAGTGCACAAATTAATTCTTACATCTAATAAATAAATATATATATAAATATACCTTAATAAGGAACTAATCAACCATGCTCGGTGGTAATCCCAAACTCTTTAAACTCGACAATATCCTTATCAGCACCAGCTATGGCGTCAAAAAGTACTCCTTTCCATCTCATCTCATCTCTTTATTCCTTCATAGTGAAGTCAGAAAAGCTTGTGAAGAATTATTAAGAACTTATGAATCTCTCGACTGCTACAACATCCCCAATCGTACTCCTTTTCCTTTTTTGAGCTTTTTCAAATATTTATCTAGCCATTATTGGTGCCCCACCCACAAGAGTCATAGAAATTTTCGGAACAGGTACTCTAAATGTTTGAATCTCGATTAATAAGGAATTAGTGCCAGTAAATTTCAAAGGAAATGTCTATCATATGATGATGAGTTTCATCTTCCCTCCTCTTTTCCCTAATGTTCCTCCTCTTGTTCATTTTGCCAATCCTGATGGTATGGTTTCTCGAGATCATCCAAATTCATCAAATTATTACTTAGCCAAGAAATATATGGCCCTTCAAAAATACGATTCCAAGAAATTCATTGCTCCTAATGGCAAATACTACTACCCTCTCAACTTCTCTGAAGTTCAAAACTGGATGACCCATAGATCTGTCGTAACTAATTCTCTTCAAAATTCCCTCATTAATTCTCTCTTTTTCAGATGAGAATTGTTGCTCAAGTAATCAAAGAATTCTCCAATGAATACCCCATCTATGCTGGATCTACCGGTCCTTCTAATACAAACACCAGTACTCACCTCTTCAAGCCTAACAATCCTTTCCCAAATACCAATGTAAATAATCCTAATAATATGTTTGTCCAACAAGGCTTCAACGCTCAAAACGCAAATACCATGCTCGCTTCTAATATCGGAAACTTCAACAAGCCTAATGTCAACGTTGGTATGAGTATGGGTGGCAATCAAAAAGATCAAGTCTTGGCTCCCTTGAAGACCAGATGTAAACAAGACAAAACGAAATGGATTTAATGAATATTTTCTTTTTTAGATAAGGAAGAAGCTCTTCAAATCGCCAAGAAACTTGAAAAGGATCTTAACGTCCAAAGAAACAATATGGTCGAGCTCCAAAACACCTACCTTAAATTACAAGAAGAACAAGAAAAACTCCAAAAATTCGAAGTAATTTAGTTGATTTCCTCATCACCTAATATCTTTAGTTGAGTGTTCCTCAAATCACTGGTGACTTGGAAACTAAAATCCAAGGCTTGGATCAAATTATTAGTACTCATGCTGGTACTGTTCTCAGTATTCAAACTCTCCCTACTGCTATTGAAGAAGAAGATGAGGCTTCCAAAATGTATGTTTTCTGTTGGAACTCTCATTAATCTTTTCTCTCAAGATTGTTGGATTTGATGACAACCAATAAGGCAATTGAAGATTTGAACTTATTTATTGAAGATCTTTTCAATGCTGGAAAGCTTGATTTGGATAGTTATCTCAAGGTAATTTAATTGACGGAATGCATTGTGAATTAATCTTCTTCTTCTCCAAGGTTTACAAGGACAATACTGAAAGAGAATTTTTGAATAATGTCATTATGAAGAAATTGATCACTGAACAACAACAACAATTCTAAAATAGCCCATCTGGAAGCTTGAAACTATGCTTGGATCTGACAAAATTAATTAGCTTATTGAATTGAAGCATAGAAAATAAATTGTGTAAAGTTTTAAAAATAAAAAGTGGCATTCAAGTAATTGAAATTTTGTCTGTATGATTGATTGTCTCTGGAAGCAAATATTCAACTCAAAATGATACAAAACCCTTCTTCTTTTGCATGCATGCTGGGTTCGCTGTTCATTTTGAATCTGATTCTCTAATGATTTATTGATCCCCCTCCTATATAAATATATAATTGACTGCCAATAATATATTTCTAAAAAAATTCTTAAAAAAATTTCGTCTCTCTCTCTGATTTTCAGTACAAGAAAATACGAACCCTTAAACTAAGTCTAATTTTAGACAATGAGAAAGTTCGACTTCTCTCTTCTAGAAGCCTCGAATAATTGTCTCAGTCTTGAAAATGAAGACATAGAAGAAAAGTTTGTTTTGTCAAAATTTTTCTTTCCAACAGTTATCAGATAAAATGCCTGATGCTTCAAAAACAATACAAGAGAAAATTTTTATGAGGAGAAGAAGAAAAAAAAGTGTATGTTAGACATTGCGCGCGATATGAAAATAAAACAGTTGGAGATTATTTACAGAGTTGAACAATCAACCAATTCACATCTCGGTATACTGCTAATAATAGAGGCTTTGTTGATACTCATTATTGAGATCATCTCTTTCAGCAACCTTTTTCCAATTGACCAAATCTTTAGAAATATGCACTCCCAACATATATTTAAAGATATTTACGGGAGAAGCATTCTTCACATACAAACTCATCAAATTGCTATAATTAGCAGAATATTGCTCGTATTCCTTAGTCATTTCGGGATCCGCCCTCTTCATTCTCATTGCTTTATTAAATTCACTCAATACGGTTGCTCCGCAGACCACTCCGAGGCCAGTGTTCAAAGTCAACACTATTTAATACGTTATTCCTTGATTTCTTTGAGAAAAATCGTCTTTACCTTTTTTATATTTCATATATCCCATAAGCATCACAACAACAGGCACAAGGTCTATTTCACGCGTCAATTTGGCTCAATAAATATTCTAGGCTTACAGGGAAGATGGACGTAGTATTTGATAAAGGATGGGTAGGTTTCAATGCCGTCAAGCTGTTCGTTATACTTTTTTTTTAGATGATCTAGAGAATCTAATTTTTTGACGAGGTTGTAGATGACAGCTTCCTTAAAGGCCTTGTCAGATTGAATCTTGTCAGTCTTAATAATGTAGTTTTCCTCAGTGACTTTATGAAGTGATTGATCCTCAATCTCTTGAGCGGATTTCTTGGTTTGACGTTTATCCATTAAGGCTTATTTGATCACTAAATCTTACACTTTAAATTTCTGCCAAAAATACATTGTCTGTCAAATTAATTTCATATCTTTCGATGCTTTTGTTGTTGTTTTTAGAGTGTCTCTTTAGTTCAAATCATAAAATGTACAATTTTTGTCATGTTCTTGCTGAAAACTTACCTCGTTAAGGAGAATCTCAAATTCCATTTTTTAAAAAAGATGAACCTCTCCAGACAAAACTTTTATGATCTCCAAGAGAATCCTCATGACCCAAGAGTCCCTTATATTCTCTCAAAAGCGAAGCGTAATTTTAGAAGTCGTCGAAAAATTTTTCACCTTTCTCAATAATACTTTCCTTGTCTGGTATCAGAATATTTTTTCTCACGAAATAAATAATTTTAACGTTACTCGCAAAGCAAATGTCGAGTAGTAAAGACAAGGATAAGGACCAAGATAAAGAACCATTTTTGGTTTGCCTTGATCCTGAAACCGGTCAAGTTTACAGTCTTGGGCTCCTTTCTTACCATGTCCATATTGAGAAGGATCTTCCTGTCAAGGTCAGAGAACGAGCAAAAACTGCATTGAGACGTTTAGCTTTCTTAAAAGAAGGCTCAGGAATGAGATGGTGGTTCAAATCAGAAGCAGCGCAATTATATAGAAGGAGAAGACTTCCAATTTACTTGATACAAGAGGATTGTGCGAGATACCCGACTTATGAAGCTCATTCGAATCTGAGTCTGGCCTTTTCGGAAGTTCACACTCTTGAGTTAAGAGTGAATATCAGTGAATATGCTGAAGTTATCACTTCACAACTGGAAAAGAGCTCCAAAGTCTTATTGGATGAAATCAAACTCGACGCTGCTTTAGTCAGTGGGTAATATAAAGATTTATGTAATTTCACATCTAACCTCTTCTCTAGAGCTGACGAAACTATAAAGAATATAATGAGATTGATATATAAAGAATATCAAGTTAAACTCAAACCAATATCAGAAAAATCAAAATTTGTTCTTAAAGTGTCTGGTTTCAAGGAATATTTTATGGGAAGCATTCCAATACTAGCCTATGAAACCGTTCGAGCAAGTTTGAGAGGGTTAAAATTCATCAATGTTATTCTGACAGAAATCTCTTCAACAGTCAGTTGTGAAACCTACCCTCCTATTGTAGAACGACTCAAAAAGGATACAAAGAATGGCTACTATGAGCCTATTGATTGGAAAAAATATGAGGAAACTCCCTTTTTTATTTGGTATCCACCTCGAGAACTCCCTCAGCAAAAACTCGCAAAAGACCTCCTCTTCGAAAAAAACAAATGGGCTTCCATCAAATACGACAGCATCCCAAGCATGAAACCTTTAATGACAACTCCAGCCTTCAATTTCCGTCAAAAAGAATTTATTCTTGAAACTCAAATCAGAGATTTAAAAAGAGATTGTATGTATACTGGAGAAATGGATACCCCTTATAAAGTCCGTATTTGTGGCATAGATAACCTAGAAATCATCTTCAGTCAATTCGATCAAGGAGCTACCGATAATGGTTTCTGTATTCCAAGCTATATTACCAAAAGTTTAGCCAGAAAAGATGACGGCCACGGAGCTCACGGAGCCTCAGGCAAGAAGAAAAAGGCTTTGAAAGGAAAAGACGCCATTATAATTCCCAAGCTTGGAAAGCCAAAAAGGGATGACGATGCTATGGACCTTTATCACTGTGATCAAGGAGCAAATAATCAGTTGTTTATCAAGCTTGTGAAAAATGGAGAGTTTGAGATTCTTCCTTTTATGCTGACTGTCGAAATGAGCCTGTATTATGGTTCCACGTTATTGCAAAAGGGAACCTGCCTTGAAACAAAGCCAGTTCCATTTTCTTTTGGTGTGAGATGGAACGAATGGCTTTCATTTCCTGAAATCCTTACCAGTCAGCTCCCCAAAGAAGTGAGAATTTGCTTCAATGTGAAAGTCTACGCTCCGACTGGAGAACAATTTATAATTGCCTCGGTTTCTCACGCAATCTTTGATTTTTATGGAAGAATGAAAGATGGACTTGTTCATCTGAACCTTTGGCCTTTCTATAAAATTGATTCCAAATTTGTTTCGGCAGGTGAATTCTGGTTCCTCAGAGAAAAAGTCCTGTTCCCAAAACCTGATGAAACTGATCGGTTCAAAGCTAAACAATACGCCAGGCTTGTCTTACAATTTGACACATTCAATCTCCCTGTCTTCTGGAGCCTTCGAGACCTCAACAAAATGCCTCCATTGCACACCAAAGAAAGTCTTCTCAAGAAAACTCCCACGACCTACGAGCTTTCTCAGCTTAGAACATTGTTAGTAAGAGATCCTTTGAACTGGAAATTCAATGAAACAGAAAGAGAACTCCTTATAAAATGTCGTTATCATTACAAAAATACCTCTTCATATCTCCCTTTATTCCTTTCAGCTATTGACTGGAGCGATCCCGAAGAAGTTGCTGAAGCTCATTTCATGCTCAAAGTTTGGGAGCCTATGGCTTCTGAGGAAGCTCTTGTGCTCCTTGATTCCACTTTCCCAGACTCCGAGGTCCGTCTTTATGCTGTCCAGAGAATTAGTGAGTTTAGCGATAATGATCTGGCACTGTATTTGCTTGAGTTAGTTCAGGCGCTTCTTTATGAGAATCAGCATTGGAGTCCATTGGGAGAGTTTTTACTAGAAAGGTCATTGGCAAATCCTCAAATGATCGGACACGAATTGTTTTGGCTGTTGAGATCACAATTACATGTAAAGCAGTCTTTTGAACGGTTTGGATTGCTGTTGGAGCAATTTTTGATGTTGTGTGGTAGCTTTGCAAAGGAGTTGGAAGATGAAATGATGGCAAATCTCTTAATCACAGAGGTTGCAGAAGAAGTTCCTAAACTGGAAAAGACCGTCAGACTTCCAAGAGCTCGAGAAAAACTAGCCAATATGAGAAAAAGAGGACTTCCTGATGACTTTGCTATCTCTATTGATACAAGAATGAGAGGATGTGATTTTGCTGCGGAGGAATGTAGAGTCTTAGATTCTAAAAAGCTTCCATTGCTAATCAGTATCAAGAACGTCCAGTCTGATGCCAAAAACATCAGGATTATCTTTAAAACAGGTGACGATCTTCGTCAGGATCTCCTGACTCTTCAGCTCATTAAGATTATGGATAAAATCTGGCTGGATAATGGGCTAGATTTGAGAATGAAGCCATATAGAGTCCAGTCGACTGCTGATCAGGTCGGAATGATTGAACTTGTCCCTGATTCAGAAAACATCTCAGACATCCATCAAAAATATGGTTTTGGTGCTATCGGCGCTTTGGCAAAAACTACTATTCTTAATTTCCTTGAAAAATACAATACTACAAAGGAAAGCATGGAAAATGCCAAAGAAAATTTCATTCGATCTACTGCTGGCTATTCTGTTGCCACTTTTCTCCTTGGTATTTTGAAAAGAAAATTTAACGTTTATTAACCCTTTCTCTTAGGTATTGGTGATAGACATACAGGTAATATCATGGTCACGAAAAATGGACATTTGTTCCATATTGATTTCGGGCATTTCTTAGGACATTTCAAAACAAAGTTCGGTATTAAGAGAGGTAATTATCATTTTTTACAAGGGAAAAGTCCTTATTATTCAATTAGAGAGAGCACCATTCGTGTTTACAGAAGAGATGGCACATGTTATGGGAGGAAGAGGAACACCAGATTTCAACAAATTTTCAAATTTCTGTACTCAGGCATTTAATCTTGTGAGAAATAAAGGAAATCTCATAATTTCTTTGTTTATTATGATGCTATCAGCAGGGATGCCTGAATTACAGGAATACGCTGATATAGAATATTTAAAGAATAGATTGTCATTGGAATTGAGCGAACAAGAAGCCAACATTTTGTTCGTCAATGAAATTCACAACAGTTTGGATGATACCTTTAGAAAAATTGACAACTTCTTCCATGCTCTCAAAAGAAAAACTGAAAAAGGTGGCAAGAAAGATAAATCGAAAAAAGATCCACAAAAAGAAGATCCTGCTGCCGCTGCTGCTGCTTCCTCTGTCGAAGAAAAGTAACATCCATCACTCATGATTTAACATTTTTTTATTATTATAAATACTTCCTCGTTATGTTATATTTTTTTAAAAATGAACTTTATTTATGCGTGCGTGTCTTTATGGAATAACAACTTCACATAAAAAAGTTTCTCCCATAAAATTTTTTCTTCATACAACTCAAGCTCTTTATAATAAAAGAATACATTCTCCATTTCCTATATTTATATGATAACAAAAATTTTCTTTTTGAAATCTAAAAATCAACACAACTTTCAATTAATTTAACAGCTAACTTTCACAACATAATGTCATCATCAACTAGTGAACTCCAAAGTCAAATCAATGCTTATAAACATGTCCTCAAAGTCTCAGAAGAACTTCTAAGCTTTGCTGGTCTTCCTGAAGAACTCAAGAAAAAATACGACCTTGTCAAAGAAAAAACCCTCGAAAAATTCAAGTCTAATCCTTCTTTTGCTGATAGTAATTCCTCGTTTTTTTAACGCATCCTTTACAAATTCTATCAGCTGTCAGAACAACTTCAACAAAAGCTGGTTCAGACTCCAATGTTATTGAAGAATTTGATTCTCTTATTGACATTATTTACACTTCCAATAATACTCTTTGTGATAAAATTGTCTCTCTTCTCAATTATCTCACAAATTTCACAACTCGCAGTGGTACAAATCCAATGCTTTCGAAAGAGTTATAACCAAAATTCAAGGTGTCCCTGATTCACAGAGAACAATGTACGGATCTGGTCTGATTGCTGATAATAAGAATCAATTTTATGCAAAGTTAAAATCTCTTCGTGATATTGGTAATGGACAATTTTCAAGGCATTATCTCAATAAAAATGGAATAGATTTAGGAAGAAGTTCAGATATCAAGCAGAATGTGGAATATTATCTGAATAATCAAGTGCCACGTTTTGAAAAGTTAGAGAATAGACTATTGAAATATCTTGGCGGGATCGAAGATCATATTCTCAGAAATAATGAAAAGGTCCTTGAAATGGAAGAGATTATTGATCAACTTCAAAGAAATGAACAAAAATTAAAACTTGAAATTGATATGATTTCCTCCAAAGTTAACGATGCCAGAGTAAACTCAGTCTCATTCTTCTGTTGTATTTACCAATTCTGCTTTTTAGCAAATTCAAACAATCGAAAAAATGGAAAGAAATCATGATGTTCAAAGTCAAATCCAGCACCTCAAGGTATATTTTCATTATTCACAATAGCATAAAAAATCTTTTACAAAGGATTCATTGAGAAAGTCTGAGCATACATATGATAGACAAGTCACTGAGTTAAAGAAATATTACGAAGGAGTTATTGGAGATTTACAAGATAAGATTGAAAAGATGGAATCGACTTATTCATCAAGATTGGATGATGTAATGGAAAAGGGCCGCTCTCAAAACCAAAGTCTTGGAGAATTAGAGTATTATAAAGAATTTGCTGATATGGTCAAGAGAGAATTCCAATTGTTCTCTGACAAGTATTTCGCGACTCATAGCAAGAGCTTTGATGCAAAACAAGGTTCCAGAAGGTAAAGAGATTTTGAGAGGTTATAGAAATTTATGGGGACCTTGTAGGAGCAAGGATAAATTGTATGATTTGGTGAATTTCATCATTCATCTTCTTCAAAAGTTTGAAAATGATAATCTTTGGCTTGTGGATAAATTGACTGATTTGGGTAATGAGAATGCAGAATTAAAGAAAAATCTCGAAGCAAGCAGTCATGCAAAAGAAGAATTCGATAAACTTTTCAAAAAGGTAAACGAGAATCTGAGAGAATAAATATTGAGAATTTTTGTAGCTTCGAGGTGAATTGCAAGAGTCAAAACAAGCATTTTTTGAATGGGAAACTTCTCTCCAAGGCTTACAGGTAAGGGTTTGAGAATATTCAAAGGTTGAAATTTTTCTTATAGAAGTCTGTTGAAGATGAAAAGGACTTGCTCAAAGCAAGCGACCTTGCATAAAAACATAGCAACATTTTTTTTAGTCCTTCTTTTGGTTTAAAAAAAATTGTATTATAAATTCAAAAAGAAGGCCATTTTACACATAAATTATTTATATATTTTATAAAAAAAAAGAAAGAATTTCAAAAAATTTTCTCTGAATCAGTTTGAGTAGGAAAAACTTGGATTTATATATTGAAAAATTTTCCAGATATTTATTATTTCTCAAAAATAAATAAAATAAGTAAAGTTGATTTCCGATGGACAAACACCCAGAAAATACTGAAACCACTCCTCAAGATGACCAAATCATTTTCCCAGAACTCACTCAAGAACAAATTGTACCCCTTGATATATTTATGAAGAAATTCTAATGACAATCCACAGGACAGAATTGTGAATAGACAATTGAGAAAACTGGATAAAGAATATGAAGATTGCATAAATGCCAGAGATCTCAATGTACTTCAACTATCAACCCATTGAATAAATCTCTTTCCATAGGCTGAACTTGCTGCACAAAATAATGCACAAACTGAAAATAGAGAAGATAAAGATATTGAAGAACAAGGTCAAGAAGCCCAGGAGGAAGAGGAAGATGATGAAGAAGAAGAGGAGAACAATGGAGGAACTGGTTATGAATGTTTTGATGCATATGCTCAGATAGATTCAGATGGTGAAGAAATTGAAGAAAAAGAAACCAAAGAGGAGGTAAAAATCATCATTATCTAGAAGAAGAAGTCATAGATAAATAGTCTTTGAAAAAGAATAATGAAGGAACTGTATTCCCAGAGGGGAGTGGACATAAGCCTGAAATAAAACCAATTCCACAAGAGAAAGCTCAAGAAATGCAGGCATTTATTTCCAGTATCAGCATAAAGGCGCCAGCTTGGGCCTTAAAGTATAGAGTTATTTTGGGCTGAGAACTAATTGAAATTTTTAGTATATCTGATGAACAATTCGCGGGATGGGTCTCAAAGATGGTTCCAAAATAAAGAGATTTTTTTTTAGAGAGAATAGTGTTTTGACTATATATTTTTTGTCAGGAAAATTCTCTGTCAATTGCATTGGCTTTATTTGAATAATGTTTAAATCTTTTTCTGTTTCCTTTTCACAAGAGACTTGTCGACTGATATTCTCAATCATTCAGTAGTAAAACTCACACTTTCAATGATAAATCTCTTCTCCTTTCTTTTCACGAGTGCACTTTCATTTCTTACAAAATTCTTCAAAATATCAATGTATAATCCAGACTCAAAATTCATAATTTTCCTTTTTATGAATCAAAAATATTCACATAATCTTTCACAACAATATTATTACAATAAATAATCATTTTTCGAGCCTTTTGCTGAGGACGTCATGAAATCTTAGTTCGTTGAGTTTTCTAATGATCTAGGATGATTTTGGATTCATGAGATTTATGCCATTGGCCATTTCGATATATGCAGAAGAGAGATTTTGTAAGCAAGTGGAAAAACATTCTCTTTCATAGGCATTCAAGTGCTTTTCTGAAAAACTTGTCACGCAGTTATCATAACATTTGGCAATAAAACGAAATTCCCTCTTCTCATCAATCACTCTAAAGTCATCCTAACAATGTTCATTTCGTGCAGAAAGTAATCCCTTACAGAGAGGTTGAGACGAGGAGGCTGAGCAGGTTCATTGGTGCCAGTAGTTGGAACAGACATTGATGCTGATCAAAATCAGATCTTTTTAAAAAGTTTTCAAAGATAAATTTAATGAATAGTATTTATTACTATGGACTACGGACGGGATTTTTCAATAAGAGAAAATGATTGTGATAATTTCTTCTTTACCTTGTATAACAATAGAAATAAAAGCGATCTTCTCGTAGTTGGACCGATAAGTCAACCATAAAAGACGATATGATATCATAGAGAAATAAATACACAACAAGAGTGCAAAATTATATTTAAACAAAAATTCGTTTTTATTCATTCATAAATAACAACAACCAATCTTTTTAGAACATAAAAATACCATCCCAAAAATATACAGCTGACATTGTTGACATTCTCTCTTCTATCTAAAATAAAAAGATAGAAGATAAACTGAAACTGAAAACTTCTATTAAAAAACCACCTCCACTAGTAAGCTCTTTTTTGAACTTTTTGTAATAATCCATTCGTCTTGTCACCTTCAGGAGTGACGCTTCTTTGTTTATTCCAAACGTTTGTATCAGTTCGTGATTTCAAGCCTTTACTCTGATACTTTGTTGAGTTATTTGTTGACAAATTCTTTGATCCCCATCCTCCCACTGCAGTTGAATTTCCATGTCTCTTTATTGGGAATTTAGTCACGATATTCTCCTTTTTATTCTTCTCTCCATTCTGCCAATAAGGAGGAAAACTACTATTCAAATTTATTTTCTCTTCTCCAGCTTCTGTCTCCACCAAATGTGAAAAGCTATACTTATCATGATGCAGCCTTAACAACGGCTCGCTATGACTTAACGACGTGTACATCGTCAAAGGGACATGCTGAGTCGAATCAATTTCTCCTTCGTTAAATCCTGTATTCGCCTTTGTTGAAATCCTTGTATGGCTTGATCCTGTTGTAAAGTGACTATTCTTCAATCCACTCTTATTA
>Ga0182738_1005122_pt1 | contig 14136 bp, 8 predicted proteins | sample eDN5th30CBELigMG_FD_128876 | JGI IMG/M metagenome (GOLD analysis project Ga0182738, IMG submission 128876) | Enriched Miracle-Growth compost microbial communities from Emeryville, California, USA - eDNA 5th pass 30_C BE-Lig MG (version 2)... ...
ATCATGATGGCCGACAAGTCCGACGACCCAGAGGATCTCGTCATGTACCACCACATCCTCGAGCAGGGATGGGACTGCGCCTTTGGTTCGCGCTTCATGCCCGGGGCGGTGGTCAAGGACTATCCCCGGGTCAAGCTGGTCGTCAACCGGATGGCGAATGCCTTCGTCAACGTGCTCTTCCGGCTCGGCTACAACGACACGACCAATGCCTTCAAGGCCTACCGGCGGGAAGTGGTCGAGACGATCGGCCCGCTGCTCTCCAAGCACTTCAACCTGACCGTCGAGATGCCGCTCAAGGCGGTGACCCGCGGGCACAGCTTCAAGGTGGTCCCGACCTCCTGGACCAACCGCACCAGCGGTGAGGCAAAGCTGGCAATGCGGGAAATGGGCAGCCGCTACCTCTTCATCGTGCTCTATATCTGGCTCGAGTACCACCTGAGCCGCGGTGATTACCGCAAGGCCGAAGGGTCTGGGTGACTGCCGGAGGGTCGACTTTCCGGGACTGGCTGCGCCGGGTAGAGGAATGGAATCCCCGCAGTCTCCTGATCGGCCCGATCGTCGCCCTGCTGGGCTGGCAGGTCGGCTTCGAGACACCGACCGCGGGGCTGGATCAAAGCTGGTGGGCCGGGCTTTACATGGCCGCCCACGATCATCTGAGGTTCGGCACCGAGATCGTCTTCACTTACGGACCGCTCGGCATCCTGCGCGAACCGTGGCTGTTCTTCCCCGGTGCGCTCAGCCTGATCCCCTATCTCTACAACGCGGTCCTCTTCACCTTCTTCTGCGTCACCTTGGTCGCGGTCCTGAGGCGAAGGGTGGGCTGGCTGCCCGCCGCCTTGATCTCTCTCGCCTTGCTCCTCTTGCTCCAGCAGACCGAACTCGCCGTGGCGATCTCGATGTTCGCCTCGATCCTGATCATCGAGCGGCGGCCTGGAGAAAACGGGATGCTGGCCTTCGCGGCCGGGGGCGGGCTGCTGGCCGGGATCGAGATGCTCGGCAAGCTCTCGGTCGGGCCGGTGGTGGTCGTCGTGCTGCTACTCGGGCTGGTCGGGGCTCGGGCGAAGACCAGAGATCTGCTCACCTTCCTGCTCACCCTGTTGGCCTCGATGGTCGGGCTCTGGCTCCTCACCGGCCAGCCTCTCGCCGATCTGCCCGAGTTCGTCGGCAACTCATCGCAGATCGTGACCGGCTACAGCGACGCGATGAGCCTTTACGACCAGTCGCCGGTGATCAACCTTTTCTTCGTGGTCGCCACCGCGATCGCCACCGTGGCCTGGACACTCGAGGGCCGCTACGAGGACCGCCGGGCCGACCTGGCCGCGGGCGCGATCGCCCTGGTCATCACCTTCGCGTTCTACAAGCAGGCGGTGATCCGGATCGACGGCTTCCACATGGCCGCTTTCTTCTCCCTGGTCGCGCTGCTCTGGGTAGCTATCCCGCCCCGGCGCGGACTGCTGCCGCTCTCACTGGCCGGGATGGCGGCTTTCGCGGTGACCGCCTCGCTGTACGCGACCAGCGTTGAGCCGGGGCCGGGGGCGAACCCCATCGCCAATCTCGGTGACTTCGTCTCGAATGCCAGGACCGCCTTCGACACCGGCCGGCAGGAACGAAAGATCCAGCAGAGTCGCAGGGAGCTCCAGGATGTCTACGAAGTGCCGCCCCGCCTGCTCGGTCAGCTCGACGGCCACCGCGCCAGTGTCGGTCCGTGGGAGGTGATGGCGGCCTGGGCCTACGAAGTCGATTGGTCACCGGCACCGGTCTTCCAGAATTACAGCGCCTACACCACCAAACTCGACCAGCTCAACACCGACGTGATCGGCTCTGCCTCCGGTCCCGACCGGATCCTGCGGCACCCGGGCCGCAACCCGCAGTACCCGGGCCGCGGGGTCGACGTCCGACTGTTGGCCTGGGACCCGCCCGCCCAGTCGGTGGCGACCCTCTGTCACTTCCGGCCGATCGCCACCAGCTTCAACTGGCAGGTCCTGGCCCGCATCCAGAACCGCTGCGGCCCGATGGTCCCGGCCGGATCGGTCGATTCGAGCTTCGGCCAGCCGGTGCCGGTGCCCCGGCCCCGCCCGGGTGAGGTGATCCTGGTCCGGATTCAGGGAGCCGGGGTCAGCGGCTTGGAACGGATCCGCTCCTTTCTCTTCCGGCCGAAGGAGCGCCGGGTCAAAGCGGGCAAGGGCTCTTACCGCCTGGTGCCGGGCACCGCGGATGACGGTCTGATGCTCCGGGCCGGCCCCGGCGTTCCCGAAACCCACGGCCGCTTCACCCAGGTCCCCGACCTGAAATCGCTGGAACTGATCGGTACCTCGGGTGATCTCAGGTTCGACTTCTTCCGGATGAAGGTGCGATGACCGGTCTCGAGTCGACCCTGCGAACTTGGATCGACCGGGCGGCTCGGCTCAACCCGCCCAGTTGGACGGTCGGGATCATCGTCGCCTTGCTCGGCTGGAAGGTCGGGTTCGGCCATCCCGTCGGCGGACTCGACGCGAGCTGGGTGACCGGCCTCTTCATGGCGGCCCATGATCACCTGAAGTTCGGGACCGAGATCGTCTTCACGTACGGCCCGTTGGGATTCCTGAGGTTTCCCTGGCTGGTCTATCCGGGTGATCTGTCGCTGATCTCGTATCTGTACTCGGCAGCTCTCTTCGTCGGCTTCTGCGTCGCCCTGGTGACCGTGCTGAGGCGCCGGGTCAGCCTGCTCCCGGCCGCGTTCATCGCCCTGCTCGTGGTGGTCCAACTCGGTTGGGTTGAGATCTCGGTCGCGATCAGCGTCATGGCTGCGATGCTGACTATCGAGAAGCGGCCGGGTGATCGCGGGATGCTCTTGCTGGCGGTCGGCGGCGGAGTCCTCGCCGGGGCCGAGATGCTGATCAAGCTTTCCGGCGGGCCGGTGATCGCGCTGGTGCTCCTGATCGGCCTGATCGGCGCCAGGGCGAGACCCCGGATCATCGCCGTCTACCTGCTGACAGCCATAGCCTCGATGTTGGCGATGTGGTTCGCCACAGGCCAGGACCTGGCCAACATCCCCGACTTCATCGCCAACTCCGCCCAGATCGTCATCGGCTACCAGGAGGCGATGAGCTTCCACGGCCAGTCCGGCTGGTACACGGTCCTGATCCTTTTCGGTGCGGCGGCCTGCGTGGCGTGGGCCTTCTGTGGCGGGTATCCGGACCGTCGTGCCCGATGGGCGGCCGGACTGGTCGCGCTGGTGGTCGCGTTCGCCTTCTACAAGCAGTCGGTGATCCGGGTCGACCGCATGCATGTCGCGACCTTCTTCGCGCTGGCCTCCCTGCTGTTTCTCGCGGTTCCACCGCGACCGGGCTTGGTCCCGATCTCCCTGGGCGGTCTCGCCTGTCTTGCGGTCGCCTCGATGTACGCCGCCGGCGGCACCCCGGGACCGGGCCTGAACTTGATCGAGAACGTCAGCGGCTTCGCCAGGGAAACCCGGATGGCCTTGAGCCCGGATCGTCAGCGGACCGAGATCGACAGCAATCGCACCCTGCTTCGGTATGCGTACTCGCTCACTCCGGCGATGCTCCGCGAACTGGAGGGCCACAAGGTGAGCGTGGACCCCTGGGAGGCCACTGCCGCCTGGGTATTTGACCTCGGCTGGTCACCCGTACCGGTTTTCCAGAACTACAGCGCCTACACCACGAAGCTCGACCAGCTCAACGCGGACCGGATCGCCTCGGCGGACGGACCCGACCGGATCCTCCGGCATACCGGGAAGGACCCGGCCGATCCGACCACCGGGCTGGACGGCAGGTTCCTGGCCTGGGATCCGCCCGCCCAGGCCGTCGCGACGCTCTGCCATTTTCGCACCGCGGTGCAGTCGGACCGGTGGCAGGTACTGGCCCGGACCGCCGATCGCTGCGGCCCGCTGATTCCGGCGGGGAAGGTCGACGCCTCGTTCGGGGAAACGGTGCCGGTGCCTCGACCGGGCCCCGACCAGGTCGTCCTGGTCAAGGTCGAAGGAACCGCAGTCGGCGTTCTCGAAAGCCTGAAGTCGCTGTTCTTCCGAACCGATGAACGGAGGGCCGTGACTGCGGACGGCTCCTATCGCCTGGTCGCCGACACCGCGGCCGACGGCCTGATGTTGCGGATCGGCAGCGGTCTTTCCGAAGGCCGGGGGCGCTTCGCCCAGGCTCCCCAGACTCCGACTATCGCCTTGACGGGACGATCCGGGAATCTCGAATACGAGTTCTTCCGGATGCGGGTCCGGCCTTTCCCCGGAACCGGGACCCACCCGGGTCAGGACGCCGGCCGGGCTGGGCAGAGGACGACTTTGCCTTCGCCCTGAAACCCGATCCGCCAGGGTCGGCTGGACCGATCGGCCGGAATCCTGAAGCCGGTCGGTTCTCCCCCGACAACCGGCCAGGCGGGAGCCGCCGGCGGAGGGCTGAAGCGGGTCATGCGGACGAGCACGTTCCGTGCGGAACGGATGTAGAGCCGCGTCCCCTCGACTTGCTTCGTGTGGGAAGCGGTCGCATCGGCCACCAGTGAAGCGCAGCCGGCTCGATTCGGGACCACGGTACTGGCCGGGACCGGGCCGATCCTCAAGGCGGCCACCAGCAGCAGGTCGGCCCGGGTCCTGTCCCCGCCAGAAGACTCGTCGATGTCTTTCTCGCTGAAATCCGGTGGTCCGTAACGGGCCACTGCGTCGCGATAGATGCTCACGGTCAGGGGCGCGTCGTCACCGGTTCCGATCGCGGTCGAGAAATCCGGTCTGATCGCATCTCCGGAGAACTTGAAGGTCGCCAAGGTCGCGGTTCCAACCTGCTCGAACGGCCTGATCGCGTGGTCGAGCGTGTAGAAAAGGGCGACGAGGTTGACGGCTACCGAGACCGTCGCTGCCGCGGCCAGCCACCTCAGCTGGGTCCGGTTTGGTCGCAGCCCTTTGCATGCCCCGGCCAGCATCATCAAGACGAAGATGACGCTCGGGTACTGGTAGCGGTCGGTGAAGAAATCCCGGCCGGGGACGGCGTTGAGGCCGCAGAGCGCCCAGAAGGTGAGGCCCGCGGCGAGGCCGATCAGGAACTCGGGCGGGACTCTCCGGCGTCGGAGCAGGATCCAACCGAACCCGCCGGCCGCGACAAGCCCAGCGATCGACCACAGGTAGCTGTCGTTGATCAGCCGGAGCGGGAAGATCCCGGTCAACGCCGCGGCACCGTACCCGAAGGCGGAAAGGACGTAAAGCGGGGTCTTGAGGGCATTCTCAACCGTGGCGGCATGGCCTCCCGTCTGATTCCAGCCCAGCAGCCAGATGATGTAGAGGAGGGTTGGCACGAGGAGAATCCAGCAGCCTTCGAGCAGACGGCGAAAGCCCGGCCGGCCACCGCGAAAGCAGAGCTGGACGGCGGCGGCGAACAGGAAGGGCATGGCCACGGTCGAGAGCATGAACGAGGCGACCAGCAGCAGGCAGGCCATGACATCGCCGTTGCGAGTCTGGCGCCGCAGCAGGAGCAGCGCTCCGAGCCCCGTGGCGACCGAGCCGCAGAAGCCGATCTGGAAGGTCCAGACGAGATCCTCCGTCGAGGAGCCGAGAAAGAGCACCACGGCACAGCCGAGCACCGCGGCCGGGACTCCGACCAGGGGGCGAATCCATTGGAACAGCAGGACCACGCTGGTCAGGAAGACGGCCTGGGCGACCAGGTGAAGCGGCATCGGCTTCATTCCGAACGTCGAGAGCGACAGCTCATAGAGCGCGGCCGGGATCACGATCGGGTGGTCGTGATGGGGCAGGAGCCAGTCGGAGGCTCCATCGCGGAAGAAGATCAGCATCCAGTCGTCGATGAAGAAACCGACATGCGCCCGGATGATGAGCAGCAAGGTCGTCGAGGCCAACGCCAGCAGGGCAAAGAGCCAGATCCAGCGACGATCTGGCGCGTTCATCCGCAGGCCCGCTCCGTCGGAACTCGCTCCCATCAAGGTTACCCGGGCGGGGCAGCGTCACAGACCGTGACTTTGCCCTGCCCCTTGAAGCCGATCCGCCAGGGTCGGTCCGAGCGGTCCGGCGGGATCTCGTAGCCAGTCGGCCGGCCGGCCTTCGCTTGCCACGCGACCGCGGTGGCGCCGGTCCCGAAACGACCGAGCTGGATCACGACGTCCTTCGCCGAACGGATGAAGAGAAGAGGGGATTTCACGGTCGCGGTCTGGCTCGCGGTGTGATCCGCGACCAGGGTCTGGCAGCGGTACGGGTTCGGTTTGACTTTGCTCGCCGGCAGGGGCCGGGCGGGCAGCGCAAGGGCCAATTGTTGGTCCAGCTTGGCTCGATTTTCGGCGGTGGCGTTTTCGAGCAGGTCCTCGGTGATCGGCGGGGAGCCATACCTGGTCACGGCGGCCTTGTAATCGCGGGCGCTGATCTGGGCTCCGCCACCGTCGGTGCCGATCCCCACCCTGAACTCCGGATCCACCGTGTCCCAGCTCAGGTCGATCGCGGCCAGGCTGGTCAGGTTTCGTTCCTCATAGGGCTCGTAGGTGTGGTTGAACGCGTAGAAGAGCGCGATCACGTTGATCACGATCGCCACCGTGGCGAGCCCGCCCATCCACTTGAGTTGCCGCGGGGAAGGACGCAGCCCCTGGCAGGCGCCGGCGAGCATCATCAACAGGAAGACGACCGCCGGATACTGGTACCGGCTGGTGAAGAACTCCCTCGCCGCGGTGTGGTTGAGGCCGCAGAGCCCCCAGAAAGCGAGGGCGCAGGCAAGGCCGACCAGGAAGGCCGGCGGGACTCGTCGGCGTCTCCAGAGGATCCAGCCGAAGCCGATCGCCATCAGGAGCCCGGGCAACGCCCAGAGGTAGCTGCCCGTCACTTCGCGAAGCGGAAAGGCTCCGGTCAGGGAAGCGCCCGCGAAACCGAGCGCGGAGAGGACGTAGAGCGGAAGCCCCAGCAGGTTCTCCGGGCTGGCCTGCTGGGAGCCGTCGAGGTTCCAGCCGATCCACCAGGCCAGGTAGACGCCGAGCGGTACTAACACCACCCACGAGCCACGCAGCAGCTGCCGAAAGTCGGGTCGGGACCGGTCCCGGAACAGCAACTCGACCACGGCGCCGGCCAGGAACGGCGCCATCAGCGTGGAGCAGAGGGTCGAGAAGATGAGCAGCAGACAGGCCCAGAGGTCATCGCGGGTCGAGCCGCGCCGGAGCAGCAGCAGGGCACCGAGGCCGCCGACGGCGGAACCGAAGTAACCCATCTGGAAGGCGGAGATCACATCGCCGATCGCGGCCCCGAGGAAGAGCACCACGGCGCAGCCGAGCACCGAGCAAGCCTCGCCGACCAGCGGGCGCATCCAGAAAAAGAGCAGCACCACGCTGACCAGGAAGAGGGGGAGGGAGATCAGGTGAAGCGGCAACGCCGTCATGCCGAAAAGGGAGAGCGACGCTTGGTAGACCGCCGCCGGCAGGATGATGATGTTCTGGTTGTGGGGCAGCATCCAGTCGGCCGGGCCGTGACGGAGGATGACCAGGTCCCAGTCGTCGAGGAAGAAGCCGAAGCCGGCCCGCAGGTACATGAGCAGGGCGGCGGACGCGCAGAGCAACAATCCGAACAGCCAAAGCCACGGCCGTGATTTCAAGCTGTCCCGAGTTCGGCTGACGATTCTCCCCATCGACCCGGACTACTTCGCCGGGCGGGCTGAACAGACCTTCACTTCACCCTGACCCTTGAAGCCGATCCGCCAGGGCTTCCGGGACTGGTCGGCGGGGAACTCGAAGCCGATCGGAACGCCTCCCGGAGCCGCCCAGGCGGGTGCGTCGAGGCCATCTCCGAACCGGCCGACGAAGATCGGCGTGGTCCGGGCCGACCTGATCAAGAGCAGGGGCGATTCGACTTCGATCGCCTCGGGGTTCTCGGGGGAGGCGGCAACCGTCTGGCAGCTGCCGGGGTCGGGAACCACCGTCTTTGCCGGAACGGGGCCGACGGGAAGTGCCCGCGCAAGGATCTGGTCGATCCGCTCGCGGTCTTCCCTGGAAGTGCCGGCTATCTCGTCCTCGTCCCAGCCCGGCGATCCGTAACGGTCGACGGCCGCGAAGTAGAGCGGCACCGGGACCTGCTGCCCGCCACCGTCGGTGCCGATGCCGATCGAGAAATCGGGTGAGACCGTTCGCCGGGATATGTCGAGGGCGGTCATACCGCTGAGGTTGCGGCCCTCGTAGACCTTGTAGGTGCTGTCGAAGATGTGGATCAGCGCGGCCAGGTTCACGACCAGGGAAGCGGCGGTCAGCGCGACCAGCCATTTGAAAAGCCGCCGGCTCGGGCGCAGCCCGGCGGCGGCGCCGGCCAGGGTCATGAGCAGGAAGAGCGCGCCCGGGTACTGGTAGCGGCCGGCCACGAAATATCGGCCGGGCGAGTAGTTGAGCCCGGCCAGCAGCCAGAACGCCAGCGCCGCCACGGCGCCGATCACGAACTCCGGGGGGATCCGCCCTCGCCGTCGGAGCAGCAGGGCGATACCGACCGCGACCAGCAGGCCCGGCAAGGCCCAGAGATAGGACGAGTTCACCTCGCGCAGGGGGAAGAGGCCGGTCAGTACGGCCCCCGCATAGCCCAGGGCCGAAACGGCGAACAGCGGCGCCTTCAAGGCGTTCTCGAGCGTCGCGTGATTGTCGGCGAGCCGGCCCCAACCTGCCCACCAGATCAGGAAGAGGGCGGCGGGAACGAGCACGACCCAGGCGCGGCGGAGCAGCCCGTCGGGACCGCGGCGTGCCTCGCCCCGAAAGTAGATCTGAACGGCGGCCGCCGCCGCGAACGGGATCACCATCGAAGAGAAGAGCAGGGAAACGACCAGCAGGAGGCAAGCCCAGGCATCACCCCGTCTCGTTCTGCACCGCAGGTTGAGCAGAGCGCCGAGCCCAGCGGCGGTCGAACCGAAGTAGCCGATCTGGAAGGCCCAGACGAGGTCGGCGGTCGCGGCGCCGAGAAAGAGCATCACCGCGCAGGCCAGAACGGAAATCGGATCGCCGACCAGAGGTCGCAGCCAGAAGAAAAGCAGCACGATGCTGAGCTCGAAGAGCGCGACCGCGATCACATGGAGCGGCATCGCGGTCATTCCGAAAACGGAAAGCGAGAGCTGGTAGAGCGCCGCCGGGATGACGATGATGTGCTCGTTGTGGGGCAGCAGCCAATCGCTGGGCGTGCTGCGGAAGATCACGAGATCCCAGTCGTCGAGGAAGAATCCGATCTTCGATCCGAGAACCAGCAGCAGGACCGTCGAGAGCAGAGTCAGCAGTCCGAGTAGCGAGAGCCAAGGGCGTTTGCGGACGGCCGCAAAGGCCCCGGTTGGCTCTGATCCCATGTTGTTAGGTTACTTCGCATGCGATCAGACCCTGCGGCCCGGAGGGCCTCATGAAAACGGCGATAGTCACGGGTTCGGGCGGGCTGATCGGTTCCCAGTCGGTGATCAAGCTGGTCGAGGCCGGCTGGCACGTGATCGGGATCGAGAACGACATGCGGGCCAGCTTCTTCGGCCCCGAAGCTTCGACCCGGCCGGTCAGCGACCGCCTCGCCGCGACGCTGGAGGAGTTCGAGCCGGTCGAGCTCGACATCCGTGACGCCGAGGGTGTGGACCGGGTCTTCGAGAGGCGCGAGGTCGATTTGGTGATCCACACCGCCGCCCAGCCGTCGCATGACTGGGCGGCCCGGGATCCGCAGACCGATTTCGGCGTCAACGCGCTCGGCACCCTGAACCTGCTGGAGGCGGCCCGCAAACACGCCGCCACCGTCCCCTTCATCTTCTGCTCGACCAACAAGGTCTACGGCGACACCCCGAACGCCCTGCCCCTGGTCGAGCTGGAGACCCGGCTCGAGCTGCCGGAGGACCATCCCTACTTCGATGGGATCGACACCGCGATGTCCATCGACCACTCGACCCACTCCCTTTTCGGGGTCTCCAAGGCCAGCGCCGACCTGCTGGTCCAGGAGTACGGGCGCTACTTCGAGATGCCGACCGTCTGCTTCCGTGGCGGCTGCTTGACCGGCCCCCAGCACGCCGGGGCCGAGCTGCACGGCTTCCTCGCCTACCTGATGAAGTGCGTGGTCACCGGCCGGCCCTACACGGTCTTCGGCTACGGCGGCAAACAGGTTCGCGACAACATCCATTGCGACGATCTGGTTTCCGCCTTTCTCGAGTTCGCTGCCGCTCCCCGCAGCGCCGCGGTCTACAACATCGGTGGTGGCAGGGGCAGCAACTGCTCGATGCTGGAGGCGATCGCCGAGTCGGAGCAGATCGCCGGACGCGAGCTGGATTGGAGCATGAGCAGTGAGAACCGGATCGGCGACCACCGTTGGTGGATTTCCGACCTCGGTGCCTTCGAGCGCGATTACCCGAACTGGCAGCGTCGTTTCGGGATCACCGAGATCCTCCAGCAGATCCACGATCACGCGATCGAAACCGCCGCCTGACTTTCAGCCGTGACAGACGGAGAAAGGCCCGTCGCCCTCGATCTTCCACGGTGGCGGAGAATCGATCGCCGGCAGCTCCAGCCAGGCAGTCGATCGTGGGTTCACTCCGCCGATCGGGGAGCCCGGCGGATCGCCGAAGCGGCTCAGGCTGAGATTCAAGATCACGGCACCGCGGTTCCGGATCTCGATGCTCTGCGGCCCGGCTCGATCTGCCTCCGGTGCCGTCATGATCGGAGCCGTACTTCGCGCCGGATAGCGGTGGCACTTCTTGGCGCTGACGCCCGGATTGACCCCGACCAATTGCGGTGCGGTCAGTTCGATCAGGTACCGATCTGCATCGGCGCGGGTCACCGGGTCCTTGCCTTCGATCTCGCCGGCGGAATCGCCCGGCAGCCCACTCGCTTCGATCTCGTCTAGGAATCGGTCGAGTGGCACCGCTGAGCCCGGACCCAGATCGAGCACGAACCCGGGGTCGAGCACCGGGGCGGCATAGGCGGCCACGCCGATCTTGACACTGGTCGCGGCCGTGGCCGGCACCCAGCGGGTGTCGCGTTGCTCTCGCATCAGATCGATCCCCATGGACGAAGTGACGACCACGACGACGGCCGCTCCGGCCAGGACCGGGGCCCGCAGCTTGACCCCGCGGAGAAGCTCGGCGCTCAGCAGCAGGAGGAAGATCGCCCCCGGCAGCTGGTAGCGGCTCGATGTGGGCAGGCGCAGATCGCTCTGGGCCAAAGCTGAAAGCCCAAAGAAGGTCAGCGCGATGACGAAGGTCACCGCCACCCCCGGAGGGATCCGGCGCAGCCGCAACAGCCGCCAGGCCGCGAGGGCCATAAGCACGAGCAGCGCCAGCTTGCCCCAGATCAGGTGAGGCTGGTCCGGTTCGCTGCCGTCACCGGTCGCGAGCCCGAGCAGGGAGGTAAGGCCCGCCGCCGCGGCGTCGAAGACGAAACGTGGCGCGTCAGGCAAATTGGCGAGGCTGAAAGTGGACTCGGCACTGTGGCCCCAGCCCAGCCACCAGAGTCCGTAGAACGCAGCTCCGGCCGCCGGAATGAGCCAGCGCCGGCTGCGCTGGCGTGGATTCGTCAGCCACTCGGTCGCTGCTCCGGCCACGAAGGGCAGCCCGAGGGACGAGAAGGTGAGTGATGCGACCAACAGAATTGCGGCGGCGAAGTCACCCGTGCGGTCATCCCGGTCGAGTGCGAGAAGGGCGCCAAGGCCGCAGGCCAAGGAGCCGTAGTAGCCGACCTGGAAGGCCCAGAGCAGATCCTCGAAAGCGGCCCCGAGGAAGAGGATCAGCGCCGTGCCGATCAGAGCCGCCCAGTCGCCGACCCGGCGGCGAAGCCAGATGAACAGCAGGACGCCGGTGGCCAGAAAGCCGGCGATCGCGACCAGTTGGAAGGGCCGGCTGGAGTCCATGCCGAAGAGCCACTGAAGCGTCTTGTAGATAGAGGTCGGGGCGACGATGATGTGCTCGTGGAAGGGCTCGAGAAAAGAGTCGGGCCCCCAACCTGGCCGCAGGAACAGGAGATTCCACTCGTCGGTGACAAAGTTGATGTGGGCGGTCAGAGAGAGGAGCAGCAGGCCCGCCCCGGCAAGCAGAAGCCCGAGCAGGACCCAGGGCAGCGCATCCATGCGGCGGGATCTGACCATACGGGGCAACCTATCCCCGCGAAGGTTCAGGCGACCGCCTGGCCGGCCATTGCGAGGCCGGTGATCAACAAAACGGCGGCCATCGCCTTGACGAGGGTCGTCTCCGGGAGGCGTCCGGTCAGGCGGGAGCCGAAGGCCGCCCCGGGGATCGCGGCCGCCGCCCCGATCAGCAGGATGTCCCAGTCGACCCCGGACGGAAGGTGCCCGATCAAGCCGCCGATCCCGACGACGACCCCGACCGCCGAGTTGGTCCCGATCGCCTTCTGGGGGCTGATCCCCATGTACTTGAGCATCGCCGGGAGCCGCAGCGAGCCGAGGATCAGACCGACGAAACCCCCGAGCAGCCCGACCCCGAAACCGATCAGCACCGCCTCGGTGAGCAGCCGGCGGCGATCGGGCCGCGGACCGACGTCTGACTTGTTCGGCCGGTGGTAGCGCCAGACCTCGACCGCGCCGTAGAGGATCACCAGGCTGATCGCCCCCAACAGGATCCGATCGGGCAAGACACCGGCCAGAATCCCACCCGCCACGGCGCCCAGGAATGAACTCGGTGCCATCCAGAGAAAGAGCCTCGGGTTGAGCCGACCGTTGCGGATGTGGACCGTGGTGGCGGTCAGGGCTGCGAGGGCTGAGATCGCCACGTTTGCGCCGGCCGCCGCCGCGGCCGAGCTGCCGAACCAGACGACCACCGGCAGCCGCAGGTTGCCAAGCACCAGCCCGACCATCCCACCCGCGAAGGAAACGGTGAAGGACCAGGTCAAGAGGATCGCGATATCGAGCGCACTCACGGCGGGGATAATCTCATGCGATGGCAGACCAACTGTTCGATTCCGGTGAAGTCGAGCCGCAGGGCTCCGGCATCCCGGAGGTGGGCCCCGACGCTCCCTTGGCCGCCCGGATGCGACCCCGCTCGCTGGAGGAAGTGGTCGGCCAGGATCACATCCTCGCTCCCGGCACCGCACTCCGGGGCGCGGTCGAGGCGGGTCGGCCGCACAGCGCGATCCTCTACGGCCCACCCGGCTCAGGCAAGACCACCCTCGCTCGGATCATCGCCGCCACCTCCGAGGGCGCCTTCGAAGAGGAGTCGGCGGTCAACGCCGGCCGGGCCGAGATCCGCGCGGTGATCGCGCGAGCCGAGGATCGTCAGAAGCACGGACGGCGCACCGTGCTCTTCCTAGACGAGATCCATCGCTTCAACAAGGCCCAGCAGGACGCCCTGCTTCCGGCGGTCGAGAGCGGCGTGCTCACCCTGATCGGGGCGACCACCGAAAACCCTTACTTCGAGGTCAACTCGGCCCTGATCTCTCGCAGCCAGATCTACGAACTCCAGCCGCTCGGTCCGGAAGAGATTCGAATCCTGCTCGAACGGGCCTTGGCCGATTCCGAGCGCGGGGTGGCGGGCCGAGTCGAGATCGAACCGGAGGCGCTCGCGACCTTGGCCGAACGAGTTTCCGGTGATGCCCGGGCCGCGCTGTCGGCGCTGGAGCGGCTGGCCGCCGCCGGCGGCAGGGCCGGGATCCCCGAGGTCGAGGATGCACTCCAGGCCCAGGCGATCGCCTACGACAAGGGAGGCGACCACCATTACGACTACATCTCCGCCTGGATCAAGGCGACCCGCGGCTCCGACCCGGACGCCTCGCTCTACTACCTGGCGGTGATGATCGAGGGTGGTGAAGACCCCCGCTTTATCGCCCGGCGCATGGTGATCCTCGCCTCCGAGGATGTCGGCAATGCCGACCCCCAGGCGCTGGTCGTGGCGAACGCGGCCGCAGCGGCGGTGGACCGGGTCGGAATGCCGGAGGCGGCATTGAATTTGGCCCAGGCCGCGACCTATCTGGCCCTGGCGCCGAAGTCGAACGCCTCGTATGCGGCGATCAACGCGGCCCGGGAGGAGGTGTGCGGAAACGGCCCGAAGCTGCCGCCGGACCACCTGCGGGACAGCCACTACCCCGGCGCGAAGCAACTGGGCCGGGGTGAGGGGTACGTGTATCCGCATGACGTCGACGGCGGAGTCTCCGGGCAGTCCCTGATGCCGGAAGGTTTGGAGAACCTTCGCTTCTATGAGCCGACCAGGTACGGCTTCG
>Ga0182738_1005125_pt1 | contig 14130 bp, 9 predicted proteins | sample eDN5th30CBELigMG_FD_128876 | JGI IMG/M metagenome (GOLD analysis project Ga0182738, IMG submission 128876) | Enriched Miracle-Growth compost microbial communities from Emeryville, California, USA - eDNA 5th pass 30_C BE-Lig MG (version 2)... ...
AAAATTTTTTTTTTAAATTTTTTTTTTTTTGTTTATCCTTACTTGGGTTGCTATTTTTGTCCTTCTTTTTTTTTTGTTTGTTTGGAGAAATGATGGTCAAAGTTTCATTTTGAAGGGTCTGAAGAAGCAGGAGATAATTTCTCAAATTGTTTCGCTCGTTTATGCAACAATAAAGGGAAAGAAGAAAAAAGAAGTTTTTTGAGATAGATTTTTCAGGAAAAATATTTTTGAAAACTAATTTCATTTTCCCAATAGAAATCGAACAAATCTCGTATTTTTGCCTGGCTCTCAGAAAAAAGACTCTAAAGTGATTTTTGAAGTTTTTTTTAAGAATTTCCCTGTTTTTCAGCTTTTCCAAGGGAATCAAATAAAAATGAATTTTCTGAAAGAAACAATTTTTATTTTATGAACGAGTGCCCGCGAAACTACGAAGAAAATTCATTTTTATGAAGTCAAGGGTTGTTTAACAGAGCAATAGAAATATTTTTGCAGATATAACTTTTTTGAAAAAAATAAAAACGCAAAATTCTTCGAAAAAATAAGTTTGAGCGAAAGAAAAATTTTATTTCATTCTCTCGAAAGTAAAGAAAAGCAAGGGTGCTCTTGAGTTCAGATCAGAATCTAGAGACGGCCACAAAGAATTTTGGAAGAATTCGAGTTTGAGCCGTTTAAAAATTTAACATCTGATTTTATATTGGTTAAGACTGGAGAAATTCACAATGATTTCAAATCTTGCTATTGATTGAAAGCTTGGATGAAAACTTGCAACTTCCTTTTTAGAACCAGCATTCATAACTCACTGTCAAAGAACATTCTTCTTCCAATATCTCTTTGAAAATCTCCCAATCTGAAATTCCTTTGTTTCCCCTGGATCGGTCTGAGAATTAAAGTTTAAAGGTTAGAGGTCTTACTTTTAATAAATAGTTCAAAGCTCTGGAAAAACCTGCCAAAAAATAATTGCGATCTAATGAATTGCCAAAATCAATGTCAAATCTTTCCTTTGAGACATGAAATCTAGATATTCTCCCCAGGGTATTTTTTTGGAGCAAATTCATTTCCGTGGGAACGGACAAAAAAAGATCTTCTTCGGCTTTTTGGGAAAGAATTTTTTTCATTTCGGCTTTTGGAACCCATATGAAACTTTTCATTGAGAAATCGTTTCAAAATAATTTTTAAAGCCAGAAAAAAAGAAAGGTGGAAATTATATAATGATTGAGATGTTTCGAAAAAGTTTTTATAAAACAAGGAAAAATAGATATTAAATTGAGAGAGCATGAGTCAACTTTTTTGGAAGTCCGCTTTTGGAATTCTCCTCCGTTTTCCTGGCGGACAATAAGAATTTTTTGTCCGATTTTGCTCTTCCAATTCCGCAAAAACGGAGGTTTAGCCGGCAAAAAAATACCCTATTCTTCTCAAATCATTTAAAGAGAAATCTTCTTGAATCTTTGAGACCAATATGTTCTGGTTCCAGTCTGTCGAGCCATTAAATTAATTTCAGACGAGAATCTTAGAGAATCAATTTATCAGTAGATGGTCTAATCAGTCCAAGGCAGTTTTTTTTTGGTGACACATTTTTTTATGACTTACACCTCCTTTGAAAAGCAGCTCGAAACAAAAGGTTTCATTTGAACTGAGAAGCTTTCTACATGTGAAAAAAAGTTTTTTGAAAAACTAAAACTGATAAACTCTTAGCCTCAAAAATCTAATCCTTGTCAACTTATTTCTTCCTCTTAGTTTATCAGAAAAGCCCCTAAACCTCCAGCGCTGTTTGGAGTGTCCTCAAAAATTGGATCTTTTAGCAAGGTTCCTTTTCCATCTATAAAGCGTCAGCTTTGACTCGCTACATTTTCAGGATTGAGAAATGTAATTCCAAAAATTTTTTTTGAAAGTGGGATAGGTGGTGAGAAGCTTAACAGAAGGAGAGACGATATCAAAACAGAAAAAATCAACACCTCAACAAGAGAGGGAGGAAGTCCATAACCTGGGTCTGAAATATGAAATTCAAAGATGAAACATTGAACTCAATCTTATAAAACACTTTTCATGAAAACTTGGCTGGTCAAAAAGTTCTCATAGAAACTCTCCAACTCAAAGAGTTGTTTTTCCTCAAAAGTCCATTATCAGAATTACTTCTTCTGAATTATTATTGAACAAGAAAAGCGAAAATACTGGATGAAAAGTCATTTATATCTGAAGAAGTGGTTTCAAGTTTTTTTAAATAAAATTTTTTCTCTTTCTGGCAATCAATTCATCATTCATTTCCAATCTCGCTTTCTCAAGTTTCGAAGAATTTCAAGCCTATCTCGCTTGAGTCGAGGGAGGTTTAAGATGCGTTTTATTCTGACTCACCTCATTATTGAAATTTGAACTCCAAAAAAAACCATCTAATTCAATGAAAAATATCATTGTTTTCTTTGTTCTAAAGGAAAAGACGCTTGTTCTCTTCTTATTTCCCTTCATGAGTTTTCCCCTCACATATCTTCAAAAAACTAATCAGAGTCATTTTGACATCACCAAAGTTTTTAACAGTTTCTTTTGTTTTTAGCTTCTCTAGCTTTCATTTTCAAACCTCAGCCTTAAAGTACTTCACACATATTCTCAAAATTAACCAAAACTCTTCGAGTTCTGACCCTAACGGTCTGTCTTGGAAAGAACAGTTGAAAAATCAGTATTGCTGATCTTCAAAGGAAAACAATGATAAATTCCAGAGAGATGATGGCTTTTCATTTTGGTAAAGGCTCATATTTTATGAAAATCTCGAAACAAGATATCAAAAAGAAGAGGAAACAAAGTGATTGGAATCAAGAAAACGTTTCATGTTAAAATTTTAAGCAGAGGGTTTTTTCTCGAAGCTCTTAAACTCCTTATGATCCTGCCAAATCAAACTGTCATTGTAAATCGAAAAAATTTTAAGCCTCTATTTCAACTTGTAATTTCTTAACCTCTAATTTTTCACCAACAAAAATCATCATTCATCAAGGAAAAAAGCCTTTAAAATGCTCAAGAAAATAGATTGGTTCCTTTCGCTTCAATCCCTATTCCCATAAGCTTCCACAAATTATTGAAAATGTTTTGAATTACCACTCTACAAATGAAATGACTTGATCTTATTTTTGACATCTTCTTTTCTTCGATTGGGCTTTTAGCCATCTCCTTTCAACTTCTTCGTCTCTGTTTAGCATCTTTTGGAGAAAACCATGGGTGTGAGACTCAAAGCATAGACATAAACTTGAGATTCCTTCGAAAGAAATCATAACTCTTTTGCTCGAAGTTTATTGATTCAAAGGGTGAGAAAACTTAAAAATCAACGCACTGGAGCATAGGACTGGCATGTATAGAGGCCCTCGAAGCTCTCAATTCTCATACTTTTTGAGCCAAAAAGTATGGATGTCACCCAAAAAAAGAATTGGAAGCTTCCATTAAAAATTGGAATAAATCGAAAAAGAAAGTTTTGGAATCAATCAACATTCATAAAAGCTCAATATTTTCCTTACTAACCATGCAAACGCCTAGATTCAAATGATGCAAGAGTGAATTTGTTTAAAATCATTCAGGTTAGCTTAGCCAATCAGAAAAATAACAAAAGCAGGCAATCTTTCATCTCCAAAATTTAATAGTTCGATTCAGAGGTACTTATTAATTGGGTTTCGAATTAATAAAACCCTTCGATTTGTTCCAGAAAACAACATAATTAAATTCTCTTACCTTAAATTTTTTTCCCTTTAGGCTTAATTAATTATCACAAAATGCACATGAACAAAACAAAAGCTCTTTCTTTCTTCCTCGAAGAAACATTAAGGTCTCAAAAAATTCATTTATTCATTTCTTTCGGCAATTTCTCGAGTTCTCAGATTGAGAAACCAAAGATGAGTAATTTTTCAGAAAGTCAAGGCAGAGCTCAGAAGACTATAAAATTTTGGTTTCCCGTTGGTCATTTTGTATCAAAAAAATAATTCATAGGCTCAACCAATTAACAAGTTTATTGTGCGTCAATACAATTAAAAAAATATTCATACAGCAGTTTCTAATACAAACTTTTCCCTCGCTTTTCTTTATTCAAATCCTTACAAAATTCTATCTTCCACTCCACATCTTTCCTTCTTCTCTTAGAAATATCACTGCTGAACCTCATCAAGATCAGAAAACTCAAAATATAAAGGCTGATTAGACACCTTTTATTCAAATAATTTATCAAGTGAAACAACAAGTTTTGTAGTGCTTTATTCTTTTACCTCGAAATCAAAAGCTGTACATTCGAAATTTGATTGGATATTTTAAATTTCTAAATAGCAACAATTGTTGGCCCGAGAAACAAAATCGATTCCTCAACAAAACCAATCAAGTCTTTTGTGGGCCTAAAAGCATTTAATTATAGCCCACATTTATTTTTCCTTTTCTTGATCAAGAATTTTCCGATCTTGGCGTTCAGGAACAAACCGTGCAGAATCACCAAAACAAAACTCTCTTACTCTCTTACACATTATTCTAAATTCTTAATCTCTGCTTTCTGAGATAAAAGCTTCATTGTCCAGCAGGTAAATAGAGAGAGTTTAAATTTTAAGCCAGTTCTGAATAATGATTAGTCACCCAGCATTTCGAGTTAAAATCGTGCTCATTCTCTTTGGGTGACCATGAGAAACTTTCCTATTTATGAATTTTATTAGTTAGAGTTAAATCTAAAAGGAGGAAGTATTGATTGAAAGGCAGTCGATTAGTTGATCAAAATCCTAAATTAATAAAATTTAACTCGGCCAGCTTCAAAAATATACAATGGTTAATTTCATTAAAAACTTTAAAATTGGTAATAATGACCAATTTAACTAAATTCGCAGGATTTCTTTCTTAATATCGCGAATTTTAAACGCCTCATATTTTCTTCCCAACAATCAAATTCCAATTGAGATTTTCATTCAAAATCTTTGTTCTGTCGCCTTTCTCCATAAAATATAAAAAAGTAGCTTAACTTTCCCTCATTCACAAAGCCTGACCTAGCAAGGTAATTCCAGTATGAAAATCTCTTTGGAGTGATTGAGAGGGAAATTCAAGAAAGAATCTTGCTCAAATAGAGTTTTGGAAGGAAAAAGAAAACTGACTCGATCTATTGATCGATTTTGTTGATCTCACCAGGAAAATAAAAGGGATAATTTTATGGACATAAAAAGGCAAAGATTATTCGATTAGAGGATATGAAAAACCCATGGATCCAGTTTATTAGTCAAAGATTAGAGTCAAAATAATTACAAGTTGAAAAGAAATCAAACAATTCGAAGCCGAAAAAATCTTTTTGGAAAAACTCTAAAATTTTAAAGAAAAGCTTTAATTTCTCTAAATCAAATCTCGAATTTTTTCTTTGGTTCCAAATTTCTCTCCTTTGATTCTCTTTTTCGTATTTCAAAGACGCTTCTGTTTTACCCATCATTTTCTCATTCCTAGTGTGTTCAATGACTCCCTGTCTTTAAAGTCTAAGTTAAAAAATTATCTTAAGCATCCATGACGGCGCCTTGTTAGCGATTATGGCAACAAATTAAATTCTTTCTATGATTGGCTAATTAGCAATAAATTTTAATTGTCGTTTTCTATTAAAAATTTTATTCTTTGATAAGATGAATCCCACTACCTTCTCTTGAAAACTTTTTGTGCTTTCAAAACTCAGTTCTTGCGAAAAAATAGGCCTAAGTGGTGCTTTTTGTTCGAAACAAGCAATATCACTTCTTCTCGAAATCTTAAAACAGAGCGCCAAAATTTTTTTCACATGATTTTTATTAACAAGTTTTTTTTTTAGTTTTTATTTTTTAAAAAAGTTTAATGAATCGGTATAATGGCCTGAAAAGGAAGCCGAAAAAGAATGGCATTTTGTTCCCGCCTTCAAGTTTTTACCCCTGGCCTGGGATCCCTTGAGGGGAATCTTTGCTTATACCATCATTCAAACTCCCCAGACCATCCCAAAATTGCTTTAATCTGCACTTACCATGTTTGAAAAACGCTAATAATCTCCATTATGGCGCCCCTCTTCCGTTTTACTGTTAGAAGTACTCTATGAAACTCGGACTATAAACCTCTTGAATGAGGATGCATAACAATCTTTTTGTCAAATTTTCAAAGAGACCTGGTTTTGAAAATTAGAGAGAGAATCCAAAAAGAAAAGATTTAGACGAGGAAGAGTCAATAAAAAGTCTGTGAATTTGAGGTTCAGAAAAGAAAAAAAACCGAAATTTTTTCAAAGAGGCTCACCAAAATAAGAAACCATAAAGAAAATTCATCGTATAATAGATCAAAAAATTAAAAAACATTAATTTGGGTTAAAACAACAAACTATAAAAAGCAGTTTTAGGTCAATAAAACTTTTAATTTCTCCACCACCAAATAAAAACTTGGATTATTTTCAGCTCTATTCTTCTCAGTACTAAATCCAATTTTTGTAATTATTTTTTTATTCTCAACCTTTTAAAATAGTATCGCCCCTTTCCTAAGTCCTGAATGCAGCACCCAAATTCCTTCAATAGTCTTCCCCTCTCACAAATTCCTCTTGTCTCTAATCCTCTCTCCTACCAAACCTCCTCTCCCATCCCAATCAATCCATCTCTATCTTTCAACCAAAATCTCATGCCTACTTTCTTCAATCCAAACTCTCTCCAAGCAAATGTCCTCAACAACTTTCTCATGATGAGAATGCAAGCCAATCTCCAGAGCCAATACTTAAATAACCAAATCATGCAATTGATGAAGCTTCAAGCAGAAACCAAACAGCTCTTGATGGAAAGCTCTGCCGTTATCAAAAACGAAACTCCTTCTCCTCAAAGCACCACTGTCATTGAGAAAACTCCTCAATTGTGCGATGAAAACAAAAGCATCAAAGCTCACCTCAAAGACATCATTTATTTCATCACAAAGAACTTTGGAACCCTCAGTGATGAAGACATTAAATTGGAAAAGCTCAAATACAGAAATATTCCTGAGATTGTCACTGTCTTTGAAGCTTTGATTTCAAAATATTCTTCTACAGTCAAAACAAGAGAGGAAATGGTTAAATATTCTTTCAGAAAAGGTCTGAAAGCCATGAAACAAAAGATGAGGAATGAGGTACCAAGTGGTACCGCTGTGGATTATGGACTCGGGAACAATCAAAATAAGCAGCATTTCAGGACCCTTCTCAACGAAATGTGTGAAAAAATCGAAGATGATGCCGATGATGATGAACCCATTCAAAAACCTTCATCCAAAAATTCCAAGTATTTGACTTTTTCATTAAAAAATCTCACTCCTTCCCTAGGTTACCAGTGAAAAGTAACAATATCAGCGCAGAAGTGATTGCTGATGCTTTTTCATCTGAAGAATTTTGTCAAGGCTTCTGTGAGTTCCTCCATACTTTGGATGGAATCATTGAATTTGACAATAACAAAAAGATTGACAAATTCATCAAATTCCTTGAAAACGTCATCAAGAAAAATACCTTCAAGGTAATTCTTCTATTTTTCCCTCAACCCCTAACTCCTCCCCTAGGATATCAAGAAATACAAGAGAATCCCATGGTTAAAAATATGGATCGAAAATACCAAAAGGGTGGCTTATGAGCTATTGTGCAATAATAAGAACAATGAAGAGTATCCAGCTTCAAAACTTTTGAAGAAAGAAGAGTACTTATCTTCAAGTTATGAAGAGTATTCTGATGAAAGTTTCAGTACCAAGCTTGAAACCCACTCTGAAACTCTATAACTCAGAAGGAGATTAAAACTCCTTTGTGTGCTAACTATGTGTCTTGAAAAAGACCCGTGTCTTACAAATGTCCAAAAAAGAAGTTTACTAATCTTATTTTCTACGCAAAAATAAGAGTCAGTAAGTTTTATAGTCTGTAAAAGTTTTTTAACAAAACGACCCCTCCCAATGAAATCGAATGTAATGTATTGCCAGCCTTCACCTATCTCCGTTTTATAATTATCTCCAGTTATTAATTATCAGGTATGAGTCTATTTTCTTCATATCATTATAAGATTTGTTTGTTTGCTTGTTTTTGTATTATTATTTGTCTTTTTTATTCTTTCCTTTCGGTCTCTAGGCTTCATTGCATTTTTTTCATATCTCCATTCGTAATCTCTCTAAAAACCTTCGTATTATTGTCTGTGGTACATTGTTTCATGAATAAAAACCTGAAAAATATTGTCTCTTCCATTTTCCTTCTTGTAAAAAACGTAAACACCTCCATTTTCATGTCCAGTAAAGATGTCAGTACAGCTTTTCATGTTCAAGAAAAAATGGAGAGGCTTCAGTTCCCTCCAACAAAATATGGAAACAGGAAAATTCTATTTTGGCGCTTTTCAGAAAAATTTTGGAATTAAGTAGCAGAATAACCAAAAAGAGTGATTCTCTTACCAACTTCAATGCAGTAGCAAATTATGTTTTTTGAACCAAACACTCCACTGACATCATAAATGAAAAAAAGATAAGCAAGCTGAGTTAAAAACAATATATTCGAAATTTCACAGCAAAAATGTTCAACTCTAATTCTTCGCCATAAATCATTTGAATATTTCTGGGTATGAAAACTTTTCAACTCGATGGCAGAACAATCAAACTGAAAGCTTGTTGCGTGTCAGAAGTGAAAGGAGGGACAGATTCTTTTGTTGAAAGATGTCAAGGGAAAACAATTTGCGTATGGTGTTCTTTGTTGTTTTTAAAAAATAAAAGGTTGATTGAATGATTTTATGACGAGTTATTTTATTTCGCAAAATTTTATAATTTATGGTGCTTTTGATATTGTGAACTGCTTTTATTGCTATAATTTATTAATCGTGTAAACCTAAAGAAAAAAAGCTTCTGTATTTCCAATTTATTCTTTTTAAAAACTTCCTTGGCCGTATAAACTCCGCCCCTTCCTCAAAATGACCTCATGACACGAAAGAAAGACTTTTTCCTTGTCTGAGGATTATTAACCTCCAAATTCCTTTCCTCTTCGCAAAGCGAGGACCTTCTAACTCCAAAAAAATATGGATGGATCTCTTGTTCCAAATTGGACTGAGATTCACCTTATTCTCAATGTGAACTTCCTTGGCCTTGGTGTCGATATAAATACTTCTTAGGCTCCAGATAGGAACTTTTAATAGAGAAGAATAATGACGTCGTGATAATCAAAAGAATCCAAAAATCCAAAAGGAACTTTTTTTGTTGGAGAAATTTAAATTTAATCTTTTGCTTTGCCAACAAAAAAATGCATCACTCTTTCTTTTAAATCACCCAATTTTTTGTCTGGCTTCAGAAAGAAAAACTCTATGATCTTATCCCTAATTTTTGGCTTCCTCTCAATCCTTTTTCTATAGAAAATTTACTCAAAGAAACGCCAGTGGAGATTTCGGTTGATTCAGAAAAGACTGAACCAATAAACACAAAACAACGAGACTGTAATGACGCTTTAGACGTCTGAAACACACTTTTAAAAAGGAACATCATAAGAGATTATTCTTTTCCAAGTCATCAAGTTATTCTTCTCTTTTTTTAAAATTCAAATTTGGTTCATGTCATGAAAAAAACGGAGAGAATAAGAGGTTCGTCGGATGCGAGAAATCTAGCAACTGAGCTGAACGAGTTCAATTCGGATTGAAAAATGAGTGGAGAGAAAAGGACTTTGATTAATTTTAATTTGAGTGAATCGGCAAAAAAACAGGAGGTTTTGGAGTCTTTCCAATAAAAAATGGAGGCAAAAGATCTCGCCATCCCCTTGAGAGGATCTATGACTCGAGTCTTTTTGCAAGGTCTCTTGTTTCAATCAGCTAAACCCTTCTAAAACTCAAAATATTCATCTGAACCACAAGTTGTACCACAGATGGCCACGCAGCGCTCAAAGAGCTATGTCTGTTCTTTTTCAATCAAAAAGTTGTTTCACTTGCTCTTTTTGGTGGAGTCTTTAATTGCATGGCCATGGTTGTATCTGAGAATAGATTTAAGTTGTTCCGTCACAAGTTTACTCTTTTTATTCCAAATATTAGCTTTTTCCCTTCTTGTGAAGACCGAATCTTAATAAAAAATTCTTTGAAAGGCACCTCCTAACCTTTAAAACCACTTTAGTTGCATCAGTTCTGATGCTTTAGATAAGAACACCAAAATTTCATTCCATTATTCTGATTATTATCGAACTTTTTAAATGGAATCTATTGTACTAAACTCATTTCTTTTTCTTAGAGATTTCACAATCCAGTCCTTAGAACAATCAATCACTTACTTTTCTATTAGACTCCTCTTTCAGCTGATATCAAAAGCTTATTATTTCTGACACCAGGCTATCACTTTTTCACAGGAAATCTATAGTTCCATTTCTTTGCTAATAAAAATTGCTTATTAATTCGAGGTTATGAGCCATCATGCATATTCAATAAATCTGGTCACTAAAAGATATTTGGCTCCCTTCAATCATCTTTTGCTCAGTATTTGACACTCAAAAAATTGACTCTTCAAATCAATGCCCAAACCATAAGATAAAATAAAGATCATCGAAGATTGGAGATAGCAGCAGAGAGAAAATAGGTCATAGTGGTTGAATCATCAACCAGCTCGTTTGGTTCTTGAATAGATGAAATATATCTTCTATATTCAACTTTCTCAGCAACTTTAACTCATAAAACATCAAAAGCTATTGCCCTTTAAATGCCTGGAAAGAAGTTTTAGCACTTTGATATCTCTTGCTCGGAAGAAGTGAATAATACAAAGGACAAGCCAAAGCTGAAGAGAGGAGAAACTCTGATGAAGCCCAGCACTTAAAATCAAATCCTGAGATGGCGCAAATATGGAGAAATTTACCTTGTCAAACGTATGATTCTCTCTCTCTATCTTAATCAAACTGTTGAAGGATTTCAAGGAAAATCTAGATGAATCATTGAAATAATTCAATCGAGAGATCTAAGAGAAAGATGGAAATGAGTAATATTATTAATTCAAGATCAAAATTCCTGACTGCTTCCCATTGAAAGAGGAGAAGGAATAAAGATTTGAGGGTTTCTAGAAGAAATTCAATAGTGGACATGAACCGATTCAAGCCTCATTTTGGTAAAAATTCTCTAAAACTTTCTTCAAATATCATCTCGAGAACCACCTTCAATCAATAAAGAAGGCTTCTTTGGGAGCAAAAAGAGGTTTTTAAGATGAGAGTATGAGAAATATGAAATGTTAAAATTCTTTTTTGTTGACCAGGGTGATTTTGGCATAAATCTACAAAATTAGCTTTACTTTTTAAATCCTCAGCTCAATATCCTTCTCATTATTTTTGTTATCATATGACCTTTCTTACTATTTACCTCATCCACTGAATTGTAAGCCTTACCTTGAATAAGTCTCTTCCATATTACAAAAAGAATTTTGAGAATAAGAAGCAAATGTTTAGAAGAAGATTGAGTCCCCAGTCTTCAAAGGCCTTTGGATGTCAAAAAGAGGGTTAGCCTCTGGAAGCTCTTTTTTCCAAATTAACCTTCTCCAGGAGAAAAAAATATCCAAAAGGGGAGGTACTCAAAATAAATTCAAAATTAATTAAGAGAAAAATTCCTTCAAAAAAGATTTTGACCCAATTTGTGAAAGATGTGGTGTGTCTCTCAATCATCCTTGAATCCTCTCCGATATCTTCAACAAGAAATCATCACTTCTTCCCTTGGTTTCAAAAATTATAATATTATAATTTCTCTTCTCTAAGCACGCACCCAGTTATATGTTTATATTCTCCTTGATAAAGATAAAAATATTCTAAATCCCAAATTAAAACCAACTCAATTTCTATTTCAAGTTTCACAAATGGCCAGAACAAAACAGCGACCCCGTGCCTCAGTATCCAGTAAATACATCAAAAGAGTTCGGTACGATGATTCAGATGAAGATGATGATAACGACGACTACGATTATCAAAATTATCAAAATGATAATCTCCTTAATGAAGCCATTGAAGAAGAAAAGAAGGAACAAGAAGCCAATGAAGCCGCTTCTGCAAAAGCTCTTGCTTCAGAAGATTACCTTGGACCTCCTCGAAAGCCTCTTAATGCTTTTTACTTCTTTAAAGTTGATCAATTTGATGCTACCAGAGCTGCTCACCCTACATTAACAATGATGGAAGTTATTGATGTTATTGGACAAAAATGGGGTGATCTTGATGAATCAAAGAGAGCAGAATATCAAGAAAAATACGAAAAACATCGAGATTTATATCAAGAATCTCTGAAACCAAGAGTCTGGAAACCTCCTGTTATTCAAAAGAAAGAACCACAAATCGCTTCAACAACAATTGCAACAAACCCAGAAATCGTCAAAAGTGTCGCGAAAGAGGAGAAACCCGCACCTCCAAAACGACCACTGACAGCTTTCTTCCACTATGTCCAAGAAGTTAGACCAGGCTTAAAGGAAGCAAACCCGGAACTCAAGATAACAGAACTCACAAAAATCATTGCTAATAACTGGAAAGAAATGAATGAAGAGGGCAAACAAATTTATGAAGCAAAAGCAACGGAAGAAAAACAGAAGTACGAACAGGATTTGAAGGATTACATTGAGAAATATGGACCAATTGAGAAGAAGAAGAGAATGTCGAGAAAACATTCGAGTGATGAAGAAGATGGATCTGATAATGAAGAGGAAAAAGAGGAAGCAAAACCTTCTGCCAAATCAAGCCTTAAGAAATCAAAAAAATAATCTGATTTTATCAGTTTGAAAGTAAATTGACAAAGGAAACATTCAACATTTATGCATATTTGAGTGATGATTTCTATCATAAATATTCATTCTATCAATCACTAAAAAAATCGTATAACCTAAAAATCCTCTTTCTTTGAATTTAAAAACAAAAGTCGACTAAATTTTTTCAAAGATATGAAAAGTCACCTTGAATCAAATTCCTTCAAATTTGAGGCAATGTGGAAATTAGCTATCCTTCAAATCGGGACCCAAACTTGAATTGAAAATCCCACCAAAAATCTCCTTTTCAAACTTGGCTGAAAGTATTTTTCAGCATATCTGATGAATTTTGCACAGATATCTATTCAAAAGTATTCAAGATATATGAATATGATATTTTATTTAGAGTACAACTCAAAAAAGAAATCTAATTAAAAAAACTGAATCTTTAATTTAACCATCTTATCAAAAATGGCTCGCAAGAAGGTATTAGAAGAAAGTGACGACGAAGAAAACGAAGACTACTCTGACCAAGATCTCAGTGACCAGGACGATGATGACAATGATGATGACGATGACAATGTATTTGCTCCAGAAAATAACGGCGATGAAGAAGAAAAGCTCAATAAAGAACAGAATCCTCAAGAAATCGCAGAATTCACAAACAGAGCTCCTGCTTGTCAAGAGCGCTTAGGACCAGCAAGAAAGCCTCTGAATGCGTTTTCTTTCTTCAAAGCTGAAGAGTTTGATGCGACTAGAGCTGCCAATCCTACGTTGACTATGATGGAGGTCATTGATCTGATTGGACAAAAATGGGGAGAACTGGGAAAATCAAAGAGAGCAGAATATCAGCAAAAGTTTGAACAACATAAAAATATGATTGTGCATCCTGTGAAGTCATCAAGAAATGGGACTTCTGGGAAAATGATTATAGAAGCAACCAAAGAAGATGAACAAGATCAAAAGATTATTGACTCAGCAAAGAAAATTCAGAAAAAGATCAAGGTTTAGAGTTGTCTGGGAAGAAAAGAAATCAACCTTATCAACCTATTTCGAAATAGATTTTATTTCAATTGATTGTGTTCGATAAAATCTTTGCCTATTTGTATGCTCAATATAGGCTCATATGAGCAGGCTTAGGTCTCTCATTCGAATAGATAAATTCATAAAACAGTATTACTTCGTTATGCAGTATGATTAAAAAAATTACTCAATCTTCAAATATGTCAGCCCAAGGCTACTTATAAAATAAATTTGTCTGTAAACTAGACAGTTCAAGTGATCTGAAAATAAGATTCTCAAGCTTCTTAATCTCTTTTTTCGAATTTAAAGAGGGGAAAAAGGGAGAAAACTCGAGTGATTCACATATGAAAGTGTCTCTTATAAATTTTGAACTAGAAACTCTTTTCAATCTTGAACAAAATATTTAAACAAGAAAAACATAGAGATCGCCAATCGCATAAAGACAATATTGAAAATAAAAATTGTTGTCAA
>Ga0182738_1005126_pt1 | contig 14129 bp, 10 predicted proteins | sample eDN5th30CBELigMG_FD_128876 | JGI IMG/M metagenome (GOLD analysis project Ga0182738, IMG submission 128876) | Enriched Miracle-Growth compost microbial communities from Emeryville, California, USA - eDNA 5th pass 30_C BE-Lig MG (version 2)... ...
AGCGAACTATCGAGGACACCTGGCGCCAAGTCGGACACCTCGTAACAACCATCGAAGCTGACGAATGCCAAAACTATCTCGCAAACGCCGGATACGCTTCCGTCAAAACGTGAAGGACTCTAGCCCCCTCACCATTCGCCATTTTGGCTGCCGTCCGCCGAATTTCACGGCGGCCTGCGCCATCGCTCCTTGCGCTGGCTCAACCGTTGGGTGAGCGAAAGGCTTGTGCGACGAGAGCGTTTCGTTCAAAAAGGCGCAAAGAAAGCGGAAGCCCGTTGCGGCATTCCGTCAAGAACAAGGCAGGCAGGCCGATGCCGCTGCCCGCTCCTGAAAGTTGAAAAGATGACTGCAATACAAGTCGACGCCCTGGCGCCGGCAAGTCCGTGGCGTCACGAAATTCGTGCGATGCTGGCGCTCGCCTGGCCGATGGTGCTGACCAATCTCGGCCAGACGGCGATGACGGCGACCGACGTGATGATGATGGGCAGGATCGGCCCCAATGCGCTGGCTGCCGGCGCGCTGGGCTCGAGCCTCTATTTCGCGCCGCTGATCTTCGGCCTCGGCCTTATCCTGGCGACCTCGCCGATGATGGCCACCGAGCTTGGCCGCAAGCGCAACTCGGTGCGCGACATTCGCCGCACCGTGCGCCAGGGACTGTGGCTGGCCGTGTGCGTGTGCATTCCCATCTGGGCCGCGCTCTGGCAGGCCGAACCGATATTGGTGGCAATGGGGCAGGACCCGGAGCTTGCCAGGCTTTCGGCGCATTATGTGCACTGGCTGCAATGGGCCCTGCTGCCCTTCTACGGCTATATCGTGCTGCGCTCCTTCATCTCGGCGCTGGAACGGCCCGGCTGGGCACTGCTCATCGTCTTTGCCGCCGTTGCCTTCAACGTGCTGGCCAACTGGGCCTTCATGTTCGGCAATCTCGGCTTCCCGGCCATGGGCATAGCGGGCTCGGGCCTCGCCACAAGCCTGTCCAGCCTGCTGATGTTCATCGGCATGGTCGCTGTGGTGACGCTCCAGCCCAGGTTCAGGCGCTATCACCTGTTCGGACGTTTCTGGCGTCCCGACTGGCCGCGCTTCTTCGGCCTGCTGAAGCTCGGCATGCCGATTGCCGGCATCATGGCTTTCGAAGTCACCATCTTCAATGCCGCCGCAATGTTCATGGGCATGATCGGAGCCGCCTCGCTGGCCGCGCACGCCATCGCCATGCAGATCGCCTCGATCAGCTTCATGGTGCCGCTGGGCCTGAGCCAGGCGGCGACGGTGCGCGTCGGCCTCGCCTTCGGCGCGCGCAACGCCGCGGGCATCAGCCGCGCGGGCTGGACGGCCTTCGCCATGGGCGTCGGCTTCATGGCGCTTGCCGCGCTCCTGATGGTGCTGTTCCCGCACCTGCTCATCAGCGCCTTCATCGACCTCACCGATCCGGCCAATGCGACGGTGGTGGGGCTGGCCGTCTCCTTCCTCGCCTTTGCCGGGCTGTTCCAGGTGGTGGACGGCGCGCAGGCGGTGACATCGGGCATGCTGCGCGGCCTGCACGACACCAAGATACCGATGATCCTCGCGGCCATCGGCTATTGGGGCGTGGGCCTGCCGCTCGGCGTGCTGATGGCTTTCCCTCTCGGCCTCAAGGGTATCGGCATCTGGATCGGTCTGTCGTGCGGGCTGGCCGTGGTGGCATTGCTGCTCTTGTGGCGCTGGCTGCGGCGCGACCGGCTGGACCTGACGCGGACGGGCGCCACCGGCTGAGCCGGGGCGCCCGCGCCTGCCCTGCCGCGACGTCATTTTTTGTCGGTCCAGCCGCGCATTGACGGGACATGCGCCGTTCTTCGATGTTAAGAGGCTGTCGGAAAAAGCGGAATGCGGCACGAAAAAGGCTCTCGTGAATGACCAAGACCGATATTGCGCGGCGCGTCTACAATCACACCTGGAAGCTCGATCCGATCGTTCGCAGCCTGCTCGACACGGACTTCTACAAGCTGCTCATGCTGCAGATGATCTGGGGCATGTATTCGGATGTCGACGTCACCTTCTCGCTCATCAACCGCACCACTTCGGTGCGGCTCGCCGACGAGATCGACGAGCGGGAGCTGCGCGAGCAGCTCGACTATGCGCGTACGCTGCGTTTCACCAAGAAGGAGATGATCTGGCTGGGCGGCAACACCTTCTACGGCCGCAAGCAGATCTTCGAACCGGAATTCCTGGCCTGGCTGGAGAATTTCCAGCTTCCCGAATATGAGCTTACGAAGCGCGACGGCCAGTACCAGCTCGAGTTCCACGGGCCATGGATGTACACGACGCTGTGGGAAATCCCGGCGCTCGCAATCATCAACGAGTTGCGCTCGCGCTCGGCCATGCGGCCCTTCGGTCCCTTCGCGCTGGATGTGCTCTATGCACGCGCCAAGGCCAAGCTGTGGGCCAAGACCGAGCGGCTGCGCCAGCTTCCCGACTTGAAAGTTTCCGATTTCGGCACGCGCCGCCGCCACTCCTTCCTGTGGCAGCGCTGGTGCGTGGAGGCGCTGAAGGAGGGCATCGGCGAGGCCTTCACCGGCACGTCCAACGTGCTTCTGGCGATGGACACCGATCTGGAGGCGCTGGGCACCAATGCGCATGAACTGCCCATGGTGCTGGCCGCGCTGACCAACAGCGACGAGGAACTGCGCCGCTCGCCCTACCGGGTGCTGCTCGACTGGCAGCGCTATTATGGCGGCAACCTGCTGATCGTCCTGCCCGACACGTTCGGCACCAGCGCCTTCCTGCGCGACGCGCCCGACTGGGTGGCCAACTGGACCGGCTTCCGCCCCGACAGCGCCCCGCCGATCGAGGGCGGCGAAAAGATCATGGCCTGGTGGCGCGAGAAGGGCGTCGATCCGCGCAAGAAGCTGCTGATCTTCTCCGACGGTCTGGAGGTCGATGCGATCGAGCAGGCCTACAGGCATTTTCGCGGCAAGGTGCGCCTCTCCTTCGGCTGGGGCACCAACCTGACCAACGACTTCGAAGGTTGCGCGCCGATGGAAACCAAGGGCCTCAACGCCATTTCGCTGGTGTGCAAGGTCACCAAGGTGAACGGCCGCGACGCCATAAAACTCTCCGACAACCCCGCCAAGGCCACCGGCGACCGCCATGAGATGGAGCGCTATCTGCGCCTCTTCGGCGAAAAGGACCGGGTGGAGCATCTGGTCAAGGTGTAAGCGTTTCCATACTGCCGGCGGCTTCGCCGGGCGCTGGCACCCCCGGACTGTTGCCGAAAAGCCATAGCAACGGGCACATGCGAGGCTTGCCGGCGGGCTGACCCGAACAAGCACTTGGCAAGAAACGAATCGCACTTCTACAAATAACGGCGATTATGTGGCCCGATTCGGGCCGCGTGCGGTCGGGACGGAGCTGCGGATCTTCTTATGCGCATGAAACCACTTTTCATCGCCGCCAACCTTACACTTGCGGCGGCCCTTGCCGGCTGTACGAGCGATGGCACCTTCAAGATGTTCTCGTCGGATTACGGGGCGCGGGCAGATGCCGGTTACCAGTTGCCGGCGGTTCCGATCTACAAGGTGGACAAGAAATACCATCGTCAGGTCGTGCGTTATGACACAGACGAGAAGCCCGGCACGATCATCGTCGATACGGCCAACAAGTTCCTCTATTTCGTCCTGCCGGAAGGCAAGGCCGTCCGCTACGGCATCGGCGTCGGCCGCGAGGGCTTTGAATGGCGCGGCACGGCGCGCGTGGCGATGAAGCGCGAATGGCCGACCTGGACGCCGCCCTCGGCGATGATCGGGCGCCAGCCGGAGCTGGCCAAGTGGCGCGGCGGCATGCCGCCCGGCCTGACCAATCCGCTCGGCGCGCGCGCGCTCTACCTGTTCAACAAGGGCGGCGATTCCGGCTATCGGCTGCACGGCACGCCGGAATGGTTCTCCATCGGCAAAGCCATGTCGTCGGGCTGCATCCGCCTGATGAACCAGGACATCATCGATCTCTACGATCGCGCCGACACCGGCGCCAAGGTGATCGTGCTCTGACACGCCGCCCCCGTGCGGGGTGGAACGATTTTCATGCGAGCCGTCTCGGCAACAGGACGCCGCAATAAAAAACCGGGCTGGGGGCCCGGTTTTTTATGCCTGCGTGATTTCGCGGTCGCTTACCCGACCTGCTCGACATGCTCGACTTCGGGGACGAAGTGGCGCAGCAGGTTCTGGATGCCGTGCTTGAGGGTTGCGGTGGACGACGGGCAGCCGGCGCAGGCGCCCTTCATATGCAGGAACACGGTGCCGTTCTCATAGCCGCGGAAGGTGATGTCGCCGCCGTCCTGGGCCACGGCCGGGCGCACGCGCGTATCCAGCAGTTCCTTGATCGTGGCGACGATTTCGATGTCCCCCTCGTCGTAGAACTCGCCATGCTCGTCGGCATGGGCATGCGCCGCATGGCTGCCGGCCGTCATCACCGGCGCGCCCGACATGAAATGCTCCATGATGGCGCCGAGGATCGCCGGCTTCAGGTGCTGCCAGTCGGGACCTTCTTCCTTGGTGACGGTGATGAAGTCATAGCCGAAGAACACGCCCGTCACGCCGGGAATCGCAAACAGGCGGCCAGCCAGCGGCGAAGCCTGGCCGGCGGCTTCGGCCTCGCGGAAATCGGCAGTGCCTTCCACCAGAACTTCCTTGCCCGGCAGGAATTTCAACGTGGCCGGGTTCGGGGTCGCCTCGGTCTGGATAAACATGGCCGCTTCTCCGCGCGTAGATAGTTTGGAACAATTCTAAATAGGCTCTGCGCCGACGATATTCAAGCAAAACCGACGCGCCTTGAAGCCGGGCAGGATCAACAGGCCCCGCCTGCCGGACAGATGATCTGTTCAGGCGAGACTTTCAAGGTCTTCTTCGGAGAGATTCTGCGGCACCACCGTGACTGGGACGGGGAAGGCAGCTCCCTTGCCGGCGATCGACGCCACCAGCGGCCCCGGCCCCTCCTTGGAGGAACTGGCGGCAAGCACCAGGATGGCGATGTCCTGGTCCTCCTCGATGAGCTGGTGGATCTGGTCGGTGGTCTTGCCCTCGCGCACCACCAGCTCGGGCTCGATGCCCAGCGTTTCGCGCACCTTGGTGGCGTAGGTGTCGAGCGCGGCATTGGCGGCGGCGATGGCCTCCTCGCGCATGATCTTTTCCACGCCCAGCCAGTGCTGGAAGTCGCTCGGTTCGATGACATAGAGCAGCACCACCACGCCGCCCGTGTGTTTGGCGCGGCGCGCGGCATAAGCGACGGCACGCTCGCATTCGGGCGTGTCGTCGATGATCGTCAGGAATTTCCGGCGATGCCCCGCCTCGCGACTGAGACGCTTAGAAACCATGTTCCATCCCTGCTGGCGTTCCCCCAGGGCGCAATCTGCCACCGGCGCCGGCCGCCCGCAAGCAGGTCGACGCCGGAAGCTGTCAGTTGTCGAGCAGACCGATGATCTGGCGTACGCTCTTCATCGTGCCTTCGGCAAGCATGCGGGCGCGGTCGCCGCCATCGCGCAGCACGCTGTCGATATAGGCCGGATCGGCGATCAGGCGGCGCATTTCGCCGGCGATCGGCGCGAGCTTCTCCACCGCCAGGTCGGCAAGTGCGGGCTTGAACACCGAGAATTGCTGGCCGCCGAACTCGTTGAGTACGTCCTGCTTGGAGATTTCCGCCAGGCCGGCATAGATACCGACGAGATTTTCGGCTTCGGGGCGGCTGGCAAGGCCGTCGGTCTCGCTCGGCAGGGCTTCCGGATCGGTCTTGGCCTTCTTGATCTTCTTCGAGATCGTGTCGGCGTCGTCGGTCAGGTTGATGCGCGACAGGTCCGACGGGTCAGACTTCGACATCTTCTTGGAGCCGTCGCGCAACGACATGATGCGCGCCGCCGGGCCGCCGATGATCGGCTCGGTGATCGGGAAGAAGCCGTTCACCTTTTCCTCGCCCATCATCATCTCGACGCCAAGGCCAAGCTCGGCGATACGGTCGGAAAAGTCGTTGTTGAACTTCTGGGCGATGTCGCGCGTCAGTTCCAGATGCTGCTTCTGGTCGTCGCCGACCGGCACATGGGTGGCGCGGTAGACCAGAATGTCGGCCGCCATCAGGCTCGGATAGGCGAGCAGGCCGAGCGAGGCGTTCTCGCGGTCCTTGCCGGCCTTGTCCTTGAACTGCGTCATGCGGTTCATCCAGCCGATGCGCGCCACGCAATTGAAAATCCAGGCAAGCTCGGCGTGCTGCAGCACGCGGGCCTGGTTGAAGACGATGTGCTTCTTTGGATCGATGCCCGACGCCAGGAACGCCGCGGTGATCGAGCGCGTCTGGCCCTCGAGGTCGTCATGGACGAGCTGCGCGGTCAGCGAATGCAGATCGACGACGCAATAGATGCAATTGTTCGTTTCCTGCAAGGCGACGAACTTGCGGATAGCGCCGAGATAATTGCCGAGATGGAGATTGCCCGTGGGCTGAACGCCGGAAAAGACGAGCGGCTGGAATTCGTTCATAATATCCTCGTGGCTTGTGGAGGGCCGTTTCGCGCGCGGCGAAAATCGATGCGCGCTTATGGCTGAAGGCGCGGACAAGAGCAAGATCGCGTTGAAGTCACCGCGGCCAAAATCATTCGTCCACGGTGGCGTTGGGGGCCGGGGCCTGCTGCGGCGGCGTGGAGCCGCGCTTGATGCTGCGGCGGATCATGCCGAGGTTTGCGCCGCCTATGCCGAAGGCAACGGCGAAATAGATGACCGCCCCGACGACCACCAACGCGGCGAGCGTCAGCGCTTGCGTGTAGAGTGGCGCCGATGAGGCGAGATAAGGCTGCAGCCGCCCAACCGCGATATAGAGCACCCCGGCCATCACGCCGGCTGCGATCAGCAGGCGCGGAATGCGGGTGAGCAGCGCAATGTCGGCGCCCCAATGACCGCGCCTGACCAGAACGCCCAGCAGCATCGCCGCATTGACCCAACCGGCAATCGCCGAGGCCGTCGCGATGCCCGGAGCGCCCATGCCGGGAAAGAGCGTCAGCGCCACCGAAATGTTCACCGCCACCGAGATGGCGGCGAAGATCATCGGCGTGCGCGTGTCCTCACGCGCGAAATAGCCGGGCGTGAACGCCTTGATGAGCACGAAGGCCGGCAGCCCGAGGCCGAAGATGGCGAGGATAGCGGCCACGGTCGGCGTGCTGTTGCCGGCGGCGAACTGCCCGCGCTCATAGAGCACGCGCACGATCGGCTCGGACATGACCAGAAGTGCCGCCGCCGCCGGCAGGGTCAGGAACAGCGTGAACTCGACCGAGCGGTTCTGCAGGTTGGCGGCTTCGTTGAGATTGCCGGACTTCAGCGCCCGCGACAGTTCCGGCAGGAGCACGATGGCGACCGCCACGCCAACCACGCCGAGCGGCAACTGGTAGACGCGGTCGGCCAGCGCCAGCGAGGAGACCGCGCTGTTCTGCCCGGAAGCGATTGCCGTGCCGATAAGCTGGTTGATCTGGGTGATACCGCCGGTGATCGCCGCTGGCAGGGCAAGGATCAAGAGCCGCTTGACGTTGGGCGTCAGGCGCGGCCGACGAAAGCCGACAACGATGCCGGCATGGCGCACGGCGACCCACACGATGGCAAGCTGCACGATGCCCGCCGCCAGCACGCCCCAGGCCAGCGCATAGCCGACTGTCAGACCGTCATGACCCCTGTACCATGCATTGGCCAGCACCGCGATCAGGATGATGTTGAGGAACACCGGCGCGATCGCGGCTGCGAAATAGCGGCGCAGCGAATTCAGCATGCCGCTCATCATCGCCGCCAGCGACATGCAGATGAGATAGGGGAACATGATCGTGGCAAGCGCCACGGTGAGATCGTATTTTTCCGGATCGTCGGCAAAGCCTGGCGCGATCAGGAAACGCACCAGCAGCGGCATGGCCAGTTCCATGACGATGGTGAGCGCCAGCAGCGTGGTGAACAGAACGCCGAACACCTCTTCCGAAAAGCGCTTGGCGCCCTCGGTGCCGTTGGCCTCGATCTCCTTGGCGAAGAGCGGCACGAAGGCGGCGTTGAAAGCGCCCTCGGCGAACAGCCGGCGGAAGGTGTTGGGAAACTGGAAAGCCGCGTAGAAGGCGTCCGCCACCGGTCCGGTGCCGATCGCCGCCGCCATCAGCATCTCGCGCATGAAGCCGAACACGCGGCTCATCAGCGTGCCGGATGCGACAGTGGCGAATTTCCTGACCAGGCTCATGCGCGCCGTTCCGATTTATGCGGGCGAGAAATCACGACACGGTCGCCTTTGCCCTGGCACCGCGCTGCGCGGCGGCTTCGCCCTGCAATGTCGCCAGCAGCTTGTCGCGGATCGCCTTCTGCCGGGTGGGGTTCTCGACCTTCTGGCCGGTCAGGTCGGTGACATAAAAGGTGTCGATGACCTTCTCGCCGAAGGTGGTGATGTGGGCAGAGGCGATGTCGAGCGACAAGTCCGACAGCGCGCCCGTGATCTCCGACAGGAGACCCGGCCGGTCGAGCCCGGAAACGTCGATGACGGTAAACCGATTCGACAGCGTGTTGCGGATTTCCACGCGCGGCTCGCGGCGGAAAGCCTTGGCGCCACGCTTCTGCCTGGTGCGCTTCTCGATCATCTCCGGCAGCCAGGACTTGCCCGACAGCACGTCCTCGATGAGCGCACCGACGCGCTCGGCGCGCCGCTGCTCGTCCTCGTCGCGGTCGAATTCGCGGTTGATGAGGATGGTGTCGAGCGCCCTGCCGTCCGAAGTGGTGAAGATCTGCGCATCGACAATGTTGCCGCCGGCCGCCGCACAGGCGCCGGCGATGACCGACAGAAGGCGCGGATGGTCGGGCGCCAGCACGGTGATCTCGGTAACGGCCTCGAACTCATGCGTCTTGACCATGGTCGAAAGCTTGCGCTTGTCGGCATCGGCCGTGCGGATGAATTCGGCATGCCTGACCTGATCCTTCAGATCGACCGCGAGCAGGTAATTTTCGTAATGTAGGTCCAACAGCCGCTTGCGCTCGGCGTCCGGCCAGTCGGCAAGGGCTCCAGCAAGCGCGGTCCGCGCCTCGCCGGCGCGCTGGGCGCGCGACACTTCGGAAAACCCGCCGGTCAGGAGCAGTTCGGTCTCGTAATAGAGCGTGCGCAGGAGCTGGCCCTTCCAGCCGTTCCACACGCCGGGGCCGACGCCGCGAATGTCGCACACGGTCAGGATGAGCAGCAGCTTCATGCGCTCCACCGTCTGCACCACGCCGGCGAAATCCTCGATCGTCTTGCGGTCGTTGAGGTCGCGCGACTGCGCCACCATCGACATCACCAGATGGTTTTCCACCAGCCAGGCCACGGTTTCGGTCTCGGCCGCCGAAAGCCCCATATGCGGGCAGATGCGCCGGGCGATCTTGGCGCCCGCCTCGGAATGATCCTCGGGGCGGCCCTTGGCGATGTCGTGCAGCAGCACGGCGACATAGAGCGCCTCGCGCTTTTTCCTCAGCCCCTCCATCAGCGAGTGCGACAGCGGGTGGATTTTTTCGCCGTCGCCGCGCTCCAGTTCCGACAGAACGCCGATGCAGCGAAGCAGGTGCTCGTCCACCGTATAGTGATGGTACATGTTGAACTGCATCATCGCGACGATGCGGCCGAAATCCGGGATCAGCTTGCCCAGCAGCCCGGCCTCGTTCATGCGGCGCAGGTTCAACTCGGGATTGCGGTCCGAGGTGAGGATGTCGAGGAACAGCCGGTTGGCTTCCTTGTTGCGGCGCAGGGCCTTGTCCACCAGCGAGAGCGAGCGGGTGAGCAGCTTCAGTGCGTCGGGATGGAACTCCAGCCCGTGCTTGTCGGCAAACCAGAACAGGCGAAGCATGTTGACCGGATCGCGCGCGAATACCTGATCGCCGGCCACGTTGATGCGGTGATTGTCGACGATGAAATCGCTGGTGCCGGCAAGCTTGCGCTGGCGGCGCGAGAAGGTGACGAAGATGCGGTCGAAGCCCGGCACATATTTGGCCTGCTCCTCCTCCAGCCCCGCGCAGAAGATGCGTGTCAGGTCGCCCACCGTCTTGGCGGTGAGGAAATAGTGCTTCATGAAGCGCTCGACCGCCGACAGGCCCGGATGGCTGGTGTAGCCGAGCCGTTCGGCGATGTCGCGCTGGATATCGAAATGCAGCCGCTCCTCGCCCTTGCCGGTGAGGAAATGCATATGGCAGCGCACCGCCCACAAAAAGTCTTCCGCCTTGAGGAACTGGTTGTACTCGGCGCGTGTAAAGACCTCTTTCTGCACCAGCTCATCACCGGTGCGCACCCGGTAAAAATACTTGCCGATCCAGAACAGCGTGTGCAGGTCGCGCAAGCCGCCCTTGCCGTCCTTGACATTGGGTTCGACCAGATAGCGGCTTTCGCCGGCCTTGGCGTGGCGCTGGTCGCGCTCGGCAAGCTTGGCCTGCACGAATTCGGGACCGGTGTGCTTCACCACGTTCCTGTCGAAGCGGGTCAGAAGCTCGTGATAGAGTTTTTCCTCGCCCCACAGGAAACGGGCGTCGAGGATCGCGGTGCGGATGGTGATGTCCTCGCGCGACAGCCGCAGGCATTCATCGATGTTGCGGGTGGCGTGGCCGACCTTCAGCCCCATGTCCCACAGCATGTAGAGCATGTATTCGACCACCTGCTCGCCCCAGGGGGTCTGCTTGTAGGGCAGCAGGAACAGCAGATCGAGATCGGAGCCCGGCGCCAGTGTGCCGCGGCCGTAGCCGCCCACGGCCACCACCGCCATGCGCTCGGCCGACGAGGGATTTCTCGCATGGTAGACGTGAGTGGCGGCGAAATCGTAGAGCGCGCGGATGATCTCGTCCATCAGATGCGACAGGCGCGCCGCGCAGGCGGTGCCGCCGCCATCCTCGCGCAACATCCGCTCGGCCACCGCGCGGCCCGCCGCCCGGCGCTCCTTGAGGAGTTGCAGCACGCGGCCGCGCACTTCAAGACCTGAGCCGTCACCGTCGGTTTCGTCCGTCAGTGCCGTGAGGTCACGGCGCAACGCCACGCCGTCGATCAGTTCCTCGAGCTTCAGGGGTATCTTGGCCATGCGTGCGTAAGGGACTCGCGTTCAAGGCGGCGTCTATAGCGCGTTTTTGCTTCGCTGGGTATGGGGACGCTTTGCGGCGGTTTTTGGCTGGGCAGCTTTGTCGCAGCTTCCGCCCCGGCGACAAAAAAGTCCCGCCTGCGCCTCGACATTGCCGCCCAGCTTGTGTAACCGCCTCACCTCCCCCGCGCCGGGCGTCATCTCATACATAAGGAATTCCCATGAAACCGATCAGCGGTGGCATCGACTTTGGCACGTCCAACTCCACCGTCGGCTATATCGCAGGCGGCCGCTCGCGGCTGGTGCCGCTGGAAGGCGAGCATGTCGCCATGCCCAGCGCCGTCTTCTACAATTTCGAGGACAACAACACCTATTTCGGCCGCCGCGCCATCGCCGACTACACCGAAAACGCCGAAGGCCGCCTGCTGCGCGCGCTGAAAAGCGTGCTCGGCTCCTCGCTGATCCATGAGAAGACGCGCATCAAGGCGCGCTACCTCGCCTTTTCCGACATCATCGGCACCTTCATCGGCTATCTGAAGGAACGGCTGGACAATGAGCTGGGCGAGGACATCGACCATGTCGTGCTCGGCCGTCCGGTGCATTTCGTCGACGAGGACGAGGCCGCCGACCGCGACGCGCAAGGCCAGCTCGAAGCCGCCGCCCGCGCCCAGGGCTTCAAGCACATCGCCTTCCAGTTCGAGCCGATCGCGGCGGCGCTCGACTATGAGCAGAGCGTGACGCGCGAGGAACTGGCACTGATCATCGACATCGGCGGCGGCACCTCCGACTTTTCCATCGTGCGCGTCTCCCCGCAGCGGGCGCGCGCGGCCGACCGCAAGGACGACATCCTGGCCAGCACCGGCGTGCATATCGGCGGCACCGACTTCGACCGGCTCTTGTCGGTCGCGCATCTGATGCCCGAACTCGGCTACAAGACGCTGACCAGGGATGGCAAGCGCAACCTGCCGGCCGGCTATTTCAACGACCTCGCCACATGGCAGCGCATCAACATGCTCTACACGCCGAAGGCCATGACGGACCTGCGCCAGATCCGCTACGAGGCGGCGCGGCCTGAACTGGTCGAGCGCATGATCGACATCGTCACCCACCGCCAGGGCCATGCGCTGGCCGGCACGGTGGAGCGCGCCAAGATCGACCTGACCGACAGCGACGCGACCATGATGAACATCGCGCTCACCGACGAAAATCTGTCGCTTCCCGTCACCCGCACCGGGCTCGACGAGGCCATCGACGCCGCCGTCGAGCGCGTCACCGACACGGTGCAGAAGACGCTTTGCGATGCCGGCGTGGAAGCCCGGCGCATCACCACGCTGTTCCTCACCGGCGGCTCGACGGCGATACCGCTGCTCAAAAGCCGCGTGCTGTCGCTTTTCCCGGATGCAACGGTCGTGCAAGGCGATATGTTCGGCTCGGTCGGGCTCGGGCTTGCGCTGGACGCCGACCGCAAGTTCGATACGGCCTAAAGCACGATCCGGAACCGAAGGTCCGCGCAGCGAAAAGCTGGAGACCTTCCGGACAAGATCGTGCCTCAGGAACGAAGAGGGGCACAAACAGGCATGGAACTTCCCGCAGTCCTTCGCCAGGCGGTCGACAAGGCGCTCGAAGGCGTGCCGCTGGCGACGCTGAGGCAGGCGGCCGATGTGCTGTCGCGCCGCTACCGCGCCGAGACCCGCGACGGGCGGCTGCACCTGTCCGACGATCTGGCCGCAAAAGCCTATCTGGCGACGCGCCTGCCCGCCACCTATGCGGCGGTGCGCGCCAGCCTCGATGCCGTGGCCGGGATGCGGGAAGGTTTTGCGCCGCGCAGCCTGCTGGATGTCGGTGCAGGTCCCGGCACGGCATTCTGGGCGGCGCGCGACTGCTGGGACAGTCTTGAGGATGCCGTGCTGGTCGAGGCCAGCCCTGCCATTCGTGCCGTGGGCGCGGACCTTGCCCGCCACGCCGAGCCAATCACCGCGCGTTACCTTGCCGCCGATGTGGGACAAAAATTCCCGGACCTTCGGTCCGCCGACCTCGTCACGCTCGCCTATGTGCTGGACGAGCTGTCGCCTGAAAAAATCGAGCCACTGGTCGACCGGCTGTGGACGCTGACGACCGACACGCTGGTCATCATTGAGCCCGGCACCCCTGCCGGCTGGCAGCGCATTCTGCGCGTTCGCGCACGGCTGGTCGAGGCCGGCGCGCATCTCGTCGCGCCCTGCCCGCACAGCCATGCCTGCCCGCTCATTGCGCCCGACTGGTGCCATTTTTCACGCCGCGTCGCCCGCTCGCGCCTGCACCGGCTGGCCAAGGGCGGCGAGGTGCCGTGGGAGGACGAGAAATTCATCTACATCGCCGCTTCACGACACGCGGGCGAGAGCGCACCGGCACGTGTTCTGGCGCCGCCGCAGGCAAGCTCCGGCATGGTGCGGCTGAAACTGTGCGATGCCGAAGGCAGCGTCGGCGAACGCCTGCTGACACGCCGCGACGGCGCGGCCTTCAAGGCCGCGCGCAAGCTCGATTGGGGCGATGCTGTGTGGGGTGAGTGAGGAGATCGCAACTTTGCACGACCTACGCTCCGTCGCGCCCCCCTCTGGCCTGCCGGCCATCTCCCCCACAGGTGAGGAGATCAGCTGTCATCACGGCTTTCGCCAAACGTCAGCGTTGCAGAATGGGTAATGCGAGCGAAACTGCCAATCTCCTCCCTTGTGGGGGAGAATGGCCAGCAGGCCAGAGGGGGCAGCTTAGAGCGCCGGCTTAGCCTTTGGCGACTCCGCCTCACCCCCGCGCCGCCAGTTCCTTCAGCCGATAAAGCTCCTCCATCGCCTGGCGCGGCGTCATCTCATCGAGATTGAGCGTGGCGAGGGCAGCACTCACCATATCGACCTTTGCGGGCGCGGGCGGCGTTTCCTTCTTCACCACGGCCGAGAACAGCGGCAGGTCATCGACCAGCCGGTCGGCCTTGCCGGAAGTTTCGCCCGCTTCCAGCTGATGCAGCACGTCCTTGGCCCGCTGCACCACGGCGTCAGGCAGGCCGGCGAGCCGCGCCACCTGCACGCCATAGGAACGGTCGGCAGCACCC
>Ga0182738_1005127_pt1 | contig 14129 bp, 12 predicted proteins | sample eDN5th30CBELigMG_FD_128876 | JGI IMG/M metagenome (GOLD analysis project Ga0182738, IMG submission 128876) | Enriched Miracle-Growth compost microbial communities from Emeryville, California, USA - eDNA 5th pass 30_C BE-Lig MG (version 2)... ...
CGCGGTGGCGGATGAAGAACTCCGACGCCGCGACCGAGATGACGATGATCGCCTGGATGAGCTGAACCATCGCGCCGGGGATCTGGTAGAAGACCTGGAGGCTCTGGCCGGCGACGAACAGCACCCCGACGAACAGCGCGACGAGGATCGCGATCAGCGGATTGTTGCGGGCAAGGAACGCGATCAGGATGCCCGAGAAGGTGTAGCCGAGGAAGAAGGACTGGGTCATCCGGCCCTCGATCCCGGCGCTGACCACGAAGCCGCCGATGCCCGAGATGGCGCCCGACATCAGCGCCGAGGCGAGCGTGACCAGCGCGATGGGCACGCCCACCGCGGCCGCCATCCTGGGGTTGGCGTCGACGAAGCGGGCATAGAAGCCGAAGCGGCTGACGTTGAGCAGCCACCAGATCACCACCGCGAGGACGAGCGCGAGCGGCAGCGCCCAGGTGACGTTCTCCCAGCCGACCAGCGGCAGGCGCTCGACCGCGTCGTACTGCTCGGAATGGGGGAAGGCGCTCTTGGGGTCCTTCCACGGGCCGTAGAGCAGGAAGAGGAGGAAATTGAACGCGACGTAGTTGAGGAGCAGCGTCGAGATGATCTCGTTGATCCCGAGCCGGAGCTTGAGGAGCGCCGGGATCAGGATCCACAGCATGCCGCCGAGCGCCGCCGCCGCCAGCATCAGCGGCAGGCGCAGCGATTCCGGTCCGACATTGTTGATCGCCACGAGGGTCGCGAAGATCGACCCGAAGATCATCTGGCCCTCGATGCCGATGTTCCAGAAACGCACGCGGAACGCCACCACCGCCGACAGGCCGACGACCAGGAGCGGCGCTGCCTGCACCAGCACCGCGGAGATGCTCATCCGGTTCGAGAAGATGCCGAGCACGAACTCCTGGTAGATGCCCGAGAGGCCGACGCCGGCGAGCAGCAGGACGATCGCCGTGGCGACCAGCCCGACCAGGAGGCCGCCGAGCAGCACCAGCGCCTGGCGGAGCGGCGACACGTTCTGGCGGATCTCGAGGTTGAGCCGCGCGAAGCCGCCCCGCCGGCCGGGCGGCGGCGTGGCCGTGGCGGGGTTCGCCGGGGCATGGTCCGAGATGCCGACCATCAGGCGCTCCCCTCCGGGATGGGCGGGCGGGCCGTCCCTCCGGGTCCGCGCATTTGGCGAAGGCACCACCCCGTCGCCAACGCCGTCCCCCGTCCTCGCCGGTGCTGCCCCCCGTCCCTAGCCATGATGCACCAGCGCGCGGCCGACGGCGTGGCGATCCACCGGGGCGGCGAACTCGGCGGCGATCCGGCCCCGGTTCATCACGCCGACCCGATCGGCGAGGAGGAGGATCTCGTCGAGGTCCTCGCTGATGAGGAGCACCCCGGCACCGGCGTCGCGGGCGGCGCGCAGGCGGTCGTGGACCGCGGCGGAGGCGCGCACGTCGAGCCCGCGGCTGGGGCTGTGGGCGAGGACGACGCGCGGCGTGCCGGAGAACTCGCGGGCGATGACCAGCTTCTGGGCGTTGCCGCCCGAGAGGAGACCCGCCTTCTGGCCCGAGCTCCGCACGCCCTGCACGTCGAACGACTCGACCGCCCGCCGGGCGGCGTTGCGGATGGCGCCGGTATCGACCCGGATCGCCGACCCGTACTTGCCGGCGATGACCCCGGCCACGGCGAAGTTCTCCGCCACCGACAGGCCGCCGGCGAGCGCCCAGGTGTGGCGGTCGGCGGGGATGAAGGCGAGGCCCTGCGCGCGGCGCTGCTGCGGCCCCTCGGCCGAGATGTCGTCGGCCCCGGCGAGTCCGATCCGGCCCGAGAGCGGGCGCCGGACGCCCATCAGGATCTCGGCGAGCTCGGTCTGCCCGTTCCCGCCGACCCCCGCGATCCCGTAGATCTCGCCCGCGCGCACCAGGAAGCTCGCGCCGGAGAGCGCGACATGGCCGTCCGCCCGGGCGCCGCTGAGCTCGGCCACGGTGAGCAGGGGTTCGCCGATGCGCTGCGAGGGCGCCGGCACCTCGTGGATGTTGCTGCCGACGATCATCTGCGTCAGCTCCGGCACCGAGATGGCGCGCGGATCGGCCGTCGCCACCGCCCGACCACCGCGCATCACCGTCACCCGGTCGGCATGGGCGATGACCTCGCCGAGCTTGTGGGTGACCAGCACCACCGCCGTTCCGGTCCGCGCGATGCTCCGCACCGTCTTCAGGAGGCGCTCCGATTCCTGGTCCGAGAGCACCGCGGTCGGCTCGTCGAGGATGAGGATGCGCGCGCCCCCGACCAGCACCTTGAGGATCTCGATCCGCTGCTGCTCGGCGATCGACAGCATCCCCACCGGCTTGTCGAGATCGACGTCGAAGCCGAGCCCGTCGCAATGCTTCCTCACGTCGACCGCGATCTGGCGGAGACCCCGCGCATAGCCGCCCCGCGAATCGGAGAGGAGGATGTTCTCGAGCGCGTTGAAGGTCCGCACCAGCTTGAAGTGCTGGTGCACCATGCCGATCGAGTTGGCCCGGGCGTCGAGCGGGCCGCGGATGACGACCGCCTCGCCGCCGATCCGGATGGTGCCCTCGTCAGGAGCGTAGAGGCCCGCCGCGACGTTCATCAGCGACGACTTGCCGGCGCCGTTCTCGCCGAGGAGGGCGTGGACCTCCCCCGGAAGCACGGCGAAGTCGACCGCGGACAAGGCCATGAACCCGCCGAACGACTTGGTGATGCCACTGAGCTCGAGCGCCGGGGTCATGTCCGTTCCGCCAAGGACGCCCGCGACCGGCAAGGCCGGTCGCGGGCCTCGATGCCTGGCCTACTGCTGGCTGACGACGCCCTTGACGAACCAGTCCATCTGCCAGAGGTCGGCGTCGCTCAGCACCTCGCCCTCCGCGACCTTGACGTTGCCCTCGCGATCGGAGAGCGGACCGGCATAGACGTGCTTGCCGTCGATGATCGCCTGGCGCTCGGCCATGATCTTGGCCTTGTCCTCCTCCGAGACCTGGTCGCCGCAGCAGGTGATGTCGATGCCCTGCCCGATGCCGAAGAACGCGCCATAGGGGCTCGGCTCCCAGGTCCCCGCCGCGATCTTCTCCATCGTCGGCTCGAGATACTGCTCCCACACCCAGACCGAGGAGCACTGGACCGCCTGCGGCGCGAACTCGGTGAGGTCGCGGTGGTGGCCGGTGCTCCACACGCCCTTCTCCTGCGCCACGATCTGGACCGCGGGCGTGTCGACATGCTGGCCGATGACGTCGATGCCCTGCTCGATGAGCGCCTCGGCGGCGGCGCGCTCCTTGACCGGGTCGTTCCACGCCCCGGTGAAGATGACCGTCGTGGTCGCGTCCGGGTTGATCTGCTCGGCGCCCATCTGGAAGGCGTTCACCGTCCAGTTGACGAGGCCGAAGGGATTGGCGGCGACGAAGCCGAGCTTGCCGGTCTTGGAGGCGGCCGCGGCGGCCATGCCGCAGAGATACTGCGTCTCGTAGGTGCGGCCGTAGACGGATTCGAGGTTCGGCCCGTTGGTGATGCCGGCGCCGTTGATGAAGGCGACGTTCGGGTACTGCTCGGACAGCTCCTTGAAGGTGTCCGAATAGCCGAAGGCCGAGCCGATGATGATGTTGGCGCCGCGCTGGATGAACAGCTCGGCCGGCGGGCGGATCGCCGTCGCGTTCTCCGGGACGCTGTCGACGAACGGGATGCTGATGCCCAGCGTCTCCTCCATGCGCACCCGCGCCTCGTCGAAGGACTGCGACCAGCCGCCGTCGTTCTTCGGCCCGAAGATGATCATCGCGATCTTGGGTTCGCCGTCGAGCTTGAACTCGGCGACCGCCGGCAGCGCGGAAAGACCAGCGAGTACGCCCGCCGCAACCACTGCCTTCACAATGCTGCTTGTCATGTCATTTCCCCTCTGCTGTCTCGACCCTCGGGCCACCCCGACCCGAAGCCTATGCCCGTCTCAAGTACCGTTCAAACAGATTCAATAAGGATGAAAATCCGATGCCCTCGTCCGCCGGCCGAGCCTTCCTCTCGCCGTCGCACGCCTCCCTCGGGGCGCATTCTCGCAGGCCCGCAGGGCCGCCGTGCACGAAACGCGCCACCGCCAGGGGTGCGCGCGCCACGCCTCAGTCCCCCCCGAGCGCCGCGTGGATCATGCTCGGCGTGATCGGGGTATTGTGAAACTTGCCGGCGCCGAGCGGCGCGAGGGCATCCTCGATGCCGGAGGCGATCACCGCCCCCACCGCGATGCAGCCCGCCTCGCCGACACCCTTGACGCCCAGCGGATTGAGCGGCGACGGCGTCTCGAGGTGGCGCACCTCGACGCTCGGCACCTCGGTCGCATAGGGCACGAGGAAGTCCACGAAGTTGGCGTTGAGCGGGTTGCCCTCGGGATCGTACTCGATGCGCTCGTACATGGCGCCGCCGAGCCCCTGCGCGATGCCGCCCATCACCTGGCCCTCGACGATGGTGGGATTGATCATGTTGCCGCAGTCGTGGATGCAGACGTAGCGGCGGATCTTGACGTCGCAGAGGTCCGGGTCGACCTCGACGATGGCGCCGTGGACGCCGTAGGCCCAGGTCGCGCAGGCGGGGCTGTAGTAGTCCGTCGCCTCGAGCCCCGGATGCTGGCCCTCGTCGAGCGGCGGCCCGTCGTGCTTGCTGGCGGGCATGAACTGCGTCGCCGCCTTCGCCGCGTCGTTGAACGCGTAGCGGAGCGGATTGCTGGCCGTGGCGATCGCCGCGAGCGGCGCGTTGCGGTCGGTGCCGCGGATCCAGGCGGCGCCGTCGCGGAGCTCGATGTCGTCCTCGCTCGCCTCCAGCATGTTGGCAGCCGCCCTGATGATCTGCCGGCGGACGATGAGCGCGGTCTTGTAGATGGCGTTCCCCGACACCACCGCAGCGCGGCTGGCGAAGGTGGCTACGCCCCAGTCGAAGGCGCGCGTATCGCCCTCGACGAGGATCACGTCCTCGACCGCGACGCCGAGCTGGTCGGCGACGATCTGCCCGAACACCGTCTCATGGCCCTGGCCCTGCCCGGTCAGGCCCGTATTGACGTAGACCTTGCCGGTGATCGGGTGGACCTTGATGTGCCCGCCCTCGTAGGGGCCGAGCCCGGTGCCCTCGACGTAGAAGGCGAGGCCGAGGCCGAGATACTTCCCCTCCGTCCGCGCCCGCGCCTGCTCGGCGGCGAAGTCGGCGGGCCGGAGCTCGGACGTGATCATCTCCAGCGCCGTCTGGTACTGGCCGCTGTCGAGGCTGACGCGGAGGCCGTCGGCGAAGAGCAGCCCCTCGCGCGTCCACGGGAACTGGTCGTCGCCGATGAGGTTCCGGCGCCGCACCTCGAAGCGGTCGAGGCCGAGCTCCTCGGCGAGCTGGTCCATGGCGCGCTCGATGGCGAAGCAGGCCTGCGGCCGGCCGCAGCCGCGGTAGGGCGTCACCGGCACGGTAGGCGTATAGACGGCGGTGAACTCCACCCAGATGTTGGGGATCCGGTAGGGCCCGGCGATCGAGGTCGAGGCGACCTGCGCCACCGCGATGCCGTAGGGGATGAAGGCGCCGGTGTCGTGGAGGAAGGAGTCGCGGAGGGCGATCACCTCGCCGTTCTTCCTGGCGTAGAGCTCGATCGCGTGGACCTGCGTCCGCTCCTGGGTCGAGCCGATGAAGTTCTCGCGCCGGTCCTCGATGTACTTGACCGGCCGGCCGAGCTCCATCGCCGCCATCGGCACCAGCAGCTCGTCGGGATAGAAGAGCAGCACCTTCTGCCCGAAGCCGCCGCCGACATTGGGGGCGATCACCCGCACCTTGTCCTCGTCGAGGCCGAAGATCGAGGCGAGGCCGCCGCGTACCGAGATCGGCGCCTGCGTGCCGTCCCATACCGTCAGCTCGCCGCTCACCGCATCGAACTGCGCCGCCACGGCGCGGCACTCCATCGGCGCCGCCGTCGAGCGCTCGACCTTGACCTTGATCCGGGTGACGTGCTCGGCGGCGCGCACCGCCGCGTCGGGGTCGCCCGAGACCTGCTCGTAATAGGCGGCGACGTTGCCGGCATGGCTGTCGTGGACCAGCGGCGCGCCCGGCTTCACCGCGTCCTCGATGTCGACCGCGACCTCGCGCGGATCGTAGTCGACCTCGACCAGCGCGGCGGCGTCCTCGGCCGTGTAGCGGTCGACCGCCACGACCATCACCACCGTCTGGCCGACATAATAGACGTCGTCGCGGGCGAGCGGGCGCTGGGTGCGCGCGTCGGTCATCGAGGGATGGGGGATGAGCAGCGGCATCTCGCGGTCGATGACGCCGATGTCGTCGGCGGTGTAGACCGCGACGACGCCGGGATGGGCGCGCGCCGCCGCGACGTCGATCGCCGTGATGCGCGCCCGGGCATAGGGGCTGCGCACGAACGCGGCATGCAGCGGGTTGGCGAGCGGGATGTCGTCGACGAAGGCGCCCTCGCCGCGGAGCAATGCCGGGTCGACGGTCCGCTTGATCCGCGATCCGAAGGCGCGTGTCGACATGGGCTTCCCTATCCTGCCGGCATGGTCTCCGCGGCCTTGCGGACCGCGGCGACGATGTTCTGGTACCCCGTGCAGCGGCAGAGGTTGCCGGAGAGCGCGAGACGGATGCCTTCGTCGGAAAGGTCGAGCGGACGGCCCTCCTCGAACATGCCGACGATGTTCATGATCATGCCCGGCGTGCAGTAGCCGCACTGGAGCGCGTGGCACTCCTGGAACGCCTCCTGAACCGGATGGAGCGCGCCGTCCTCGCTCGCGAGCGACTCGATGGTGCGGACCTCATGGCCCGAGGCCTGGACGGCGAAGGTGAGGCAGGAGCGCCCGGCGACGCCGTCGATCAGCACCGTGCAGGCGCCGCAGACGCCGTGCTCGCAGCCGACGTGGGTCCCGGTGAGGCCGAGCTCGTGGCGGAGGAAGTCGGAGAGCAGCATGCGGACGCTGACCTCGCGCTCGACCCTCTCCCCGTTGACGGTGATCGAGACCGGCGCCCGCGGATCGGACGAAACGGTCGGTGTCGCGATCCTGGGGCGGCGCATGTCGCTAGCGTCCTTTCCCGGCGCGCTGCGCCGCTCGTCCAACCACGCGGCGAACCAGCGTCGCCACGACCCTCCGGCGGTAGGCCGTCGTCGCGTGCATGTCGTCCGGCGCGCTGACCGCGGCCCGCGCCGCCTCGCCCGCGGCGGCAAGGTCCGCCTCGCCCACCGGCGTGCCGGCGATCAGCGCCTCGGCCTCGCGGAGGCGCATCGGCTTCGAGCCGATGCCGCAGGCCGCGATCGAGACGTCCCGCGCGCGCCCCGCCGCGTCGAACCCGACGATCGCGCCCACGGCGGCGATCGCATAGTCGCCGTGGCGGCGCGTGAACTCGTCGAACGCCGCGCCGGCGCCCTCCGGCAGGACCGGGAAATGCGCCTCGACGATCATCTCGCCCGGCTCGCGCGCGGTCGTCATGTGGAACTGGAAGAAGTCCTCGGCGGCGATGGTGCGACGGCCGCCCGGCCCCTCGGCGACGACGCTGCCCCGGGTCAGCACCAGCACCATCGGCATCTCGGCCGCGGCGTCGGCATGGCAGAGGCTGCCCACCACCGTGCCGCGATTGCGGATCGGGACGTGGGCGACATGGGCCATCGCCTCCCGGATCACCGGATTGGCGGCGTGCACGGCATCGCTCAGCTCGAGCTCGCGATGGCGGGTCATGGCGGGGACGACGATCCTGCCGTCCTCGACGCGGATGCCCCGGAGGCCGTCGATGTGCTGGATGTCGACGAGGTGGGAGGGGCTGGCGAGCCGGAGGTTCATGGCCGGCACGAGGCTCTGGCCGCCGGCGAGCACCACCGCGCCCGGATCGTGCGAGAGAAGCGCCACGGCTTCGGCGACCGTCTTCGGCGCGCTGTATTCGAAAAGCGCCGGCTTCATCCCTGTCGACCCTGTGTGACCACCACTGCCGGTCGCTCCCTTCGTATCCACATAGTGGATAGCGTATTCCAAATAACGATACCGGGCTTTCACCCGCTGTCAATCGGTAAGAGTCGTTCGAAGCTGCGAAATCAGGCGTCGCGGCGCGCGCCGACTGCATGATTGACGATGGCCACCCCCGCGAAGACCAGCGCCACCGCCACCCAGGTCCAGGGCGACAGCCGCTCGCCGAAGAGCAGCACCGCGAAGGCGACGCCGACCCCGGTGTTCACGTAGGATATCTGCGACAGGTAGACCGGGCCACCGACTTCCTGGAGGCGGAAGAAGAAGGCGTAGCCGATGCCCGTCGCGAGCGCCTGGGCGGCGACGAGCCATCCGCCCGTCGCGAGCCCGCCGAGCACCGGCGCGCCCCCCGTCGCGGCGCCGATCGCGACCGCGATGCCGAGGCCGAGCGCGGCCGCCGCGAGCGTCAGGGTCGCGAGCGGCAGGGCGCCGCGCCCGACGGGCCAGCTCGTGGTGCGGTAGACGTTGCCGGCGGCGAGCGCGGCCGGCGTGACCAGCGCCGCGAGGTACCAGCCGAGTCCGGCACCGGCATCGAGCGTCCCCGCGTTCCGGCCGAGGAGGATCGCCAGCGCCCCGGCCATGCCGGTGGCAAGGCCCGCGGCACGGAGCCCGTTCCACCGCTCGAGCCCGATGGCGAGCACGATCGCGAGCGTGGCGACCGGCGCCAGCGACTGGAGGATCGCAGGGATGCCCGTGCCGAGATGCGGGATGACCAGCACCAGCATGCCGAACGGGACGGCGAACGTGAGCTGCCCCGCGACGGCGGCGTAGAGGAGCGTCCGCCGGTCGAGGGCGAGCCCCTGCCCGGCCGCGAGGGTGACCGCCGCCAGCACGGCGGCGGCCCCGGCCGCGGCGAGGCCGGCGAAGACGAAGGGCGGGATGCCGGCCTCGCCGGCCATGCGCCCGAGCGGGAAGATCAGCCCGATGAAGAAGCCGGCGGCGAACAGGAGAAGCGTCGGCTCGGCGCGCCGCAAGGCCGAAGCGCCGCTCACCTCTCCGCCCGCTCATTTCCGCGCCAAAGGGAATCCGGTCCTTCCGCGCGGGCCGGCACGAGCGGAGGCGGCGCGGCTCGGGTCCCCATGGATGACGGACGCGGCATTCGCGCTTCCCCTTCACGGGCTCAGGCCGGCACTCTCGGATCGATCGGCGCCGCGAGCCGTGCGCCGAGCACCGCCTCGCACCAGGCCGCCGCCGAGAGCAGCGCCTCCTCGCCGTAGGGGGCGCCGACGAGCTGGAGGCCGACCGGCAGGCCGTCCGCGGTGAAGCCGCAGGGGATCGAGATCGCCGGGCAGCCGGTGACGGTGATCGAGAAGCCGAGCACCAGCCAGTCGAGATAGGTCGCGAGCCTTTCCCCGTCGATCTCGTCGACGTAGCGCTTCTCGACCGGATAGGGCGGCACCGGCGCCGTCGGCGTGATGAGGATGCCGTGGCGCGCGATGAAGCCGACCATCGCCGCGCGCGTCTCCGCCCGGGCCGCCTCGGCCGCGGCGAGGTCGGCAGCCGTGAGCTTCAGCCCCTCCTCGATGTTCCACACCACCTCCGGCTTGAGCTGGTCGCGGTGGCCGGCGAGCACGTCGCGGAACAGGGCGGCGAACTGGAAGGCGCGGATGGGCAGGAAGGCGTCGCGGGCCCGCGACACGTCCGGCGCCGCGCCGGCGACGTCGAGGCCGGCCGCGACGAGCTTCGCCAGCGCCGCCTCGACCACCGTCCGCACCTCGGCCGAGATGCGCGCGGCGCCGCCGAGGTCCATCGAGAACGCGGCCCGCGCCGGCATCGCCGGCGCCTCGGCGGCGGCGCGATAGCTGCCGGCGGAGCGGGGACGGGAGCGCGGGTCGCGCGGGTCGAACCGGGCCATGGCGTCGAGGCCGAGCCCGGCATCGGCGACGCTGCGGGCGAGCGGCCCGATGACCGACAGCACCTGGTGGGGCAGCGGGCTCGGCCCCTTGGGCACGATGCCGGGGCTCGGCCGGAGGCCGACGATACCGCAGAACGAGGCCGGGTAGCGGAGCGAGCAGGCATTGTCCGAGCCCTGCGCGACGGGGGCCATGCCGGTCGCGACCGCGACCGCCGCCCCGCCCGAGGAGCCGGCGGCGGAAAGGCGCGTGTCGAACGGGTTCAGGGTCCGCCCGAACACCTCGTTGAACGTGTTGGCGCCGGCCTGGAATTCGGGCGTGTTCGACTTGGCGTAGACGATGCCCCCGGCCGCCTCTATCGCCTCGACCAGGTAGTCGGAATGGTCCGGCACCCAGTCGGCGAAGACCGGCGAGCCGAGGGTGGTGCGCACCCCCTCGACCGCGTAGGCGTCCTTGATCGGCACCGGCAGGCCCGAGAGAAGGCCCCGCTCGGTCCGCGGCTTCGCCTCGAGCGCCGCGGCCCGGTGCCGGGCCCGGTCGTAGCAGAAGGTCACCAGCGCATTGACGGCCGGATTGACCGCCTCGACCCGGCGCGCGACGTCATCCAGCACCTCGCGCGGCGAGATGGCGCGCACCCGCAACAGGTCGACGACCGCCGTCGCCGGCTGCTCGAAGAGACGGCTGCTCACGAACTCACCTCACCCTGCATATCCGTTGAGCGGATAGCGTATATAGCCTATGAACACGCGGGCAAATCAAAGGAGTGGTCATGGCCGAGACGAGGCGGGTCGGAAGCCGTTCCGCGGCGCGGGCCGTCGATGAGCCCGCCGCGCGCCCCGCGCCACGGACCGGCGCGAAGCGCCCCGCCGCCGGCAAGGCCAAGGCGGCCCCGCTCCGCGGCATGGCGCGCTCCTTCGCCGTGCTCGAATACCTCGCCGTCAATCCCGGTCGCGTGGTCGACGTGACGCGCGGCCTCGACCTGCCCTGGGCCACTGTCCACCGCACCGTGATCCAGCTCGAGAAGGCCGGCTTCCTCTACCGCGACGAGCGCACCAACCAGTACCAGATCGGATCGCGCCTCTGGCACGTCGGCTCCTCCTACCTGGCCAACCACCGGGTGCTCAAGGCAGCGATGCCGTACCTTGCGCAGATCGAGGAATCGGAGGGGATCGTCGTCCAGATCGCCGAGCGGATCGGCAACCTCGCGGTCGCGGTCTACTCGGCCCAGCGCCTTGCCGAGGACATCACCAAGGCGCACTACGGCTACCACTTCCCGCTCCACTGCGGGTCCAAGGGCCAGATCCTGCTCGCCTTCGAGGATCCCGACTTCGTCGAGGCGTATCTCGCCCGCGACCTCGAGCGCATGACCAACGAGACCATCACCGACCCGGCGCTGCTGCGTGCCGAGCTCGCCGAGATCCGCCGGGCCGGCATGGCGCTCACGGTCGCCGACGTCCAGCCTTTCACCGGTTCGATGTCGGCCCCGATCCGCAACGGCTCGGGCCGGGTGGTGGCCTCGCTCTGCTTCATCTTCCGCAAGGTGCTCCTCCGCAACGAGGCCCGCCGCGAGGAATTGCAGGACCAGCTCGTGCACATGGCGCACTCGATCTCGATCGACCTCGGCTGGCGCCCCGACCAGGCCTGAGGCGGCACCTCCCCCTCTCCGGCCCCTCCGGGCCTATCTCCGCCCGCCGCCGGGCAGGATCGAGGTCGCCGGGTCGCGCTTGGCGAAGGTCATGCGGAGCAGGCAGATCGTGTCGAGCTTGAAGGCCATGGCGCAGACCCGGAGGTAGCGGAGGTGCTCCTCGACCGCCGCCGCGCCGACCATGGCGGCGGCCTCCTCGCGGCAGGCCATCAGGTTCCGCTCCCAGGCGACGAGCGTGCGGGCATAGTGCTCGCGGTCGTTCCTGAGCGCGACCAGCTCGAACCCGGGATCGGCGGCCGCGATCGGCTCGTGGATCAGCGGCAGTTCGCTCTCGCGGAAGATGCGCTCGGCGATGAACGCCGGCAGCGTGATGCCGGACGCCGAATAGGCGATGGTCTGGAGCGACAGCCGCCCGCCTTTCCTCAGCACCCGCCCGCAGAACTCGAAGAATTCCCGATAGGCGTTGAGCTTGGCCTCGGGCGTGAGCCCGGGCCGGGCGAAATGCTCGAAGGCGCCCACCGAGATGATCGCGTCGTAGGGCGCCTCCGGGTCGTGGTCGCGCCAGCTCTCCTCGCGGATCTCGACGCCGGGAGGCACGTGCGCCCGCCCCCATTCGGCCTGCGAGGCGCTGAGGGTGAGCCCCACCGCCGACTTCGCCCCGGCATGGGAGACGAGGCGGCGGAGCATCGCGCCCCAGCCGCAGCCGACATCGAGGATACGGTCCTTGCCGGCAGCGCGGGCGGCGGCGATGTGATGGTCGAGCTTCCGCGTCTGGGCGGTCTCGAGATCGTCGCCGTCCTCGTAGAGCGCGGACGAATAGATGCGCTCGGGCCCCAGCCACAGGCCGAAGAAATCGTCGCTCAGGTCGTAGTGATGCTGGATCGCCTCCGCGGTGGCCCCGACGGTCTGCCCGGTCATCATGTCCCTCCGATGATGGCCCGACACTGGCACAGACCGCGGCGCCGTCAAACCGCTATCGCTCAGGCGCCCCGCGCCTCGAGCATGCGCGCCCGGCGAAGGATCACCGCGACCAGCGCGGCGTGGACGAGAATCGCGAAGGCGAGGCCGACCGCGTGGTGGACGGCGGTCACCCCCGGCGTCGCCGAGATCGCCGCGAGCCCCCAGAGGCCGAGCGGCAGGAACACGACGACGGCGGACGCGAGGCCCGGATTGTAGCCGCGCTTGACCACCGCGCCCCCGATGTGGACGAGGGCATTGACGAGCATCGCGTAGACCGCGATCAGCCCCCAGCCGATGGCCAGGAAGCGGGCGAGGTAGAGCGCGCCGAGGAACACGCCCCAGACCAGCGGCACGTTGATCACCACCACGGCCGCCGTGGTCAGCGCATCCGGCACGTGGACGACGACCTTGTTGACGTAGCGCCGGAAGCGGTCGCCCGCATGCTCCTCGACTTGGTGCATCATGTAGGCGGGCAGCATCAGGTAGAGCGCGACCAGCGGCGCGTTCCAGCCGCCGCCGAACAGCGGCAGCACGGCGAGGAGGAACAGGGCGGCGATCAGGCCGCCATACATCCAATTCTTGTAGAACCAGAGCTTGGCAGGATGGCGACGAGCCGGACCACGGCTAGCGGTCCATCACGTCGTCGCCGGCTTCCCGTATGTCGCCGCCGCGCAGCACGGAGAAGAAGGGCGAATCGTCGTAGGAAGGCGGCACGTCGGTGATCAGCACCTGCTCCGGCATGCGGGCGAGCGCCGAGGGCCCCTCGCCGGAATAGGCGGTGGCGCTCGTCATCAGCTCGTAGCGGGGCTGGCCGGGGATCGCCGCGTAGAGCGTGCCGTCGTAGGGCGGGCGCGCCGGCGGGGTCACGTTGAGCCGCGGCTTGCAGTACTTGTAGGTCCCCTTCTCGCCGTGGCGGGCGAGATCGACGTGGAAATGGTCGCCGTGGTAGGGCGCCCCCGGCCCCAGCGTCGTGTTGAAGGTGGCGCAGGCGGTCGAGAAGGTCTCGCGGAGGAAGGCGCGCTCGTCGGCCTTGCCGTTCCACCCTGACTTGACCGTCACCACCCGGCCGTCGGCGAGCACGAAGCCGGCGACGTCGATGGCATTGCCGAAGGCGTGCTCGGAAAGGTCGGCGCCCTTCTTGCTGTTGCGGGTGCGGCAGGAATAGGCGGAGATCTGCTTGATCTCGACCACGGGCATGCCGAAATACGCGATCGAGGCCGGCTGCACCGAGTTCCGCATCCAGTATTCGAGCGCGGTGGTGACCGGGCAGCCGAGCGTCGCGTCGGGGCCGATGCCGATCGTCCCCTCCTGGAGCGCGGCGACCTTCAGCGGATACTCGACCCCGCAGCTTCCCTTGTCCTTGATGGTCCGGGTCTGGCGGACGAAGTAGGACTGCGGCTTCTGCGCCATGCAGGCGCGCTCGGCCTGGTCGCGCCACGACTCGCGGCGCTCGCCGAGGAAATTGAACGCGCAGCCGGAGACGAGCACGCAGAGGCCGGCAGCGACCGTCAGATACGCAACGCGACGGAGCATGCCGGCACCTTGCCGGCGAATCCCTAAGGAATGGTCAAGCCGGCCCAACGCATGCGCCGCGGGGGGCGCCGCGGTTGACATGCCCGGTGGGCCGTGGTGAGGGCGTAGCGCCCGGCGTGCCCGGGAGGCGGCGAGAAGGAATCGGCGATGCGGCGGTTGGGTGGCGGCAGGTTCGCGTTC